>Ga0115006_10002325_pt1 | contig 12457 bp, 12 predicted proteins | sample ArcOceMetagenome_3_FD_88943 | JGI IMG/M metagenome (GOLD analysis project Ga0115006, IMG submission 88943) | Marine eukaryotic phytoplankton communities from Arctic Ocean - Arctic Ocean- Svalbard ARC20M Metagenome | ecosystem: Environmental > Aquatic > Marine > Oceanic | place: Arctic Ocean...
TACACCCTACACCCTACCCTACACCCTACACCCTACACCCTACACCCTACACCCTACATCCTACATCCTACACCCTACACCCTACACCCTACACCCTAGACCCTACACCCTAGACCCTACACCCTAGACCCTAGACCCTAAACTCCCCTCTCTCTCTCTCGTCTAGCATTATATTCTCACATTGAGGTTTCGGCGAGACGGGGAAACAAAGCAGTTCAGACGCTATCAAGAAAGGTAGACAATTTTTAAGAACAGATTCTGCCCGTGTTAGGAATGAGCAGTATTCCACATGGCACCTCAAAACGCACGTGGAAAGGGCCCCTGGCTAGACATCACTATTCAAAACTCACTCGGCATCTGATCGAAAGACGCAGTAGCGATCACTTCTCCAACTGCTTGTAACTCGCATCGCCCCTTGATCATCACAACCCGATCTCTCTCCCGCTAAAGTCACCAGAGTGGATCTGAGTTTGCTCTTCATACGCCCTCTTGCGCGCTGAATAATCATTGTGCACCCGTGCGGACAGATTCCTATCGACGGACCCCAGCATTGAATCCGTGTCATTTGCAACTGAATCTGGCACTGAATCTGGAGTGCTCTCTTGTTGCTGGGGCCTTCGCGTCCCCTTTCTCAGTTCTGCAAATTGTTGCAAGATCTGTTTTGCCGCGGTGTCTTCCGTGTTTTTGTAAGTACTGCCCAGACGAACACCTGGTTCCACGCCGGAGCTCTTTGTAAATTGTCTACGAGGGCTTCTTGCCACCGCGCCTGCCCCTCTTGCACCAAGACTTGCAGCTGGCTTCCAATCGTTTTGCTGATGCAAGTTCATTGATAAAGGCGGTGTTTGTGGCCGGGGAGTGAAGCCAAGTTCAGCAGTGATACCATGGGTCCGCACCTCTGACAGCTGATCAAGTGTCTTTTCACGTGCAAATCTTCCTACCGGTCGCACTTCCTGATGTGCATATTCATACACTTGTCCGTTGCCCTCGACTGCTCTGACATAGGTCGAGGAAGCGCCTGTACCGTCGAATGAAAGCAACGTGGGAGTATTTGCTCCTCCGATGTGGCTAGCGTCCACGCCGCTATCGATGGGAGTTGGACATTTTGCCACTGGAGAGGCTGCTCCCTTGGACATCACTTCAATCTCTGGAAGAGCGCCGCGAAGTGAGAGCGCCGACAAATGACGCTGGTCAGACTTGAGGCCCTCCTCGACCCAGCGAAGTTGTGCTTTGGTCGAAAACTCTACACCTTTCATGGACGCCAATGCCGCACGTTGTGAGCTCCGTGACAAGTTTGAAAGCGCGAGCTGATCTTGCTTATCTGCATGGACACCCGGTCGCTTCCCCGCTGAAAGGTATTCATCACTTCTGAAATCCTGTCGCTCCTCACCTGACACGTGTTCATCACCAGCGATCTCTTTCGGCAATTGTTGTATCTCGACGTCTGAAGTGTTTAGGGCTCCTTCGATCGGGATAAAGTAGCAGTGTCCCGCCTTAATATGGTCATTAGGTCGGAGGTCCCAAATGAGGAACGAATCCCATTCTCTTTTAGTGAACGTGGTAGTACTCATTAATCTTGTTGACAATGCATCATTATGCAGCTCCCGGCCCACGGCAGGCTTTGTGAACCCAACGTTTTTCCACTGTAGCCCAGATGCGTTCAGAAATTTCGTGTTAAAGTGTATGGTATCCTCGACATTCTCCTTCGAGCGACGCGCCGAAGCGCGTGGAGAATAGATACTACCCAAAGAATGCATTTTTAATTCTATCTTGCGATTTTGCTGAATCTTGCTCGTCGGTTCCTGATATACGTCGCGTTCATCTTCTTTCCTCTTCTTTGGAGGCAACGCCTTGAAGCAGCACAGCAGGCAGCACAGAGACGTGAGAGACGTCTCGCCCTTTGTCCATTGCTGACAAGCACTGCTCTCCTGCCAAAGTCTCATGCCCGACAACCCGGTCACCAGCATAACGAACACCACGCAGAGGCTTATGAGAATCGCTACAACATTAACTGATGACGACTTCTTCACTTCGGGTGGAGGGGATGGCGTCGTCGCTGGTGGCGGCGATGGTGGCGAGGGCGGCGGTGGAATTGGATTGAGCAGCGAAGCATTGTACCACATGGCTGGGCCCAGATCACATGAGAAATCTTTCACATACGTGAAGTCAGGTTTACAAAATGCTGCTGTCGTCTCCTCCTTCAGCTTGTCGAGGGCCACAAAATTTGTGCTGAAGATGCGAAAATATACCCCAACCGCGGAGGCCAGCAGCCTCCGCTCTCCAGCACCATGTCTTCTTCGAAGCACAGATTCCGTTGGCTCCTCCCACTCAACATCTTCTGTCTTCACGCGCAGCTGGATGGATAAATCAATCACGAAAGTCCTGAGCTTGTGCAAGTTGAATGTGTCGAGGGTCTCGCCGGGGAAAGTTAGATCGAACGCCACGAACATTCCCCTCTTATCGCATGCCGCACCGCTGTATCCGTCTGGACAAGCGCACAAACAAGAACCTGGATAGTGCTTGCTTCCCCTGACGCATTCAAAAGCATCGCAGCAGGATGGCAGCCAATTTAGCGATCTGCATGTCAGGCCCATTGCGCAGGACGATGCTACTCTTGACGCTGGGCACTCGAAATTTCCAACACTGCTTGGGCCTGCAGACGATTCAGCCTTGCTTACTTGAAAAGTCTGATCCACTGGAATGTACAAACACGTCGGACAGGCGTCCGACCAACGTGTGCTGTTGCCAGTGACTGATGTCCGACTGCCAGCCAAAGGATACTTGGCCGTAACATTTTTTTCTCGTAAGTCGAAAGGGTCAGACTGAATCTTGAGGTCAACCTCAATGTGCTGGAGATGCGGGTGATACAAAATATTCATGAAAGCTGCATCTGCATCTTCGAGGGTGCTCACACAGCAATGCTGCTTCTGAACATACATATCCAGCGCGGATTTGCACGCCTGCGAACAAAGTGCCGTTCCCAGGCTCGAATTTCCAAAGTCAAATGGATGCTCGGGCGGTAAGAACTTGCCCTGTGATTTTTAAATACCACAAATTATCAGCATTTGTCACGTGTAAAAACATAAGCATGCACGATCCAAACAAGGCAAATGAGGACCTGAAATGCACTGCAGTCACTCATTTCTAGCGATTGCATTGAAGCAGCCCCCAGACAGCTCTTGCGATGCCGATTCGAAGAACAGTCGAGGTACATCCAGTACTTGAGCGATGCCAGCGTCAAGAGCTGTTTGAAGATCATACCATGGTATGCGCTGGTGGCCCAGACTTGCTCCCAAGACGACCTGCATACTTGGAGCGCAGAATCTGCTTTATCAACGATCATCTGACTGCAAGTGTTGGTACACAGCTCGCCGCTGAGAGAAGCGGGCAGAGTCTGCAGGGGGTCCTGTAAAAGCAGGACCTCTACCAGTGTTTTGCACTCGGACGATTGTTGACGGAGCTCCAGAATCTTGGTAAGCGAATTGTTGCAAGAGACAACCCACCCGATTTCATTTGCTTCAGTTTTTTGAATAAGACCTTGCTGCAGCACAATTTCGTCCACACCCAAAAAAGGTGGCAGGCGCATCTTGACATCTGGGAGCAATGCCTTGTATTCAGAACGCATGCACCTCGGCAAGTCAGTCGTTAGGAAACTGTCTGGGGACGGCCAATTCAACACGCCTGGCGTCCCCCAAATGACAGTCAAAACGTCTCTGGGGCTTCGGAAATCATTAGGACCAGCAGAGATGAGTGCATTGATCCAATTTCCAATCTCGCTCCCCGTCGCGCCATAGAGCCACAAAACAGTAATCTCTGAGTACTTGAGTAACAAGCCCTGTGACGGGTCCTTCACTGGTATCAAGGTCGACCTGGAGATGATCTTGACCAGACCGCTTTTTCTTCCCTGAAATTGAGGAGGACAGTTGATGCCTGTGACATGCTGCTCGATATCAATGCCGACAATACGCAAAAAGATATTGCATTCTTCATATTCACGGTTCCTAGTTGTGATACATCGTCCTTCCCAACTGCCTTCATAAAATGTCGGCGCATCCGAATCAAACATTTCCCCCGGTTGAACATGGTCCTGGCAAGAGGGAGGAGCTGTGATACACTTATGCCCTGATGCTTCTGTCTCCATGGGAAGCACCATCGACTTATAATCTTGCGAAAAGTCACAGGGAGGGCCATACGAGGTATAGCCCTGCACCTTCATAACCATCCGTCGACTTGCATATTGAAGGGGGGTTGTTGCTCGCTGGTCGGCAGCACGCGTTGGCGTGTCATCATCCAGGCCGTTGACAAAGGCCATGGTTGCGTCTGAAACGATGTACTTCGCGCCAATACTATTTCTATCTATGCTGGGCATCAGGTGAATGCTGAATCGGAACGACGTGGACATCGCTTGCTGATTTACTTGATGGTTGCCTGTTTTTTTTCAAAGGTGGTAATGGTGACTCCATCAAATATAGCCAGACTAGGCAGATCTGAGCTTGCTTCGAGCATACACAATGCTTTATCAATAAGCACCCTAGGTGTTGTTTGTACACTGATCAGCAGGCATTCAGAGTCGTTCACACCTGTAGAAAACCGAATGCGCACGTTCCATGGAAGGTCGAAGTGCGTGTCGAAAGGCGCTTCTGGAACCATGCCCGGAATGAGAGTGCCGTTGGGATATCTGAAAACCTTGCGGCCCAGGTCAAGGTGCCTCAACTCTAATGGACCATCAAAGCGCAGTACCAGCTTTCCTGTCGTCCTTGTGCCCGTTTGATCCATTTCTTCAAACACTAGAGATTCTTCCTCACCCAGACTAAGTGCGGAAACATCCATTAGCAGTCGTCCTGCCCTCAGTCATGCGTGCGTCAGTAGCAGATTCCATCTACCCGTGAGATTCTACACTAATAGGCTTCCGCACTAGTGGTGATTGTTGTATGTCAATGGGCGCATCGCGCCCAAAACCCTTATCTGCACCGTTCAACAGGAGAGTGCTGATCCAACAACCACAACCATTCGCAATAAATTGGGCAGTAGAAAACAAGACCTGAAATCCGGTCGATGGGCTGCATGGTCCATGTGCATGAGGCCGGAAATGTCAAGGCACCCTGAGAAGAGAGGTGTCAATTTTCCAGTTCAGCAATTTTGAAACTGAAGATATGAACAAAATCTGCTGGACTACCACTTTTTATAAAATACAAATTCACCTTCACCACAGAAATATTCGCACGCCTGGCTGTGACTATCTCATGCCCAGCACAAGTGGTACAACGGTAAATATTTGTCTCATTCTTCAACTTGTCCAAGGGAGATGCAAATGATGCGACAGCAGCCCCGAAAAAAGTCCTGGGCCCTGCTCTCAAGCACACGCACAAAAATTATTATTTCCCCTTTCTGCGACTTTAAATCGCTCTTGAAACTTGTTGCTAGCGCACACCGAGTGCAAGAACATCGGGGTTTCAACTTCAATTGGAAGCATTGTGATGCTTGACCGGTTGTGACTTTTGCAAGTTCAAACTTCAGGCTCACCGTCAATGTTGGTTGGATCCAAGATGACAAGTTTCCCCAAAAAGTGCGAGATTCCATCAAGGTTTTGAACATCTATCAGCTGCAATCCTTCAACGACTGTGCTAACACCATCAAAAGGGCGAAAACCGCTCAAATCCCGCCCGTTGAGCATCAGGTCCAGTAAAGGCATGCCCAAGTCCTGCTTCATAACGAGTGGAACTTGACGAGAAGCACTGAATACACACAATCCGCACACACGTGTGTTAGTGGAGCGTCAGGATTGAGCCAGAGCCCCTTGTGAAAGCTTGTGAAAGCGGCATCAAGACAAGTTTCATGACATATGATCATGTTCCTTACCATGCGCCACCGAAGCACTGAATGTCTCGATTCGGCTTGCAATACTCATTGCAACTTCTATCTGGTCCGATCCCACCAGTCCACGGGCGTGGCCAGTCCGTACCATCTTTGGTAGCATAATTCTCATTGCTCGCATCACCAAGGTCACACTCCTCTTGACCTTCAATTACAACCCTGTCTCCGCAAATGGGTGTGCATCGCTGCTTGTCCTCGGCAATCAGAGTAACAAGTGTATCCTCACAAGATACTCTCTCGCATTGCCATCCATCCCAGACTTTGCACGTCAAGATGTTGCATGACAATGTATTGTCGATCGTGAAAAATTCACATTGCTCGTCAAAGGCCAAAATGCCATCACCACACTCAGATTGACAAAATGAAATGCCTGAGCGTTGCGCACATTCATATCCGCACTCAACTTTACACGCCTGTGGGCGCGCGCGTGCATGTGTCAAACGACTGAAATAAACAAGCACAGGAGTCTGGGCTCAGTGTGCGGCAAATGTCTTCTTACCGCCGAGCAGCCATCATGATTCACTTCGTTGAAGTCATCGCATTCTTCATCGTATCTTTGGTTGATGGTTCCATCACCACACATAGACCTGCACAAACTCTGGCGATTGGCTGCCCCGTCCGAGTGTGAAGCCAGCAGTTTAAGCGTCAACACAAAGGTGTTTTCGGGCATGTTTTAAAGTCAAATGATGCATTTTCTATCGCGTGATTGGCAATTATGGCCAATGCCAATTATGCCCAATGCCCAGAACAGCATAGGTGCTGCGAGCTCATATGTCACACAAACTTTTCACGTATTCTTACTCTCATCGGGAAAGGGCGGCACCCAGCAAGCCCAGCGTGCTTCGACACTGCATTCGTGAGAACATCCATCGCCATCCACAGTGTTGCCGTCATCACACATTTCTAAAAGAGAAGACAAAACAGAGAAAGTTAGGCAACTTCGTTCTTCAGCGTTCACCGTTGATAACGTACAGCCTCGGCATTGCGGACAGCGAAGAGCGAGAAATAATGGAGCAATGCATCAATTCATCATGCCGGACCAGATGCATCGACAGACAGAATCGTAGGTGGGCTGGTATCCCAGTCGAAGGTCGTGCCTGTGTCTATCTGTACGATGGCAGAGAACATACGCCAGAGTGAGATCTCGCGTTCAATTTACAAGTAATCACGTTAGGAAAAGATGGAAAATACGGATTAAATGCACCTTCACACCGTCTCCACAGACCATATGCTGAGCTTTGCACTTGTGGCATCCGTCGAAGGCATCCGTAAACTCATCTCGGAATCCGTCGTCGCACTCCTCGTCGGCCTCAAGAATATTGTTTCCACACTCAATCGGCGGGGGCGTCGTTACTATCACTGTAATGTCCGGAACGAATTCGCTACAGCCACTCATATTCTGTACCACGTCCTTCAATTTGTCGTCAACGAGTATTTCGCCGTTAACAACTTGACCCTGAAGTTGGTCATAAATAATACTGCAAAGGATACAGCTCTCATTCGTGGCAGCGCCTTCAAAACTGCTCTTGCCCACAAGACATGATGAACAGACGCCTTCTTCACCCCCATATGTTCCGACTGGACATCCAATGCACGCAGTGTTGTTGTAGCCAATGGAGTAGTAGCCCAGTGGGCATTTATCGCACCCAGTTGGAGACGCAGTGTTTATCTTGTAACCTGGAGGGCACGTCTCGAGTCCGAAACCGAGAATCCGGTGACCTGTGTCCGCCGGAATCTTCTGCGCTTCAGCAAAGACATTGCCGGGAGGTACATAGTCCCTCTCTGCATTGTAGTCCAATTGTAAGACGATTTGATTCATTGTGTGTGAATGATACAGCATGTAATAGGTCCCGGGACCCGCACTTGGGAACTGAAAGGTGAAGCTGTTCCACAAAAGCGGTTCTGGTCCAGGCGTGTAGAGGACAGAAACCTCCAAGTTTTCCGAGCTCTGTGCAACGCTGGCATATGCCCACGCCTGTACATCATTTGCATGTCAGCATTTCACATTGTTCTGCATGAATAGGACATGAGAAATACCAGCTGTCTCGTTGGCCGCTCAGATGCACATAAGTGGAAGCTGCGCGCCTCATCGCAGGTGGGGCCGCCCGAACCCTTGTAGATGGCAACTATATCCCTTTCAGAGATCCAATCTCCATTCTCTTGCGGTATTTCGAACGTAGCCTTCACCCTGCCGAAATATCAGCAACAACCAGAAAATGACGATAAGATGTCATGAAACAGTAGAAATCTTTTGCGCAACAAAACATCTGTAACCTGAGGCTCCGCCCGTTATCCTGCCATCCAACGGGAACAAACTCCTCAAAAAATCCCATGATGTCAATGCATGAATCATAGAAATGCTTGCCAGTGGCACCATCTGTCAACGTATGCTGCACATGGAGCTTCTGAAGGAGTGAGGGAGAGGAGTACGAATGATCAGTAGCTGGATGACGGCGGGAAACATGGAAAATGAATGACATAAATTGCGCGTTGCAAGGTGGGGACGCATTTATGAGCTTCTGTTAAACGTCGAGGTTTTTGACCTGCCAGGCCCATGTCGGATCCTCGGTATATCGAGTTGTAGTTGTCATCAGGGGGCTTGGTGGGCAAGATATACACTGCCGCGAACCCTCCGTGGGCTGCGTTGTTCCACGTGGACAAATTTCGCAAGGACCTAACGCCTCACCTAAACATTTTTTGAATTTTAGGCACTCACGAAAGATTGAGTTGAGTAGCTCTGAAAGGGATGAACATCACCCAGGCAATCAGAAGGAGACCAATACAAGACAAGAGCCTGAAAAGAAAATGTAAGCTAAATTCACGAGACATCTGTGAGTCATCAAAATTTGCTCACCAGCCCACGAATTTCCAGGCAGCGTCAACGTTAAAGATCTAAAACCCAACGGGCAGCGACAGACTTCGTTCAAAGATGAGGCAGAGGCTCCTGCAGTAAGACCTCCTTCGTCGACATTGACACAGATGGGGCCTGATCACATCCATCAATACATTCACGTATCAACTACAAGAAATTGGCGGCATGTAGGTGAACTCAAATATGACAATTCACAGTTTTCCTGCTTACATGTTGTGCAAGTTGTCTGAGCAAAGTTTGAGTCACAAGTCGGAGTTGAGCATCGATTACAGGGACCAAAGCCTGTTGACGAGTAAGTGCCTAAAGAGTGTACAATTCAAATGCATGGAAGCGTGGTCAGTACGAGAGCGCAAGATCAACAGAAGCAAGGGCAGGACTTAACAGAAAAATTAGATCGAGCACTGACAATCGTAGAAGCAACGATAACAAACCTGGAGGACACTTACACCATTGACGCATTTCCCCTAAATTATCTGTAGCACACCAAAAGTCAGGTCTGGGGTCAACGTCTCCCGCACCTTACAGCTGCATCATACCATACTACAGAAGTGAGCAATCTGCGATATTACCTGCAAACCCCTGGCAGAAGAACTCGGCTACGCACTCAAGGTAGCTGATTTCAAGCCAACCATGATCGTCTATGTCGAAGTATCTTGTGACGCCGAGATAGTTAGGAGGCAGCAGCCTCCCCAAGACAGCTTGGAAGTTTGTCCCATTAACAGTCTCATTAACCGTGAACTGCCTACTTCTCGATTGACAACACACGCTGATTCCTTGAAATTCTAGGGTTGGAAGTCCATTCTCCTGCACATGTTGTCACGCGGTCACTGAGCCGCAAGTGGGCCCGGGGCATAGACCGAAATTGCATTCACAAGCTCACAGCTTATCGGGATAAACACGCGACACTGCTGCGAGACCTTGGGTTTGCCAGCAGCCGCATACGCCTTCGCCACCCTGGTTTCGCTCCACCAGTACAAATCGGGCGCACTACCCAGATCCAAGAGCTCCAAATCACTGATGTTGTATTGCACACCACGTCCCGCCAACAACCAATCGGTGGTTTTCAATCCGGGATCCTGTGGATGATGCAAACAAGTGAGTGGTGCCAAATGTCTGTCTTAGCAAAGCGAAAGGCAAAAATAAAACAAGATGAGACCTCTTCAATCTCCGAGACTGCACGAATTGTCAAACCTTTCCGTGCCTCATTATCGCTAAAGTGACGACCTTGAGAATATACAGAAGGAACACGTGTGAAGGATGAATCAGATCGATAGGAACGAAGAGAAGTTCCTGACTGCTCTTCGCTGTGAGGCCCAGCTTCTTGACACCCGAATATCTGCAGGCGGAACTGTTGCAGCCCCAGATTATGGGGAGAGGTATGGTATCGGAATCTGCAACGCACGTGCTCCAGTTCAGAAAGTGCTTTGGGGCTTGTCGATGACCCAAATATCAGCTCCCCGCCCAAAATCTCGCGCGTGCGCGAAAACCCCAGCACTGCATCACGTGCCTCAGACTTTCGCGCGTCCGTATCTCCGGCATAGACCACCGAAAGTTTCGAGCTCCTGAAGCCGGCATAAAAGCCTGGGCCAAGGTCGCCCCTGGAATTGTAGGTATAACCCCGTGCCCAATTCGCCTTGTATATCAGATCGTACCCCAAATAGTAGATGCTGTCTGGTAGCGTATACGTCATGAGAAAAAAGGGGCAGTGCATCATGTCCAGGGTTAACCTGCCACAGGGAGAAGCTATTAGCGTTACAAGTTCATCCAGGACCCCAAACTGCGAGCACAGCACACTACAAGTATCCGAGGAAAGCACCACATGTGGAAATTGCAATCACCGGGCCACCCTTGGTCGCAATGGAGTTCCGAATGTGGGAGCTAGATAAAATCCATCTTCGTTTGCCATCTCGATGAATCCATCCGTTGTTTCGAGCTCGACCTCAACTGGCCAATCCTTGTTGACAATTCTGTAAATGCCAGACTTTCTCCCTAAAGTAGGTATTGAACACATGTTTCCGCTGTCCTCTGTCAGAGGCAGCCCACCGGAAAGCTCAAACCAGCGCTGCGCGGTCAACTTCGTCAAATCATCATTGATCCCCATCTGTACTTTGGCTTCGGGGGAGAGCTCAGAGGAGATCTGCGTGAATATTCCGCCGTAGAAATCGAAAGACACGTAGCACAGACTTTGCCCTATCCGCATCACGCCATGGAACGAGCCCTCTGGATGCGGAATATGTGTTCAGCTCACGTCCACGCACGTGACACGCAAGCAAACGCGCGGACAAAAGGCGCGGGCGTACCTAATGTCCGCGGAACTGAGGTAGGCGCCAGTGGACACTGATCCTTTGGACATTGGGCATCTACAGCGTCCTCATTGCACGTGCATTCTGCACACTTGCGACAGGTCCCGCACGCACGCACCTGGCGGAGGAGGCTGTGTCAGCGCTGATGCGAGCATACATCGCAGCTGCCCGAAGCATCGTGCATTTGGAGCGCCGGACGCAGGGAGAGGGGCACTGCAGTGCCGCGCCCCCGCTCTCACCTTCCAGCCTCTCTCGGTTGTGCACTCATGCTCCGGTGGCGTCTCTGCACTGCAGAAGTGTCCTTCTGCACAGTCAGAATGCCGCAGACAGCCTGCGCCCGCCTGCTGGGTTCCAGGCCACTGGAGCAGCTCCAAGCGGTGCGGCGTCTCACCCGAGCCGCCAGCCGGGCGCGCGAGCAGACAAATGACCGTCAAGCAAACTTCTGCGGCGTGGCAGGGCCAGAACGACGATACAGATCGCTGCCTTCGACGATGCGTCTGCCCGCGGGATTGCCGGCAGAAGCCATCCTTCGCGATAGCCTCCGCCTGCCCTGAACTGCAGCGGTCTAGTGTTTCGCGCCGCCCCTCCATGCCGGCCGCGGCTCCACGCCGCTAGAAGATGCCTGCCCGCATAGCTTTTCGTGTGCGCCGTGACTAGCGCGGACCGTGACACGTATATTAGTTAACCGCGCGCGAACTGTGCCCGGCATCGGCGGCAGAGATAATCGAAGGCGACAACGGAGCACCAGCGCCGGCAGCCTGCAGGAGCTGCGATGTCCCATGCTGCCCCCACTGCCAAGCCCGCGGCCGGGCCCGCCACGCGCGCCTGTGGCCACGCAGCGTGCCGCAAGACGCTCATGCCGCCGCTGCTGTTGTGCTCCAAGTGCAAGGCCGAGGCCTACTGCTGCAAGGCGTGCCAGGTGGGGACCCGGCCGCCCCCGCCACGCACAGCGCGCCGCCGCACGCGCGTCCGCTTCTTCTTTCTCACCCTGAACCGCTCCCTTCCTGCCTTGCCTGCCCCCCCTGCCGCCAGACCGCCGCGTGGAAGGCCGGACACAAACGCGAGTGCGGCGCGCCGGGGCAGGGCGCGGCCGCGCAGAGAGTCGCGCGAGCGGAGGCTGCGCGCGCGCCGGCGGGGCTGACCGCCGAACAGGACCGACTGCGGATGAGGCTGATCGAGCTTGCCACCGCGGGTGACTGGCTGGGCGTGCTGGCGCACGAGCGCGAGGCGCTGGCGCTGGCGCAGGAGCTACGGCGGGCGGATCCGGGCGCGGCGCGTGCGCCCCTCGGCATCCTCGGGGCTGCCTTCAACGGCGTCGGGCAGAACTCGCGGGCGCGCGAGATGCATGAGCAGGCCAAGGCGATATCCGAGGCGCTGGGGGACCGCGCGGGGGTGGCGAGGGCGTGCGGCA
>Ga0115006_10002326_pt1 | contig 12457 bp, 21 predicted proteins | sample ArcOceMetagenome_3_FD_88943 | JGI IMG/M metagenome (GOLD analysis project Ga0115006, IMG submission 88943) | Marine eukaryotic phytoplankton communities from Arctic Ocean - Arctic Ocean- Svalbard ARC20M Metagenome | ecosystem: Environmental > Aquatic > Marine > Oceanic | place: Arctic Ocean...
AGAGGGGTGGACGGAGGGGATGGGGAAAAGGGGTGAGGGTGATGGGGAGGTTTTTTTCGGTAATGGGGGGGGGGGGGGGGGGGTTGTGTAGAAGTCCAAGCTTTTGCGATTCTCCTCGTCAAAATCGTTGCTGCGAGCTCCGCCTCACCTACCCTTTCACGCTCTCGACTCAGCCCTCCCTAAACAAAACAAACTCTACCTCAACGACAACGAAATCGGTGCCAGAAGAGGACACGCCCGAAAATATCGTCGCTACTAGTGGGGGGGGACAGGAAAGACAAATAACAGGGACACAGATTGTCCAACTCTACGAGACAAGGCAAAGTCTCATGCAGGAAATTGTTGAGTTCTTTGTGAACATGCACAGCGATTTCGAGGTTGAGTACGATGGCGGAGCGGAGAGAGCCGTGGATATGATCCTAAAGAACGACAAGGAGAAAAGAGAAATTAGCAGCTTTGTCAGGAGCTTTCTGGGAGTGTCAGAGAACATTGAAAACCTGACGAACGAGTGTGTCAATAAGTACAGATTTACTCCGGACAACGTGAAAGGTGGCGTGCATGATAGTAACGGCACGGAATCCGTGAGGAAGGAGGTTACCAAGGTCAACTTCACCATCAAAAAGGTAAGGGGTGGCGAGGCGAAGAACGTAGCGGCCAGCTAAAAGTCTTTTCTTGGTGAAGAGAGGTGGTATGTTATTCTAACGTTCGCTCGCTGCAGATTGAGGCAGTGCTTGACGATTTGAAGAGGGCCAAGAACGACTACAAGAACAAGGAGATTAGGAGGGGGCTACTTCAGAGATGGAGGGTAAGGATGGACGAGCATGAAGCGAGCATAAAAACTTTGCTGGGAAGAGAGGAAAAAGTTGAAGAGGAACGAGAGAAGTTGGAGGAAGAGCAGGAGAGGCTAGGCAACAGGTGAGGGGGAGGGGGGGGGGGCGGCTGGCTGGAGCGAAGCGACAGCAGCATACCACCCATCACTATAACTAACAACCTTCAACTCTCATCGTAGTATCGTGAGCTTGAGGGATGCCGCCCATGAGGCTGCTGACTCGCATGAGGAGAACTTGTGGAGGCTGAAGCCAAAGATCGTCAAGTTCATCGATGAGGCGATGGCGCACAAGGAGACCATAGAAGGTTTGATGTTGAGCGTGAACCTCACCACGGGATTGTTCAAGAAGAGAGAGTTTGCACTGACGAACATTGAAAAGAAAATTGATAAGACCAGGTCCGCACGGAACCAGATTGAATCAGAGAGAAGAAAGCACCAACTCGACTATGCCATTCTCCACGTCGACTCCAGGAGAAACGTCAAGATTCTGGAGGTCGCCCTTGCAGCGAATAAAGTGGCGACGGAAGCTTTCAAGACAAACAGGCATTCGCTGCAGGATAACGAACAGGAGGTCAAACACTTGAGGCAACAACTCGATCAGGCCAGGGACGAGCGGGAGACTTACGAGAAAAGCATCAACAAGAAGAGGGGTGACCTTGAAGATAAGAAGAAGGCCAAGGAATTCCTCGACATTGATGTCAGGAGACTACGGGCGGTTCTGACCAATCTTACAGAACAGGTGGAAGAGGTGATGGCAAGGTGAGGGTGGGAAGGAGCGGAGGGGTGTGAGGAGCGTAGCGACGACCGTATACTGCATAGACGGCGAGCGGAGCGAGTGGCAGGGAAGTTTACGTTACTCGCGGCATAACTAACAACCTTCTGCTCGTCGCAGGTTCAACGACGCCAAGATGATCAAGCTGAAGGACACAATGGACAGGATCAAGAGCCAGGAACACGTGAACAAGGGGCTCGACAAGAAGCTTCAAAAGGCCAAGAAAAAGGTGGAAAAGTTGGAGTCCAGTTTAGCCCACAACAAGGGAAAGGTCGACAAGCATTACCTTGCAGAATTCAGTGATCACACAGGAGACGATTAGGGAACTGTTGTTTTGTTTTATTATTGAACGAGGGAATATATTTTAGAGAGATTGCCGTAGTCGGCCTCTTTGAGCTCGGTGACAAGCCCCGACGCCCACTCGATGAATGCCTCCTTGCATACAGAGGGGTTGGAAGGGTCGGGAAATAGTTCCTTGGCAATCTTCTGCTCTATCCTTTCCACGCTGAAAGCAGCCATCTGGTTCGACGAAGAGATGTCCTTGACGAGAATACCGTATCCACGAAGCAAAGTGATTATCATGAGGGTTACCCCTTCAGCGTTTATTGTGCCAGCAGAGGAGGGCGAGAAATAAAAGAGATCAAAGAGCAGATCTAATTTACCATTCAAACCGGAACGGGACGAACACGATAGGAGCAAGGCGGACAGGAAAGGAAGCACATTTATCGTCTCAATGCTCAACTCTGGGAGATCCCCCCCAGGGAGGGGAGGCGCAGGCAGGGAAGAGGGAGGGGGGAAGGAAAGCTGGGTCGAGGGTGGGGTTAGATTGGTATGCTTTAAAAACCTTACAGTGCTCATTTCATCCGCTTGCTGCCTTCCCCCCTCACCTCATCATCATCATTTACGACCATGGCACCATTCCTATAGCACCTGAATACCGAATCCATGTCAACCGCCCCAGTGGCGACCCCCTCGATGACCCCAGTCAGTATCGTCTTCAGGTACGTACTGCTAGCATTGAAGGATGGTGAAGTTTTGGAATCGAGAACAGCTTGAGGGGGTGCATTCCTATAACGTCGAAGCACTTCCTCCACGTCTGCCATCGACAAGCTGGTGACGAACGCGAGAGGTGAAGGGAGTACCAGGCCGCTTGTATTGCCCATGGGAGGAAATTGTTTTATCCCTCGAACAACAGCAGAGGGAAAAGGCCTGATGAGGGAGGAAGGAGGGCGTGGGGGTGAAGGTAGAAGGTAGATGAGTGCGAGGAGAGTGTGTGGCGTAATTAGGATATGTTTTGCGTACTGTAGGGGTGAGGGATGGGGGAGAAATAGGCCGCAGGGTGAAAATGGTCAATTTTTCACAAAAAGCGATTTTTAAAGTGCCAATTTCCAAGCATATTTGTGTTTAATTGGATAAATTTTTATAATATATTTATGTATTAATATGTCTTTGATGGAGTATTGTGTATATTAGGTATTTTATATAGTATTTTTGAGTATCGTAAATTAATTATAATTTATTAATTTGTACTTATTGAATCTATGTATATATATGTATCACATATATATTGTTAAATATTACTATATTGTCATTTATATGTATTTTTGATAGTACTAATGTAATGATTTTCAAAATATACATTGAGGTACATTTGAGATCAAACATTTTGTCTCAGAAGTTAAAATAGTCAAATATGTCCAATTCACACCAATTACTGATTCTGAAATCGTCTTTAAAATCGCCGAAACGGTGCCTATGATACTAGCAATTTTCCACTACAATAGACACTCTTCCGGTTCTTAAATCCGACGTTCTTTTCAACCCACATCCTTGTCCCTCCCACCGCCACCACACCGCTCCGTCCTAGTCCCAGTTGGCGAGCACGTCGTTGAAGCTTGATCCTTTGCTGAGCTGGACGAAGCTGAGTCCGTCGCCGTTTCCGTCGTCTCCCCTCTCATAGCCGTAGACAGGGGGCGCTCTGCGGCTGCAGTGGGTGGTTCTCAGGCTGTGCGTGTTTCCTCCCGCCTCCCCCAGCACGACAATGTCCCCGACGCCAATGTTGGGAAGCTGCGATGAGCAGAGTAGGGTGTCGGGTAAGCAAATCGAATTGGTATAGTGCAAGATAACGCGGCTACCCGTACCTTGGTTCCCGAGCAGACAATATCTCCGGCGAAGCAGAGGGGTCCGGCAATGTCCGTGAGGACGGTGTCGCCCTCCTTTATGGCGCCACCCTTGTCAAAGACGGTAACGGGGTGAGGAGCGCGCATATTCGGCGCGTAGCAAGCGCGGAGGAAGCAGTCGGAACCCGCGTGGATCATGGCAATTTTGCCTCCGTCCGTGGGCTTGGTAACCTCAACGACGGAAGCGTAGACGCCATAACGGCAGTTCATCATGGCTCCCATTTCGGTAACAACGCGGGTGAACGTGGTTCCATCGAAGAGGCTGGGGGCCTTCTCCTTCAGGACAGCGGAATACTGTGTAGGGGGGGAGTAGAAGCGACGAGTGGAAGGTTGTTAGTTATTGTGTCGTAGTAGTAATCGGTCGTCGCTTCGCTCCTCCCCCCCCTCCCCTCCTCACCTCCTCGAAAGTGGGCTTCTGCCCCCCCCCCCAGGTGACGGGAAGTCCGCCTCCGATGTCGACAGCGTAAATCTTCTTTTGGGTTGCGGACCTGCGGGCATTGACCTCAAGGGCGACGTTGGCGGCACCTGCCCCTCCATCGGCCATCTGGGCGAGGGTCATCCCTCCGCTTCCAGTGTGGACGTGCACGGCATTGATAAAGTCGCAGTTGATGAGGGCCTCGATGATGGGCTCGCGCTCGGCCTTTTCAGCGTCGGACGCTCCAACAGGACAGAGAACGCCAAACTTTGACTTCCTGGTGCTCACAGAAAGACTGGCCACAGCCCCGAAGCCGACAAGGGGGTTGATGCGAAGTCCGATGACGCACCCCTCAAGCTGCTCCTCCGTCATGCTAGCGACGATGGTCTTGACCCTCTCGAGCTCCTGAAGATTGTCTATGTTGAGCATGACCTTGTTCTCCAAAGCATAGCGGATCTCAGGGATGGTCTTGCACGGGGAGTCGTAAACTATGTCAGGGCCGGCGAAGCCCATGTTCAGGGAGTGCTTCACCTCGCCGATGCTCGCGCATTCGGCTCCATGACCCTCAGCAAGGCCAACCTTCATCATCTGCAGGAGGCGCAAGCGAGGGGAGCATAAGAGAGAGAGAGAGAGATTATAAGTAAATTGCGCAAAACTACGTCAGCTGTCGCTTCGCTCAGTCACCCTAGCCACCCCAGCAGCCCCCCCTTCCCTCACCTTGGTTACAGGGTTGGTCTTGACGGCAGTGGCATGGTGCCAGTGCGAAGGGAACGCCGAGCGCAGCGACGCGAGGTTGGTTCGGTAGCCATCAAGATCATAGAAAAAACCGTGGTGACAGTGATCGTCGATGGTCTCTGCAGGTTTAAGCAGACCGCGCACCGTCATCCCAGCCACAGCCTGGGGAATTGTTGTTATTGTTGCGTCAGGCATAAGAGAAGTTGAAAATGGAAGTGAGAAGAAGAAGACCGAGGCGAGAACAAACGTCGTGTCGATTGAGATTGATTGCAACGGTAAAAATGTCTACAGAAGAAGCAATTATTGGTTCCTTATCTATTGGTTGCTAAGGGTTCAATACGAGGCATCTAATCCTTTATCGTTACCCACTACCCAACCTCTATCCCATTCATTATATTATAAAACTCTCATTCCTCTTTGGTGCCAATAAAAAACGGCACACCCCACACTCGGCACCAGAGAAGGAGGTGACACGACCAGCACTGTACGTTTAAAGGCCTCGAGATGCCCCCCCCTGCGATAAGCACCCTCATTGCATCTTCTTCCATCGGCGCTCTCATAACGTCTATCATTATGTCTCCATTAGATGTTATTAAGGTTCGGAGCCAGGCAGGAATGGACTCAGCACCTGCTCGGAAATCCGTAGTGGTGGTGCACAACGGGCTCCAGACCTGCCTGGTACCAAGAACAGAACGCGCGAAGTGCGAAATAACAAACAGCCTCCTGACTAGCGGAAGGAACATAGTTCGGGCTGAGGTGAGATTGGATGAGGAGCGAAGGACGGCTGGAGCGAAGCGACAGCTAGAACTATAATACCGCTCCAGCTAGAACTGTAATACTAATAGATCTCCTCCTTGCCTCGCTCGCACCCCTCTTGCTCTTCGCTTCGCTCATCGCAGGGGATCTCAGGCCTTTACAGGGGTCTGGCTCCCACGCTACTTCAGTCCATCCCCAACGTAATCCTCTACTACAGCTGCTACGATAAGCTGAGGACTTTGGGGGTCGAGAAAAGTGACAGCGAGACGGGTGGTGTTTGGGATTGTATGAAGTACATTGGAAGCAGTGCGCTTCTGGCTGGGGGTGCTGCAAGGGTGGTGAGGTAAGGCAGCGGCGGCGAGCGAAGCGAATTTTTATGAGTTGGAAACTAACCCCCCTTCCCTTCACTTGTCGCTTCGTTCCTCGCCCCTCGCTCCTCGCTCCTCGTCCCGCAGCACTACGGTGGTCAGCCCTCTGGAGCTTGTGCGGACCAGACAGATGAACTCGGCTGTCCCAACGAGCATGTCGGCGCAGTTCAAGGCGATAATAGAGGCGGGTGGAATGGCTGGGCTATGGAGGGGGACAAGGGTCACTCTGGCGAGGGACGTGCCATTTTCGGCCGTGTACTGGGTAGTAGTAGAGGGCGTGCGGGATAATGAGGGAATACAGGAGTGGGGGAAGGACGTCGTAGGGGGCAAGCTCATGATATCTTTAATGTCCGGAGCCACCGGAGGCCTGGTCGCGTCTTCCATCTCCACCCCCATGGACGTTGTCAAAACGAGAATGCAAGTCTCCCTGTCGTTAGAATACAACGGACAGGGGACATCCATGCTTGCAATGTGGAAGGACATTTATAGCATCGAGGGGATGGGAGGGCTGTGGAGAGGGAACACTGCAAGGATGGCCAGGGTTGTTCCAAGTTGCGCAATAATGCTCGGGACATATGAGGGGGTTAAGGTGATATTAGGCTAGTTTTCACCTTTGTACCAAAAGCTATGATTGTTTTCCTTCATCTGGTACGCTTAAATTGTGCCTCGTATGGTTCACGGACAACAGGAAAAGCACCATACCAGACTGGTGTGTTGAGGACAAGGAGTTGTTGAAGAATTTATCACACGGACCTAAAAAGTGATAGCTAAAATGTCGCCACGTTAATAAGGAATTTATTTGTTCAGTCCAGATCTCACTGGGGCATGCTGATTTTGAAGAAGAGTTAGTCCAAATAAGAAACCTCTTTGTTATTTGCTTGAATCGAGCGGGGCTACTAATTGAGACGATCTTCCGACGTACAATCTAGTTTTATATATAAACAACCTCCACACAAGAAAACCCCTTACCCTCCCGTTCAATGTAGGGCTTCTAGCCTTTACTTCCAGATGACAGGATATTTAGAGGACGACGAGGAAGCTGCAAGTGTGTTTCCAATCGTTGATGACGACGAAACTTCCACTTTCAACGAAACAGCACAAGATTTGCCTGTTTCCGTCACTGATAAGCAATCTCTAGCGTACCAAAAAGTACATCCTCATACTTCCCACGCCCTCATCCCAATCCCCGTCTCGTAGCCTTCCTCTCAGTGTATGGTTCTGGTGTCCTCGATATTTGCTGGAACATACGTCAGCATCTTACTCGCCACTGATACCAACATCGGCGGATACATGATTGGAATACTGTTGTGTTCATTCTTTGGTTTCTGCTACGGCGGAATTTCAACGCTGGTCAGGTGAGATGCTCTCATACTTCAATACAAAACACGCCTCCTCCGTAACCACCGCTAGTGAGGAGCGAAGGACGGCTGGAGCGAAGCTACAACAAAAGCATCATACCGTGTTCCTGCATAACTACCAACCCTCCACTCGTCGCTTCGCTCCTCGCCTCACCCATCGTCCGAACTATTTTCGCGATTCTCTATGCTCATCGCAGCCATCACCAAAAAACTGCCGACCTGCCCCCCTACCAAAAAAGGCTCATCACAATCGGAGCGTCCTTGGCCTGGATCACAATGATTATGATGGCAATAACATTCAGTAGTTTATATCCGATGCTGCTCTACAACGAAAACGAGGTGTCGAACGAGGATCTTATGGCCTTCGTAATAGGAGCCGAGTTGTGTTTGGCCAAGAGTTTTGTGGTCACATTCTTCGTCTTTGTTGCGGCTCCACTCTGTGCTGAAGTCATCAAGATCATTAGAAAATCGAGCGGAGAAAAGGTTCATACTGATGAGATCATCGCTTGGTCCGAGCAGACGATCCTCCGTTTCACGAAAGGGATTCTCGGGTCTATTTGCATCATCCCAATGATCGTCATAGAACGAATTCAGTTCTTCGCTGTCGCCCTTGTGACTTCTCCCATAATCGGATTCGTTTTCTCAGAGGTTGGACTGCGATGGTGGAATGTTAAGAAAGACGTTGAGCAGGTTGTCGTCGACAAAGTCAAGAGAATATCAATGGTGCCTGGTTTCAACAGAGCATCGAGGGTTGAGGCTGAGTCAGACCACGCACCGAAGCTCAAGAATATTCGCCAGTCAATAAAAGAAAGTTATCGCTCGTCCGACGAGTGGGACCTGAAAATCGCTCTGCTTCGCGAGCACTCCTTCACAGACCAGTTCATCACGCTTTCATGCAGCTGCATAATCCTTCTACGAGTAGCCTTCCCGAGCCCTTTCTATCTTGAAGGGTACAAGAGCGAAGAGGCTCAAAGCCTCTTCACCGGTGAGCTCCATGGCTACTTCTTTCGAACTCTCATACTCATCGCCTGCGAGCGGGTCGAATTTTACGTCATAAAATACAGAATCAGGCGCATCAACCCGTCCTTCAAAAACTTCCAGCCAGTTGACATCTCATTGTTGGGCTACGTTCAAATAACCACAATCTCTGCTGTCGCCTGTACGTTATCATTCTCCTGTACCCGGTAGTATGGCTGTAGAGGGGTAGGGAATACAAAAAGAAAATCGTCATTGGATTGAAATGTAGTTCCTTTCCCCGTCCACACTCCAACACGTGTAACACGCATACACTCCTACCCTCGCTTACTCTCCCCAAGTCTCATCCTCAGCTTCCCAGTCGCACTCGCTGTCGTCCTCCTCATCATGAGAGTCATCGACAAGGCTACCAACCTGCTTGCGGTCAATCGCATCCAGTTTTTTCGCCCCCCCTTGCGCCTTTTCAGTATAAGCTTCCAGCATCATCTCCGCGACCTCAGTCCAGCGATCAATGCTATTGACCCCAAAGCTGTAGTCGTGTATCTTCAAACCTTTCGTGCGACTCCCAGCCTCGCCAAGAACCCAGCCAATGGCGTCTGGGAGGACATCATCGAGGTAGGTGTAATCCGTAAAAAGGGTATTGGGACCAAATCCGTTACCATCCTCAGACTCCCTATCGTACTCACTATCATACTCACTATAATCACTATTGTGCTCACGATCGTTAGATTCCGGCCCGAACAGAGTCAACCATTTCGCCATCACCACGTTAGAAGTCTGTATAGGCGCAGGCGCAGGCGTAGCATCCTCACCGCCCTCATCGTCGCGAACGTTGAGGTTAGGCCACCGAGTACCGCTGACCCTCCGTAGAAGTTGGATGCGTAGAGCTTGGATTTCTGCTCAGGGAGCGGAAAAACAGCAGAGTCATCCGCATAGTAGCTGCCGTTAACACAGAGGCATTCGTTCTCATGATCGAAGTAAAACTGTGGAATGTCAATCAAAACTTGACTATTCGCCCCCCTCATAGTCTCTGATAAGATGATGCAGGCTGTGTTATGGCCGTACCGGGCCTGTACCGCGGAATGTTCGTCCAACTTAGCCATGATAGTAAGAGCCCGCACGAGTGCTCCCATTCGCGGATTCGTGGTTGTAGTGGTCTGTGTAGTTGTCGTCGACGACTCTGAACCTCGTCTAGCTCAAAATAGAAATGACTCCAATGCCTTACTGTTGTCGACGTCGACCGTAACGCCGAAGTTGCCATATTCCGTCCTTGGGTGTTGCCCAATTTCTCCATCTCCCTATTCAATGCCCTCACTAATATACGCCACATGCAATAGTGTCTTGGGTTCAACTGAGTCGATTGAGGGAAGGATGAACTTAATACCGTAAGTCAAAAGGTAGGACGAGAAGTTAGGATAACAGCACTCGTACATGCTGCTAGACGTCACCTTGGTTTGCTTCGACTCCGTTACGATAATAATGCACCGACGAGCATCATGTACGGACACAGATGAGTCCATCACTCATTCCGGCAACGTAAAGCTTACACAGAACTCGTGGATGTCGACGGGGCATTCTCGAACACGTAGATTTTGATCCGCCAATATCATGTCCCAGATCGCTTCGTCCTCGTAATCGATGTAGCTGTCCTGCCTCAAAGAACGACTTTTATAGATATTTCCGGCAGGGCAGGGGTACTCGTATAGGCGGCGGAGAATCATCGACGACAGTGGTGCAAGCCCGTGTTGAAGAGTGATAGTCGTGAATTCGAGGTGCCGCAAGAGAGCTTGTTGGTCGATGGCAACGGGCACAACTGCCGGGGCGCTTCTGGGGTTGGCGACTCAGGGGACTCTTGGACAATTTACTTGTTCAAAGTCCTCATCGTCAAACTCTCCCCCAATTGCATCCAAATTCGGGAAGTCGTCGTCGTCACCATCACTCTCGCAACCGACCGACCTTACAGCTGCATTTGGAGAGGCTGCAGCACTGCGTAGCAGGTAGCGTTCGCGTTCAAGAACTCGGCTGCGACACATCATCAAAGACCCAAAGGTCTTGCTTGTAAAACAGCTATGGGCTAGGTCTGACTCAACGAAGTAGCAATTTTCGTCGATCTGATTATGGTCGACGACTTCGAATAAGTTCTGAATATCTTTGATCTTGATAAAACGAGGATCAAGGGTGCGCAGTTCGTGTTCAGTAGATTGTGGAAGGATTTGTTACCGTGATGAGCGAAGCGAGGAGTGAAGCAACGAGCAGAGGGTTCTTAGGTGTAAGTCTAGGCGATATTGCTACCGCTTCGCTCCATTATCCTGCTCCTCGTCTCTCTCACCTGATAGGATTGAGAGATCGAGCGTACTTGGAAGAGGGTGGTTGCTTAGGACTTGGATTTTGGCGAGAATTACTGGTGGTAGTGGTAGTGCTGGTGGCGCTTGGCGCAATAGGGGTGCAGACGACCTCGTCTAACCCTAGAAACCCAGACGCCTGTGACCCGACGCCTCCTGGCAGCCTGATTCGTTTCTTGGAACCCGAAGACGCCATTGATACAAAAATATGAATGGACAGTGTGACTCAAGAGCTTAGGTTGGACGACGAAAAACATTAGAATCGAATTGCACCCAAGGAAAGCAAAAGTTGGACAGACCAATTTTATTTGCCAAATTGGAATTAACATCGTTGATTTATTACAATTTAAAACATGTCAGCCGCGCTTCCAATGAAGAAGAAGAAGAGTAAGAGAAAGAAGAAGGAACAACTCCCCGTCAACCCTTCTCTCTCCCACTTTTCGACAGTCGAAGAATACATGGCCTACATGGCAATGGAGAGGGACACCTTGCCGGATACAAGTACTGCCATAATACCAACTTCAGCACAGCGACCGTCTTCCACGCCTTCTGTTCCCTATGGCAACTGGTGCGAAAACTTCGAACCAAGGCCTTCCTCGTTTCCTCCTGTCGGGACCTTGGTGGAAACAACCATACAGAACTTTAATCTCCTTGAGCAGTACATCAGCTCAATACCCATTACAAAGAACAACCCCCCCTTATATCCGTCTTCAATGTCGATAGTCAAGGTAGCACCAATGAAGGACTTCCTTGCCTGGAACATCCGATTCTTTCATGGGGGGAGCCTCGACCTAGATTTTCCACTTGCTCAGGCAATATATGTTGTGCCTTGTACTCGCGCGGAGTACGACAACACAACCATTTTCGAAGAGTTTACGCCGTTGGAGCCCAAACTTGAACTGTACAAGAGGCTCGACCTCGCAATGCTAACTTCTGTCCTCGACCACGTTTCCCGACCCTTCGTAACCTCGATCGAGACAGCCCCCCTCCCCACCGTCGTCGCCGAGTACTTTCGCGCCCATGGTCAATCTCGCGCCCAGGTGATATACGGGCTCCTCGCTACCCTCCCGCTACCTCTGCACCGGGACACCCAGGCTCAGATAAGAACATTAATGCGGTCGCTCTGCAAGTGGCGGGGGCAGGTGGGAAGAGATGGAGATGAAGGAAACTACTTGGAGGTCTTGCTTGCGGTCGGGGTGGGGATGGGAGTTGTCGGTCGTAAAGAAGTCTTCTAAATTTGTCATAAACTCATTATTACGTTTTAATTGGGAATGCGTTTGCGATGCCCACATTTAAGTCGTAAATACCCCCCCCCCTAGCCACCCCATCTAACCTTAGATCAACACCTTGACAAGCTTGGCAAGATCGAATCCGAACCTCCCCCAGTTCTCGTCGCCGAAGTCCTCGCAGGCAAGACCGACATCTTCAACAATCTCCGCCCCGTGGACGATGATGTGAAGAACCTCCGCGACCCATGAGACCTCAGGGACCGCGAGCTCTGCTGCGAGCTTCGTCAACAAGTCTGCGAGCTCTTCCAAGTGGCAATCATGGATGCCGGCGGCGACGTCCTCTAGGCCCTTCCCGATGTCCTTAACAGCATCAGCAACCTTGTGCGACATCTGTACCTTGAGCGCCTCAAGGTCGTCAGTGTTCTCCCCCGCCTCGAGCTTCCTCTTGATCTCGCCGCTCAATTCCTCAGCGCGCGAAACCTGCGAGTTGAAGAGAGC
>Ga0115006_10002327_pt1 | contig 12455 bp, 11 predicted proteins | sample ArcOceMetagenome_3_FD_88943 | JGI IMG/M metagenome (GOLD analysis project Ga0115006, IMG submission 88943) | Marine eukaryotic phytoplankton communities from Arctic Ocean - Arctic Ocean- Svalbard ARC20M Metagenome | ecosystem: Environmental > Aquatic > Marine > Oceanic | place: Arctic Ocean...
CACAGGCCGGGCGTTCGAGCAGGCGCGCAGCACGTTGCGCGATGATGCAGGGCGATCCGGTAGCCGATGATACTGCGCAGGCTATCTTGCACATAGCTCGTGGAGTTGGTTCGAGCCAGCACTTGCGCAGGCCCCAAGTGCAAGGCATAACATCAAACAAGACCAACTACTCTGTCCTTTCCCGAGCCGTGGCTAGAGATGCTATGGTGGATCCAGGTGCGCTTGTTTTTTTCGACTCCAGTGCACTCTGGACACAAGACCAAAAGGTGACAAATGTGGTAAGGATCACTCAAAAGGTGGAGGAACCGCCCCATCTCAACCAGGCCGCCCCCGATGCCAAGGGGGGGCCAAAGGGGTTGGCCGAAATCCAGGTTGTGGGCAAACCCGCCCCCCCCCCCCCCGGGGTCTTTCAGAGTCCAGACGGGGGGTCAAACTGACGGGGTCAACCCCCCCACCCCACCCCCCGAGTCTTTGGGAGATCTTCCGCGTTATCACGCGTGTTTGGTTTTGTAGCTGCCAGCAGCGATACCTTTCAATAAACAACCCCATCAGCATCATCATTTTAATTCGCCAGTCGCCAACACAAACGGCGGCAAATCCCCGGCTTGCTGGGGTCCCAGCAGCAAAGAGACTGCTCACATAGTCGGCGGCGTGCGACCCCGTACCAGTAATCGGAGAGACTCCACGCGTCGACAGCACCATGCCGCCAGCAAAGATCCCCAGGCTGACATGTGCAGAAAGTGAGTTGGCAGAGGAGGCAAGATATCTTTGCTCTTGGTGCTGGGCTTTAATTAACGCTGGCGGAGGATTATAGTGAATCGACGATATGACCTGTGATGAAAGTTCACGTCAAATGCGCAAGATCAGGAGGTGCCGAGCTTGCATTTCGGAGCCCGAGTAATTATGTACTCAGATCATCATAATGGCATGCTATGATACTAGCCGCCGCCGCGGCGTCGGGCCGTGCCGGCGTGCGGCCGAGCACACCGTGTGTTTCTTTGTTTTATGGAAACGACATTAGTTCAACGGGTCACGGGGGCGGGGGAGTTCCTGTGTATGTCTTCCGCCGAGCTGGCAAGACGGAGCTCGTTTGAGGGACACAGCATGCGAGAGAAGAGAGAAAGAGAGAAAGGAGGATTGACAAGAGAGAGAGAGAGGCCCACGGGCTGTGTTTTCTCACGTGTGTGCGTATGCGTTTTGTGTGTGTGCGCGCGGGGGGTTGCCTGTGTCCGCGCGGGGTTGCCTGTGTCCCATCTTGTAGGCTCTTTGCAGCGATTCAGTCACCTTCTCACGGCCCTGACACCCTGTGCCTTTGAAGAGTGTATTTTAGTCCGGCGCGTTGGGGACAGGAGGAGGAGTACGGCGGTATTGGAACGAACGGCAATAAATATTTTGCTGTCGTGAAGAAATGTTACAACGAAACTCACCCTTCTGCATGAAAGACAGGAGGAATAAACTCCTTTCACTCTCACCTCCTCTCGACTGGGGACGGGCCTTCGAATTGCTGAAACGGTGCGCTGGGCAACTCTGGCCACCGAATCTCTTCGATGGGCTACTTCGTGTGTGCATGATTGTGTGTGTGTGTGTGTGTGGGTGTGGAGGGGGGGGAAGTGCAGTGATGATGATGTGTTTAGTGGGTGTTTAATGTGCTCAAGTAGCAACAACTGACAAAGACTTGGCAAGCCGAATTCGGCGATCATACCACGTTTGTAACGAAGGCAGTAGTGCTATAAGCTCTCTGTGATCCCGCACTTGGACTACTGCTCGTTTTCCAGTCTATCTCTCTCCTTACTCTCACACGGGCTCTCTCACGCGTACTCTCGTTCAGTCTGCCTACAACCAGGACTACTAACACTGCTGTACACAAAAGCTGGCGAAAGCAGTGCCGAATTATTGTGCTATCCGATGGTGTATATGTATATGCATACGTATACGTATATGTATGTATATTTGTATGTGTATGTATATATATGTATACGTGTATGTATGTATGTATGTATGTATATGTATGTGCTATCCGATGGTTCACGCTGATCCTATCGTCATGATTCTGTTCCTCTTCGCTTTGCGGCTCAACGACTGTGTGTGCGTGCTGCCTGTTCCACCGGCGTCAGATCAGGACTCACACAGTATACCAGATCGCTTGCGAGCTTATCCTGTTGTCCTGGTTGCTCATCAGACGGCTTGTTCTGAGCGGAGTCTGGGAACATCGTCCAGAGCCATGAGAACATTTCTGGATGTTCCCATGGTCCTGAATGTGGGCCCTTTTCTCTTACTCCTGCATCTGCGTCAAGCGCGTCCGAGGAGGTGGTTTCCTGCGCACGGACTCTCAAACTTCAGTGCCCCAAATATTTAGAAAGATACACTGTGTATCTGATAGAAAGATACACATCTTTTTGCTTGAGAAATTCCACCTCAGTCGCAAGAATGTTCTTGCTGTTGTCGTTGATTGATCGTTGATTGTTCTTTCTGTCGCCGTTCACGGACGGCGAAGTATCAACGTGCACCCCACCTCCATTCATAACATGCGTCTCGTTTGCGAACTTCTTGTTTTGGGAGTTCAATTCATCGCGCACTTGAGAGGCCTGCATGCAAGTGTATGTTGCCTTCTCCACTAATCTTGAGAGCTCTGATTCCTGGACGTCGCTTGCGGACAACGAAGTCCTCGGGTCAGTCTGCTCCATGCGTACTTCATTTATGGGTGCTTCTCCTGAAATTGTAATTCCGCCGATTGTTTGTTTGACGGAAGGGTCTACACCTCCCCAGTTGTGGAGATCCAAACCTTTTATAGATGTACAGTATTGCGTTGGCGACTCCGAATTTGGAAGATTGCTAACAAACCCGTCTTCCACTGCCAGCAAACCTGGCACTGCCACGTTGAGCTTGTCCTCCTTCGGTGTGGATTCATTCGAGTGTGCCGAATCGAGTTTCTTCCGTTCGTGGACGGCATCCTCTTCCAATGCCACCGAGCCCAGCGCTGCCGTGTTTAGGGTTTCCTCCTTTGGACTGGATCCTTGCGGGCGTGTCGAAGTGATTTTGGTCTGTTCATGGGAGGCATGCTGCGAGAATTTGTAGGCTCCAAAGTAGTCCAAAAGTTCGACGCGTGAAATCTGTCCCGAACTATCGGCATCCATGCATGCAAAGATTTCGGAGGCAGTCTCAGCTGCAGAACTTTCCCCTAGAGCCTTCAACAACTCGTCTTTCGAAACCTGTCCTGATTTATCCGTGTCCATGCGGTCAAAGAGACTGCTCAACTGCTGATGCAACAAAGCAGAGTAGGCAATCTGCCAAGGGCTTTCTGATTGAATTTCTTCAAGCTGATCATCACTACTCACGCGATCGAAGTCTGCAGTTTCCTCCTCCTCCTCCGATTCTGTCTTTTTGAGACCAAGACACACCAAGGCAAAGCAGCACAATGCACCCAGAGCAGCAACCATTCGTCCTGGGGCTTTCATGAGTCCCTCCATTTCCATGAAAGGCATGAGCACAACCGAGATATTGATGCCAGCAATGAGATAGCCCATGATTATGCTGTCAAGTCCATCTTGATCTCCAGCGGACTGCGCCATGCTCAAAAGACCGTAAAACAACGTAGCTGTTTTGTATATGTATGCGCATGCAATCAGCCAGAGGACCCTCGCTCTCAGGGCTTGCTAGATACGCACACACTCATTCACATTCCACTATTGCCGTGCGTATTTATATACATGTACTTATATATTTTTGTCATATGATATACACATGTACTAAATGGATTCGATATAGATACAGGCGTAGATATAGATATCGATAGAAATAGACATAGATCTCTATAGACGCTGTAGAAGCTAGTGCACTGCAGGATTTTCCCTCCGATCTCCCCCCTCACCCCTCCCCTTTCCGCCTTCAATGTCCTCCTGCCCCACACACACATGCATGCGTGCTGTGACGCATTTGCATACATACACGTACAGTACTTCAACATGGCCCTGTGGCTGGCGTGCTTCAACAAGCACGAGGCAGCGGCGGCGGAGCTGATGGAGGCGACCAAGCGCGCGGGCGCCATGGACCGGCAGGTAGCGTACACACGCATCACATATGTATGTCTTTGTACATACACACAGATGTGCATATGCAGTGCATGGACGCGCAAAAGGGCGTTGAGAACCTAATTGCCCAATAAAGGAAAAGACGGCCATGCTGTTGAGTTGTGCCGTGCTGAACGGTTGGTTCCTCTGAACATACATCAGTGTGATAAACGTGATGAGCAAGCCAGCACCCACTTGACTTGGCTTGCCCTCATAGATGAAGACCAACATCGCTGTCATGAGCAATTTACGAAGCATTTCGTATAGCTCAAATTTCCATGCTTCCGGCCGATAGGCTTGAAAGAGCATTCCTGATAGAGATTTACAAAAGTCAGTGCCTCTGGTACATTCAATGTAACAAAAAACTTGAATGCTGAATTTCCCAGCTTTTTACCTATTTCCCGCACTGCCTGTCTCTCCTCTTCGCTTTGTCCGTCCCAGGCCAGAGGTGGGAGCACAAGAACGCCACTTTTGTACAGGCCGACAACTCTGTGCTTGAGCTCGGCGCGTAGCTCTTCTTTATCCATGTCCGTCACCATTCCATCGGTGCTCAGTTTCTGCTTTTCTTTTCTGCTGAGGCGTCTCTTCTTCTTTTCGAGACCAAACGATTTTGACTGAGGGCCTGTTGCTGGCGTTTCTGCATCGATCTTGGCCGCATCTTTTTTGTCTTCCGTGGCCTCTATGTTTTGCGAACTTGTGCCTGCTTCAAGGTCGGCCAAAAGCTGTTCTTTGTCTTTTGTACTGTCATTCGCCTGGCCCTCTTCTGCCAGTGTGTCCAGCATTGACGGAGCTTCGATTTCGCCCCTGTCCGCCTTGAACTCGTGCTTTAAGAGGAGCTTCATTTGTTGCACTGTGAGCGTCTCCAGTTCTACTGGCCCCTCGAATTCTTTTGCAGCCTGATTAACGTGTTTAATGATGTCCGTGGCAACTTTTTGAAACGCATGCCAGTCCAGGTCCTTATTTACCCCGAGCCACTGTAGGGCTTTGTGGAGCAATTCCTTCAGTTGCTCGTTGCGATCTCCGGACTGTACACGCTTCAAATCGTGGATAACGATACGCTGCTCCTCATTGCAGAGAAGAGAGAAACAACGGTCGACCAGCTCCTCAGTCCATAGCGCGTTTGCTAGCTTCTTTAAACGCACGTCGCAAGTCTCCTCCATGTACATCTGAATCATGCAGCACAGGCAGCTTTGAATGACCTTTTGCTCTGCCATCTCTGGAATCCGGTAGTACCGAAGAACCAAATAAAGGAAGAATGGTATCCCCGCAGGATATGCGAGTATAAAGGTCAGGGTCCAAGCGAACAGGAATCCATCCCCGTCTTCACGTCCGTACGGGCACACCACTTGAACATCTGCCAACAGCAGAGAGCCGTGTGGCGGGCCAAAGTCACGGCAGTGAAACCCCTTGAGCACGGTGAGCGATACAGTGGGGTAAATTATGAAAAGGAAGTAGCAGATGTTGTTCATCATTGACGCCTTGGCAGCATCATATCTGGATTTCCATGGAGCAGTGCTCCGTTTCTCGCTGGAGAGGACTGCAGTCGCCAACAAACACGGCAGCACGATCATGGCGAGGATTATGAGAGGTCCTACGGTATACCCCAGCAGCTTCATGTAGTAGTTTGTGCCCATCGCAATACAGCTCAAACCAGGAATTGTGAGAACTGACAGATTCACGTTTTCTGCCATGAGCAGGACTTTGGTTAGTAACGCCGGCCACTTTACGTTGAAGTTAAAGAAGCTGCTGACAACTTGGTAGAAGGACAAGACGATCTTTCCCATTTGAGGCGCCATCGCGCCATCAAACAGCTCCGCGGGCAAAAAGGATTCGAAGGTTTCCTTTATGGTGGCAAGGCAATCCGTCACAGTCTCAACCATGCCCCCGGCATCTTCAACAGAACCTGCGCGATCGTATACATGCATGTGTGTTTGATCAACTTTGAATGTTTGCAAGAGCAAAGCATCCGAGATGCTTTGCTTTGCAAAAGCAAGCATCCAACAGCATGTGTTTCAAATTTGCACAGTAAACCACCTGCACGATCGTTGGCCCCGGACACAATGGAGACAAAAAAGCCAATGAGTTGAGCAAAGGCTGCTTGGACCGCTGGAATAAGCGATCTGCAGCACAGAACAAGCCAGAGGAGAAGGGCCACGATCAAAATCACAGTCAACACGATGCTTCGCAACTGTGCGATATCGACGTCCGCATCCTCGGATGTGCAGACCGTGCAAATGCCTCCGCTCATCGCGTGGTTGGGCAGGCACAGACTGCAGAGGACACCGGTACTGCCGTTGAGACACGTGCTGTTTTCTTCACAGTAACCCGGTTTGCATCCGAAAACGCGAAGCAGGGTCATATTTGCGTACTCTGAGTCTTCGCTCTCTGTGTCGGGGTACTCGTTCCGCCACCAATCAACTGCATTACTGACGTCATTGCCGCCTAAGCAAATACCACCTTCCGGGCATGGCAAGCAACGGGCCAAAGCCGCAGCTGCGTCTCCCTCTACGAGGATCGGCTCGCCATCACCTGGGTTGATGGATGCAATATCTAATGAGTAGGTCTGGTACTCGCACATCTTGCATTCGTCGGCGTCGTAGTTGCTGTCGCCCCGGACTATAATGTACCCGGCTGGGCACTCTGCGGGCCTCTTCCTCCAGCCGTCCGCAGCAGGGGCGTCCTCCCAGATGCTTCCGTCGACATTTGGCAAGAATTGTATTCCGTCGGGACAGGTCGCTCCCGCTGGGCACTTGATGCAGGGTCCCAGTGGATCAACAATATAAGTGTTGGGCAGGCACTTGCTGCATCGCTGATTATTAACATCCAAGACGTCTCCGTCTGCGGTTGAAGTGGTGTTGATAAGACGATTCCCTGGAGGGCAAAGACGCAGCAAGAACTGACCGTCGACTTCCTCCCATACTTCGCCCGCTGCGACTTCCGGGCCAACCGACTTGGGCTTCTCGAGTTCCACGCCGATGGCTGCGAGACTTCTCTCAATCTCCGCCATCTGTGCTGGATCTGCCACAATCTCAAATGAGACTGTTGCCGTGCTTCGCCTTCGCTCCCTCACATCATCATTGTATTTGATTGGATGTTCTCCCGTGCTTGATTGCCGTCGCTGCTGGGAAAGCACCTTCAGCTGCCAGGTCTCAACGCCAAACTTGAGTGCCATGGCCTGCTGTAGACCAACAGCGCCGTCGAGCAGCTCCATCTCGACTGATCCCACCACCTGTTGGGCACCAAACAGGGGCGGCGCCCCGTTGGAGCAGTACGCCGACGGTGGGCAGGCCAAGCATTCGCCAGTCAGCGGGTTGGAATTGTAGGTATTTTCAGCTATTTCGGTACATGCCGTGCACATGCCAGGCCTGAGATCCGTGCCGGGTCCAGTGGATGAATCGCGAACGAGCGCCAAGCCTACTGGGCACACAGTGCGGTTTCGTGAGGCAAGGTGCACTTCCTGCGGCTTCGTCTCAATCGCTGCGCCCGAGAAGAAGTCAATACCTTGAGCGTAGAGAAACGGCGACCTGTGTAACTCGGAATACTTGTCGGAGATGGAGACGCTCGTAAACGTGGGTTTGATGCCGATAGAAAAGAGGGCCTGACCCTCCTGAAACCCGGAGAAGACGGTACCTCCGACGAAGGAGATGCTGTCATCATTGCTCTTCTCCCCAGCTAAAGCTGAGTATAATTGCAACTTTGAAGAAGAGTCGGCAGTGATTTTCTGGGAATAAATGTCCTTTTTAACAACCACTAGATCGATGTTGAGGCCTGCAAAGCCCGGTGTCTCGCGCGGGGGCAGTCCCGTCAGATCCAGGCGCTGAAACCACGGAGAGCCTGGTTCAAATCCTGAGGCCACGCAGTCGCCGTATGCGGCAGTGTTGGCGTGGGGAGAGGGATCGGCGCTTCCTCGGTCGCAGAGCCAGTGCGTGTGGTCAACGAGGGTCAGGGGGCTCTCGAGGGCTGTCACGGGCAGAGTCTTGGGGTTTGAGCTTAGCAGGCGTCGACCTCCCATTCCCATTCCCCCCATTCCCCCCATTCCCCCCATCCCTCCCATCCCTCCCATCCCTCCGCCGCCGTCCGCGTCGGCTCCGCCGCCAGCGGCGCCTCCGCCGCCCGTTCCGTCCATCCCTCCCATTCCGCCGCCGTCTCCGCCGCCAGCATCGCCTCCGCCTCCCATTCCTCCCGGCCCTGCCATTCCAGCGCCGCCTCCGCCGGCGCCACCAGCGTCGCCGCCGCCAGCGTCGCCTCCGCCGCCAGCGTCACCTCCACCTCCCATTCCTCCCATTCCTCCCATTCCTCCCATACCCCCCCCTCCCATTCCAGCGCCGCCGCCGCTCAGCTCGCTCGCGTCGCCTTCCCCGATCGCGCCACCAGCCATGCTCCCCCCACACCCGCAACTAGCAACGTTTCCGAAAACATCGCATGTTGGTGTTGGTGTCGGCGGGTTACAACTCGGACATATGGTTGAACATGCCGTGCACGACGGTTGTCCATGGGTCAAAGTAAACTTTCCAGAAGGACAGGCCGTGCAGGCACCTACAAAGAAGAAACAGGTCGGTGAGCCCGTGACCTTTGGTCGTGGTTTGATCGAGTTGCAGATCGAAGCGCGCACGGTGCTGATGCAATGTTTTGAGGGAACTCACCGCCATCGGGGCCTGATGTACCAGCATTACACTTGCACCCCGCTACAACGGCACCAGGTTCGCAAAAGCAAAAAGTGCTCCCGAGATCCGACTGGCTAGTGTTTGCCGGGCAAGCCTGACAGTGTGTCCCCCCTGTCGTGTCCTGGTACTTACCACTTCCACAGAGGCTGCAATCTTTTGACCCTGTTATGTTGCTGTACGTGCCGACGTCACACGGCGCGCACTGCGATGTATCCACCGAATCCTTGAACAAGCCCGGCGCACAAGGCGTGCAGTAAGCATGGCGGTTTCCAGCCGGGCCTGTTGCATTCGCGAACCAGCCTCTCGCGCAAGCCTGACGGATATGCGGGGCTTTTTCACCATCCCACTGTGTATGTCGACAGCATATAGCAGTCAGTGATCACCTGAATAAAAACGATGCCTGACTGAAACACGACAGCACACCAACCAAAGTTGATTGTTTCAGCAGCAAAGGGGCATACACCAGCAGGGCGCCGCCGCCGCCAAATCGAGCTATATTTCGGGTAAAGTTGTTGGCGAAGATCTCCGCATCAGCCGAGCTGACGTGCATTCCGCCGCCTCCTTTCCCCGCAGCTGTGTTGTCATTGAAGGTTGAATCCTTAACGATGACCAAAGTATGTGTGTCCGCAGCCGCCACGGCCCCTGGAGAAGGGTGGAGAGAGAAACGGAAGAGAGGGAGAGAGAGGGTGAGAGAGGGTGAGAGAGGGAGGGAGAGAGGGAAGGAGGGAAGGAGAGAGGGAAGGAGGGAGGGAGGGAGGAGACGACCAACCTCACAAGAGTTGTGCGCCCAGCACGCACAGGACATTAGTGCTCACACGCACGTACACGCACGTACACGCACGTACATACACACACACACACACACATTCACACACATACATGCCATCACCAGCTAGCAACCGTTCTGGGCCGCATGCGTTTGATATACTTCAACTTATATATACACACCTCCAGAGTCGCCCGCTCGGTTGGATGTGAAGTGTGACGCAATTACAGTAAACGAAGCTTCAGATTTGACGGAAGCTGCGCCCCCGGTGGTTGCTTCGTTTCCGTGAAAGCGCGAGGAGTCTACCTGGGTTACGGCCTTGGCAGACACCGCCATCGCACCCCCGAATACTGCAGAGTTATTTGTGAAGTCGCTCTCGGACACCACTACCGACGCTTGCAAACCAGTGAAGGGGTAGCGCGCCAACTCAGCGGCCCACACCGCACCTCCCCACGCAGCAGAAGTACAGCGATGAAAAGAGGACTTCAAAATCTCGGCGTCTGCCCCGACCACGGCAAGCGCGCCGCCCTTTCCCTGGCCATCACAATGCAACTCCCGTTATCTCTCGCTCTCTCTCTCTCTCTATGTATATGTATATTTGTGCACGCGCAAGCGCGCTCGCGCGCGCGCACACACACATGTACATATATCTATATACATACATATATATGCACCTTGCTGGATGACCGCTGGAATGTGGACTCGTAGATTTTGACGGTGGCTCCATTGTAGACACGAGCGCTCCCCCCATCCTCGATCGAGGAACAACGAGATATCGTCGAGCTCTCAATTTGCAAGAAAGCCCCAGCGCCCGAGATCTGCAACGGTCCCAAAACGCTAGCTTTCTCCGCGCAGTGCAGGACCAAATTCTTAAAATGAACACCAGTGCAACCCCGAGTACTGTCACACAAAATGCCCGCGTCGGTATGCAGACGAATCGTGCCCCCGCCCTTCATTACGAGTGAGCACGGCAAGATTGCATTTGAACACAGATTGACGCTGAAATGAAGATCAGCGTCTCCTGGGATGTTCAGAGTGTCGCCATCGTAAACGCGAGTCAGGCCCATTACATTGCCGTGCGGACCTCCTGGCATTGCCAGGAAGGCTGGGAGACGTCGAACCAAGAGCGCATCTGATGTGGCTGCTCCTGCTGCGGCCTCCAGAGCGCTCGTTGCTCCAAATGCATCAGTGCCAAATTTGGTGGCGGTGAGGCCTCCATAGTTGAAGATGTATCCACCAAGGAGGGCTAGGCAGTGATACGATGCCGCGCCCGATGGCTTGTCTGGCAGACAAACGTCAGTATGATGCTCATACGTATGCTTACTTCTACAAACACATGTGCATGTATACCTGAAACAGCTGCTCCCTGTTGAAGCCACCTCATCGCGGACGTCTGGTACACCCATATCTCATCGAGGGGAGCTGACATGTAAAACAAGCACACGAGCATATCAGAGGATCACCAGCATCGCAAACAGTTGACTCAGATACCCAGAGCCCCGCACAAACTAACAAAATCACTCACAATGCGAGCAGCAAAGCATTCATCTCACCATCGCGAGCTCCAAAACCGCTTCCGCCATGTATCAACAGATCAGTGCCTACAGTCAGCATGAAGTGGCCCTCTCTCTCTCTCGGTGGCGTTCCTTGCACGCCCTCAGCGGAGGTCATCAGCGTCCACTCAAGGTTTGTCGTGGAGAACCACCACAGGTCACCCGAAGTGGTGGCTGTCAAAACAAAGTCAAACCGCGCACAAGTGTCAGCGGACGACAGTCCTTCGCAAGTATTCTGGTGTATACGCTGCACAGGCGCACAAACCTGTTGCGTAGTCTACAAAGTCCTTGTCCTGACCCCCGTGGAGGAAAATTGCATCGCTGCCCACGCCTGCCATTGCGTGTGAAAAGCGTGGAGTTGGGCGTGCTCCCACGGAGTTGTGCTGAGTCCATTGCGCCGTTGTAGTCTTGTAGATCCACAGGTCGTCCAACTTGTCCAATTTATTGGCATCATTCCCCGTGTATGCTCTCCTTTTAATTCCTCCGAACAGGAAAAGATCTGTGCCTGCTGCAGCCATGGCGTGGTAACATCTTTCGGTTGGACCTGTAGACGCGTTCAGCTGCATGTACTCTGAAGTGGATGTGTTGAAGACCCAGAAGTCATCAAACCAATCTGGATATGGCTCTTCAGCTTGTCCTGCAATATATGGGCTTGGCACTGTGTGTGGGTGTGTGGGTGTATAAGTGTGTGGTTGTGATTGTGTCTACAGTAATCTGGCGACGCCACAGGTGCTTGCATCTCTCCACAAACTCTCTCTCACGCACACACACCTTCAAGTCCCCCTGTACCATACTTTGGTACTGGGTTGGCTCCCCCATGGACAAAAATGCCCGTGCCTACTACAGCGAAGGCAAATGCGGCTCTTGCATCCGGCGTCGGGCGAGATGGATTCAATTTTGCCCATGGACCTGTCGACCGCACGTATGTTTCGAATGTCCCGTCCGTATCACACCCAGATAAAAGAACGAGATCGGTGCCGATGCCTGCCATGGCTTGGCACTTGTTGGAGGCGGGTGGTCTGTCTCCTCTAAGCTCCAGCTCCAACAATTCGTAAGCCGAACCTGCTGCATACGATGCAAAATCATTCTGCACTACACTAGCGTATCGTTCCCACTGGAAATTGGCGGTGTTCAAGCTCCAGATGTCCAGTGTGCTGATAGCCACTGACGTATCTGTCGGGTCAGGCCTCTCGCCCTCAAAGTCGAGCACAAAGATGCGCTCGTTCAGGGGTACCGCAAAACCGGGTGGGTCCGGAGGGGGTGCGCCCCCCCCCCCCCCCCCCCCCCCCCCCCCCCCCCCCCCCCCCCCCCCCCCCCCCCCCCCCCCCCCCCCCCCCCCCGGCCCCCCCCCCCCTTTTTGTTTGTGTTGTCCCCCCCTTCTTTCACCCAAAAGAAAACCAGGATA
>Ga0115006_10002328_pt1 | contig 12454 bp, 10 predicted proteins | sample ArcOceMetagenome_3_FD_88943 | JGI IMG/M metagenome (GOLD analysis project Ga0115006, IMG submission 88943) | Marine eukaryotic phytoplankton communities from Arctic Ocean - Arctic Ocean- Svalbard ARC20M Metagenome | ecosystem: Environmental > Aquatic > Marine > Oceanic | place: Arctic Ocean...
TACATACATACATACATGCATGCATACATACATACATACATACATACATACATACATACATACATACATACATACATATATACATTACATACATACATACATACATACATACACACACACATACATACATACACACACACATACATACATACACACACACATACATACATACATGCATGCATACATACAGACAGACAGGCATATACAAGCATGTACTTAAGCTCTCTAAAAACACATATGCATACATATCAGCTCTCTGCCCTCCCTCCCTCCTCCCCCTCTCTTCCTCCCTCCCTTCTCTCTCTCTCTTTCTCTCTCTTTCTCTCTCTTTCTCTCTCTTTCTCTCTCTTTCTCTCGCTCTCCCTCTCGCTCTCTCTCTGTCTCTTTCTTTCTCTCTGTGTGTCTCTTTCTCTCTTTCACTCTTTCTCTCTTTCTCTCTTTCTCTCTTTCTCTCTTTCTCTCTTTCTTTCTTTCTCTCACTCTCTCTTTCTCTCTCTTTCTCTCGCTCTCCCTCTCGCTCTCGCTCTCATTCTCGCTCTCGCTCTCGCTCTCATTCTCGCTCTCTCTCTCGCTCTCTCTCTCGCTCTCTCTGTCTGTCTCTGTCTCTCGCTCTCTCTTTCTCTCTGTCTCTCTCTGTCTCTAGGTATCACCAGTCTGCGAAGCGATCCGAGGCGAGCAAAAATGCGTAGAATACGAAACGCTCGGATAAGACGCATCGATTTGACGCCGTCCATTTCCAGAGGTCCCATTGTGAGTAGCGTCACGAATACGATGATGAAATCTACATGCATACACACACACATACACATATTGAGGGGGTTGGATTTGTGTGTGTAAGCATGCATGCATGCTTGAGTGTGTGCATGAGTGTACGTCTGATTGTGTGTCTTCATGCATACATTTACAGAGAGAGAGAGAGAGAGAGAGAGAGAGAGAGAGAGCAAAAGACAATCACCGAAAACGTTCCAGCCGCTGCTCCAGAAGGGCCAGAACCAGTGAGCAAGCAGATTCAGCCCGAGCTCAAAGGTGAAAATCATCGTAAAGAGCATGTCGACATTCTCAAAGTCTCTGTACATCTGTGTGCCACTCTCTGGGTGGATCTGCAGCTGCACGGCCGAGAGGATGAAGTTTAACAGGATGAGTAGCGCCATGAAGCCCTGAAACAACGTCGAGTTGAAGATGGTTGCAATGCGCCCCTGGAACGCGAGCACAATCTTTGTTATCCTTTGTCTCTTGTTTGCCTTTTCTTTTTCATTGCGAAGGCACTGGATCCAGGCATCAACCGCTTCTGTATCTGACTTGGACGTCCCCTCGGTGCGAATGTGAGCCAGCTGGTACGGCCGTCCCGAGTTATAGCCTGCGGGTTTGCGTGCGTGTGTACGCATGCGCATGCGCAAATTCATGCATGAAGCGCAGCTTACGTCAGATTGTTTGTCAAAAGCATAAAGGTGCAATAGCTGGCAGACAGCATGGACGCAAACTGACATTACCATCTTGAAGAGTGTGGATGATGATAGTGGCGGACGCAAGTGCGATGGCCTGATCTAATCCCCTTTCAAATTGCGTTCTGGTTAGAAAGAGAGGTTCGTCGTCCTCGGTGTCTGCATGCTCGGAAAAGAAAATGTCATGGGTTTGCATGTGCGTGACTCCGTACTGTTCAAGGCCGTGCTCTACTTTGTACGCAGACAAGTTCCCACTGTGGTTCGAGTCCCACTCGTCAAAGAGCGTGTGGTGCCGAAGTTGGAGGTCCTCGTCCCCTCGAACCACATCCGTTATTTCGTGGACCGGGATGCAGTCAAGCATCTCCTGCTCATTTTCAATCGCCAGGGCCAGTTTTTGGGAGGTCAGCACGATTCTGCGCTTCTGGATGCCTGGCAGATAACGAAATACTCCTTCCATGAGAACGTCTTCACCCTCTGGCACAACATCTGCGTCACCCTCCTCAGAGTCTTTGTTGTTCTGTGTCGGCCCCAGGCTGGCCCACCTTGCGCTGAACTTCCCTTTTTGTGCGTCCTGCAGAAAGGTCGCCGGCATGCTGTCGACAGACCCCTCCAGTAAGCTCCCCCGTGGCCTCGACTTCCGGGCGGCAAGTTGTGGTACGTAGTGTGTTGTAAATTATGACAAATCCGTTAACTTTGAGCGCGTTATCGCTCGGTAGACAGACGTGTCTCCATCATTCTGGTCCTACGGTTTTCGATCTGCCTCCGTCGTCTACGTAGGACCTAGGACCCTACTTGATCAGTGCGCTAGGCTCTCAGACATTTTTCGCTCTCCACCGCCCACGGCCCTCCCTCCCTCGTGGGGGTGGTGGCGCTGATGGGACATATCTTCAGTCTTTCTCAGTCCAGACCGTTTTCCGCTCTCAGCCAGGAATAGGTGCGCGATTTGGGCACGCGAAGATGCTAGTTGGTCACTGAGAACACAAAACCTTTCTTGATTAGGATTTTTGGTTTCGTCTCAATAAATCTGACCGCAGGAAATTACTCGTTACGTGTAGTAACAGAGGTGTCTCCATCAGTCTCGGGTGTTCCCGGCGATCTGGAGATCCTCCAGTCGCCTACTTAAGCAGTGCCGACTAGGGAGGCTCTCAGACCTTTTTCGCTCTCCACCGTCCACGGCAGGAATAGGTGTGCGCGATTTGGGCACGCGAAGATGATGGCGTTGGTCACTGAAAACACGAAACCTTTCTTGTTTAGGATTTTTGGTTTCGTCTCAATAAATCGCAATTCCCGGCAACACTGAGAGACTGAAGACATCCCCCCACGTGGGGGGATTTCCTGCGATCAAATCGCATTTCCCGGTAACACTGAGAGACTGAAGACATCAAAGTCTTTTTTACCTGACTTGCACACTGATGTCTGCCTCGCCCTCGGCCACAACAAAAGGACCCGGCGGCCTTGTCACAGAGTCACACCGTCTCTCCACGTGGTAGCAAAACCAAACAAGAAACCAACAGAGCAAGGCGATAGCTGACGCCCAGCAGCAGATCATGGACACGCAGAACTTGACGCCCTACAGCAGCTACATCAAGGTGGGCGATAGGTATTTCATACCGGCCGGTATGCAGTCGCTGAATTCAAAGAGACCTGCGATCCCGAACTACGACCCGAAAGGGTTGCAGGTATCAGGTATCTTTCACACCTACGACCCAAAAGAGTCGCAGTCTTTTTTTTTATTCGATTTTTGATGCTTATAACGAGGGTGCTATGGAGCAGGCGCGGAGAAGCAAAGTTTGAGTTCTTTATTACATTGTCAATGCGTGTTTTCGGTGCGGAGATTGTGCATAAACCGGTCCTGCATCGCCAAAAGGCCATATTTTTGGATGCCGTCTTCTGCTGCCTGCGACATGTGTACGAGCGCACGCGCGCGCAAATAAGTTTGCAGAAAAGTTTAAATTTGTTCTGGCTATCGTTTTCCATGCATCTGGCATGTGCACAAAGGAATCGTTTACACACCGCGCTTCTCCCATCGTCAGGACAGACGTATCTAGAACCAAAAGACCTCGTGGGCAGACTTGGAGAGCGGCTGGTGCAGGTAAAAATCCATGCGTATCAGAAAGTGGGGAGTTGGAGCAGACAGGGACAAGGGAGTCAGGTGCAGTGCCAGGGCAGGCGGACATGTGAACATAGCTGACGCATGCTGTGGACCTCTTTGGGGGCGGATTCTTTGCTTTCGGTTTACCCAACTGTTTTGACTTGAACAGGGGAACTTCAGGAAACGTGCGGATCCATCGTTGAGCTTCTTCATCCCACTGCGAGTGTCGCCGCGAGAATGTGTGAACACATTGTCTCCAACAAATCGGTGCACGCAAATACATACATGTTACGACCGCGTGTACACTTTCATGCACAACGTACCTGAAATTCTTCCGCACTCTCGTTGTGTCCCACAAGAATGGTTTCACCCGGCGCCGTGCCGGGCTTTGAAAGTACATCTTCGCGAGTCACTTCTCGCAACCCCCACAACTTCCTCTGCCTGACTGTTTGCACCAGAACGAGCAAAAAAAAACGGGCAAACTAAATGTAAATGTGTTGCACAGAAGGCAGATCCGCAATCAAAGTCAGCATGTGCGCCGTGTGACGTGTCGACGTAAACGTTCCGGCGATCGTGCAATCTTACCATGGCGAAGTTTTTTGAGTACTTCGTCGCGAGCATGTGGATGCTCGTGGGCAAAAACGTCGTCTCCTCCAGTTTCACTGTACTCAACACTGCCGCTGCTTGCGAGCCGCAGTACTGTGGTTCCTCGCAGGCCAGAGGCACGCGATGACCTTCACACACAAAATGATCAGAATCGAAGAGCAACAGCTGAACATGGGGTATAAGCTCGTGGACCTCCTCTTTACAGAGCTTCGCGGGAACCGGCTGTCAAGAAAAGCTGCAAGTAACACAAGATGCATGAAGGGTAATGGAGAGGGATACCCAGGACGCCCTGAAGTGTTTGGGGACCTAAGCGGCGAGCGTGAAGTCCTGGACAAGTCACCCCCATGTTGTGCACCTGCTCGAATGCAATGATTAGGCGAGGAAACTGAGCCCAGAATTGCCCGGCGCAACAAAAGCGCACAACCCTCAAGGCTGCAAGAGATCTTACAGCCTTGAGGGTTGTGCAGGGCCTGCCCTGGCCAAGAAGGGACGGGGACTTTTTGAAGACTCACCAGTGTCCAAGCCCTCTTCGGCGAGAATTCTGGCTGAAACAGGCGTTAGCCGCTGTGGCGAAGCAAAATTTTCATCAAATGTGTGCAAGTCGACGTAAGGGATTGTATCCATGCTTCCCCCCCGTGTCGACTCTTGCAATTCGTCCGGCAGTGCTTGCACCTTCTGCGCCTTTGTTGGTTGGGTGTGCTTTGTATCGCGAATTGCATACTGTGTGCCCCGGGCATTCATCTGAGTCGTAGCATAGATTGTGCTCATAGTGTTCACTGTCCGAGGGCCTGTGTGCACCATGGATCCGTGCGTCGCGGGTCCTCGAGAGCCTGGCGGGCTCGCCACCAGAGGAATGTCATTCCGCCCCCGTGCTTTTGCTCGAGGCATCGCAAGTGCAAGCTCGCGAATAACGGGCGAGCGCGGCCCGAGCATGTAAGGCTCGGCAGATCGTGGCGATAGCTGCGACCAAGCACTGCGTTGCGAGTCGCTGCTTGTGGTCAGCACCCTCAGGGGCGCTGGTCTCTGCAATTGACGATTTCGACCCGCATCTCGTCGGAAGCCATCCCTAGACGTTTTGGCCCCGGAGGCCGTGTGTTTGTCGGCGACGAGCAATGCAGTGTCAACGGCCCACACTTGCTCAAAGTCTTTCATTTTGAAGGCCGCTGGGTTACCCGTCGGCATGCGCATTGTCGGTTGTGCGGAGTCTTCGGACGCTGTCCGCCGACGCAGGATGCTCGACCGCGAGCCAGCGCTTAGCAGAGGCGTTTCTAGTTTCAAGTTGGCTTGTCGGCTGCCAAACCTGCTCGAGCCCTGCCGGCTGCCAAACCTACTCGATCCCATGCTCACGGGTCGGGTCTGGCAGCTGCTCGAGTCCCAATGTTCAAAGTGCCGATACAGCCCGTGGTCTTGCGGCTGCGGCGGCTGCGCAAGGATTTTTTCGCAGACGGGGTCCACGGTCTGGAAGTATGGCCTGCTCTGGCGGAGCATCTCGCTCTCCAGCGGCGCGGGAGCAGGCCCGTTGTACACATAGGCCTCGTCAATCTGCGTGCTGTCCCAGGCCTGCACGGGCTTGGCGGGAGGACGCGCCCACGGCAGCACACCCGGTTTCGTGCCCGCGTTCGCCTCCCGGCGCGGAATCGTGTGCGCGGGGTCTGCGGTGTCTGGCGCCCGATACTTCCGCGGGTAGTGGACGCACTCGAGTGCCTCGGCGTGCGCCACGGCAAGACGCAGCTCCTCGGCCGTCCGCATCGCGGCGAAGTCTGGGTTTGCGACGGTCTCGTCTCCCACGACGGGCTCGATCCCGCCGCCGGCCTTCTCAGAGTGCACCACCAGCACCGGCTTCTCCGAGTGCAGCGCAGAGCGCAGCGCAGCCTGCTCCTGCGCAGACATCCCAGCGGCTCCATAGTCGTCGCCCGCGGCACTCTCGTTGGAGCCCGAGCGCCAGATGGTGGGGGCCTCCGCATGGCCGGATGCTTCCAGGCGTGCGTGCCCCCCAGGTGTGTATGATACGCCTGCTGTTTTTGTGCGGCTCCCCCTGGGGGCGGGCCGAGGGGTGGCTGTGACCATGCTGCCCGGGCACTGCCGTGTGCGGGCGCACGGCCGCGGGCCCCGGCCCCTAAGCGGAGTACGTCTGGGACCGTTAGTGAAGAGCACTAACTGCTCTCCTGTAGTAAATATTGATATGCCGTTTGGCCGTAGTAGGCGTAGTGGCAGTCGGGACGCGAAGAAGCCATAAACGGCGACGCTGGACATGGTCAGGCTGGCCTGCGAAGCATGACGACTCGACATGCGTGGCCGCGCGCCACGGCGTGGCGAAGCTCGCCCCCGGCGTTGTGTGTCACGCTTTTTTCCTCGCTCCTCTGCCTGTGCGGGGGACCAGGTACGACTCGCGCGCGCACGTTCGACCGCCCGCGGTGGTTGCCTGCTTGTCTCCGAGCTGACCGCGGTCGGTCTGCGCGCTGGCGTGCTGCCTCAGTGGCTGGGGCTACCAGCACGACGGCGGTGCCGTCGTCCACTCCGCGCCCCGGGGCGTTGCAAGATGCAAGCATGAGGGGCGCGTTCCAGGTTTGCACGCCGGAGAACGCCGCCGTCCACGCGTCATTTGCGTGCGAAATGAATGCCGGGCAGCTCATGTCTGTCCCGATCACGTTTGGCATCCTGGCTCTGTTCGCCTCCGGCGTGATCTTCTCAAAAGTCGCACGAGATCGGTGCGTCGTGGGTGTGCCGTGTCTTTGCTTCCGCATACTGCGCCGCAAAGAGCGATCCTGCCGCGCTCCCCCACGTTCAGAGACACCGGTAATGGTCACACGATGTTTGCAGATCTTTGCGCCCGACCGAGGAAGAGCATGCCTGGAACGACAACGTGCAGCGCCTGCTCACAGGGTTGCAAAAGGGTCTCGCGGTATTCCACGAAAAGGTATAATACCGTAGCACATGGCTTCTGCCTTGCACGCGCTGCAAGCCCGCTGTCCTCAAGTTCTAATCGCCGGCTCCACCGCAAAGGTTTCCATCTTCCTGGCTGTCTACGTCTCCGTGCTGTTCGTCATGATCCTCCTCGTTTTTTCAATCGCCAAGAGCAGCGACGCAACAGATGGCATACGACTCGGTGAGCCCTTCTTGTCCTCAGTCGTCAGCCAGTCCGATTCGGGTGTATTGTTTAAGTTGAGGGTGGTTCCCCATACGCTGTTCGGAGGGCCGTGCCCCGTGCTGTCCATATTTGCTGTAGTGTTAGGTCATCAATGCAGATGCATGTTTCTTGACCACTGGGTGGTCATAACTGCAGGCGCATGCTTCTTCTTTGGTTCGGCAGCAGCCATGGTGTGTGCATGGGCGTCATGCTCCGTGGCCGTTACTTCAGTGCTTGCCGCTGCACGAGCAGCCCGTGTAAACGAGGGCCAGCATTGCCCCAAAGCGGTCACCGTGGGAGGCATATTTGCAGCCTTCTTCTCGCTGGGATTGACGCTGTTCGTGCTCTGCATACTATATCTGGTCATGTCCAATGGGCGGAACAAACGCAACATATCCGTGTTTGGTCAGTCTTGTGAGTATTACGGGGTCATGTGTGGACGGGTACTGGCGGCAGAGGCAATGGTCGCGTTTGCAAGTGGCTTCTCAACCGCTCTAATTGTGATGAGGGTTCTTAGTGGGGCATACTACACCGGCTCTCAAATCGGCGCGCATATTCTCGCTCAAATCAACCTTGACTCGTCGGGGCAAATTGATCGAGTGTCAAATCCAAGCACGAAGGCTGTTTTAATTGGTTTGTATGCCGTAGAAGTGTCCGGTGCGAATTTGGAGCTCATAGAATCATTAGTCACTACGATGGTTTCAGCCATGGTGCTTGCTCAAGGAGATGCTGATCGCCTTGCAATGGCAAGTTGGATGGCTGCGTGGTATTTGCCAGCCTCGATGGTTGGATGTGGGGCGTTGTGGCGTCTTTCACGAGTTGGTCACGAGAGACAGCATGGGATCGACGCACAGAGCAGGGCAATGATGAGAGCATTCCGGTTGTCACTTTTGCTCGTGTTTGTGATGGTTTTTATTTTCGCTGCGATCGGTGTTGGCATAATCTACACCGACTATCCGGGCACACTCGGCGGCTCATCAGTTGGCTGGAGGTTGTTTGCATGTCTTTTCATTGGCTGGCTTGTGAGTTTCGCGGTAATTGAGTCGACATGGTACTACACTGTCAGTAGTCCTGAAAAAATAGTTGCATCTGCTGCGGTTTCGGGAACTGCGACAACGATGATCTTGGGATTTGGCATTAGTCTGTCCTCGATTTTTTTGCCAACATTTGCATGCGCTCTCCTTCTGGTCAGTTGTAATGCCGTCTCTGGAGCATACGGCATATGCATGGGTACTGTTGGGTTCTGTTTCCCGATGTTGGTGTCAATTGCATTCAACTCCATCGGTCCTGTGTCCGTGGTCACCGACGTGGCAGTACATTCGGGGAACCGACTCAGCAACCTGGATGTTGCAGGGACTTTGTGCATAGCAGGGCAGCATGCAAATGGTATCGTTCGTGGCTTCTCGGCTGTTGCCAGCACCTTGTCAAGCCTTACTGTCCTCGTCGTGATGCAGCAACAGCTAGGAATAGTTTCAATGGACGGTGCGGCTTTCGATTCAATCGGTGACCCGATTCTACTAGGCGGGGCTGTTTTCGGCGCCGGTTTGCCCCTCGCTTGTTCTGGACTCAACATCGTTGCAATCGGATCGGTCACGAGTGAAATTGTCGAAATCATCCAGAGAGAACTTGTATGGTTGGGCCAAATTCAAGAATCAAAACAGACAGATGCTGAAAGTGAGGAAATTCACAGACCAGACATGAGGGAACTCATTGTAGGACCCATATTGGCAAGCATTCCTGGAACCCTTTGGCCCATCGCTGCCACGGTGAGCTATTTCAAGTCGTTATATCTCCTTGTCTTGCACAGTAGTTGACATGCATGGCACTTATTTTAGGTGGTCATGCCGCTTCTGGTTGGATTCTGGATGGGTCCAAGAGTGCTGATGGCCTTCGTGGCTGGGTCAATATTTGGGGGTGGTGTGTTTGCACTCTTCTGTCAAAACCTCGGGACTCTATGGTAAAGCTATTAAATTATGATAAAGATTGCAATGAACTTCATAATTTGATACATTTCAAGTATTTATGACCATCGTTAAACGCATCTGATTGATAGTAATGACTTGAAAAGATGAATTGGATCACAATCTGAAAACTCACATGTCATTATTCTGCTGTGAAATGTTACCAAATCGCAAGAGCTTAAGTGAATTCAAATCATCACAGGCGTAACGTCAAAACAACTGTAGCAGTGGATGACAGCTATGGCGGCCCTTCTTCGTCGGCATATTCTTCCTGCAACACTGCGGATATGGTCAGCGGTCCTCTCAAGGTCGCTGCATGATCTGAGTCATCCTTGCCTACCATATTTCTGTTACATCAAGCTCGTCCACATGCTAACGCTCGTGTCTGCTTCTTTTCGTCCAGGATTGTGCATCTCCCCTCTGCCTAAGCCTCACCAAGGGCATGGCGCTGGTGTCTCTTCTCATCGCGCCCTTGATCAGAATAGACCTCAATCGCAGTTCAGTCCAAGAGTGTTTGGCCAAATCCCAGGTCCAACGATTGTTTCCCACAATTATCGCTGCCCTCACAATTATCGCTGCCCTCATCCTGTCGTTCTGCTGCCCTGAATCTGAAGTTTCTCAACGCTTCCTGGCGCTCACAGGCTCAAAGATTGTCTTGCTTTGATTGGAATAAGGCGTACTGGGGCATCTTTCCGTCGTTGTTTTTCTTTGGCGTTACGACGTACTCCTACCTCAGGTTCAAATGTAACCACACAATTGTCAGTGTATTTTGAAGATGCACATGAGGCTCGACATCGGTGATTGCTTACGCTTTTTGTGTGTGTACCCTGTCCTCACGTTTCAGATTCTGGAGAAAAGTAGTCTCAGAACCTGTGGAGAAATACGAAAAAGATGTGGGCATTGATCGAGAGGAAAACATGTTTGAAACCCTGAAAGCTACGATTTCTGATTTGTCTCAGACGAGCCGCAGTGGCTCGCCCCATAACATCAGCATCGATGCGGAACGTACCCAGCAGGTACTTGCCAATGTTTTTGCTACTTGGGTATCATATTATTGCCCCGTGCCGCAAGAACTTGTGTGGAACCGCTGAAGCTAAGTGAAAGAGCATCAGAGCACCAATGGTATTGATCTCCACACGCGACTTGCGTCTAACGAAGTCCGATGTACCAAACAGGTGCAAGGTCACACACAACCTCTGGAACAGGGTCATACCATCCATCAGACACCTCTTCTGCAAGGGACGATTCCGCCTGCGTTTCTGCATGGGCCACCCACCCTGATGCCAATACCCGAAGGACATTTGTCCTTGGTTGCACCGTCTGCCGTACCTGCCGTGCCGATACATCAGCACCCTTTCACACTCGCCAACCCAACCCAGCAACTGGCCGTTCGTTACGACGTACCGATGAGCAATTTGCTTGGCAACGGCTATCAAATCACAAGTGCAGAAACTCCAATAGCCGTGGGGCCCTTTGCTCAAGCGGTAGGGCCATTTTATGTAGAAAACGAAAACAAGTCTCACACTCCTCCAGCCCCGCCGCCCAAAATTTGAGCCGCAAAAAGAAATACCGAAATTTGATTGATAAAATTCACTCTCAGAAAATGACGATTACATTGCTAATGCTCAGCTTAGGCTGCGCGAAAATTGGAAATTTTCGCCTACCCTAGGCGCGTGAGCCGATCAAATTCACCTATACACTGGTTGGCTGTTCGCCGGTTCTAGTCCGCCCACATGGCCGGGACCGCTCGAGGTCGATGCTCCCACTCAAACGTACATAGAAAAATGTTGGACTTCAGACCGGTACGTCTCACCCTGTGTCTCCCTGGAGCACCGGAATTGGAATACAGCACCTCTTCCGCAGCGTCGTGTTTTACACAGGAAAGAGACCAGGACAGCAGACGGACGCGTGCTCGGCTCATTCGATGTCGGCACTGGTCTAGTCTCCCGCAGTCCGCTGCGCAAAAGCGAATTCGTGAGACGGCGTATGGCTGATAAGAGCCGAGGCTCTTCTGCTCGCATTACCTCGCCTTACCACGCAAAGCTCGCGCACATGTGAATACGCAAATGCTGAATACAGTGACACCATGTGCAACCATCAAGTTGGCCCTCAGCGTTTGTCGCGACACACAGGCATGAGACGCCCTCCACAAGCATACAAGCAGGAGACCACTTGCTGAACCAGCGGGACGTAGAGCGGATTGTACATCTTGGTCGCGATCTGCTCTCTCAAGTGCGGGATGTCTTTCTCCGAGAATGTTTTCGACATGTTGCTGTTCTCAAGCACACGGCGTATAAAAATGACGTATAAACATCAAGAGCGTGCTGTGACGGTGGCGAACACACAATCCATGCACGCATCCTGCTCGAGAGCGGACATCAAAGCAGCACATCAAACAGACTGAGTGTTTGGGAGAGAGTTGCGAAAGAGGGGCGAGAGAGGGGTATGCTCAAGGGACAACCTGCGGATCGCGACTTCGGCGACTGCGACGGCAACTTCGAGGGATACGTGTCTTATACTGTTCACCTGGGGGTATACACGTCCGTTTTTCCTGTCTTCGTCTGTTTGAAAGAGTGAGGGTGAGAAAGCGTGAGAGGGAAGGAGAGAGAGAGAGAGATGGAGGGAGAAAGAGAGAAAGAGGGAAGGAGGGAGAAGGAGAGGGGGGGGAGAGGGGGATGGGAGGGGGGTGGGGGAAGACAGAGAGACACATAGAGAGATACATATGGAGACAGAGATAAAGCGAGAATAAAACAGCGAGCGAACGAACGAGCGAGCGCGCGCGCGCGCGCGAGAGAGAGAGAGAGAGAGAGGAGAGAGAGAGAGGAGAGAGAGAGAGAGTCTAAATTGAAGGTCTTGGATTAAAGGTCTATGTGCCTGTGAGACAATTGACCACAGCAATCGAAGCATATATATATACATGTGTGCGTTTATGTGTGTTTGTGTGTGTTCGTGTGTGTGTGTGTGTGTGTGTGTGTGTGTGTGTGTGTGCGTGCGTGTGTGTGTGTGTGTGTGTGTGCATGCGCGTATGTGTGTGCGTGTGTGTGTGTAAGTTCGTGTGTGCATGCATGTGATAAAGCGAGGTATCTTCGCATTGCGCGGGAACTCATACATACATATATACTTACATACATACATACATACATACATACATACATACACACATACATACATACATACATACATACATACATACATACATACATACATACATACATACACACATACA
>Ga0115006_10002330_pt1 | contig 12452 bp, 3 predicted proteins | sample ArcOceMetagenome_3_FD_88943 | JGI IMG/M metagenome (GOLD analysis project Ga0115006, IMG submission 88943) | Marine eukaryotic phytoplankton communities from Arctic Ocean - Arctic Ocean- Svalbard ARC20M Metagenome | ecosystem: Environmental > Aquatic > Marine > Oceanic | place: Arctic Ocean...
CTCGGTGGTCGCGGTATTACTTAAGCTCACGATGGAGGAACGGGATGTTAAGATGCGTCGGCTGGTACCGCTGCATGTCCAGGGGCTCGCAACAGTCGGAGGTCGCGAACGTGCACTCGTAAACCTTGTTCCGCGACCACTCGTACTGGTCCGCCTGGCTGACCACCACTGTCGGTGGACGGGTGCGCACAGCATCTACCCCATACTGTTGGATGTTGAGTAGGTCGGCGGCTTGCAGCCTCACCCACTCATGGCACTCTGCCCGTTTCTCAAGGTTTTCGATAAAGTCGAAAGCGTGCCGGATACACCAAGGCGTCGGCTCCATCTCCTGCGCCGGCTGCAGTGGCAACCACCGTGTCTTGGGAGGGATGTAGTGCTCCGAGAACTCAAGATCGTCGATTCGCACGTCCTCAAAGGTTGGCAGCACATTGAGCAGTTCCTCCGGAATCTCTGACGGGTCTGGTGGTCTGATCTGTTCAGCCCACTTGTGATGTGCCTCAGCGTTGCGACCCATGCGGCCCAACATGGCCTCCTTGAGCCACTGCCCGGCCTCAAGCCCGTACTTGAGCCCGACCCAGCCGGCAGGGCTGGGCCCCGCACTGAGGCTGTGAGACTTGGCGATGCTTTCAGGGGCCATTCTGCCGAAGCTGAAAGCTGGTGCGTTGCCGCCCTCCACCTCGATAGAAAGGTGGCGCACTGCGTGGGCGTGCCCGCCGACACCTGCGAACGCTCGAGCTGCCAGATCGGCGACCGGGGTGCCGGCAAGAGCCGCAAACGTGCACCAAACGAACGCCGCCCCTGCCGCGTGTCGTGCACGCCTGCGGCCTGGAGTGCGGCAGATGAGGGCGTCGTCAGGCTGTATCGGCAGGGGTGCGGCCACTAGGGCGGACCCTCCGACGTAAGCTCCGAGCGGTATCGTAAAGATCTTGGAGGCTGAGTAGAGCTTACAGATCCATGTCGACACCAGGTGCTCGTGGGCCGCCCCCGATGGCAGCTCCACACCTATCGCGGTCGCCCCGCTCGCCTCAATGAGAATCAGCGGTTGGACTGCACAGGCGATGACAGCGAGCAGTACTCCACTTGCGCCGAACGCCGCCTGCAATGCGATCTTGGGGAGATCAGCCGCTGCCTCCGCTGCCACATCTTCCAGGCGTGGCCCTCCGCTGCTCTCGGGCGGCGCTGCCTGCACCGCCATCTCCGGAAGAACCTTTTGCACACCCATCGCGTCGGCCGCCATGTCTGCCCACGCTTTTTGGAAAGCGGCTCCGAGGGTTAGTGCGACGCGCTGCGCTTCCAATGTGAGGCTCTCCGGCACACTGTCTGCCGGCGAGATGCCGAGGATGCACCGCCGCTCCACATCTGCTGCGGCTAGCGAAGGTTGTCTGCTCACTCGAAGGCTGAGTGGAATAACTTCGGTATGACGAGGGCCACGGCCACGTCCCCGCACCCGCTGGTACGACTCCACCTCAGGTGCGAAGCGGCAGCGAGGGTCCCAGTAGTCGTCGGGCAGCGCATGGCCTGCTGCGTACCAACGTACGGCGAACACCTCGGCTTGTCGAACATAGACCAAGTGCGTGGGCTTGCCTAAAGGGCGTATTTGCGTCGCCACCAGCTCTGCCACCTGCTTTAGGTCTGCCCAGGAACTGCGGTGCCTGTCACGGTCCTCAGGGCTGGAGAACTGGTGCAAGTGGCCTCCTGCATACTGCCCTCGCACTTTCCACCTTGGGTCAATTTCGAGCGGGGCAGCGTTGCGATGGTACGTTCGAATCTGCTTCGCTGCCTTATCTCCGACGTCGCACGCGCGGAAGACGCTTGTCGGTGGCACTAGGTAGTCGGCGATGATGGTGTCAGGTTGTTCTAGCATGTGGCACGCGGCGTCGAGACAGAACACGTAGATGAAAAGAAGGCACACCACCGCCGCACGCCCATCTTGGAGCTTAAAGCGCAGGAAGTCGTCGTGACGCACAATGTGTGTACACGGGGTGAACGCCATTATGCCGTCGGGCCATGCAGACAGGTGGGCCACCAGCCTGAAGTCGCCTTTGAAGTGCAGCCCAGCTCTCAAGGAGTCACGACTGTCCATGGTGACAAAAATGCGCCCAAGCCTCAGCTGTGCCCTCTGAGTCGCACACGAGAACTCGCAGATGGACGCCCCGGTGGGCGCGCCGCACGACAGAGTTAATAGCCGCGCGAATTCCTCCACACACGTGATGGGCCAGTCGAACGTCGCCCATTCCGACATCATCAGGTGCCATCGGTAACCGTCGATGGACGCCGGCTTGTCGCGCAACTCAAACGCGAGGTCTCCAGGGTGTGGGTGGACCCGCTCGCCGTCGAGTGCGACCAACCGCTGTGCATCGCTAAGGCTCCGTCGAGCGATGTCGCCGCGGTGGAGCTCTAGCAAGGAAGCCACGTGCGGCGGTGCAAGCGGCGGAGGCGGCGGCGACGGCGGCGGCAACGGCGGCGACGGCGACGGCGGAGGGAGCGGCAGCGGCGGCGGCGGCGGCGACGGCGCGGAGGGCGTCGACTGGCCGTCTCTGGCGATGCACGTTGGGCAGATGCCAAGCGCCCGCTCCGCGTCGGACTGCGGGCGGCTGTTGCGACTGGAACAGTAGTCCTGCGGGCGCGCCGGATCCCAAACCTGCCCGCAGAGCGGGCACATGCGCCAACCTGGCTCGTGACCGAACTCGTTGTGCATTCGCAAACAGAGTCCGAACTCGGTGCTCGCCACGGATGCCCGTTTTTGCTTGAAGCAGCAGTTCATCAGCTCCTGGTAGTCGACACCCGATCTCTCCGCGCATCGCTTCACCGCCTTTGAGTCGGACAGCAGCCCGTGACACTCGGGACGATTCTGGACTGGGGGGCACCGGCTCACCAAAGAGCATAGGACCGTCGCACGCTGCCCCGTTTCCTGCAGTCGCACTTCGATGTAGTTGCCGTCACACGTCCTCCCCAACACGACCACTTTCTGCCACTGGTCTTGATAGAGAGGCCAGCCTGCGACTCGACGTACGTGGGCTGCCGCCGTTATCACATGCCTGATCGTGCCAGGGCCAAGTAGAGCACCCGCGTCGCCCATCAGCCCATTTTGGGCGACTTGATTCAGCCTGGCGTCCACCAGCCGCTGCCGCCCATCAGCCCACTCCGCCAAATCGGTGACGCCCCGATTTAGGAGATGAGGCTGGAGGGGCAGCGTTTCTGCCGAGCGATGCACCACTCCGTCTGACAAGGTAACGAAGCCGGGGTCCCACCTGAGCGTGTCGAGGGTGGAGTCCAGGCTGCCCTCCGAGTGCGGCCAACGAAGAAACTCGTCTGGTGCCAAGCACGCCACAATGATCTGTTCGCCTGGAACGAACGGTGGGGAGAGTGCGGCATATTCCCTGGGAATGTAAGCCGATACACCCTCATTTCCAGATTCCTCCGAGGGCCACTGCCTTTTCAGGAAGTCTGCCCCAGCTAGCGTGCTGCCAAGCGCATCCAAGGCTGAGCCGGGGCGCAGGCCGTTGTCGCCCAGCTGATCCGCCAGGAGGCTCGCCTCCTCGGCGTCGGCCTCAGGAAATTGGTGCCCATATGACGCCGCGGCCCGGATGCGACCCGCTCGCGATGCAGCACGCATGCGGAGCCAACTGGCCCCATCGTAATCGGTACAGGATGGGCAGACACCGATGGCCAGCTCAAAGTCGGAGAACCCGCGGCTTTGTGGCAAGAAAAGGAGTCTCGTCGGATCGTCGCGGTGTGCAGTCTCACGCTGCAGGGCAAGCACAGATGGTGGTGAGAGGGGAGCTCGCGCCATCGCAGGTCGCAATGTGATGGCGCGGGTTGGCACGACGTTCGAGTCGTGAAGCACCCCTGAGACGTCGGGCATTTTGCCCGCGCGAGGCTGGCAAGCCAGCCTCGCCACCCAAACGCCAACAGAGGGCTGTGGAACTCGAGAGTGCCGGATGAAGTCCTTGGCAGACTCGCGACGGACGAAGGTGACGAGGATAGCGAGTCCCGTCGAGTCGAGGTAGGCCCAGGCAGTGAGCGACACCGCCTTGAAATGGCCGAATGCAGCAAGGAAAACAAATTCCGCCGCGTCGAAGTAGTAGAGGGCGAGGAAGACATCCATCTCCGCACGCCAAAAGAGGAAACCCAGGAGGGAGAATGGCCCAGCCGACACGCGTCCCCTCAACGGCGCGCCGGCGAACCATTTCCCGGCCTCCGCTTGCTGCGATCGCCGTCCCGGCGGCTGTCGCGCCTGCGGTCGTCGCCCCGCCCGCGTTCCTTGCTGCGCGGGCTGCGGTCGTTGTCCCGCTGCTTCGGCCTGCGCGACGCCGGATCTACTAGTACGCAGAACTTGCTGCGCATCCGCTCAGCGTCGAAGTTCGGCGGCGGGATGTGGCACTTCGACTTGACGGAATCGTGGCCAGGCATGCCCCAGCGGGTGCAGAGGGCGAATTTTGCGTCGCCAGGCTTGGTAGAGATGCCCGACTCCCAGCAGAATGAATCGATGTCGACGCCACAGTCCTCAGCCATCCCCTTGGCGTTGCACTTGTGGTGCCGCTTGGTCGTATCCCCCAAAGTGAAGTGCGTGCACGCGCCGTTGTACTTAACCAACTCAGCCTTCGATCCAGGGGCCGACGGCTTGAACGGCGCCACGTCGGAGAGAGCCGACCCCCCTGAGTCGGATCCGCGCGACGGGGATACAGAGCGGGACTGCGAGCGCGAGGGGTACGGGCTCGAGTCGCGCCTCGAGCGCTGGCTGCTGGAGGAAGCCACGCCAGGGACGGATAGCATGCGCTTCTCTGAGCTGAAGCCGGCCGCCTCCCGCCAATACGACAGCTCCTCCCGTTTCTGGCGGCGCGTCGAGATCTTCAACTTTGCCGGGGAGCCGAAGTCGATGAGGTGGTCGAAGCGGCGGACTCCTGCAGCGAGAGGGCGACCCTTGCAGCGCTCGGCGTGCAGATCCTTAATGAGCCGAAGATCCTCGCGAAAGCACTCGTCACACAACTTGTCGTGGCTCGCTTTCTCATCTCCTGACAAGCTCTCGCCCTCCTTGATGAAAACCACGTAGAAGGCGCAGTGGGTACGCCACGTGTCGCCCGTTGTTGAATCTGCCGCGTAGCCCCGCGCCGACCAAGCCTTTGCCCAAAAGGCCTGCATTCCTTCCATGGTGCTCCTAGTGCAGTAATGGAGGGAGAGGGGCACTGACTGGACCTCAGAAGCGCCGTCGAGCAGCCTGTCCAGCTCGAGGTAGCCACCGGGCGCGTTGACGTGATCGATCTGTGGAATCTCGCCGATGGTGAAGAGATCTTTACACGACTTGGCCATGCCGCCAAAGCGCACTGCCTTGCCTTGAGAAGATGCCTCCAGGGCAGCAGTATCCTTATCAATGCGCTCCTTGTCTCCCCACTTGTAGTGCTCCGCCAGCTTGGGGATCGACCCATCGGGCCGCATCGCGAGGGCAGCCCCGTAGTAGGTGCAGTCGAGGTACAAGATGGCCTCCAGCGTGGAGAAGATGTCGTGTTTCGTCTCCAGTTTCTTCTCACGGTGGTCGAGATAGCGATGAATAATCCAAGAGTCTGACGTGAAGGCTATCGCGAGGGCGCCCAGCTTGGCGTTGTTGTTAGTGAGTGGGCCGAGGGCCGCTATCGCTGACCACGCCCTCGCAAAGGAGGGTTCATTGAGCCCAGCCGCAACTTGCTCTCGCGAGAGATCGACGAGAGCGGCTGACCCGCCAAACTCTGAGTCTCGAGTGGTATCAGCCCCAGCATGCGAGCCCAGAGCGACACCCGAGCCGATACGCTGACGGTGCTCACGCCAGTCTGCCAGGATGTCGGCGAAAGGCCGTGCTCGATTGATAGCGTCGTTGAGCATTAGCGAAGACTGGCGCGCCTCCGCTTCCAGCTCGTCCAAAACGTCGGCCAGTGGCTCTCGCGTGCGGCGCGGGAGACAGAGAGCCAAGGCGCTCTGCGCCGCGGAGTGGGCGAGGGCGTTCGTCGGGAGTAGGCTGATGAGGCGGCCAATCAAGTCGTGCGTGCGACGGACGCCGAAGATACGTTCGCGCTCGATGCGTACGCGATCCTCCAACTTGCCGTACAGGTAGGAGATCCTCGTCTCGAAGTCCGCCGCAATTTCTTGCGGCGTGGCGCAGACGCACCGGAAGGCTGCGGGAAAGTCTGCACCACATTTCAACAGGAGCTGAGGTAGCTTCGTCGCCCGGAGATGGTCGGACAGCATGCGGTTGCCGTTTGCTGCGGCGATAGCAGCGGACACCAACTCCGCACCAACCAGCGGCGCACCACCTGCTGCTGCTCGCCCAGCGCGGGTGAAGAGTTCGCCAAGGCATCCTGCCAGGTGGCACATTGGCTTCATCGGGGTCGGGCCATCTGTCACCATCGTACCGAGCTGCGCCAGCGAGACAAATTTGAGGCCAGCCGGTCCAGCCGCCCCCCCGAATCCTGGCGGCCCAGGCATATTGAATGATTCCGCCGTGACGTCGAGGTCGTTTGTGTGAAGCACGAGCGGGTGAGACGCTCCAGCGGGCGGTGCGGGCATCATTCTCAGAGCCGCGAGTATACGGCGCTCGCACTCGAACTCGTCCACAATTGGAGACGCGAGGAAGGATGGCACCAGTGAGTACGCGCCCAGAATGCGTTCCCAAGCGGCCTCCGTGAGCGCGAGCTCGAAGATTTCCACGGATGAAAGGGCAGGAATCCGGCTGTCGGGTTCTAGCGGGTTGCCAAAGTAATACAATACCTTCCATTGCGGTGCGGAGCGCCAGCCTGGACCAAGCCCGACCGGTGCTGGAGGCAACGGTCCGCGCGGAACCGCCACGTCCCACTTGATGAAAGGCGTATTGATCACAAAGTTGCTGCGCTCGGGCATGATCAAGTGCTTTGCATTGTCGGGGCCACGCCAGATGTAGACGGCGTGGTTCATCTGCGCTGCAACTGCGGTTGTCTCGCGAGGGAGCTTGAGCTGTGAGGAGCGAGGGAGCGGAGGGAGTCCCTAGTGACACGAAAACAACCGCGCGCCACGGCAGCCTATGGATGTGCGCCATAGGTCAGCCACGCGACGCGTGCAACCGCAGCGGGTGGCAAACAGCCACCGCAATGTTTTATCCGCAGGCTCGGCGGCGCCGAGCCGGGCCGCCGCTACCCGAAGACGTGTCGTCGCCGGTCCGGCGGCCCCCACCCAGCCGCCCTTGCGGCGCTGCTGGGCAGACCCCTAATCTTGCCCCCCGGCAAGAACGCGACGTCTGCTTAAACGCAGCTTCAGGGAGAAGTACAGCTTTATTAGGTCGCAGCGCGAGGAGCGCGCTGGAGAAGATTCCCTTTTGCGACCGTCAGCAGCTGCAGCTCCTTGAAGCTGCTCTGCTCTGCTCAGCTACCTTCCCGTATGACGGGAGCATCTCGCCGCCTCTCGGGCGTTACGGCGAGGTGGCCGCTGCAAGGGGCGGCGCCGCTCGGCCCCCCAGCCGGCCGCCACGCTCGGTGCTCGCCGGAAGGCGTAGCCCGATCCGAACGTGACGTGAGCCCGAGCTGGAGCAAGCGCCAAAGAGCGTGCGCGCCGCGCGCCGCGCAGGACCTGCAGCAAGAGCACGGGGGAGGTGAGCGCGCGGGGCGCGGTCGCCGAGAGCAGGGACGCGAGGCGTGTGCTTGCTCAAGGAGCCTTCCGCGGGGCGGGTCTGCCCAAGGGGCCTTCCGCAAGGCGGGCGAGTCATATAGCGCGTTAGCGCGAGGAAGCGGCACGGCCCGACATGTCACGGGCGGCGGCGCTCAATCCACATCACCGACGTATTCGGGCGGGGCCTCGGGCTCCGGACCAAGGCCCGTGGGCGCGGCCTCGGGCTCCGGACCAAGGGCCACCCCGGCCGAGGCGAGTACGTCCGCGGGCACCTCGTATGAGTCTGCGAGCTGCGGGCAGGCCACCAGGAGCAGGCGCTGGCGCTCCGCGACTCGCACACGGCCCGGCGGGAGGGTGACGCCATGCTGCGCCAGCAGGGCGCCGAGGGCCGGGTTCTGTTTGGGCAGCGGCCGACGGCCGCGGGCCACGCGCGGGCGGGCCGGGCGCAACGCCGGCGCGGTGGCCAGTGGGGCATCGGCGACGGCGGCTTCAGCGTGCTGCGACCATGGTTGCGCCAAGTCCTGCTGCAGTTCGTGGAGGCCCTCGCCTGCGCTTATAACTGGATAGCTGGTGCCCCTAACTGCATCCACGTTGGCCGTCATTGCTCGCGAGACCCACGACGCGTGCTCCGATACGCCCTTGAGCGCATAGACACGAAGTGATTCTGGGCACATCCAACGACATATGAGCTGCACCGTTTCCGGCGGGCACCCGGACGCCCGGAGCGCACAGGCCAGGCCGATCCTTGCCGAGTGGAACGAGTAGAGGGTAGCTCTGACTGGGCCGATAGTGAAGATGAGGACCGCTCGCAGCAGCGTGTCGAGGTACGAGTGGCTGAACGGCTCACCGCGGGCGGTCGCAAAGAGTGGCGTGGCGGCACGAGCCTCGCCGTGACACGGACGGCGCAAGGCCGCTTCGCGCAGCCGCCGAGCGGCGTTCAGCGGCGTGTCCTCAAAGGGGAGGATGCAAGGATATGGGCAGTGGATTTCCCCGAATTGGTCCGTCTTGGAGCGTGGCGGCGTGATGACAAGGTAGTCGCCGGCTCGCATGCTGCGCCACTGCGCCTCCGTGGGGTCGGCAAGCGTGCGGCCACCGATCACTGCCGTCACATTGCCGTGCACCAAGAACATGATTTCCCCGGAAGCATGATACACGAGCTCGGCCAACCTGAACCCTGTGACAATCAAGAAGCTCAGAATGTCGAGAAGCATGGTCTCCTTGAAGCCGCGCACATCCCACGGCTGACTACCGACCGCCGCACCCGGAGGTATATAACGGATCTGCTCGATCATGTCCAGCGTGAGCGGCTCCTTGCGTTGCGGCACCAGGAACCCCGAACCGAACACGACGACAGCGACCCGCATGAGTCCAGCCATGTGAGCGCGCACCCCGGTAATCTTCGGGAGGTGCACCCCCCACCGGCCAAAGATACGGATTATTGCCAGCGGGTAAGCCAATGCGGACGCAGGCTTAGCCCATCGGGCGTCACGGCTCCGTGGCTTCATCCGGGGATACACCCACAGCGCGAAGAGGGAGAGTAAGTGCTGCTCACGCTCAGGATCGTCTCGTGCCATGCGCGCCGTCCGCAGCGGCTCCGTGTCCATCATCTCGCAGAAGATTATCCACTGGTCGAACGCGTGAGCATCTTTGGTGTTGGTATTATAGTTGACGCCATATTCCGCCAGGTCGTCAGCCGCCATAAAGATCTCCTCCAGGAAGGGCAGTGGAGCCCCGATCGCGCCCTCGCTGGTGTCCGCAGCCAAGCGTCGGGCTCGTCGTCGGGCCACTTCGCGGCTCGCGTCACGCAGCGCTGAATCCCTGCGTCGCGCGGTTGCTACGGGTAGCACCATGCTGAAGGTGTGCTCACCCGTCGCGAAGGTGGCGGTCTCGATGTTCGCTGGTGGGGGTATACCAGGCCCGTCCAACGGCTGAATGCGCCGGCGCAAACCCTCCCGCCAGTCACGGCTCGCAGGCGGCGCGGCAGCCAACGACAGCGCTCCCGCCCGCTGCGGGTCCGAAGACTCCGCAATGGTCGGTTGGCGCCGCGACGGGAGCACGCAGCCGGCCAACGCTGCTCGCCAGTCGCGTTTACCCGCGTCTGCCGCCGGCCGTGTGTCGTACTGATGGGCCAGGCACTCCGTGCAGAGCTCATGCTCGCTGCGTGGCCCCTCAGCGTCCGACCAGGACTGACCGCATCGCACGCAACGCCGCTTGCGTCGCTCATGGCTGCTGGAGGCCGCCTGGGGGTAGAGAGCTTGGTTGAGATGGCCGAGCCACAGAGCGAGGTCGCCCGGATGTGGATGGACACGCTCGCCGTCGAGCTCGACTCGTCGTTGCGCCTCGCTGTGCGCCCGCCGCGCAGCGCTGCCGCGATGAAGCTCAAGCAGATCTGCGAGGTGCCTGGGGCTGCAATTTGCAACCTCAGCGAGGACATGCAGGTGGCAGTTTTCGGGCGCGCAGAAGCAGCCCAAGCGCTTGCCTTTTAAAAGCCGGCGAGCCTCTGTAATTTTCTTCGGCCGGCCGAGCAAGTCGAGCTGGTAGGCTTCGATCGCTCGAGCTCGTTCTTGGCTTGACTTGACTTGCTTTGGCCAGGCGTAGTTTCCCCAGCGGGCGTGGCCCTGCCGCCGCGCGTGCTCGTTCCCGGCGCGGCCGCCGTACACATAGTCCTGCTCCTCGCACGGAGCGCAACCAGTCATGTTTATCACCAAGGCGCGCCACGGGCCTCCAAGCTTCTGCAACGGCCGCGGCGGGGCCGCCAGCATCTTTTGGGGCCCTTTATCCAGTGCGAGGGCAAACTTCGTCACCTCGTGCAGTAACTGCCGTGCCTCCGCAGGGAGTACGACCTCGGAGAGGCGCACCCGGATCTGACGGGCCAGTGTTTGCAGCCCTGCCCACTTCTGACGCGACACGTAGTCGGCGAAGACATTCTTGTCACCTCCCAGGTGGGCAACGTCAATCAGCGGGGCGAGGCGTTGGAACGCTTCAGTTTGGCGCAAGAGGTAATGGGCAAAGCGCAACAACGGGGATTTCTCGGACTCGCGTGAGAGGGCGTAGGGCGTTGCGATGGCGTCGCTGAGCAGGACCACTCGTGAAAAGCGCGCAACGTACCTAGCGAAGACGATTATACCGATCGCCGCCGCCATGAACTCCAGCAGTGTGATGTGTAGATGCATCGCCTCGTGCGCGGTGAGGCCGACGTACCAATAAAAGCCGTGGCAGAACCCCCCTAGTCCTGCAGCCGTCTCATCATTGGCCGCGTCGCTCGAGACCACTGCTGTAAGCCCGCCGCTGCGCCACGGGCCGGCGACCACATCGGAGATTGCGACGCCGCCGGCTGACGCCAGGCGCTTGAGCCACGCTCGCAACTGCTTTATCATCAGCTCGCTGACCACCACCATATCAGAGGGGCCACCGTCGTACCAGCGGCTAGCCTCGTTATGAGGTTCATAGAGACCATGCATGACATTGCGTTTGGCCAAGTAAACAGTGCGGAGGTGTTCAAGCAACCCAATGACCGAGCGGTATTTGTCGAACGCGATGGTACCCGCGAGTGTGCTTTCAATCGCCTCCACAGCGCGCAGCATCTTGGGCTGAGGGATTGTGATGAGGCCTAACGCCGTATAGAAGTTTAGACCCAGCCACGGCGCCCACGTGCCAAGGAACTGCTTCTCGGGGATCGCCATAATCAAGTTCATTTCATTGACCAACTCCGTCCAGATGTCCACTGAAAGCAAGGTGCGCTGGACGCCGACCGTAATGAAGTAGGCGTCGTCGGTGAACATGTGTTCCGCGTGAAGTCTCAGTTCGCTCAGTCGGTGCGGGCTGGGGGCGCGGTGGCGGTCACGTTTTGCCTGCACCTTCAGCCGCGATGCCCGCCACGCCGCAAAGGCGGGGCGAGGGTCGCAGTCCTCGCAGAGGTTCTCAGCGTCGGCAGCTGTCATGCGGCGCCGGTACATCCACAATAGCATCTCTGAAAAGCGCTGCGCAATGTTGGATGCTGCGTGGCAACCGAAGCCGAGCACCTTCTCTGAGACGAAGACCAGGTCTGCGCTGCCGCCCGACTCCTCGTACGACTTTAGCTCGACCGAGCTGCGCAAGAAGACTAGGTTGAGCTTTCTGAGGTCCTCCGGAGCCATGCGAAGCTGGGAGAAGTAATCCTTCGCGTCGGCCACCCTGACATAGACCGGCATGCCAAGTAGCTTGCCCGCGCGACTCGCCAGCAGCAGATCACGCTTAGCCATTTCGGTGGTTGGCTTGATCTCCTTGGAGAATTTGCTCGTCTTCAGCCGCTCTTCTATGGGCTTCGCCGCCTCCTCAGCCGAGATCGGCAGCTCGTTGAGCTCTAGCCATTCTCGGAAGGTACGCTGCTCCTCAGCTGAGCCACGAGGTTGGAAGTGGCGTGGCTGGTGGCGGAGACGCGACGCTTGGTTCAGCGAGAGGACACGCAGACCTTCGCTGTCGAACGTGGGACGCCGCGGCCCTCCGCCCTCGGTGGTGCGGCGGTGACGGCCTTTTTCGAGCTTGCGCTCGACCGCTCCATTGCCATTGAAGTAGCATGGCCAGTAAGGTGGTGACTCATGGAAGCTGTACCACTTGAGCGGGGGCAGGGACATTCTATGAAGCTCCTTACCAACTGAGGCCAGTGCGAGCGGGAGCGAGGCGAGGTGAGGCATAAGGACCGCCTGAAGCTCCACGTTGGCCTCCAACCGTACACCCAGCACTACATTGGAGACGCCTCGCTGGTCGGGGTAATCCTTGAGCTCACGTTGGAGGAACGGGATGTTAAGATGCGTCGGCTGGTAACGCTGCATGTCTAGGGGCTCGCAACAGTCGGAGGTCGCGAA
>Ga0115006_10002331_pt1 | contig 12452 bp, 11 predicted proteins | sample ArcOceMetagenome_3_FD_88943 | JGI IMG/M metagenome (GOLD analysis project Ga0115006, IMG submission 88943) | Marine eukaryotic phytoplankton communities from Arctic Ocean - Arctic Ocean- Svalbard ARC20M Metagenome | ecosystem: Environmental > Aquatic > Marine > Oceanic | place: Arctic Ocean...
CTACCGCCAGATGTATGGCGACACTGCATCGACGCCGTGCCATTCCCCTCGTAGAGGAGACTGGCATCTGAGCGAATGAGGTCCTGCCCAATTTCCTCGGGGTCGCCGAGAACCTGAGGGGTGATAAGATACATGCACCCCGCCAATATACCGACAGTACGCCTAGCAGAGACAATAACGCGTCATTGTCTCTTATATCCAACAAGCGCCCTGTTGGCTTGTTTGGGTCAACTCAACGGCGTGACATGCCCTCACCTCCGGCGATCCACGGCTGCGTCATCTTGACCAAACTCGGCAAGTGCCTGGCCCAATGCACTCGTGGGACCCGGGCCTCTGATGTGCAGACAGCCACGCTGTGCCAGCTGGTTGCCACAATGCAGGATGTGGGCGGCAGCCTGCAGTTTGGCTACCTTGAGCTCCACGGGCTCGGCGTGGTGCTGCAGCAGGGCTACCGTGTCACGATCGCAGTCCTGTGTGACCCGGAGCACGGGCAGCCATCCGCCCGCCTCGTCGCCATGCAAGCTCTCAACGTCTTCGGCAGTGCGCACGGAAACTCAAACCCGCACACCACCGCAGAAACCTCGCGTGCCCACCCTTCGCCCGCCCTGCCGTGCAACTACAGAGCTCTTCCACGGCGAGATCGACGCGCTGACCGAAGCGCACGAGCGCGACATGGATGCCGTGGTCTCATCGTACACCTTCCACAGTGCCACGCAGAGCCCGGCCGGAGACGCCCTCGAGACGCTGCCCGCCTTCCGAGGCTTCGAGCGCGCCTACCTGCTTCCGCTGCTGCAACGACCGCCCTCGGCCGCGCTGTGGCTGGACCCACTGCTTGAGCCGGCGTGCGCTCTCGTCGCGTGGCTGGTGAACCCTTCTCCTCTGCGCTCGCAACCGCCCATCCTACTCGGGCCCGACCGGCGGCCGGGGCGAGCGCTGGCCGCGTATGCGGGGCCGCATCTCGCGGCAGTGTGGTGGCCCGCGCTCGAGCAGGCCCGGGCGCTGCTCCAGGCGCGCGCCATGGCCACCGGCGAGCAGAACAGGAAGGCGCGACTCGCGGCCGTCGCTTTCCCCGCGGCCGCGCAAGGTGGCTGCTGCCTCCACGTGGCCGTCCACGCAGTCCGCCTGGTGCCGGGTGGGCGCCGCCCTGCCCCGCGCCACGCCGCGCCGCGCCGCGTCGTGCCACACCACGCCGCGCCGCGCCGCGCCGCGCCACGCCGCGCCGCGCCACACCACACCACACCGCGCCGCGCCGCGCCACACCACGCCGCGCCGCGCCGCGCCGCCCCGCTGCCGTCCTCTTCCGCGCTCGCTCCCAGTTGGTACCGGCGTGAGAGAGCCCTCCTCCCCCCACCCGCGCAGGTGGCGCCTGCCTGTTGCTGTTTTACGAGCTGCCGCTTCGGCTCTCGGGCACGAGCACGCCGCCGACAGCAGAGGACGGCGGGGCGCCTGCATCGGCAGAGGATTGCGGGGCGGTGCAACTGCCCGAGGCGTCGATCCCGCAGGCGAGCGGACAACCCGCTAACCACCGCCTGTTGCTTTCCTGGAGCGCGAGCGCCATTCTCCGTTGTGTGCGCAGGACATTCGGACCGCGCTGCAGAGCTCGGCGCGCCTCATCCGCACGGCCTTCCCGCACGCCGTCAGCGAGGTCCCCCCGCTGGGGCCCAGTGCGCTTGTCGAGTCCGAAGACGACGTAGGCCCCATCCCGCTCACACCAAAGCGCGGCGCAGCGTTAGCGGCGGACGCGGTGCTCCCGCCTCCATTGCATCGAGACGCAGTGGCAGTGCAATGCAGCGGCAGTGGAGAAGCAGCACCGAGTAGCCCAGCAGCCATGCCGATGACGCCGCTGCATTTAGTCATCGAGTCGCCACGGGCCGGCTAAACGGTTTGAAAGTCATGCAGGTTGCAAAGTCCGCAGTACCAGCAGTTGGATTCCACACTTATTCCCACAGTCACCTTCCTAAATAAGTATCCCAGCGCTCGGGCTGGGGCAGTCGTGAGGTATAGGCTGTGAACCCGAAGGATGAAAAGTTAGAATTATAGAAACCCTGCCCCCTAAAAGATGCGAGCCAAAATTGTGGCTCCCGGCGAGGGTCGTGAGGAGGAGTCGTGCAAGCATCAAGGGCCCAAATCGAAGCACGAAGGCAAATGACGAGCGGTTCCGAGTTTCCGTATAAAAAGTCCAATAAATAAATAACGCCGTAAACAAAAATACCGTTACCGACCCTCTACTCGCCCGGCGCGCGCCTAGACCCCCTAGGGCAGCTCACGCTCTCTACATGGCAGAGTCTCTCTAAAGTAGCTGTCTCTCACCATGCTGCTCAACGCCTTAAAAGTGCTCCGCAAGGGGAGTGAAGTAGTCGCCACCTTCGCCGGGGACGATCCAGCTTCGAACCTCGCCGCGGGCGTCACCGGTCCACAGGAGCCTCGTGCCGCCCTCGCCCATGCACAAGCTAGTGATAGGCGCGCGCTCCGGGGTGCGAAGGCGCAACTCGGAGCGCTCGACCAGCTCCCACGCAGGTTGCAGAGCACCCCCAACAGGCACGGCGGACTTCGCGTAGGGTAACCAGCTTCCGGACTGCCTTCCGGATGAGTGAGGCTCACGCACCACCCACCAACGCACGGTGCCATCTTCGTGGCCGCTTGCCATCACGGGCAGCGACTCCACCATCCACTCGGGCGTCGGGGTGAGTGCCATGCACCGGATGGGCGGCACGCGTGCGTCGCTCACCTGCAAGCCAACACCGGGGCAATCGAACCTCTCAGGCAAGTGTGGCCTGGAGCTGCGGCTGCGGGCGCACGCACGCACCGCAAGCAGCGCAGCATTGATCGACCAAAGCTGGAGCTGGTCGTGAGTGGCGAGTGCCACCTCCCCCGTCTCCTCTTTGATCTGCATGGCTACGACGCGGCCAGGCGGGCTTGCGCCAGCGGGTGCCCTGGTGTGAGGGTGCACCTGGAGCACGTGGAGTAGGCGCAGTCGTCGAAGATCCCAAAGATGGACAGAACCATCGTCCCCCGCACTTGCGAGCACCTGCCACCGCCATTGTAGCATTTAGCAAAGCGTGCTGTCGTCTCTGACACGGCTCCTAGCTGTACTAAGGGGGTGGAAGGGCTCCCAGACCTGCTGCGAGGAGTCGCAAGCGACGGAGCAGACGGGGGTTGCATGCGTTGCCAGCCGGCCCCGTGGCTCCAAGCGGAAGCTCCCCGATTGGGGGTGGAAAAGCCGCCAGACGGCGAGGCCACCGAGCGCATCCGCAGTAACCAAGGTGTCGCCGTCTGGAGCAGCGCGCACACGGTGCAGTACGGTGAGGCACGGTGCAGGGCGCGCCTGTGCAGAGCCGCCGTGCGCGCACGGATGGCAGGGGGCGCGCGCCTGATGTGATGCATGCAGCATTGACCGGCTCGCCGAAGTGGAGCCCGTGGAAGCAGCAAGCGGCGCCCCCACCCGACTTGCGAGGCGCAAGACTGCGAACGGTTCCATCTGCAAAGCCGTACTGAAGCAACTGCTGCGTTTGCACCACCAGCAGGCACGACCGCTGACAGGAAGCAAACGTGCGCTCAGCTGCGCCCCCTGCAACGCCCACGCCCATTCGACCGCTGCCGGCCGCGGCAAGGAAGCGGACAGTGCCAGAAAGGAGCTGTTCGCGGGTGCTGGCGAGCTGCTGCTCGGCCGCAAGGGCCACCAGCAGTGGCACGACCTGGATTGTGTTGACTGCTGCCGAGGCCGACCGCTTCGGATGTGGCCGCTCACGCCAAAGCTGGCACGGCGTCTGGCCGAAGTGTTGCATCTGCGGGCAACGCGCTCGTGAGACGCGCAACGGGCGATTGGTCGATATCGGGCGGGTGATCGATGGTAGCTAACACCTGCGAGAGCAGTGCCGCACGCTGCGCATCGTCGACAGCATCGACGTCAACAGCGCCTTGGTACGTGCAGTAGTAGAAGACGTTGAGGGCATCGACCGCCGCCTCACCCTGCTGCTTGTGACCAAATACCAAGTCGATCCAATCGGGCAACTCGCGGCTCGCGTGCGGGGACTCGAGTGCCTGCCGCCACGCCGATGGATGGTGAGAGGGGGCACGCGCTTCTGCTGGGCGGAGGGCTCACCTGCCGCATCCTGCGGACGAACTTCCAAGCGCTTCCTCGTGCCCACGGAGGCAGCTGCGCGTGGTGCAGGGTGGCGCCATCCTGCCGCTGACCGAGACTCAGGCCGTTCACGTTGAGCAGTGCTTCCGGCATGTAGAAGAGCTCCGGGATCAGCTCCTTGACGCACCCAGTGTCGCCACCCCGTTCCCCTGAAGCCAGGCTCCATTCCTCGCCGACCGAATGGAACAAGCGGTCAGCCAGGTCAAAACGACCGTCCTGCAGCGCACAGTGGTAGTCTGTGAATGGCTGTAGCCGCAGCAAGAAGGAGCAGACAGACGCGGCAGACGAGTAGTGTGTGCCGTAATGAAACGGTGGCGTGTCGCTGGTGGGGTCCTCCCACTCTGCATGCCGTTTACGGAACTGCTCTGCTCGCACCGCACTCTGCGCGCCCATCGGCTTGTGCAAATCGCGGAAAGAAGCTGCGTCACGGAGCGGACAGCTGTCAGTCTGGTATCGAGCCAGCAGCCACGGGAAGACCGGATACTGCATCACATCGTCGTAGCAGCGCCCAGCGGCCTCGTTCACGCCCATCAGGTACTCAAAGTTCGAGACTCGGCCGTAGGTCCAACCGTCGGTCAACTGCGAGAGCTGACTGTTTCCAAAGAAGGACCACCGCGCAGTAGGCCCTTCGCTGCCGCCACCACCGCCGCTCACCGCCCTGATCCTTTCGGTCGGGTGTTCATTGCGTGGGAGGAGCGGCGTCAGCCTCGAGTGCAGTGCGTTCCGGGCGGGTTCGCCGCCCTCGAGCCGGAGGAAGACCGAGGTCCCGTCTCGCATCAGCAACTGGAGCGCGCACGGCTGCAGCTGCGCTCGCCTGCGCACCAGACCGAGAAGGTCTGCGTAGCCGTAGACTTCGTACGTGCACGGGAGCTGTTCAGCAGGCTTCGCGGCGGCGTCGCCCGTGCGCTTTCGTGGAGACACCACTGGCGGGCGTCGCTCCACTGAGGCCTCGGCGTCTCCTGTGCGCCCGGCGCGCCGGTGACCCTGAAGCAGGAAGAAACGATCGGGTGCAAGGATGAGCACGCCAGGTGCTGCGTCGATGCCGGAGAGGTGCACGGCATCAAAGAGGTCGTCAGGCTTGAGGGCGTGCACGGAGTTAAGGACGCTTTGCAACTCCTGCCCGACCAGCGCATCCTTTGGTCCTGGCTCGCCCTGCATCTGCTTCAAAGGCGCAAGCTGCATCCATGGCTGAGAGGCGACGCTTCGCACGAGCTCCTGATCTTCCCGATGCAACTTCCTGCGAGTTCCACCGAGAGGAGACACGCACGCAGAGTCCACGACCCAGTTTGTAGGCAGCGTCAGGGCATTGCATTCTTGGTCCGAGTCTTCCCAAGCCGAGTGTTGCAGGAGTTGCTGAATGTAGAGAAGGTGCATGGCGCGGTGCTGCGCTTGGTCTCGAGCGCCTCTCGCAAGGGTCAGAACTTGCACTCTTCGCTCGACCGCCTGAGTGCCAGCCCTGGTTGCTGCATGCCAAACCGCGCTAGCCTCTGTGAGATGTGTGCTGGCTGCACGCTGCCATTTCTGTTCCGCAACGATCTTCGCCTGCTGGTCAGAGGCAAACTTGGTGTCAAAGGCGGTCGCATCTTGTTGGTGGCGCTGCGTCGCATCCCGCCACCGGACGCCGAGCGAGTTGTCAAGCAGCGCCACCAGCTTTTCATTTCGGAGAGCTGAGACGTCTCCTCGTTGCAATCGCTCCTGCCACCGAGAGACAGGCACGTGTAGGCGCGGGCGCTCTGCGGGCGGGCGAGGGCTAGTGGCCGGGCAAAAGCTCACAACTTCGAAGACGAGCGGAGAGTCCCCAAAGGCCTCCTTTTGGAACCAGGTGTGCGAGAAGAGCGACTTCAGGTTCTGCGTCGCTCCGTTCCGCACGTCGGCATCTGCATGCTCGACCAGAAGGACCAGCTTCCAACAGATGGCCAGTAAGAGGCCGCGGTGGGGCACCAAGCTCTCCTCCTGGTCTGGATTGCGCAGCACCAACGTCATGACGACCATAGACACATCGCCCAGCAGGGGAAGTAGCACTGCGGACGACGACCGCACGTCCGAGGCGAACCGAAGGAGCAAGAAGCGCAGGGCAGCCTCCTGCAGCTCAAGCAGAGGCCCGCTGCTGCGCCGGGTCAGTCGCGTGGCATCCGGAGCTGCAACGTTGGTGCGTCGCACCCACGACACCAGCTGAGACGCCACGGCCGCGGCGTGCTGTGCGCCAGCTGATGACAGCGTCCCGCCCTTTCCCGATGCGGCGCTGTCCTGGCGCTCCAGGAGCAGCAACAGGAAGCCCAGAAGCTCGTGCTGAGGGGCCACGTCGGCAATGGGCCCATCAAGATTGCTCGCGGCAGAGTGCGCGACAGACCCCAGCCAAGCTTGAAGCTGGAGAGTGCGCGTGAACAGCTGGGAGAGCACGGCGAGGCCCGCATCCTCAAGCACATCGACGCCATCCGCGAGACGGTCTTGGAAGGCTTCTGTCACTTGGCCAAGCAGCTGCACACGGAAATCGACCCAGACGCGAAATGGGACACCAGCGTGCTCAAGTGACGGGAGGGGGTCTAGCAGCGTCTCCAGCTGCTGCAAGCCGTGCGTCGCGAGACCCTTCCCTCGAAGTACCTGCCATGGTGGGCCAATCGGACCACTGGGTGATGAGCCAATGCACCGGAGATACAACGGCAGCTAGGGAGCCGATGGCGCGCCGCACCACTTGCAGCAGCAACTGCGACAAGATGCGCATGAGGACGGACGTGTCGATGGTGCCAGGCGTGGTTCGTCCCTGGCCCTGCCCGACCTTGTCGTCGGCCACGTTCCGGGCGTACAACCACACGACCCCAATCGCAGAGCCGAGCCGCTGCAACACGTCGATGCGCTGCAGAAGGGTCAAGACGAAGTCGTCCGGGTGCTGCTTAATGAGCGTACCAAGAGCGCGGAGCACTGCCATGCACAGCTGGAGCTGCTGACGGACCACCGCAAAGGACGAGGTCGAGGACTCCTCCTGGCTGCCGGGGCGATCAGGCACTCCATCCTCCTCGGGCCTCTCCCGGGATGGCGACTGTTGCCCGAGCGTGGCACCCGACGCAGCAATGCGTAATCCCTCGCGGATGAGCAAGCTGAGAACGCTCAGCGCCTCGGGCAGCCAGTGCGCCGCTGGTCTCGCTTGGGCGACCAGGGAGTCGCATGCAGTCTGAAGCGCGATGGAGTCCTCGGGAGGTGGGTTCTGCTCCAAGCTCAAGCTTTTGCCCAGCAGCAAGCCCAAGATCGGAAGGTAGACGTCTGGGACGTGCGTGTGGAGAGGGAGGAGCACCGCGAGTCGGTCGAAGCCACTAGCTTCGCGAAAGGCCGGCTCAAAGTTGACGAGTGTCGGGTGGTTGTGGCTCAGGTGGAGCAAGCTGGCAATCATCCTCAAGGCGAGTGACACGGCTCGGGGTTCACAACTGGGATGCAGGAAGAGCAGCAGCAGTGATGGCTGCAACAGCAGAAGCACAGCCCGTGACCCTGAATGAGGGATCGCCGCTGGCCCGCTCGTCTCACCAGTGAGGCCTTCGAGCAACCCCCCCAGGTGGGTTGTCATGCGGCAGAGCATGCGCAAGCACAGTAGGAGCACGTCGACCGGCGGGGGGCAGGCTGCAGCGGCCGGGAACGGCGGAAGAGACGCGGCCAGAGTCTGCAGCAAGAAGTCATGCACGAGTTGCGTGCTCTCGCTGGCGACTTTTACTGAGTGCCACACCCGCAAGGCGAGCCGCGCTGCAAGTAGATGCGCACCCGAGCTGACCAGCACGCCCGACTTCATGAGCTGCATGACGGTCTCCAAGAGCCCGGCATTGAGCAGCATGTTTGCATTCCACGCGCCACGCCCGTCTTCGCTCAGCAGTCCATGCAACGCCTGCATCCAGTACCGCTGTGTCGTGGGAGGCGCCTCGGACCACAAGGAGGCGTCGAGCAGCGCGTGGCGAGCAGAGCGCACGTCGACGATCAGCGAACGACGCCGCCATTTGTCCATGCGCCCTATCGTGCCCGTGCACGCATCCTCATCACTCGCTGGCGCGAGGCTCTCAGTCGTCGGGTCGTCGTCGAGAGCCATTGCAACAAGGGCGGCACACACGCGCTCGCACAGCAGAGCGGCTGGCTTCGCTCTGAGGAGAAGGATGAGCCGGCCGTACAGGTTCTCTTGCGCCACAAGGCAGAGGTTGGCGGGGTGTAGCCGCAAGAAGCCTCGAAGCAGACACAGCGCGCCAACCAAAGCTGTCGTGTCGTTTGCGGCATTCATCACAAAGAGCAGTGCGGCCGAGCCTCCAGCATGCGGCAGAACATCGGCGAGGGAACGAGGGTGCACGAGCTCGCCGCCGCCGCAAAACACCAAGGTGCGCTCGGCGGTCGCTCCAGAGCGCTTCGTCGCAGAGAACTTCTCATCGTGAGGCGGCTCAGCAGCGGCAATGTTTGGGAGCGTCGTGGGGCCGGAAGGCATGCCTTCCGACGATGCGTTGAACGCGACAAGCAGCCTCTGCGCCGAGATGTAGAAGGGGGAGAAGGAGAAGCTGCTGTCGTGTGACCCTCCGTCCCCAGCAGATGGCTTCTGCCCGGACGATTGTGCGAGGCAGGCCGCAAGCCTGGGCAAGCGGCAGGCAAGGGAGAGGAGGTGAGTACACTTTTGGTGGGCGCACGTCGCCTTGGTATGTGCAGTTCGAGGGCGACACGCATGCAGAGTATGTGCAGTGGCCTCGTGCAGTGGCCTCGCACCTGGATTGGTTCCAGCACACGCGGAGCTCTTTGGCCGCGTGGTCGTCGTGCACTTCTGCGGTGTTGAGGCGGAGGAAAGGCTGTGCGAGAAAGCCCCAAAGGAACGCTTGGCGCACTTGTGAGGCGCTGAAGCCCATGTCGCACACGTAGGCACAGGCGACGTGCCAGCCAGAAGCCTCGCCCGGGGCTGCTGCAGTCTCAGCCCGCGAGGCTGATTCCGTCGCGGCGTGTCCGGGGCCAATGTAGCCGAGGGAGAACCTGACGCCCTGGCGGCAGTCAGGTGACGGGAAGAGCAAGGTCGCGCTGTGGTAGGGCACGCCGTCCACGTAGACGGTCAGCCGCGACGCGTACTCGGGCTTGCGGCGCTCGTGCACCAGCACGAGGCACTTCCACTCGCCCCGTGCCCACGCCAGCGGCACGCAGCAGACGGCGGGCTTGGCGGCACCCCCTGCGTGCACGACAAGCTCGTCGGCGTGCAGCTGGGCACTCGCGTAGGAGTGGCCGTCCTGGGACACGACCTCGTACACGGTGAAGGGCGCCTCGTCGTCCCGCACGCTCTCCGCTGAGGGCGTCGGCAGCCACGGGCGGCGAAGCCAGCAGCAGATGCTGTACGCGCTTTGAGGCGGCCACGGGCGGTCAGGGATGTCGACGCTCGTGCGCCCTCCTGGTGGCTGCAGCCAGACGTAAGGCAAGCATGGCCGCGAGCTCGAGCGCAGGATGCGGGCCAGCGTCCACAGCCACGACGTGCCGGCGGTCGGGCCGGTGGCGGGCTGCATCGCGGCACGCAGCAGCAACCTGAGCTCGCGCGGCCCGCTCCAGGCCCGCGCGAGCTGCAGGACGAGGAGGGTGCCCATCCGCCGCGCCAGGTCGGCGGGGCCTTCCACCCGAGCCGGCTGCACGGGCGTGAGCAGCCAGCGCAACGCCTCCACAAGCAAGCCTGCCCGCGAGAGCTGCACCGCCGCCGCTTCGCAGCCGCTCGCCAGCGCATGGCAGGCGCTGAGCAGCCTGAGCAGCACGCCGTCGTCCTGCAGCTGCACCGCCAGCGAGAAGGCGGCCGTCGCGGCCTGCGGCTGCTCGGGACGGTGGGTGCCACCCGTGCACAACTCGAGTAGAGAGGCTAGCACGGCGCCGGCGTGCTCGGTGTGCAGCACGGCAGTCTGCCGCAGCAGGCGCGCCAGCCCCTCGCTCCCGCCCAGCTGCTGCCAGCAGCGCTCCCCGAGCAAGGGCTGGCCGCGGATGGCGGCTCCAAGCGTGCGCAGCAGCGCCTGCAGCAGCCAGACGCACTCCGCCTGCCACGTGAGGCGGGCATGGCATGGTGACGAGCGGGCCCGGCTTTGGCAGGCGGGGGTGCGGAGGTGAGCGAGCGCAGGTGCGACGCGACGCACCCGGCGCACTGCGACGATCGAGCCACGGTCGGCGATCGGTGCGGCGGTCGGCGGCGCGCTGGCGGAGCCGATCGCCGTAGTGACCGCGCACGTCGCCCCGCCGTCGGGTCCAGGCTGTGTGCTGATGCGCAAGGCCACCTTGGCTGGGCTCGCCTCGCCAGGCTCGCTCGGTCGGGCGCGGGGCTCGGCTGCGTCGTCGAAGGCGGCGCCAAGAGCTGCGCGCGCGGGGGGGGAGTGCGCTGGGTGTGGCCCGCCGAGGAGGAGAGCGACATGCCTCGCTTCAACCCGGGATGCCCCTGTCCCCGCACTGTCCCTCTTCTTCTACCCCGGGCTAGGCTCCGCAGGTGCGACGCGCCTGCGAGGAGCGAGATGCAGCAGCTCGGCCCGTCCGCGTCGAAGAAGGCGCGCTGCGCCGCGTGCGTGCTCACTTGAGCGAGGCCCAGCTGTGCGTCCTCGGCATCGGCCTTGGTCACGGCGCCGGTGGTCGTCGCCATGGGGCGCCCTTGGAAGGCGTGCCAAAGTGCGCTCATCGTCATCGCAGCTTGCCAGGCCGAGTCTGGCAAACGACACACACGTGCAGGTGGGTGCAACGGGCGCGGCCGGGCCACGCAAGAGGCAGTGCTGCTCTCGGGATGGGCGCAGGCGAACCGCGCCTGGACAGTCGGCTTGGGTGCCGTTGGCGATGGCCCGAGCGTGCAGGGTTTGTACGCAGAGCTGGAGCCCCTCCAGGAGCAAGGCGACGCCCTGCGTGACTGGAATCCGAGTGGCCAGGAGCATCCTCTGCAAGAGCACAGTGGCGGTGCGACGCAACCGCCGAGTGACTGCCCACCTGGCCACTCTCGCCACGGCGACGGCATCAGAGCACGGTTGTGGCACGCGTCGTAGCTCTGCCAGGGCAGCCAGGAGTGCGTCCTCCGCCTCTTGAGTACAGCTCGAGCTGGATAGGCACGGTGCCAAGACCTCGGCGAGGCTCGGCAGATCCGTTGTCATGCCGGTCGTACCTGCTGCCATGCAATGGAGGGTTAGGGTGAGGGTTAGGGTTAGGGTTAGGGTTAGGGTTAGGGTGAGGGTTAGGGTGAGGGTTAGGGTTAGGGCCGAGGTCAAGCTTGTGTGCTTCGGCCGCACCGCCTGGCGCCAGTGCGTGACGCTTGCGTGGAGGGTCTGTAAGATAGATGGATTTCTCTCAAACCAACCACTCACCTCGATCAACTGGCGCACTCGTTCCACAACGCACGCTGGCTGGCTGGCTGGGGCGACGGGCTTCGTGATGGTTGTTCGAGCTCGTGCACGTGCAGATTTACATAGGAAAAAGCATTCTCGCCCAAAACCTCGAGCCCCACGGCCGTGGGGCTTGTCTGTCTGTATATTTTCGCTGATCGTTGCCCGTCGGCCGTTTCGCCTCGCTGTGCGGACCGTCGCAGGCTCCCCTGTATTTATATCTATTAACTTTCCCCAAAGACACTCCCCGGTAACTGGGACTTGACAATTTAGTGGGGATATAGTGTACAGATATCTTATCTATCTTATCTTATCTCATCTCTTGTATTTGTCGAGAGAAAGAGATAGATAGATACTCTGGTTTGACGCCGGGCATTTCCCTTGCCATTATTCCCCCTTCAGGTTTGCCTTGTCGTTATCGCGGCTCCGTGTGCCAAGATGCCGGCCGCAGTGATAGACGAGAAGCGCGCTCACCTCCAGAAGGTGGACGACGCGGGCGTCTCAGTGTACGGCCACATCACCGAGGTCCTCGCGCGTATCCTCACCGCTCAGCCAGAGAACGCTCTGGATGCACTGGAATCAGTGTCGCTTCAGGCAAAGGCCGGCTACTTTGATGCAGCCAGCACCTTGGCGCCCCCGGAGCCGTCCTCCGAGTTGGAGCACCCGAGCGAATGGCAGGTCAATACGAATGCGCTGCTCACGGTGCGCGGCTAGCCAGCCGCCTTAGCGTCTGTGCCTGCCCAGCTGAAGCCGGTTTGCCACAACCGCACACAGGCGCCGGTGGGCGAGGATGGAGCCGAGGTGGAGGAGGACGACTCCCTGGTCACCCCGAACCTTCTCGAGGATATGTCCTTCTTCGAACTGTGCGGGGCACCCCCCCCTCTCGCCCCCCCCCCCCCCCCCCCCCCCCCCCCCCCCCCCCCCCCCCCCCCCCCCCCCCCCCCCCCCCCCCCCCCCCCCCCCCCCCCCCCCCCCCCCCCCCCCCC
>Ga0115006_10002334_pt1 | contig 12448 bp, 13 predicted proteins | sample ArcOceMetagenome_3_FD_88943 | JGI IMG/M metagenome (GOLD analysis project Ga0115006, IMG submission 88943) | Marine eukaryotic phytoplankton communities from Arctic Ocean - Arctic Ocean- Svalbard ARC20M Metagenome | ecosystem: Environmental > Aquatic > Marine > Oceanic | place: Arctic Ocean...
CAGCCCTACCTCCCTCCTCACAGGGTGGTGGCGCTGATGGGCCATGTCTTCTTTCTCAATCCAGACCTTTTTCCGCCCTCAGCCCAGAATAGGTGGTGCAACCCCCCCTCATCCATCCCCACTCATTGCCTGCGCCCACTCAGCACCAGCCACACCCGTCGTTCTTGCCCTGTCTGTATACGAGAATCCTTTGTCTCGGGTACCGGGGCCCCGTTCGGCGGGTACCTGTCACGGCAGCCCAGCCTCCCCTCGCTTAGTCCTTGCCGAACGGCAGCCTGTCGGGCCTAACGAGACCGGAGTGACGAAACCCCTTTTAAGGTCTAAGCCCGGCGGGCCCGGGGCGGGGGAGGAGGAGGAGGAGGAGGAGGAGGAAAATTTATTCAGAGCTGACTGGGAGCAGCCGCGGCATGGGGCGATTGAAGTATCCCTTTCACATGAACGACCATGTTATCCCCAGTCCCCAGCTCTGACTCGGACTACCTCCAAGCCTTGGATGTATCACAAGTAGTTTCTTGATAAAATTGCTCAATTGCGCACGCTCATCAGGTCCAAGCAGCGCCCTTCTATGGGTCTTACTCTCTGCAAACATGAGAAGGTGGTGACGGGCAGGGCCTCATGCGCATGCGGTGCTGCCCTGTGTACAGTCCTTTGTGCTGCACGGGGAAGCAGGGACCATGGAAACCGCACGCGCGGCTCATAGATTCTCAGTAAGGGATGGGGGGAAGAGACAGACTGAGAGTAGGATACCTTTGAACAACAAAAACGTTGAAGAAACTGTGACCTACCCTAACCCCCACCCTCAATCAACTTGGCAAGACTCAGACTGATGAATTTTGCCCCCGGACTGATGGATTTCTGAATCCAAGACTGATCCCCGATCTCGGAACATAACAGCCCTGCTCTCATGTCGTCAAGGATACAGTGGCAAGCCCATAGTGACAAATGTTCCACAAAGGAGTGTTATTTATCAATTGGTACTCTTACTTTCAATTGCCACTGAAGTAGATTCCTGACGCGTGCTCTTCGCTCTCACCCGCAACCACACGACGCAGGTTAGAGCTGTTCTTGTGTGTGCCCTTGGAGGTCTGCACTGTCGCAGCACTCGTAACCAACTGAACCCTTCCTCCTCCTCTTCCTCCTCCTCCTCCTCCCTAGGTCAGGAGACAAGGCCATTCCCGTGCTCCAATCCCTAGAGAGAGAGTGACAAGAGAGTGATGGAATGGTACTCCCTGTAGTTTAGGCATGGCTGACTTCCTGCGCCCACGGATTGACCAAGTTACCGGTGTTGAGAAGGTTGCCACTACCAACGCCCGATGCCGGCGGCGCGACAACTCCGTACGGGTTGCCTCCGGCAGTGGAAACAGCGGGCGCCGGGCCCTGCGGGACAGAGAAGTGTACGGGGGCTGAGGGTCAAACTGAGCGGTTTCAAGTCGTATGCGAGGATATGGTATGGGCAAGGCACCGCAGCGCCAGCGACGGAAACTCGTTCTCTCGCAAAGCCACGGAAACTCATTCTCTGATACATCTCTCTGCGTGCGGCCGCTTACCATGCCGCACTGAGCCTGCCCGTTAAAATTGCACTCGCCCGACGCCCATCCACCAAACCCAGACTGGCCAGGCGTGGAACCGTTGGCTCCATGAGCGCCCAGCGGCACTTTGGGCCCAAACGGGTTCTGTGAGCCCGTCCAGTTGTCCCCTGGGTTCTGTTTTGCGTGCAACGTGGCCCTCCATTATTTTGAAAATCACAAGCGCATGCGCATCTATGCGCAGCTCCACACTCGCCAAACATCACGCGCGCATGCAGGTCTATGCGCAGCACCAACAAGGTCAAATGCGCAAGCCAAACAAGGTGCATCGAGAGGCGCGACCGAGTTTGCCTGCCAATTGTTGTTGGCAGGAAACGAGGTTGGATCCTGATCAATCAAGATCAGCAGTCAGTGGCCATGGAGTTTTACCGCATTGACAACTGCTACAGGACTGTGCGCTGGCCGTGCAGCGCTCATGCGTCATACATAGCAGGGATCATTTGTAGGGAGTCATGGCAGACCACCTCTGCAGGGTTCAGAGGCAGGTAGGAAGGGTTGAGCAGCGAGGTGGTCGTGATGTGGTGCCCGAGGATATCGTGCGCCTTCACAATGAGCTGCACACCACACCAGAGCAATGCTTACTGAAAGAGTACCAAGACAGAGTACGCACTCTCTAGTGTGTCAGGCATTTGCTCCGATTTGGTCGTCAGCACGCCTCTACAGCTTGACTCAGAGCGCGTGTCCTCTGAGCCTGAGTGCACAAGTGCATGGTGCGTGCGCTGTGCATACAGTTGGCGCCCGCGAGCGTGCCGAAGGCAGGGGCTGCCGCAGTGAATCGGGCTTCAGAGGCTTTGTGGAGGCAGGCGCGAGAGGCTTGTCCGAGTCCATCATTGCGTCGGTGCTGCGGAGGCTTGACCTAGCATTTGTGCGCTCAGCCCCTCGGTGGGGCTTAACGCGAGGGCGCCCAGCGCTTCGCCAGCGCTGGGCTCAAGGGGGATGGGCACGACTGAGTTGCGCCTTACATCGAACATGTCGAGCCGCTCACTGCTGCAGCTTGAGGGTGGTGAAGCAAATCGGTATTCTCGTTGACAAAGGCGCCTTTGTTGTTTACTACGCCTCACACAAAAATCCTGTAATCTGGTTTTTGGCCCACGAACGCGCACACGGTTCAAGATTCACGGTTCAAGCAAGCGGAGCGCACTGCGAGATGCTGGGCGTGGGACCCAGGCTCAGGCAGAGCCCGTGGGCGGGCCACGCGCCTCCGGCCTAGCGTTCTTGCGGTCTGCAGGCACGCTGCCCGGTCACGGCTGGGCAACCATGGCGGGCGGCGGCCGCGCAAGCCCGGAGCCGCCTCGGCGTGGGGCTGACGATGCGGGCGAGCACTTGGAATCCATTGAGCAGCCCGCCGACGACGACGCCTCAATCTGCACATATACCGAGGAGTCGTCCCTGGGCCGCGGCAGTCCGGCCTCCGATACGTCGCTCCCGGACGTGTTGGACCCCGGCGACGGCGGGGAGGAGGGCCGTGCCGGGAGCGCACGAAAACAGTTGGACTTGTCCAGCAGCGCGGTGGCGGTCAGCTTCCACGAAGGAGGCGTCGGTGGTCACGATCCCAGGGGCAGGGTGAGCAACCACATGAATGGGGACGTGGTGGGCTCTGCTGTGTCGCCTTTGCCTCCGCTCAGCGACCCGAGCTCGCTCCCAGGAAGCGAAGATGTGACAGAGGACCTGTCGCTGGAGGGGACGCCCATTGAAATGTCGCCGTGGCCTCCCGGACGGACCGTCTTTTCGTCTGTGCTGAACGGGGACGGGCGCCGAGCAGCAAGCCGCATTGGCGAAACGGGGGTGCATCTCGCAGAGCCAGTGCCGGTAGAAGCTTATGGGGCGCTGCAGGGCGTGTACATTGAGCAACTCCTCGAAGTTTCAGCGCAGCCTGACTCCCGCGCTGCCGAAATTCAACCCCCCCAAGGCCCTGGGGTCCAAGGAGCGGGCAGTGACGTTGCAACTGCCGGCGGCCATGCGTCGATGCGTGTGTCGTTGCCACGAGTGAAACCTCCCCAAGAAAAGCTGGTGTCTGATCCTGCAGGTGCGCCTGAGACCGATGGATCCGGCAGCGCAGGGCCTGTGCGCCCTCGCACGAGCAAAGCCGGAAATGTGGTTGACGATGCGAAGACGGCGGAATTGGCGTCGGACGGTGCCAGTGCTGCGCAGGTGCCTGCTGGGGGGAAAGCCTCAACGCTGCGTGTATGCCCTGTTGCGTGCTTGCATTTGATGCAAGTTCGAAACGCAGGGCGTGGCACGCTGCGTCTCTTTGCGCGTGCGGGTGATCACCCAATGATCAAACGCCGGGGGGAAAGTGACTGTGCTGTTCTTTTAGGGGTCAAACACGTTAGACATGCCACCTTCGCTGGAGGACTGTCCTGATTCAGCGGACAGAGTGAGATTGAGCAAATCGAACGACCAATCGCTAAGCCACCACCGGCATCCGTCCTTGGACATGAACGATGTGACAATGTGGTCTGACTGGAAGATTCAAAACTTTCAGTCGGACTGGGAAATTGACGACGAGCCTGTTTGGAAGCGATGCTTTCCGGGCTGGCGAGAAGAGACGATATCCGGCTATGCCAGCGAACAGATGGGTCAGAGCGCAGCAGCAGATGAGCCAACAAGTTCTGCTGCGGCGTCGACAAGTCGCAAGTTTCAGGCTCATCAATCTTGGTTTTCACGCCGAGTTCAGCACAATTTCATCGGCTCGGCAGAGGAGTACCGACGCGTCAAGAACTCAAGCAGGCCGCCTTGCATGACGTCTGGACGGAGGCCGAACGAGTCACGCTTCACCATGTCTATGTCCGGTAAATTTTGCTCATTATAGGATGAAATATGCTGACATGCAATTTCCTCCGTCATGCGATTTCTGGCAACCGTGTAGCATCATTCAGTCTTTGTTTCTGTCTCTGTCTATCGGTCTCTGTCCCTTTCCATTCCCACGCAGCTAACGTGTAATTCATCCTGCGCTTTGAAATGAACAATTTGACGATTGAATTTGGAATCGGCAGCCTTGATTGCACAAACATCTGATATGGTGATGGAGGACCTCTTTCGTGAAGATCATCTGGTCCATTCCGGCAACTCATCTAGAAGTTCTGACGCTCAAAAATCCCCGTTGGTTGACAACCACACGAATTTGCACGAGACCTGTCGACAAGGGTCTCTCGAAGATCTTGTTCGGCGTCTTCAAACCCCTCCTGCACATGAAGTTCGAATGACTGCTGATCGCGAGAAAAAAGTAATTCATGTTGTGCCCATAGAGGAAGTGATAACTAGCAACCCGGAAGGTCAGCTTCCATTGCATCTCGCTGCGATGAATAGACGCATGATTGAAGAGGTTGATGGCATGAAAAACCAACTCGAGGATGTTCGCCAACCAGCTCCGGTGAAGCTTGCATGTTGCTTGTGGTGCTGAGAGAAAGGGGTGAGCATGGAAATGAGATGCAAACTCAGTAGAATCTGCATGTGTAGAATTGGTCGTATCAGGAGCAACGGCGTGCGTTTGCGAGAGATCGGTCGGGCGATGAAGTGCAGAAGAGCAGAGCGATCTAATCATATCCTCGCGAAGAGATAGCCCCCTTGCCAAACCGAACGAGCACGACCTCTATGCACGTGCACTCACCCAAACACAATTGTGCACACACGCAGGGGCTGGTGACGGCGCTTGTCACAGGGAGAAATCCTCAAAATGGCAAGTTGCTCTTTGATGTTCAAAGAGATGAGGATAATCGCTGTGAGATGTGTATGCATCAAGACGCAGTTGGATTAACGCCGCTCCACGCTGCAGCCATGAGCACTTCTACAGCTGCGCTGGAGGTGGTCTGTGTGCTGCTTGAAGCCAATCCAAACGCAGCAGGAGTCTGCGATATGGATGGGCTTTTACCGCTGGATCTCGCTTGCCGTAACCCCGCAAGAGGCAGCTCAAGTATCGTTAAAGTACGGTTTGTCTTTTCTTTCTGTCGTTGGGCGCTTGCAGGACAGCACTAATTGCCCTGTTGACCGAGAGGATGAAACAGAGAAGGTGTGCTGATATCCGCACTTTCTTTCATGCAGGCGCTGTTACGTGCGTATCCACGCGCGGCAATCGTGGACCAGTCCACCACGGCGGACATTGATAAGGACTGGCTGCGAACCATGAACAACCTAGATCCATTTTTCTCGTCGTCTGCAGGCGATGGGGCAGAGTTTGAATCCAAGACCCTATTGGAAACTGAATTGTCAATGTTTGCTGATGGCATCGCCTTCAACCCTTATGAGGTGACCTGTGTCCTGCAACTGCTTCGTCTCCTTCGTCACTCATCTTCTTGTGCAAATTCAGTGTTCGTGCAAAAGCATGAGCTTGCCTTTTGCAATTGCAAGTTCATTTGAACACCAGCTTATGACGCCGGTCTCTTCGGCAGAATTTTGGATTTGTCACCTTGGAACCAACCAGGATAGTTCATCCCTGTGTTCACAAGAACCTGCGGTACCTGATGCCGCAACGAATCGGAGTACAGAAACTCATCCTGGAACTATCGTGCTTCCACCGTCCGGGAACCAAAATCAAATTGCCAGGATTCATGCAGACGCTGGGGCAGGATAAACTACGAGAGAAGTTGGCTGACGATAGACGAGAGACAACCCCAGTGCGAGAGCGACGGTCTCTGCCCCCATTACAGAACCTTTCTGTAAAGTTCTCTGCGTTGCCAGCAAGCGTGATGCATTCAGCCGAAAGTATTACTTGCGCATGCACACGAAATGCTATAAGCAAAGTGGTATGCGACTAATTTTCAACCGTTTGGGACAAAATTGCAGATCTTCACTTGGAAGAAATGAATCAATGGTGTTTGCCAGGGAATATGGAGGTCCACATTACAATCTGTTCTATTCCTCGAGAGAGCTTGTCTGCAGTAAAAAATACGTAGGCAATGAAACATACAGACTGTAGCTAAATGCCTCCGGGCTGATTGAGGTATGTTTGGTGTTCCAGGTGTCATGAGCGCCGTGAAGCTGGCCTGCCATAAAAGATCTGTGAAAAAGCTGATCAAAAACATGCCATTCAGAGGAACTTGGCGAGAACTTGCAAACGTTGTATTCGGAGAGGTACTTGTGTCCTTAGAACAGGGTAGAACACTTCATGATTATCTTCAAGCATGCTGAAGCATATAAAATATCGGCTGACTGCTGACAGTTCACAGTGCATTTCCGCTCACTTTGATTCATATTTTTCCCAGATGATACCACCTCGCAGCCCTTCTCCTGCAAGGCGTTCGATGCCTTCATCATCGTCACCGACAACACCCGCAATCTTTGTGCGCAAATCTTCGCTCAAGAATGCGCAGGCAAATACGGGTTCGGAGAGTCCTGTTTCACCTAGATATGATGCTATCTTGCCTGATGCGAACGGTGTGGACGTTGGCAAGAGCAAGCGTCTCAATTTTGTCGGTGTGCACGATGTTCAAACATCAGAGGCGATCGTCAAGAATTTCTTGGAGCGTTTAGCGCTGCTGCAGGATGAGGAAATTTATCCTTCGGTAGGTTTCTCCACATCTGCACAAAATCGATAGATTTGTACGTGTGATTTCTCTCTTCAAACAGGGTCTTGCATTGTTCACTTTTACAAGATGAAATTTGCATTGATACTCTCTGTGCATACTTAATGGAGGCACCTGAACTTGAAAATGTCTTTGGGGTTAACCAAAGCTGCCAGATCCTATTGATACCCGTCGCTAACATTGGATCATGTAATTTTCCAGACGCTTAAAGCTGCGCTAGCACTCGTGGGCATCGATTTGCACGAATTCATGGCGATCGAAATGATAAGGGAGGCCGATGTGTTGAACAAAGGGTACCTTACGTTAAAGGAGTTTGAAATGGCAATTTTTGCAGCTGCTCGCCAATCGCGCATGCTTAAGGCGATTGTGAATCGCTGGAAACAGGACTCTAAAAACTACGAGGCATTGCCCCCTCCGGAAGGCGAAGGTGTATTTAAGAATATTGAGACTGAGACTGAAGTTCACAAGGTCGCGTTCGTGAACAACGTTGAACGTGCCAAATTCGACAACTCAGACACGAGAAGAAGAAAACCTAAGACTGTTTCGCATACCTGGACCGGAAATCCTATTTACACAGACGAGGACCTGCAAAACAATCGACCGAAAACAATCAAGGCCCGTCAGCTGTTGGACAATATGTTAAGACATTCGCACGTTGATTCGCATGTCCAACGTCTGCCCCTCCATTTTTGCTGCGCAAGTGCTCATCCTGAAGCTGCGGTGATGGTGCGTGATCTACTCGCCACGTATCAACGTGCAGCACAGATCAAAGACCAAAACGGCCGAATGCCTCTCCACTTGGCCTGCATGAATGAGTCGTACACCAGCGCGACAATGGTCCGCTTGCTTGTTTTGAGGTACCCTTCAGCGGCCCGGATTCGAGACCGTGACGGAAACCTGCCATTGCACCTATGTCTCCTTCATAATCACGGTGATGCCGCTCTAGAGGTGGTCCAGACGCTGCTGGAGGTGTATCCAAAGGCTGCCGCAGTATCATATGGTGAACAATATCTGGCTGGGCGTGGCGGTGAAGACGATCTTGCAATACACTTGGCACTCAAGCATACATCAGTACATGCAGCTGACATAATTTCGCGCTTAGTTGATGCCTATCCTGAGGCCCTAATGCGGAGAGGTGACGGTGGCGTGACACTTCTGCATCGCTTCTGCTGGATAAAGCACCCATGTCCTAAAGACATACAGAGGGCCCTTGAAATGGAACGCGGCATCAACAAGTGGCTGCGAGCGCCAATGTTCCAGCAGAGCGCAGACCGCAAGAGTCATTCCGGGCAGGAACCTTCTGGACAGTACAGCGCTGTGGCAAAGCTTAAAACAATCCTGCGCTTAGCAAGGAAGAACTTTCCGCATTCACTAAATCAGCTGGACGCGAACGGCGCGCTTCCGATCCACTACCTTTGCCAAATCGGTGGGCCATGTGCTCATGAATTGTTGAGTACCCTGATAGAACTTCACCCGCACTCAATGATTGTGCAGGATGGCCGAGGAAACTCACCGTTGCACCTTACCATAGGCTGCAATCACGCAGAGCTCTCCGAAAGTCTTGCACATGAAGCTTCCATTCGGAACTGGCTCTCAAAGCTTACATTGCCGAATGCCAGAGACCAGCTGCCGTCGCAGGTTGCAGGAGCGTGGAGAGTCAGATCGATTTTTAAGATGGACTCCGATTTCGACCGAGTTCACAATATTTTGCAGGCACTGTTGAGTCCTATCCTAGCTGGTCTGTCATGCTACCTCATTTCAGACTACGTCCCAGAGCAAAAGTATGGGCACTGTTCTCTGTTGGCAACTCCCTTTGCGCTGTTTAGTATAATATGGACTAGCATCGACCTGTACGAAATTGGGTTCACGCGAGATGTGAAGAAGATCCGGGAGGTTCTTAAATCGACATTGCTGCAGATATGCCAAGTGCGTATTCCGATGATAGTTTTCAGGAACTTGATTACGGGTCGACCACCGTCGCGGAGCCTATTGCAAATGAAGGCAGTCGAAATGATTGTCGTGGCGCTGCCGCTGTCGATTTTGAACGTGTTCTATCTGATTGATGAATATGACGGAGCAGGCGAAATTCTTGCAGGGACCCGGCGGTCGATACAAGCCGCGCTGACCTGCCTTTCGTGGCTCATGCTCGCCTTTGCGGCCACCGAGCATGAGAGCCACAGATTTTGGGGAATCCCACATATACCCACATTGCGATATTGGGAAATTTGGGGCGCTTTTCTGTTCCGCGCAGCTGAGTCAAGTCTGCGTATTTTGAATTTTGCAACCTTCGCTTTCATTTTTGGTCCCGGCTTCTTGTGCTTGCTCTGGTGTTTCGAAATCTGCCTGATGATTATAATTGCTGGCAAAGTAAGGGAGTTGGTCACTGACAACGTCGGCTACAAAGCTTTCAAAATTGTGTACCCAGAGATATTTGATCTCTGCGGGACGTTCCATCCCTTTGACAAGGGAGCTGAAGTCGACGTCGTGCTGGGCCGATGTGGAATGTACGACGCTGTATTGAAGACTGTTGTCAAGCTCGGAATTCAGCTTGTAATTTTTGGCTTATTAATCAACAAATTGGTGTTCAGCTCGGACCAAGCAAGCATTTGGTGGCCGATAACTTACGTTGCAGCGGCGTGCGGCGTGGCATGTGGACAGATCCTGTTTTTTGCATTTCACTACTGGCTCATGCAGGTGCGCAAACGGCATTTGGGCACCCTGCGGAAGATGACACGACTCCAGGCCTGGAGCTTTCCGCTTTTTGACAAAATGCCGCAAGACTTTTTGAATAGTGCTGAAGAGCTTCTTATCACCTGCTCGTATGAACCTGGAGATCATATAATGCGACAAGGCGAGTACAACGAAGTGGTGCACTTGCTGGTTAAGGGTTCGGTCTCGGTGCAGGATGCATACGAGGTGCCTAAAAAGGCATCATTGATGAGAAGCTTGAGCAAAGCCACATCACGTTTAAGCCGAAAAATGTCGATCAAGTCTGCAGCAAGCAATTTATCATTCAGTGGATCAATCAAAAAACTCAAAATCGAAGCACCAGCAGGCAGTGCTCTAGACGGTGGAGACACGCCCGGCTCTGCATCACCCAACGTGACGATGATGAGACAGAGAAATGAGAGTGATTCGACTCCTGTGATGATGAACAGGAAGAAAAGCGATGGCGAGTTGTCTCTAACCGCGATGAACAGGAGGAAAAGCGATGGCGAGTTGTCTCTAACCGCGATGAACAGGAGGAAAAGCGATGGCGAGTTGTCTCTAACCGCTTTCAGCAGGTATACGTCACGTTGTTTTCTTTGCTCGTAGGCGTAGATCCTAAATTGCTGGTAGCCAGGGCCAAAGTCTCGCTGAGGCGAAGCATTAGCGAGCGCAATTCTTTCGACTAATTGCACTTTTTGTATGTCCACAGTCGAGAAGGATCTGCACCTCTCAGCAGGTATGTGTCATGTTGTTTTCTTTTCTCGTAGATGTAGATCCTAAATCGCTGGTAGCGAGCGCCAAAGTCTTGCTGAAGTGACGCGTTAGCGAGCGCAATTCTTTCGACTAATTGCACTTTTTGTATGTGCACAGTCGAGAAGGATCGTGCAAATCGGATGGCAGAGCATGTAATGAGGTGCTTCAAAGGGAGGAAACACAGACGCTTGGGTTCCACGGTATTTGCTTTGGCGCTGACGGCCTCTTCTTGGGATCTTGCTGTAGTAAGGACATTGTGGCACGTACCAAGTGTCAAACTCGTGCCTTGACACGAGAATCTTGTCGGCACCTCCTCAAGAAGCACCCTCGAATTAAAAAGCAGCTCCTCGCAAATCTGCGAAGTCTCGGGCTCAAGGTTTCCATCGAGAACTTGGACTCGCTAGCTGAAGGCAATCCTGGTCAGCTTTTCTCAGACTCGGGGGCAGAGGGCACACTGTCAATTCTACGAGGAACGCCTGGATCCGACTGTCACGACTCAAGCCCCAAGCTGTCAGATGACACCGCTCAAACTGCAAGAGTCGAGTTGAACACTAGGTCTGTCTATCTGTCTCCGTTTGCTGTCAGTCTGCTATGCTCTTGAATATCTCAAAAAGAGCGCATGGAGCAATTACAGTGACACGACCGCTCAGTTAGGAGACAACAGTGACATATGTATTTGTTTTCTCATTGCTGGTGTCTGTCTTCTGCTTCGCTTTGTGCGCAGTTGGAGAGATCTCATCTCGCAGCTGGTCGTTTCTGATCACTCGCAAGATGGATTCACCATCACCGATATTATCGATTGTGTCAAATGGGAACTTTCCCGTCTGATCCGAATACCGGGTAGCAGATTACATATTGCACTCGACCTGCAATCACTCCAGGTGCAAGGCTAATTTTCATCCACTGCAACGTGTTGAACCATAATGCAGTTTCCCAAACTTCCTCTTCGTTTTGTCTCTTGACGCCTGGTCTGCCTCTTGCAATGTCCGCAGCATTACACATTGACTATCAAGCCCCCTACAAGCCTTGAAGTTGACTCTCTCATGCTTACCCCGGCAAGTCTACTTGAACTACTCAAGGAGCTAGTGAAGCAGCGGGGTGTAGATGTTACCAGCCAGACGTTCACATCGAAGATCGTCGACGTCGTTCTTCTCGACAAGAGGTATTAAACCCTAAACATATGGTCCCGCAGGCACTTGGCATTCTGCCCCGAAAGGGTCTCTTGTCGTCGTCCTCATGACAGTTGTCCCTTGGAAGGGAGTGGCAGGGAGGAGCCGCTGGATGGAGGGGTGGCAGGGAGGAGCTGCCGGGTGCAGCGCAGTCAGAGCAAGCTGTAGATCAATGAAGTCACGATGGCTGCCCACGAACGTATTCCGCACCTTTTGTTAGGATGCCAAGACCCATCTTTACCACCCAGACAAAGCTTGAATATCCGCGTGGCGGGGTAAAGAGAACAAAAAACGAGTATCATTATCAATGTGACAACGGGCTCAGCGCGTCCGAAATTGCATCCGATCAAAGCCCCCGATTACCGAGAGAGGAGGAGGAGGAGGAGGATGGTTTATTTACAATCAACAGGTGACTGAAGGTCGGTAAGCACAACGCCCTGTCGGGTAACACCACCACTGGGCGCTCGCGGCCCACTCCGGTAGCGAGCACTATACCCCCACTCTCCGCTTGGCCTTGTCACATGCCTGTTGGCACAAGGAGGCGCAGACACCAGGCCATTCGGGGTGGTGTCCGTCCCAATCACCTAGGTACTCTTTTGAAGTAGCGCACCCCGAGGGGCGTGCCTCTGCCCTCCGGGCGCTTGGAGCAGCCCGATCGAGAGAGGGAAAGGGAGAGATAAAGGGAGAGGGAGGGAGGGGGGGGAAGGAA
>Ga0115006_10002336_pt1 | contig 12440 bp, 7 predicted proteins | sample ArcOceMetagenome_3_FD_88943 | JGI IMG/M metagenome (GOLD analysis project Ga0115006, IMG submission 88943) | Marine eukaryotic phytoplankton communities from Arctic Ocean - Arctic Ocean- Svalbard ARC20M Metagenome | ecosystem: Environmental > Aquatic > Marine > Oceanic | place: Arctic Ocean...
AAAAGTTGCAAAGTTGCAAAGTGGCTGCTAAAAAGGGTACTACGTAGCTACATGTAGTAGATCTCTACACAAGCTATTATATGAATATTGCTACGGTACATGTATCATTTATTTCAAAGTGTTCTCTACTATATACGTACCGGTAGTAGGACCTACCGGTAGCTAGACTAATCTACTACGGACTGTATGTAGACAATTGCTGTAGATCTACTGTAGACTAGAGAATAGAACAAATTGATTGGTGCTTACAATTAATTCAATACCGGTAGTAGATCTAGATCTTTTAAAAATGAGCCAGATCTACAAAATCTATCGGCACAACAAAAAACAATCAAAAATATTATATTTGTACATGTACAACAAAAACTTCGGCAGCTTGAATCTGCTCTCAAATATCAGCATACTTGCGAACCGATATGGCCCGCTCTGTCTGGAATTGCGATACGGCAATTGGATCAAAAGACAAGTCAGAATCGGTTCTACTGATATCCTCGTTGTCGGTAATTGTGATGGTCATGGGTCTGCTCTCCTCAATGCTGGGCAGGCTTGACTTGCCTCGTCGTCCTTTCACCTTCTCATACGCCACCATTCGCTTGTCTTCTTTCTGATGATCCCACAGCGCCATGAATTCCTCGTAGGATATGAAATGGTGCTTGGCGGGCTTCCGTTCCATCTGGCGCTTCATGTCATCGGAATAGTCCAACTCGCTCTCGGCTTCCAGAATAATGTGCTCGATGTACTCGCTCGGGACGAATTCGCCGAGAATTTCGCGCAAGTTTTGAGTCGAGATATATCCCGAGTCATCACTGTCGATTCGGTCGAATGCTTCCGACAATGCCTCTTCTGAGATGGCACCATGAGCTTCGATCGTAGCAGCAAGGAACTCGGTGTAGTGTAGGACGCCACTAAATTGATCGAAGAAAAGAAAAAGTGAGATAAGCTACAAGTACATCGTAGCTAGTTTTGGTGTGTAAGTCAAGCTCGCCGTCACATTCATTTAGGTATTGACCGACTCACCTTCCGTCAAGATCGCATCCGAGAAATATGCTGACGATCTCCTCATCCCCGTAGCCAAACTCTTCCAGAATAGCCTTGAATTCAGGTCTTTCGATATCACCATTGTGTGTGTGATCGAACCGCTGAAACACCTTCTTTAGGAAGCCAATCTCTTCGCTCGTTGACTTGTGCGCCAATACCATGAGTGCAAGCTTCTTCAACATGCTGTATCCAGCAAAAGCGTCCATCGATGCAATGGCGTGTTGCATTTCCTCAATCTCTCCTTCCGACGAGCACGTTGAGAGTGCTGCGAATGTAGGACTGATCCATTCGTCTTGCAGAGCCTTCGAAGCAGATGGGCGATCGGTCGGGTCGAGGACGAGAAGCTTTTGGACGAATGCCTTGGCCTCCTTCGACGTTTTACTCCACTTTCGGCCACGCATGACAAAACTGCAATTCAATATCTTCTTCATCACGATCTCTTGGCTCTTGCCAAAGAAAGGCATTTGAGACGAGAGCAGCATGAAGGCAATGACTCCGAGGGACCATATGTCCGCAGCTTGGTCATAGTCGCCTCGAATAACTTCGGGGGCCATCGAGTAAATTGTACCAACTCCTTCCGATAGGCGATCGGAGGGCAGATACTTCTTACTCAGTCCAAAATCAATCAATTTTACATCCGAGTTTGGGCTCTTGGACGTAAACATGATGTTCTGAGACGAGAACAGAAGATGATGCACTTGGATGAGAGACTGATGGTGTTTACATTTATTTAGAAGAAAGAAGCAATACATGTAAAGCAGACCAACAAAATAGAACTTCTTTTACTCACCTCGTACTTCAAATCACGATGACAAATATTGCGATAGTGCATGTACTCAATGGCGCTAAGTAGACTGGTACAGATCCGCAAGGCATCGGCTTCACTGTATGGGTCCCTCGTGTAGAGATCTCCTCCCTCGCAGAGCTCCAGAACGATTGAACTGTTGTTCCGATAATCATAGGTTTCCAGTGCCCGGACGATGTTGGGGTGGTCCATAGACCGGAGGATATCAATCTCGTTCTGCAACTCTTCTACGAGCTGCTGGTCGGTGACACGGTCAAGGTGGATGGTCTTGAGGGCAAAGTACAATTCCTTGCGTGCGTAGGAGATGGTCGAAGACGGCGACCGGTGGAAGGAGCGACTGCGACCACTCGTCGATGAGGCACTGATGTCTCTTTCCGAGTCCACGGAGGACGGTGAGGTCACAAACAAATCTCTCTTCACCCGCTGACCAAGATCCCTGCCGGTGCACGAGCGAAGCATGTGACCGATGATGGGCAACGAGAAGCAGAATCCCTCGATTCCGTGGATTTGATTGACATAATCCTGCCGGGCCGATCCGCCGATGACTGATTCGCGCTTCTTCACCTTGGTTACCGATCCCATCGATCCAGCACCGAGAACTTGAATGGTTTCATAGTAGCTGTTGAGATTGAATGCACCAGTGTGTAGCATGTGTTGAATGAGCGAGTGCGTACTGATATGTGAAATCGAGAAAATCGCACAAAGAACATTCGGGAAAGAGCATTGCTTGCCATTTCACTAACACTCACGCCATGGGATTCCGATCCTTCCTCTGCCGTCTCATTAGGTTGTCTCTCAAGCCGGGAGCGGCACCTCCCGACGACCCGCCGGCGCTGCTACCGTTCGACAAAAGCGAGTTGTAGGACCGTCCCGAATCGGTCCAGGACGGCGGGGAGGTCATCTTGGTCGAGCCCGACCCATTTGGGGACGACTTGGGATCGCCGGCAACGGCATCGAGCTTGATTCGGACGGATTTGACCAGAGGGGCCGCCTCGGGAGTCTTGGCATCTTCGAGTTCCATGGTACCTGCCGATTCCGCCGGGTAGCGGCCCACCGTTGCCGTGGTCGGCAAGGGTTCTCCTTTCGACCGCAAGCTCCGAAGATGTGGAAGAAGAAGAAGAAGAAGAAGGTTGGCGGCAATTTTCAGAAACATGCTAATGGTAGAAACCCGTTTATACGTCGCGTCAGTGGCGTCAGTGGACGCTAACGACGGAACCGTACCTAGCTAGTAGGTAACCATGGTGTTCGTCTTCGGCGTCGCATTCGACGACTTGCTTCGGCTGCTTGAGTAGCAGCCAGTAGCCTGCCTTGCAATGGTGCTCAAGCCCGACGCCACTGCAATCGCGTTGGCCGCGGCAGCGATCGGCATTTCGCGCTGCGCCGATGCCTTCGCCCCTCAGCATGCTCGGGTCGCCTCTCCAAGGACGGCACATGCAGCCGAGAATGATGATGCGGTCCTTCCTCCCCTCCATTCCTCGTACCTCGACTCGTTATCACAGAACCTACCACCTTCATCATCATTACCAGATCAAACAAATGAAAGCTCAATGAATGCAGACCAATCCATGCAAAGACGGTCGGCGGCAGGAATCCAAACATATGTCGACACCATATCGGTCCTCGATGGCATCACCGACGGATACGGCGCCGGCTCGGCCAACACGGCGCCGTACCTCCATGCCATGAACGAGGTTTGCGACGCAGACAGTCATGCTGCGCAGACGAATGGCAGTGGTCGTGGCGGTGGCGAGCCGTCGGTGGATTGTGCGGATGCCATTGCCGACTATTTGGACGTGGTGACGGATGCACCAGTGGTAGCCGGTCAGGCCCGCCCTGGCCAGGAGGATGACGACTCCATCCTTCAGGCCATTGTAGATGCCAATGTCCACCACCAATATCAACAACAGCAGCAGCAACAGTATCAGCCCCAGCAAACACCGAAACTTGAAGAGAATACACAAACAAGCAATGAAGAACAGATGCCGACTGCCAATAATAAACACTTGGAAGACCAGTATCTCAAATGGGTGTCCACCGAGGTCAACGTTAAGAGACTCAATAAGCAGAATCCCTACGCCATCACCGACATTCCCGTCGACGTTATGATCAGCCGCATCCTGGACAATATCGAGGATGCCACCCAAAAGAACAATGGCAAGACGAAGGGCAAATCGCTGTACCGACTCCAGGGCAAACCGTCGGAGCAGAGGCCAACAGTCGTCGTGCTGGGGACCGGGTGGGCGGCCCATGCCTTCACCAAGCTGGCCAGCACTTACGATCTCCGGATCGTGGTGGTATCTCCGGTCAATCACTTTGTCTTCACTCCCATGCTGGCCTCGGCATCGGTCGGCACCATTGAATACCGCAGCAGTGAGTTATGGCCGTAGACTTGACTTGTGGTTGTGATTCCGTATTTGTTCATTGGGTTCATTCCTCACGCTTTGAGATTCCTACCCCTCGCCTTCGCCTTCCATCATCCCTCGATAGTGACGGAACCAATCCGTGTAACGAACCCATTCATTGATAACTTTGTTGAGGGGCGAGCGGTCGGTGTCGACGTTCTGAATAAGAAGGTGCAGGTGAAACTCACGCCGCTGTCGACCGTCACTGGAGCGTTTCGTGGCATCGCTGCCAACGCTCCGTGCCGTCTGGAGCCGGAGAGCGACGCGGACGAATCCAGCGCAAGTCGGTTGATTGATTTGAATTACGACTACCTATTGGTCGGCGTCGGTACCAGCGCCCGCAGCTCCATCGTCCCCGGCGCCAAGCAGCACTGCTTCAACCTCAAGACGTCGCAGGATTCCAAGAGGCTGAGGACGGCCATTGGAGAAGCCTTGGAGTATGCCAGTCGGCCCGACTTGCAGGAATCGTACTACCCCTTGGGTGATTACATGCAAGAGCTAGCCAGAGAAGAACGTCGGAGACGCCTTCGATTCGTTGTTGTTGGGGGTGGACCTACAGGAGTGGAGTTGTGTGGTGAATTGAGCGACTTCTTTGCACAGATATGCCGAAGTCCCGATGGGGCGTACCAGCACTTGGCGGATGACATTTCCGTGGTTCTAGTACACGGAGGCACAGAGTTATTGCCGGCGATGGACAAGGAACTTCGCCAAATGGCACTCGAAGCAATGATAGAGCAAGGAGTTGACGTCCGGCTGAATACGAGATTGAAGGAGGTTGGTCAAGACTATGTTGCGGTCCAAGTGAAGGGCAGTGACAACGCTGAAACAGTCCCTTCTGGCCTCACAGTTTGGGCTGCAGGCAACGCACCCGTGCCGTTTGTCCAGGATCTGTTGTCACAGCTACCAGCGATTGCTGCTGGATCTGCGGGACGTATCAATGTCGACAATTGGCTACGGTGCCCCACACCAACGCCCGAAACGTTTGGTTCTATTCTTGTCCTGGGCGACGCCGCCTGTCTCGAGGCCGAGCATAGATACGGCGCCGCCGAGCCTCTTCCCCAGACTGCTCAGGTCGCGGGTCAGCAGGGTTCATTCGCGGCGCGAATGTTGAATCGAGGTTATGATCTGTCCCGGCAAGGTCCTCCCTTGTTACCTGAACACGATTCATCTGTCGATCCATTCTCTCTTCTTCGTGTGTGGCTCGTTGCCCGGGGACTTGAAGAGGCACCTGAATTTACCTTCCTTAGCCTCGGCCTGCTAGCATACATTGGTAGCGGCAAGGCGCTCAATCAAGTTGAAATAGGCGATGTACCAATCTTCAACTATGCGGGAAGAGTTGCATTTGCTCTGTGGCGGACAGTCTACCTCACAAAGCAGGCGGCAACTCGAAATCAAGCGCTGATCCTTTGGGATTGGCTCCGAACAGAAGCTTTTGGCAGGGATTTTACGAGGCTTTAATAAAAGATGTAAATGAGTTCAAACTGGAAGATACCAAATGTAGTAGTGAGAGACAATAATGCTAAACCTGCAAGTGAACCTTATTTTTGGTATTACATGTACGATCATGCATTGTTGCCTTCAAGACAAAGCGTGCAACAAGAACATGTTATCTTCGCCGGCCGTCCCGACTCCGGCGAGGCGCAGTCCGTCGATAAGCGTTTCAGCCTAAAATCAAAGAGGTTGCAAACTTCGTTCGGCACAGACCCGGTAAGGTCATTGTAGGTGGCGTGAAAAATCTCTAATCGCTCGAGGTCCCCCAACGAAGCAGGCACGTCCCCACTGAAGGCATTGAGACCAATCAGCAATTTTCGGAGCTCAGTTAGCCTACCAAAGTCACTGCCGAGAGTACCGCTAAATCTGTTCATGCTAAGATTGACTCCTCTCAGTAATGTTGCATCGAATAAACCATTCGGTAGTGCACCGTCAAGGTCGTTGGCTGACACATCCAAAATCTCAAGGTCGGAGTTGAGCGGCGGGATGGAACCAGACAGCTTATTGCTACTTAACTGCAAAATCTTGAGAGGTAGCCGCCTGATCTCAATTATGGTACCGGAAAGTTTGTTATCGAACAAGTCCAACTCCATAAGATTTCCAAGAGAACCCAATGACGACGGTATGGTGGATAAAAGCTGATTTCGAGGAAGGACTAGTCGCTCAAGATACAACAAACTTCCTAGCTCTCTTGGCAACACCCCGTCCATTCCGACTCTATCCAGCTCTAAGCTGACGATAAAGCCTTTTTCGTTACAGCGAACACCGTGCCAGAGACATTCGCTACTTTCCGATAAAAAGAGCGCTCGTTCATCGGAGCAAGTCGGCGACGCTATGCCACACTTAATCCAAGCATCGCCATTTGTGCTAAAGAAGAGCAATGCCAATATGTACCTCTGGACCACGTAAGGACTTTCCGGCTCGATGCCATTATTGTTGGTTGCGATCCATTTGATAGCGTGGTACTGTGGGGATGCTGGGTTTCCGATATCTCTCTCGCTACTGACTTGGCTTACGACCGACACAAAGTCGTGGTATCTAGTAGGGTCGATTGGAGGCATTGGTGTTGGCCTTGGGCGGCGACGGGATGGGGCTGGAGTCGGTCGAAGATAATTGCCCCCTTGGTTGTATCTTGTGAGAGTCGGCGCCAACGACGGGACTACCGTAGGTGGAGAAGAATCATTTCTGCTAGCGCCGAACCCAGAGGCATTTGTTGAGCTCTTTCCACTGAAATCCACAGTAAATGCAACCACAATACCAGCAATCAGTGCAAGGACCCCGACAAGCCCGAAAACATAGCACCAACTTCGATGTCCGCGATTAAACGCCACGAATTTGGTATCAGATGACCTTGAAGGATAACGAGTATCTTCGGTATGCATCGGCAGCAAAGTAGCAGCGTTTCTCGGTGGTTGGCGGGAAGGTTGGCGCGGAGGCTTTGATACTTGCTTGGGTGGTTGTCGAATAGATGGCTGAAGTTGCTGCGACTTATTCAGATGCCGAGCATTTTGTCCTCGTGCGGCGTCATCATTATTATAAATCAACGAAACGCCCTCGCCACCAAAGCCTTCTTCCATGTTGGATATCTCGTTGCGAGAGGAGTCAGGGGGGTTCTTTGCCTGACCATGGTGAAATATCCCACTCCTTGTTGGAACATCACCATCTTTGTCGCTAAGTCTGTCTCGAGAAGTACCAGCGCCTCCATTTAAAGAGTCATTGGAGCAACCCTGCTCAATGTCGCCATCAGAAGCACGATGTGGATGAAGCGAATATCCAACGGTTCCAGTCCGTACCTTCGCACTGCTTTTATCCTCATGTTGTATGGTGCTTTGGCCAGCTGCACTCACATCAAAATTCGCCTCTTCGCTTTGTCGCTTGTTGCTCCTGATGACATCATCGTCCTGGAAGCATGATGATAGATTGGACGATGACCCCATCAAGCTACTGGCCGCCGAGGCAAGTGTATTCTGTCGAATGAGATCTTCTGTCCTCGCTCTCACCGAAGATTCAATTTTTTCGTGAGAGGAGGGTACAACACAGTCAAGTCTCCTTTCGTCGAAATCCGTTGTTGCAGGATAAACGTGCATTGTCCCGTGATCAAGGTTAGCTTCAAGGTCAACTTCACTCTCGGAATTGTGTTCAAAGCTTTCCTCCACAACGGGTGCCAAGACGGTTGAGACATAACCAACGGGATCGCTATTCTTCGAGGAGCTACTACCGCCGCTCGACAGTGGTTTCATGACATTAACCTTCCTCTTTGGTGATGCTTCGGAAGAATCACCAGCCGTCTGGCCGGTAGATACTTTGCGAGACGCTGGTGGTAGTTCGTCGTCAAAGTAATCAGATAGGTGAGATGAACCGATACTTGAAGTCTCAGCATTTTGCCCCGTTTGTCCTCCCTCTGGATAACTGTCGAACGAAATGACATCATCTACACTGCTCGCGGTGGATGAAGGATCACTCGTTATCAGCCCAGGTCCCTCCTCCAGCAAAGTTTCGGTTTCAACCGAGGGGACACGCTCCGCTCCGCATGCAGCGACACCCATCGCCAGAGCTCGAGTCACGCGATCTTCATCGTAGCTGGCTTGAGAAGAAGAGCACTTGGGAGCGGGGAAATAATTGTCACTAATGCCACTGCTCTCGATCTCAGTACCGCCAGCCTTCTCCGACAAATTGGAATCTATGCGAAGATATTTAGACATGCTCGACGAAGATCCTGACACATCGATGGAATTATACCGCGCGAGTTTTTCAGTGGTAGCACGTGCGGCACCCTGCACGATGGAAGAACTATCGGAATTGCCATTAATGGAACTCGGGCAAACGCCATCCACTGCATTATATCGTCTGCCTTTTTGTATTGGCGGCATTCTTTTCCGTCTCCATGCCTGTTGGATAGCATTTGCGGCCCCGATTTCGGCCGCAAGTGTCTTCCGTGCCTGGGATCCTCTTACAAGAGCTTGAAAGGCGATGCATGCCCTGATGAGACCCGTGTAACGGAGAAAACGATCGCGTTCCCTGAAGGACCGGAAGCGAGATTGCAGCAGGACCGCGGCGTCTCTCTTCTCATTATAACGATGGCGGGCGGATGATCTTCGCGAAATGCTCTGTAGGATGACCACACCTCGAACCAGCGCAAGATAATTGTTGTAGCGCGCCTTCTCCACCGACATACGAAGGGCGGACTGAAGTAAGATCGCGGAGCTTTTCTGTCTCTGGTAAGACCTTGACGCAGAAATTGCCCGAAGTGAAGACTGCAGCACAACAGCGGCTGCATCCTTCTTATTTCCCTCCTCAAGTCGCTGGTGTCGGTGCATAATGTGCGCACGCCAAGAGCGTTGAATGGAGCGGGCGGAATCGTCATGGACATCAAGACCGCGCCGAGTGGCGGCGCCTCTCGCAATGGCTTGAAGAGCAATACACCCGCGAACAAGACGCAAGTATCGGGCAAAGCGTGCTCTTTCTACCCAACCGCGTGTTTGACTTTGGATCTGGACCGCCGACAATTTGATGTGCTCAAAGGTCTTTGTTGCTAGTGCAGCACGAAATACGGATTGAATCTTCGTGGCAGCACTCTCTCGCTGGAGCTCGGCACTGATACGTTTGGTTTGTACCAATTCCCTGTAAGCTGTCTGAATAGCAATGCTGGCAGCTCGTTGGCAGTCATAGGATCTTGCTGCGGACATCGACCGAAATGAAGACTGGAGGATGATAGCTGCCGCTTCCTCTTTCGTTTCCAGAGCAACTGTCTTTGCCTTCCATGATCGCACGGCCCTCTGAATAAACAGTACGTCGGTAAGCTGATCGTGGTATTCTCGTTCAGCAACAACCCGCCTCGCAAAAGCCTGAATCAGTACGCATCTCCGCACCACATCTTTATACCGAACGCTAGTTGCGTGGCGACGCCAGACTGACTGAATTCGACACGCCGCCGTGTCCTCCTTTTGCCGTGAGAGCTGGCAGCGCCACCATGACTGGATGACTGTTGCTGCATGATGCCTCTTCAAGCGTCCAATCTCTAATCGCTGCATTCTACCGCGCACCAACGCTTGCATCTTGACACAAGCGAGTACTGTAGAACGAAAATTTTGGCTCGCGACATGACTGCGATATGCCGACTGTACCAAACATGCAGACTTCTCCTCCACTGAAGGTAGCAGCTTTGTGCGTGCTGCCCTCTGAATGATGGTGGCAGAGCGAAGCTTTGTCAGCCTATCTTTCCTAATGCAATGTGAACGCCAGGCAGATTGTAAAGTGATAGCACCGTTCCGGCGAAGACGAAAGGATCCGATCCTATCTTGCACATTCTTTCGGCTCTGTACTACAGTTGCGTCTTTGGTAGGATCATCGAGACTCTTGTTCGCCTTGGCCTCCCACATCGCTGATAAATTACCAACATCCTGTTGCTCTTCATGGACAATGTTTGGATTCGCCCGTTCTCTCTTGATAAGGTTCTCTCTCACAACATCAGAGTCGGAAAACTCTGTCTTCTCACGCTCAATGGCCGATTGTTCCTTGGCTCGCCTCTCTTGCTCGTCGGCCTTCTCCGAAGATATAATATTATTGATACAAATGATCACCCATCCCTTCTCAATCGAATCTACATCGTCCCATTCCGGCTGCGGTTTGGGTTGGCACTTACGAAGTTTTTGCGGGGAATCCGGCCATGCTTGATAGTTTTCCTCTCCCTCGCGACTGCTTTCGCTATTCTCAGCAGCAGCATCGGCACCCCACGCAACATACAGCGGATCAAGAGATGGTTCCGATGCAGACTTGTTGGTACCAGCAATGGATGCTGGCCGACCACTTGCGGAAGCCCTACCGTAAACAGGAAGTACCTCGGGAGGTGAAGAGGCCTCCTTGGCCCGCAAGTGCGCGGTCAATGACTTGATGGACGATTCGGCCACGCTCCCTGCTGCCCAGTCCTCCTTAGTAACGACCATTTTAGCTGGCGGAGGCGTGTCAGCCGAGGACGAGGCGTCGGTGTACGACGACGAGGATGATGATGATGATGATGATGATGAAGAGCTATGTTCCGAGGATGCTGAGCGATAAGAAGGGCCTCTTCCCGGGAAAGGTTTCGCCTCTTGGACTTCGCCGTCGCCGCCGTCCGAGCTACGTAAATCAAAAGGATCATAAACGCCCTTACCGCCGTCCTTCTCTTGAACACGCGAATTAAGTGGACGAGACTTTGGAGACTGAGGTTCATCATGAACTTCTTGTATGCTTGGTATTCTTTGCAAAATTCGTCTGTACACGGGAAGTTTCTCCGCTTTCTTTGCGTGACCTGCGCCAACACTCGCTTCTCCAATTGCCTCCTCTTGTACCGTGCTCCGAAGTTGAGCGGTTATACTCTTGATGGACGATTCTGCAACCGAGCCCTTATCCCACCCTGGTTCGGCAACAACATATTCCGCTGGCAATGACGACTCGGACGATGACTCCGAAGAGTAGGATTCCGAGGAGGAAGATCCCGAAGACGATGAAGATGGCGAGGAATAATTATCTTCCCTGCGTTGCTGGCTTTGCTCATGCGCCTCCGTCTGCAGCCACCGGGGAGTTTTTACCGGACCAGAATCGCCAGAAGTGGTCGCGGAACCAAGATCAAAGGGATCGTACTCTTTCTCTTCTTTTCCAACTGCCGAATTTCCCAAGCCAATCCTCTCTCTTAACCCATCGTCTATATGGTCCTCATCGCTCTCCAGACTAACAGAACCTGAAATCCAACTCGACTTTGACGAACCATTTTCGTCCTGCTTGAAGGTTTTGACATCCTCTCTCGCAGAACCAGTCGCTTGCTGCTTGGAAGAGACCTCTGTTGCCGTCTCATGGATCGAGCTGATGGTGTGATCGCACGTCCGATGGACCCCCCGAGGACCGTGAATTGCCGTCGGCGGCGCCGTGGAGGACGAAGCACTCATTTCCACGTCGCCGTCTTCACCACCATCTGAATTGTCCAGGATCGTCATGAATTGTGGCGTTGCGCCGCCCCCATCTTTGTCCGTCGGCCTTGATGCCGACGTATCTGAGGCCGCAACCTGACTCCGATCGCGGGAATCCTCCTCCCCGAGATAGTTGAAGGGGTACGTTGGATGGGCAGCGATTCCAACCCGTCCCCCGAGTCGGCAGTGGGCACTGCCCTCGGCGCTGCTTCCATCATCGGCATCCTCATCGTCGTCAACATCATCCTCGTAACATCTATCGGCCGTGGAGTCACCCTCGTCTCGCCCAACATCCTGCAACGAATCCATCAAAGCCCGCGCCACCGCCGACCCCATGGATGATCCGGAGGAAGAATTTCCATTCTCACCAAACAGCCCCGTCTGCTGCGATCGTCTCGTCTGGACGGTCCTTTGCACCTCGTCCATAAGGCGCCGGGCTCGCTCGGCCGACGGCGGTACCGTCTTGCTGTTTCGATTGGGCCTCGGGACAAGCGGAGCATCGAACGAAGTGGACGGCACGGCTCCCACCCCCAGCTGACCGAGCAATCGATCCGTCGCACTGCCGGACCGCCCCCCGCCCCCAGTTGTACCATCAGCCTGCCGATTGCCTTTGGCGACGACAGCATCTTCCCTCGCCCTCCGGTGGCGGCCTGGCAGGCTCCCGTGCTCGGATTCGTTCCAGCTCACAAACGATTCGCTGTCGCGATCGTCGTCGTCGCTGTGCATGTGCGACGATCCTGTCCCCGTCGACCAGCCCCCGTC
>Ga0115006_10002338_pt1 | contig 12430 bp, 15 predicted proteins | sample ArcOceMetagenome_3_FD_88943 | JGI IMG/M metagenome (GOLD analysis project Ga0115006, IMG submission 88943) | Marine eukaryotic phytoplankton communities from Arctic Ocean - Arctic Ocean- Svalbard ARC20M Metagenome | ecosystem: Environmental > Aquatic > Marine > Oceanic | place: Arctic Ocean...
ACCCACGCCCCCACGCACGCCACCCGCCCGCCCCACCCCCGCACGCACGCCCGACGCACGCACGCACGCACGATGCACGCTGCACGCATGCACGCATCACGCATGCACGCACACACGCACGCACGCACGGCGCGCGCGAACACACACACAACACACACACACATGTCCAGGAGGAGGTATCAACATGTGGATGGAAGCAAGTTGTCTGTAACAGTGAGCCTGGGGCGGTGTATGTGCCTTTCCTAGATACCGAGGGTCCCGGTGCTGGTGACACGTTGTCTGGTCAGTTTGTGTGTGTGTGGAAGGGGTGTTGGGGGGAGGCAGGAGGGGAGGAGAGATCAGTTTGGTAGGCAAGATGTAAAACCTTCGTCCTTAACTTCCAACCCCTGAGCCCTCACATGCAGGTGGGCGGCATCTAAAGCCTCAGGTGGGCGGCATCTAAATCCTGAAAACTAATAGCGACAGTATGCGTCCTATCAGCATATTCGCAGAAATGCCCTAGTGGGCAGAGGGTGTCCTATCTTGGGGGCGAACGCGCTCCTCTTGTATTATTCGGCGCTGAGCACCGCACAAGCCCTTACGTTGGTGTGTGTGTGTGTGTGTGTGTGTCAGCACCGGAGGTTGCGCCATCGTTTGTGATTGCCACTGGAGAGGACCCCCTTCTGTTTCGCACCCACACCCTGGTATGCAGCAGCTAGTTGTGGCAGCAGAAACCCTCAGTTCTCAAAAGTTCAGTTTTCCCTTTTTTAAATCCCATGCTCTATCACGCACAAATCCGGCAAGCGCGCGCGCCCATGCGTCCGGGTGTGTGCAGGTCGGCATAGTGTCCGAAGGGCTGGAGGTGGTTCAGCGTATGTCGCATTTGGCCCTTGATGAGGACCAGGTTCGTGTGCAATTGCGCTGTCAGTTCCATAAGTGTGTGTGGATGTGTGGATGTGTGTGTCTGCGTGTGCGGCATATGCGGTGATAGATTGTGCGTGCAGGCCCCTGTGACACCAAACCACGTCCTTTCGGCGCGAGCGTCGCTGCTCTCTCAAGCGGATCTCAGGGCACAGGGTTACGTTTAGTCTGCCTGTGTCTCTTCTTCCTTCCCCTTTCCTCTCCCAAGAAAGCTCACGGAGACAGCACCGCGCTCGTGAGCAGGGGGAAAAGGGAAGGGGGAAAAGGGAAGGGAAGGGGGAAGCTGTGGGAAGGCCCCCTGGCCCCCGGACACACAGAAATTGGATTTGTTGTTTTTATTGCATGAGATAGTCCCTGAAAAAAATTGCCGTGCCCGGCGGCTCACTTGTAGGTGCGGCGGTTACCGATGGCACCGATCCGCAGGCGCGGGCAGTTGCGCTTGAGGCGCTCGAGGTCGAAGGCGTACTCGCGATAGAACATGAAGTCACGAGTGCCCGACGGCATGCCTTCCGAGGCGTTTCCGCGCGTGCCCTTGACCGGGTGCACCCCCAATTGTCGCAGGAGCTCGTACACGGTGCTCGTGGGCTGCCGCAAGTCGGCGCGCCCATTGGCCTTCCAGCAGTGGTTGCCGTCCTCGTGCACCATGCGCGTGACCTCGGCGTTAAAGTCGGCGATTTCGTGCACAGTGAAGTGCGAAAAGCCAAACACCGAATGGATGGGACCATCGCGGCGTAGGTCCAAGACCCCCTTGTCCTGCAAGCGTCGGAAGAGCATCCCCAAGTCCCGCATGCGCGAGAGGGCATTGGGCTTGAGGTCGCGCGCTGCGATGCAGCAGTGCGTGAAGAGATAGTCCTTGATCCCCTGATCACTATCGCCGAGCGACGTCCATGCCGCATGGTCATGCGTGCGCGTTGGCCAGTCGGTGCTTTCGACGTGCTCCGAATGCGCAGGCGCATGGTCGTGCGCGCACATGGGCGCCTCGGCGCTCTCGAACTGCTCCTGCTCCGCGTCCTCGTACTTAAGGTCAGCCTCGGCGACAACGCTGCACTCCTCGATGCCGGTGCAGCAAACTGCGTGCCGCAGCATTGCGGTTGCGGCAGTTTCGAAGGCCACCGTCTCGCAGGTCGCAGGCATCTCGGGCGCACCCTCGTAGTGGCGCTGGGCGCCGAGCGAGTCCAGCGCACGCATGTCAAACATGGTCGGGATGAAGTGCAGGTGCTCGTCGCGCACGAGGGGCAGCCCGCACATGCTCTCGATCTCGAAGTCGCGAGACGTGTTGCGCGACAGCCCGGGCGGGGGGGCGTCGTTGGAAAGGAATTCTGCGAAGAGGCTGTGCACGGCCGGCAGCATTTCGGTTGTCCTGCCTCCACAACCGCCACGTCGGATACTGAGAAGACCCGTCGTCGCCGCTGCGGCGTGTGCACCAGGGGCGCCTGTGAAGGCAGGCCTGTGCTCAGGGCCGGCTCGAGGGCCGTCGTTTTCCTCGCGGGCCACAGCGTTGGAGTGAGCTCGGGCCCCACGCGCCGCTATATGGGCCGCGGCGAGTAATTTCGACGAGTTTGTGCAATGATGTCAGCCGTCCTTTAGTCAACTTTTCGCAAAAAAAAAGAGCTGTAAAGAAGTTGGAAACACGAACGGTCGGGCGAGGCGGTGCGTGCCAAGCGGCTGCGAGGAGCTGAGGAGCCACACGTCTTTGTGTCTGTCAGTGTAGTGCTATGCGCTTGTTGCTGACTTTGCCTTGAGCATGATTCGTTTTGGCATCCATCAGCGTTTTCGTTCGGCCCTTCGGCCCTACCTAGCAGCCGTGCAAAACGCGCGTCTCTCGTATTTCCTGAGCGTGCAGCAAGCATGGGCAGATCCGACGCAGGTGACTGAACAGGCGTTCACCTTCATGTGAACGCCTGAAGATGTGCCTGCCTTTGCGCGCGCGGTCTCGCGACGAACCACGCAAATAGCACGGCGGTGCACGTCGGGAGCGTGCCGATCGGCCGGCAATCGGCCACAGCCCCGCGCGACCCAAGCAAGTCCTGGCCGCCGGGAGGAGCCCATCGCGTTGGGGAGGTCGCCGGTTGGGTTGTTTTCGCCCCCCGCGCCACCTCGTTGGCCAGTAGGCATTGCCGGTGGGGCAGGGAGTGGCGCGGTTGATGGGGGCGAAGCGATAAGCTGATCTGTGGCGGAGTTGCGGGGGGGCGCGCGAGCAAAACGAACGAGAGGGGCACGAGGAGGTCGTATTCGCCCTTCTCTGCTACATGGAGCGATGTGCAACGCCTCCGAGTGCGCGCGTGCGCGTAGAGAGAGGGAGCGCGTTTGCTTCGTGAAATGAGAGAGCGAGTCAGCAGAGAGGCTGGGGCGCTTGAAGAAGCCGGGCAATGCGTACACACACACACACACACACGAACGCAGTCCCGCACTGAAGGGCCTTGAGGCCCGGGTTTGACACCGGGGGCCAAACCTGACCCCCCGAGGCCCGGGTTTGACCCCCAGGGTGTCAAACCCCGTGCTCTGAAAGACTCGGGGGCGGGGGAGGGGGGTTTGACACCCCCCGTCTCGCTCTCTCTCTCACGCAGACACCATCTATGGGCGAAAGTATTTTTAAAGACTCGCCTGTTGAGCCCCTCTGTCGCCCCGCCCTCTCAATGTCAGCGAATATCTATTAAGGTCCAAGTCACCGCTAAGTCCCCGTCAAAAGCCTCGTTTGCTGCGTCCCCGCACGCTCACGTTGTGCTCGTCAAACAAGCAAACATCAGGCGAGCGGGGAGCTCGCCTGATGTTTGATTTGTGCCTCGGCTGCGGTTGCCAAATCAAATTCTTCACTCCTGCCCAAGGACAGACATTGTGCGCGGCTGGGTCACAGCAAATCATGCACTTGTGCACGTCCCGATCTTTTGGCTATGCGCAAAGCCGCGTGCGAGGGGTTTGTATGTATGCCGTTGTGTGAAAATAGTACGATGGCACGCATGCAAGTGTGTACCGTGCATGCGTGTGTGCGCTCACGCGCGTTCATGCATTTGTGCACCTGTCGCCTTCCTGGTGGCCCTCTCCCGCGTTGGATTTGCGGTGACGGCGGTGATGGACTGGCTTACGGGTCGTGTGCAGGTCTTCGGCCTCGTGAGCATCCCCAGAGTGGTGGTCTCCGTGTGCGTCGGGGTGTTTGCTCGAGTGCGAGTGGTGATGACCCGAGTGATGGTGATGGGGATGGTGATGGTGATGCGGGTGAGAATGGGGATGATCATCAATCACTTTGGATGGCAGGATGAGTTGTTTGAACCTCCAAAGCGTGCACGGAGCCAGAGTTCCTGAGCAGACAGCGTCGCGCAGCACGAGCGCGCGCGCGCAGACCGCAGGCGCACGCATTTGCGCAAGCACCAAATTTGAGTTCGCATGCCCGTGTGTTGCTCCCAGAAGGTAATCAGGCGTGGACGCGGCCCAGAGTACACCAGTACTCCCTGACTTACGTTGTCTACCAGCGAGATGCGGAGCAGAGCAGATGCGCGTGCTAGTGCGGGCCAGCGTGCGCGTGTGATGCATTACCACGCACGCCAGTAGAGCAACACAGCCTCCACGAAAAGTGGCACTTACCGCCAGATACGATGACAATAAGAATTGTGGGCCAAAAGGCACCACCAACACCGCCGCCAGAGAGCGTCGCATTGCTGTTCATGCTTGCGGAGACTGGCGCAATCCTGGTTTTGATGTTGTAGCTGGCATACTGGCACATGTGGCCTGAATATGTCTCCACAAAGCCTGGGAGATTTGCATCGCACCTGAAGTTGCACAATGCACGTGGGGCAATGCACATGGTGTAAACGGAAATTGGGGCCATGCAACGTAAGCGCGCACGCCTGGACAAGGAATTGGCAGGGGTGTAGAGTTGTCAGGACTGTCCGCGAGTCCGCAGGACTGGGCCTGTGCTTGCAGTCGTTGCCACAAACGCAGTCTCTGACTTTTTCACAACGCCATGTACACACACTAGTCCTGTTTCTCACATGCAATGTGACGTATTGTCCTTTGAGACACAGCGACCATGCCCCGAACATTCATTTGCTTCGCCGCCCGGACAAGAAATGCTACAATCAGCGCCGGTCCTGGAGGGGCAGGATTAAAGCGTCTCAGTAGCTGCACGTGGATGCTGATTCACCTCTGGGGAAAGGACATCAGGCGTTTTTACCAGCCCTTGGAGCAGATACAGTCGCCGTTTGCAGCGCACTTGCCCTTTCCCGAACACGGGTTGTCGATCCCGCCAGGGCACTCGAACGAGCAGTCAGGACCGGCAAAGCTAGAGTTGCAAAGACACGACCCATCGCGTTGGCATAGGCCCCGACAACCTGCGGCAGAAAGACATTGCACTGTCTGCCTTGGGCACGCCAAGTTGGCGGAACGCAGGGTTCACGCACATCATAACAAGTGCACTCGCAAAGCGCGAGCGCATCAGCAACAAACCTAGTGCATTGGCGGACGCACATCCGCACGGGCGCCCGTGAACATGCGGACATTTGTGCTCGCAGCGGTCACCCGCATATCCCCATTCGCACGTGCACTTCGCTGTCGCACTGCAAACGCCATGTCCAGAGCAAACAAAGTTACTTCCGCCGGGACACTCTATCGAACAGTCTGCTCCCCGAAAGCCACCGCGGCATACGCATTCGCCCTCGGCGGTGCACACCCCGTTCCCGCTGCACTCGCGCCCGTCACGCAAGCCTGGGCACCGCTTACTGCAGTCGCCTGCGCAGTGCAAAGTGTCAGGGCGCAGCAGCACGTCGCAGAATCAGACTGCGTCGCTGCCAGCCGTTGTACACGTGAGACGTCACGACCAAGACTCTCGATCTGCTCACCGGCGCGGTACCCCACGTCGCAGACGCACGCTCCCGCTCCGTCTGCCAGCAGGACGCATCGCCCGTGCCCCGAGCACCCCGCCGGGCAAATGCCGGTGCAGTTGGCGCCTAGGACGCCAGGCGCGCATTTGCACAGGCCCGTCGCGTAGTCGCACTCGCCCTTGGGATAGTTGCACGGAGCGTAGCACAGTGCGCCCTTGCACCTGCCGCACGGCGAGCAGGAGCCGGCGTGAGACGGACAGGAGCGGCGCGACGGGGAGGAGCGCACGAGGGCCAGGGCGAGGGGCGCGGGGGGAGGGGCGTGTGGATGGGGCGGCGGGCGGCGTGCGCGGCGGGCGAGCCGGGCGGAGACCCCTGGAACTTAGAGGTGTCGACGATCGGGCACGACTCGCGGCAGTTTTCGCCGGCCAGGTACCCGCCGCCCGTTGCGCAGGAGCACACTCGGCGGCTGAGGAAGGCATTGTACACGCACTGCTGGCCCGCGACCGGGCACGGCGCCGCTGCCGCCAGCTGGCACGTCGGGTTGATCGTAGCCGCCTGCGCTGGGCCGCTGCACGCGCGCAGGCACACCGACAGCACGACCGCCGCCAGACGCGGGCGCGCGCCCCGGCCTGCGCGCATCCACAGCCGTTGTGGCACCGCGGCCGGGTCCGTGCAGGGACGTGACTTTGGTCCTGACAACGCCCGTTACCTCCGTTTTACCACAGCCCCGAGCTCTCGCAGCACACACAGAGGCAGAGGCGCGGAGAGCAGCGGGGGTTACGTGCATTGCGCACAGGCGGCGCGCGCGCGGGCGTCCGCGCAGGCGCGGAATTGCGCGGGGAGGCGGTGCGCGCCTGCCGAGCGCCCGCAGGCGGGAATGGGCGACTCGGTGGCCACCTCGCAGTCGTCCGCGTACGAGCAGTGGCCCGCGAGCAGCGCCAGGTGCGGAGCGGTCTCGCTGGCCGCCGGCACACCCGCCGCCGAGCCGCGGCGGGCGATTGCGCGCCCCCACGCGCCCCGTGCGTCTGTCTGTCGGGCCCGCGGGGCGGCTGCGTCCGCACGCCGCTGCGTGCCGCGGCACGGCCTTTGGCGCCGGCCGCTGCTGGCGCGCCGTGACGTGCCAGCGCGCGCACGCATGCACCACACACACACCCAACACCACACACGCGGTGCGCAGCACGAGCAACGCCTTTCCCGACGTCCCGGGCGAGGGTGCCGCGCAGCCCTATGATTCCATGCAGTCGGTCAGGGAGACGCTGCGGAGAGCCGATGAGGCGCTGAAAAAGGCCAACCAGCCGGTGTGCCCGTGGCCCCGCGTGTGTGCTTCGTGTGTGCGCTTTTGCGCCCGCGTCAAGCCTGCATGCACGTGTGCCTGGCAGGGCCAGGCGGGGGCTTCCACCTCCAGGCGGCCGAGTCGGCAGCGGCACGCCAGTGTCATCACATGTACCCTTGACTGTGCGTGCCAAATCTCTGCAGCTCCCGCCCACCGGTGCCATCGTACCGGCAGGTTTGCATGCGCCCGAACAGGAGCGTGCCTACCCCCAGCGATCACCAGCGCCGGACGCTTCGTTTGGGGGAATGTCGAACGTGCTCGGTGATCAGAACAGTCCGCTCTTCCGTGCTTCTTCCATGCCGCCGCCGGCTCCGTTCCCTGGGTAATCTGCCCACACCCAGTTGCTCAGCACAGCGTAGTTCGCGCGAAGCGGCGTAAGCTGCGGGCAATCTCTGTCGGAGCAGTGGGCGCAAATGTGTGGTTGGTCTAGCTCGTCGCAGAGCTTTTTCACTACAGGGCGTCCCTTCCTTACGGAAATGTTCGTGCAGGGATCCTGTTGGGGCGCTGCATACATTTTCGCAGGCGGATCGGGAGCATATGGCGACTGTCAACAAGTTGTACGGCTCTCAAAGTCAAGCACCCCCAGTCAATATCAGGTTGGCAAGTTTTGCATTCGCCCATGTTTGATGCGGGCGGCAGGCGCACTTGCATTTCTGTGGGCTCACGACTGTGGACGCTCGCGGCTCAGCAATCGCTGTGTTTTGGCATACGTGTCTCAAATTTGACAAGGTAATTGCGAATGCATTCGCCCTTGTGCGTGGGGGTGTATGCACAGACACTCGGTAGACGGGAGCTTGGAGCTGGTCGGGCGATTATACAGCTCGTCCGGTCCACCCGAAGGCCACCGGCCTCCTTCCTCCCTTCAACAATCGCTGTTTATGTCAGGTAAAAGCACACGCTTGGCGTCCTGCGCGCACTCTCCACAGCTCACGTGCACACGTATGTTCTACCTTTCCCGCACACCTCACTGCTCAAACTCAAACGCCGCCACACGCTCACGCTCCCATGCTCCAAGGCTCCTGTACAACCGTTTGCAAACGCTCACGCTCTCTTGTTTATATCAATCCTTGACGTACTATTGTGCAAAAAACAGCAAACCAGAGCATGAACTCGATTCCTCGACAGACAGTGTGCACAGATTTCTTATCCGATAGGGCGCGCGAAATTTTGCAACAGGTAATGTGTTAGTATCAGTGTGAGTGTCAGTGCTTCTTCGCGCGCTCGCTCGCGCGCTCGCTCGCCCGCTCGTTCGGACCGGCAACCTCACTTTGCCAGTCAAGCGCGCAAGCGAGCACACGAGCCGGTCCGAGCCGATTTTGACGAGCGAGCCCGCGAGCGAGTAGGCGAGTGGGCATGGCGCCATTGCCGGGGCGCCACCGACCCGGCCGCACAGTGTGGGCGCGACTGCGAATGTGTGTGCGGGGCGCGGGATTTACTTTCACAGTTAGTGTGAGAATATTTTTCTCCGTCGCTTCACGCGGAATGACTTGTTGTTGGACACCAGAGCGGCCAGGACCTGTCTTCGGCAGGCGATGATAAAAGGATGTGGTCTAGCCTGTACAACAGCAAATCGCCCGGTATTTCGTTGCGCCAGGCAAAGAGGGATTGCGAGAGGATGACCGTAGAAAAGCAGGCAGAGAGTGATGCACTGCACATCCACGCGCGCGCACACACACACGCGTTCATCACGCACCGAAGGTTTTTCAGAGTGTCGCACATGAAGAATTCCGCATCCCTTCTACTTTGCTTGCATGACATGTCTGCGTTTGTGTGTGTGTGTTTGCTTGCTTTTTGCTTGAGTGCTCGCTTGTGTGTATGTGTGTGTGTGTGGGTGCGCGCGCGCGTGCGCGTGTTCGTGTGTTTTCGTGTGCGCGCGTCTGTTCTTGTAGCGTTGGAAGCAAGCAACCAGAGCCTAAGTCGAAGTTTCAACAACTCGAGGGATTTCAATGGGTGAGCGTGCACGCGTGCGCAAACTATCATGTGGACGCTTTCGCATGCACCATAAAGAAGCATCCACAACTGCAAAGGAATTTTGATTGGGCTTTGCACCTTTTGCTGCTCCTCTGATAATCGATAGAATGATTTGCAACCGTAAGTTACTGACCACCTTCCACGCTTGCTTTTGGCAGCATTACTGCCGCTCCTCCGGGCGGGGTTGGGTATGAACCCAGCTTCGTGCGCAAGCTGGAGGAAGAAATGCAGGTAAAGATGTGCGTGCACGGCGTTGATGCGCCAGCATACCCTAAATCGGAAATACAAGCATATGAATGCCGAATAAGCTCAACACGCGCACAAAACCTGAACCCTGGACAGATTCTGTACGGTGATAAGTAATCGCTAGCTCCAAAATCCTACTACTTACACCGTTCACCTTCAACCCAATCCATGTTCATGCCCCACACCCTACACAGGTATTACGTCGCAAGTTACACGAAGAGCAGGAAGCACGCCAACAAAACGCGGAACGCTTCAAAACATGTAGTATGAATCTGGTACTTTTCGTCCTCATGTTTTTGTTTAAAAGAGGACAGCGGGGTATCACTGTGATCGCAAGTGCATGCATTTGAGTTGTTTGTTCGTGTGTTTTGTGTGTTGCGTTTTGTGCTGCTTTGTGTATGGTTGTACACGCATGGGTGTGTTCACCTGTGTTTTGATGCACATATACCCAGTCAAACCGAGGTGTTAACCAACTCGTCAGCACTAACGCTTTGCTATGACCGCTCTCGCTCTCTTGCACTCTCTCTCTCTCTTTCTTTCGCTCTCTCTCTCGCTCGCTCGCTCTCGCTCGTTCTCTCTGTATTTTGTCCGTTCTGTGCCTGCGTATCAAGGAACAAGCGCTGCACGATAAGGCGCACTTGGCAAAAGCGCTGGAGCGCGCCGCAACATCTTCAGGGTTAAAGGAGGTCACGCTCTGGCCCTATCTCAAAATTTAGCCCTAAACTACACCTTCAATACTTCCAGCCTTCCCTGCGATCGGAGCAGCCTATGCACACTACTTGCCATACCATGTCCAACTTGCTTCATGCTCTCTCTTCCTTTCTCTTTCTGTCTGTCTGTCTGTCTCTCTGTCTCTCTGTCTCTCTCTCTCTGCTCGTTTATGTCTGTATGTGTGCGCATATGTAGTGTACACCGCATGGATGTACGTAACGATGATAATACATGGTGATGAAGAGGTATGATTTTTTATATGCATGCTGTTAATGTGTCCTGCATTCGCTGCTACTGTTTGCCGAGTGTTTATGTCGGTCACAATCTGCAACTCCGGTGTCTGATCCTGTTGCACACAAAGCATATTTTTCAAATGTGCTTGAAATTTTTGTACATAGATAATCTGAATCTATTTTTGTCTGATACTCGTGGACAATGCATACAAATTATTCTGATGTTAATGAAGATATGGTAACCTCAGGTGGAGCAAAAATTGGAGGCAGAGGTTCAACGAAGAGAGAGCAGCGAGCGCATGGTTGAGAGCCTCCACACACAGATTCGCGCTAGGATGACCGAAATAGAGACACAGGTGTGCGCATGCGGGTGCATGTGCAAAACTCAAATTGAAATGCTCAAATTTAGATGTACGCACAATGGAATGGCCCCGCGCATGTGCAAAGTTCAAATTCAAAAGCTCAATCCTCAGGCGCTCCCTCTCTGCTATTCACGTACATGCTCACCCATGCACGCAGGCGACATCGGTGCGGTCGATAACAGGGGCGTTGGAATTGAAGGATACAGAAATAAAACGGCGTGATGAGGTGTGTACTGTCGTGCTGAGAATAGTACTGAATGTGCGTGTTTACGCGTGGGCGTGTATGCATGTACGAGCACGAGATCAGGCCAACACAATGTGGCGCAGAATGTTGGCTTGCCTTTATGCATACACGCAAATGTGCGCGCACACGCACACGCTCACGCGCGCACACGCATGCGCGCGCACACACATGTGCACAAACACGCAGGAGCTTCGACGCAGTCAAATTGCTATGCAGGCCAAGGAGCAGGAATTGCGTGCCAAGGAGGTGTGTCAGCGTAATTGAGATGCATGTGTGCCATGCCTGTTATCTTCCTCTCACGCGCGCGCGCCTGTGTTTCCTTCTCGCTTGCTCTCTCCCTCTCTCCCGCTTGCTCTCTGCTCGCACGTACGTGTGCGGCAGGAGGAGCTGCACACGAAGGATAATCAAATTGCGGCATTACTGCACAAGAAAGATAATCAAATTGCGGCATTAGAGAATGCGCTCAAGGCAGCCTCTGACAACCAACGTTCTTCCACGCAGTCTCTTGCGGTCTGCTCCAATGTGTCTCTCTTTCCGTCTGCAAACTTGTCTGTCTGTCTGTCTCTCTCTCTGTCTCTCTGTCTGTACGAGTGAAGCGATTACGAGGGTTGGTCGGATCTGTCCATCAACCTGCGTGCCCACCTGCTCGTCTGTGTGTTTTTGTATATTGTGTGCCCAAGAATGCTGCGCCAACATTCTTCTTGCACTTCGGATGAGCGCGCTGTAGTATAAGTGTACTTTTCCATGTTCGTACGGAAAATGCTTGCACGCCTACTTGCACCTGTGTGTGCAGACTTCGAAACCCACGCACGTAATCACCTTCCCTCGTCCTCTCGTCTGTGCCTTAACACCGACACTTGCATAACCACATGCGTCTGCACAGATTGACGCAGAAGAGTCGCGAAAGTCGGCGTTGGCGATAGCACAGCAGCTAAAACGGTGCATGCAGGACCTTGCTGAGGCCCAGCAACGGATCGCTGCCAACGAAGCGGTACCCGTGTGTGTGGGTGTGTCCGTCTGTGTGTATGTGGCAGAGGGAGGGAAGGAGGGAAGGAATGAAAGAGGGGAGGAGTGAATGGGTGATGAGTGAGAGGGAGGCATGCATGGAGGGTCATGGGAGCATGGAGGGAAGACGAACGTTGTGACCCCGCAGATAGACAGGGCAGTGCGAGCGCTCGTCCGCCACCTTTGTCCGACAACTGGTTCTATCTCTCACTCTTTCTCTCTCTCGCTCTCTCGCACTCCCTTTCTCCCTGGCCCTGGCAGGCGAAGGGAAAGATGCTGCAGGTCATGGACGAACTCAAACGCGCTCTTGCCGACAGCACAGGTCCGATTCTATGTCCAATTCAATGCCCCTAGACCCTGCGACAAAAACGCTCCCGCCTTCTAAATGAACAAAGTCCAGACCACATCCCTTTCACAGCTGCGCCAACGGCACTGTGTCAGTGATAGCAAGGCGTGAAACGTCATCGCTGCCGCGTCTGTTAACTCGTTGGTGGCGGCACACCACGCAGATCTGAATGATGCCGCTAAAGAAGAGCTGGAGTTCCTGCGCTCCAAGTGCAGGCAGCTCGAGGACGACAAGGTGTGTGTGTGTGTGTGTGTGTGTGTGTGTG
>Ga0115006_10002339_pt1 | contig 12429 bp, 12 predicted proteins | sample ArcOceMetagenome_3_FD_88943 | JGI IMG/M metagenome (GOLD analysis project Ga0115006, IMG submission 88943) | Marine eukaryotic phytoplankton communities from Arctic Ocean - Arctic Ocean- Svalbard ARC20M Metagenome | ecosystem: Environmental > Aquatic > Marine > Oceanic | place: Arctic Ocean...
AAAGGGAGGAAGAAAAGGCCGGGGGAGGCGAATGGGGAACGGGGGGCGGGGAGGCATGGACCGGGGGGGGGGGGGCTAGAGGAGGACGAGGACGTGGCTAAGGAGAGGGCGTACGTCGACGGCAGTTTCGATAGTCTGAAGAGAGATTCTGCCATTGCGATCCAGGATCTCTGGAAGGTCTACCCTCCAACTGTTGGGGGACTGTGCTGTGGGAACCCGAAAAGAGCAGTGAGGGGGATGACAGCTCACGTCAAGAACGGGGAGATATTCGGACTCTTGGGAGTCAACGGGGCGGGGAAAACTACAACCTTGGGAATTCTGACAGGGGAGACGATGGCCACTTCCGGTGAGGCTTGGGTTGCAGGGTTCGACGTTGGTGCAGGTGGGGACGGTCTGAAAGCGGCGAGGCAGAAGATTGGGTTCTGCCCTCAGGAGGATCCCCTTTTGGAGTTGATGACTTGCAGGGAGACGCTGAGAATGTTCGCAAGGCTCCGTGGAATTGAGGAGGAGGCCATCGAGGAAATGATAGAGAATCTGATGATTGCCTTGGGTCTTGCCCTCCACAAAGACAAGGTTGCCGGGGCCCTGAGCGGTGGAAACAAGCGTAAACTCAGTCTTGGAGTCGCCCTCATTGGAGACCCTCAAGTTCTCTTCATTGACGAGGCAAGCAGTGGGATGGATCCGGTCGCTAGGAGGAAGATGTGGGATTTGTTAAGCCACTTGGCGAACAATAGAAGCGTTGTGCTTACGACGCACAGCATGGAAGAGGCTGAGGTTTTGTGCAATAATATTGTCATCATGGTCAGTGGCAGGATGAGATGCCTCGGAAGTCCTCAGCACCTGAAGACTAGGTTCGTCGACGGACTAAACATCGACATGACGTGCGATTTCGATGCTACCGATGACGATATAGAGAGGGTCGAGAAGTACATGCAGGGTTCGCTTCCTGTGAAGCTTGACGAGAGGCACGGACGGTTCCTGAGGTATAGCTTGAGCTACGGCGACGATCGTGGACTCTCGGGCGGTCTAGGCAAGACATTCGACATCCTGCAGAAGGCCAAGGAAGCTGACGGGCTGAGAATTCTAGACTACAGCATAGCCCAGTACAGTTTGGAGAGCGTCTTCATCAACCTTGCCAAGGTTGGAGACGGCGCTGTAGTCGGAGGAGGAGCGGAGAATTTTGGGGCAGCAGTCGGCAGGGTGGGTGGCGTGCGAGATGGCCTAGACGATTTCGAGACTCTTTAAGTAAGAACAACATTTTTGCCAAGAAATTTTTCCATTTATTTGCTCCCCAATAACTGCCAAGGTTGCCATGGAGGGAACGCGTCAAAGGACAGAGACTGTCAGTGATATGATACAGGTTGCCGAGGATCACCAAGGATACACGGATGTCTGGATGAAAGATGCTACTGAGTGTTGGAGGAAAGTGTAAGTAGGGTGGCTCCCGATCCCTGTCCCAACTGGTGAGGTTGGGTTTTATGATTATCTAACAAAATCTCACCTCTCGTTCCCTTTTTCCTAATTAAATTTCCCAGTATTGTCGTTAAAAATGTTCCAGAAGGCGTTGTTGTCCTAAATCGTCAAGGAACAGAGGTCACCCTCGCCAATGGAGAGTTCCATCCCTTTGACCCCAGTCATAGCTTGGACCTGGACGATATTTCGAGGCTGAATAATTTGCACGAGGCGCCTCTCCTACATGTTCTTAAGCGAAGGTTTCAGTCGGACAAGATTTACACGTTCTGTGGTCATGTTCTTCTCTCTGTGAATCCTTACAAGATGTTCCCCAACCTTTACGACCTCGAGGATTTACTGGCGTCGAGCTGGAAGAAGGAGGGCCCCGAGAGTTATCCCCACGTGTATAGCATCGCGAGGATCACTCATGAAGCCATGGTCAGTGATAAGAAGGAGGGTGAGGCCAAGGTCAACCAGAGCATTATCGTCTCGGGAGAGTCGGGGGCGGGAAAGACAGAGGCATCAAAGCATGTAATGAGGTACCTCCTCAGGACGAGCTCAAGCACCGACAAAACGAAGGGGGGGGAGATTCAGGCCAAGTTGATGCAAAGCAATGTGGTGTTGGAATCCTTTGGGAATGCAAAGACCTTGAGGAACGACAATAGCTCTCGCTTCGGTAAATACATCAGGCTCAAGTACGACGACTCCGACCACGTTATTGGGGCCAAGACGGAGCACTTCCTCCTTGAGAAGAGCAGGCTTGTTCATGTTGAGGAAGGGGAAAGAAATTATCATTCCTTTTACCAGCTTTGCGCTGGGCTGGACGAGAAGTTGAAGGAGGAGCTTGGCCTCCGCCAAGCTGCCGATTATGTCATGCTGAGCCAGGGAAACGTGCTAGAGGTTTCGGATGGGGTCGACGACGCGAAAGAGTTTGAGGAGACTGTCAAGGCCCTGGCGACATTGAAGTTCTCTGAGGAGGAGCAGAATAGCGTGTTTAAGTTATTGGCCGGACTTTTGCATCTCGGAAATAGTAGTGCGGCCCACCCCGACGGGGACGAGTATCAGCAGGTTGAGATTAAGAATTCCGACGAGGCCATAAACTTGTCGATTATCGCGTCCCTCTTCGGCGTGGACCCGACTCTTCTCAAGAACACGGTGTGCATTAGGATGCAGACCTCCGGGAGGGGTAGCACAACGGCCATTCCCCTCAACCCTGAGCAGACAATGAACAACATTCACGCTCTCATCAAGTACACGTACGGGAGCCTTTTCAAGAACCTTGTTAGGAAGATCAATGATGCTCACGAGGCCTCTTCTGATCTGAAGTCGTCGTCTTTCATCGGAATCCTAGACATTTTCGGGTTTGAGATCATGCAATTGAATTCCTTCGAACAGGTGAGGCGCGGGCTGCGGCGGCAGGGAAAGCGAAGGTGGGGCTAAACGAGATAGTTCGGAATCATAACCTCTTACCCCTCATTACTTTTTCGCTCCTTCTCTCGTCGCAGCTCTGCATCAATTTTGCCAACGAGATGCTTCAGAGGCAATTCAACCAGCAGGTCTTTGTTCTTGAGAAAGAACGCTACGCCGAAGAGGGCTTGGAGGTGAACGTGATCGAGTTCCAGGACAACCAGCTTGTGATTGACCTCATTAGCAAGAAACCTGAGGGTTTGTTCATTTTGCTGGAGGAGCACGGCATGATGGGAAGGAAACCCGACAACGGAGCCCTCCTCAACGTCATTCACAATAAGCACGGGGACAACAAGCACCCAAACTATAGCAAGCCAAGGTTCGGGGGTGACGAGTTCGTCGTCAAGCACTTCGCCGGGGATGTCACTTACAATATCAAGGGCTTCATCGAGAAGAACAACGACAGCCTGAACGAGCAGCTCCTTCGGCTGATGGCGGGAAGCAGCAGCGAGTTCTTGCAGCGGATTTACAAGACAGAGGAGCCGGCAGGCGGCCAAGATCTTCCCAATCCCCCCCCTGGGAGAATGAGGAGCGGTTCTAGGATGTCAAAGATGGCGCAGAGAAATACCGTCAGCAGCACCTTCAGAGTTCAGCTGGAGAGTCTTGTGGCGACGCTCGGTAGCACTGAGCCCCACTACATTAAGTGCATCAAGCCAAACGCGGTGAAGCTCCCTGGAGGAATGAGCAACAAGATGGTCGTCGAGCAGGTGAGGCGACTGGAGTGAGGCGACTGGAGTGATGCGACTGGAGCGAAGTGACTGCAAGAGCAACGTACCACCTATCTCTGTAACTAAGCATGTTTCTGCTCGCCGCAGCTGAGGTACTCAGGGGTGCTCGAGGTCGTCAGGATCAGGAGGCAGGGGTATCCAGTGAGGCTAAAGTTCGACAAGTTCGCAAAGCAATTTGAGATCCTGCTCAGAGGCAAGGGAGAAGTGTACATGAACGAGGAGAGGTGGAAGGAAGGCTGTACATACATTGTCGAGAAGTGGCTCGAGGAGGGGCAGTACCAGATGGGGACGACAAAGATCTTTCTCAGGGACGGAGTGCTGGAGGAGCTAAACTTTGCGGTCAAGGAGTTCTACGCCGATATGGCGGCCAGGATCCAGAGCAGGTTCCGAGGTAACAATGAGAAAGCCATTTACTCGGCGACGAGGTCGAGGTTGGTGATGCTGCAGAAGTTCAGCAGGATGGCAGTGAAGAGGAGGGAGTTCAAGGAGAAGCAGGAGAAGGTAGCCGCGATGCAAAGGGCCATGAGGGGAAGGATCGGTAGGAAGAAGTTCATGTTCAGGAAGGAGGTTGTGTTGGAGGAGCGGAAGAGGGAAGCCGGTGCCCTCAAGCTCCAGGCACTTACGAGGGGCAGGAAGGGGAGGCATGAAGTCAAGGTCGCGAAGAGCGCGATTGCAGTCCAGGCGATTGTCAGGAGACTTGTGGAGAAGAAGAGGTTGGACAAGAAGAAGAAAGCCAACTTGTTTTTGCAAGGAAAGGCGAGGCAACTCAATGCAAAACACGTAACAGGAGAACTAAGGAGGGAGAAGAAGGAGAAGGAAGGTGCGGTTCTTATTGGAAAGAGGGTCAGGATGGTACGGGCGAAGAAGGAGTTGGAGAAGAGGAAGCAAGAGAAGAAGGAGGACGAAGCTGGCGTAAAGATCGGAAGCGCGTGGAGAATGAAGAAGGAGGCGAAGGAATACAAGAAGATTTTGAAGGCGGTGGTTGGAATCCAGTGCGGTGCAAGGGTGATGAAGGCGAGGGGAGTCATGTTTTCCGAGAAGACCAAGGCGAGATTGAAGAGGGAGGCTGAGGAGAGGAAGGCCGCCAGCAGGATGCAGGGCGGATGGAGGATGGTGAAGGCAAAGGAAGAAAGGAAGAGGAGGAAAGAGGATAGGGACTTCAAGAAGGCTGTAGTGAGCTTGCAGTGTGGGTTAAGGATTAGGGTTGCAGGGAGGTGAGGAGGGGAGCAAAGCGAGCCAACTGCCATTACATTTGACCATTAACCCTATGTCCATCACTTCGCTCGTCTCAGATTCGTCCAAGAGAAGAGGGGCGAAAAGAAGTTCAAGAACGCTGTGGTCGCTTTGCAGTGCAAAAGGAGGGTGAAGAAGGCGGAGATGGAACTCAAGGGGAGGAAGGAGGTGAGGAATGAGAAGTGCGCCGTTGCGATGCAGAGGATGGCGAGGGGGAGAACGGAGAGGCTGGAGTTTGAAAAGGTGAAAGGGGGAGTGCTGGTAGTCCAGAAGAATGCAAGGATGGCAGCTGAGAGGAGGAAGTTTGGGGAAAGGAAAGAGGGGTACGTGAAATTGCAGGCAAAGTTCAGGGCGTTCAAGGGCAAAATGGAGTACGAGAAGGACCTTAGCGGGGTCACTGTGGTGCAGAGTGTCTTCAGAAAGAAGGCTGAGGCCGGAAGGTACCAGAGAACACTCGTGGTCATAAGGGGACTCCAAAGGGCCGTCAAGGTCTTCTTGAAGGCGAGGGCGATGCAGGTGAGTTGTGTGGGCAGGAATGCGAGCGAAGAGAGCGTGGAAAGGGTTGTTGTTTCTTGTGGTGGGCATTATGCTCCTGTCTTGCTTCGCTCCAGCCTTCCGTCGTCCTTCGCTCCTCATTCAATCTCACCTAACCCCTCCCTCCCATAATCCCCTCGCCCACAACAGGTGCTCATCCTCAAAGCTCATAAAAGCGCAAAGAAGGGCAAGGTAGACGAGCTTGTGGCGCTGATGGGGGAGAGCAGCAGCTACGGAGATATCAAGGTCGTGAGGAACAGGTACGATCGAGGGAAAACGCTCCTCCACAGCGCAGTCATGAGCAACAGCGTTGAGTGCTGTGCACTGCTGTGCAGTGAGAGCGACGATGTCTTCGTTAAAGACTACGACGGGAACACGTGCTTCCACATAGCCGCGAAGCACTGCAGCTTTGCAGTGATGAAATTCTTCGCCGACGTGGCGCTGAACGGCATCTACAAGGAGGAGGGAGGCGATAGAATGAACGGAAGGGTTGGGAAGAAAATTGTCCGGTCGAGCAAGCTCATCAAGGGGAAGAGCAGCGGCAGTGTCGGGAGCATGGGAGGGGGGAGGGGGGGGGAGTGGAGGGAGTATCCCGTTATCAAGGAAGGGATCCTCAAGAAGAGGAAGGAGTGGAGGGGATGGGACAAGAGGCACGTGGTGCTGAGGAAGAACATCATCGAGGTCTTCAAGAGGGTTGGCGACGCGATCCCTGTGAGGGAAATCAGCATGACGCAGTGCATCGTTAAGAGGGGGGAGAAGGCGGGGAAGTACACGTTTGAACTCTTCAGCCCCCTCCTCCTTGACAAGAAGAACAAGGAGGGGAAGATGTACTTTGGGGCCGAGAGCGAGAAGGACCTGCAGCTCTGGCTGGTCGCGCTCAGGCAGTGCCACAGTCAAACGGAGGACTTGAGGGAGAGCAGAAGCGGGGCCAGGAGCCTGCTGGATCTGGAGAAGAGGAGCGAGCTTTGCGCTTTGAAGAACGTCAGGGAAGAGACTGCTCTGCATTTGCTGTGCGAATTCGCGTTCAACGTCGGGGGAGGGGGGAGGTGAGTAGAGCGGAGCGGACAGGAGTCGAGCGAAGCGAGCAGGAGCTAAAAATGGCTTCTTGAAGAGGGGCGGCGGGTTGTTCTTCTTGTCTTCGCTTCGCTCCAGCCGTCGTTTATGGCTAACTTCTTTTGCACTCCGCTTCGCTTGTTGCAGCCTTGCGGTGGAGATTGCGCTTTGGTTGGCCGAGAATGGACCGAACTGGCTCAACAGCAAGAACGTAGACGGTAACACACCCCTACATCTGGCCATCATCTACAGGTACGTCGACCTCGCGGCCGCGCTGGTCAGGAAGGGAGCTGACATGTCTGTCAAGAACCAGCAGGGCAAAACGGCCATGGACCTCATTGAGAATCCCAAGGACGTGGAAAGCATCTGTATGGTTGCCAATATCGGCGCAAGCGCCAGGAAGCCTCTGCTCGGACCGCCCCAAAAGGTCAGAGGATGCACGTACTTGACTATCCTTATGGAGAAGATCACTCTCACCGGGGCCGCCAGCCTCGAATGTCCTTTCGTAAGGGTCAACATATACAACAACGAGAGGCAGCACATGGAGGAAGTCCAGGAAATCTCAAAGTACTGCCACAGGAGCGAAACTTGCCTGTGGTACACGACGCAGTTCCACATGCAGATCATGCTAGAGAACTGCAAGGAGTGCTTCGTACTGTTTGAGCTGTGCAACGAGGGCAGCAAGAGGGGAAAGATTGTAACGGAGACACTGGCCTGGACCTTCTTGAGATTGAACGACGGAAACATTGACACGGGTGGCCACACCCTGGAGGCATTGCAGCCGCCGGTAGTACTTACGCTGGGCGAGAACGCCAAGAAAGAGGCAGACGAGCTAGCTCCGGCGGCAAACGGAGCTTTCTTCAGCATCGACACGTACCTGACCATGAAGACGTAAGGGGGAGGGGGGATGCGTTTATGGGGGGGGGATGAAACACGTAAGTTGCATATCAAGAGAAGGGAGGCATGTTTTAAAGTAGAACGGCTGTGCTATTGTATTTGACCCCCCCTCTAAATCCTCACGTTTTGGTGTTGATCCAGGAGTGGGTATGAGCGCTCCGCCAATGAAACTCTCTCGTAGCTCTTGAATCATATCCTGGACGTTGCGTGTCCGGATACGGGCGAGGATTTTGAGGTCGTCTATGAAGTCTTCGGGAATGATGGACATGGCGTGGTCGTTGAACCATTCTGGTTGTTGTTCCAATCAGGTGTGGATGTTGGCGTTCAGCCAGGTCTTCACATCATCCCTGATCGCCTTCTGCCATTTGTGTTTATTGTTTTTGAAGTTAACATGCTTATTCTCGTCGTCCTCATTGTTGGTGAAATATTCTTGGATGTGCCTGTTCGAAGTCTTTGTGCTGAGGAACATTTTGCGGTAAGCTTTCTACATTGAGCAGAGGAGAACGACAAACGAGACTATCATACCGACGCAAAAAGTTGTTATCGTCTTCATAACCGTCTCCTTCGTTACTGTATCCTCCTCCCCCACACCAACTTCCTCGAATCCATCAACTGCGACGATGCCAATTGTTATCGCCGCCAACAAGGAAACAACTAAGAAGAACCCGCCTATCTTGTTGGGATACTGAAACTGGGCAACCGCAGTCCAGTCGCCGACTACTTTCATAATGAGCCGCATCAAGAAAGAGACGACTCCTCCACTCACCCCGTAAAGTGGCATCCAATACCGCATGTCTCTCCTCAGCGCTTTCACGACGAAGTAAAGAGCTAGCTCGCAGCCGAGTACTTTCGCCACTAGCGTCATCTCCCCCATTAATTGCAGCAGGACAAAGGTCAATGCGCGAGTGAGAAGGTTGAATGCGCAAAGAATGTAGAGGGAAAGGAATACTAGAACCCCCCCCTTTGTCTCATCAGGAACGTTACCGTAAAAATAAGGAGCGAACGTTGGCTTCTTCTTGTTGGTGTCTCATTCATAACTCAAGTTGGACGAGGTGAATGCAGCAGTCAAGACACAGCAAGCAAAGCTGAACGCAGCGTTGGAGGAGGTGCTGAAGCTCGTGTTCATAATCGCAGCCATCTGCGCGACCGTTCTGGGGATGGCCTCTGCGAACAGCTCAACAGACTTCGTGAAAGTCATCTCCGCCTTAGGATCAATTACTTTGTCCTCCACTATCTCTGTATCACCCGCAACTCTGAACGCATCGACACGAGGCTTGATGCAGGTCAACACAATCAGCACCTTCTTAAGCAACTTCCTCCAACCCAGCTTAAAATTTTAGGCAATCACCACGATCAATTGCAAACCATGGTTTGCAAAGATGCCGCCCATCATAATACGTGCGAAGCCCGTCTTCTCCTCGCTCATGAACTCAAACACCATCAGCACGTCCGTGAACATGTTGATCATTGACAATGCCGCCACAGCGAACAATTTTGCCTTGGCCCACATCTGTTTGTCTGTGAGGATCCTCGTGCACAAGCTCTCCAGTATTTCCCTGCTCTCCGGGTGACTCTTCTCAAGCTCGGCCATGGCGGCACACTTCTCAAAAATGCCCCGACTGCCGCCTCTTCCAAAATTTCGTGCTTGAGCAGGTACAACAGACCTCCTACTATAGCGGCCACATCCTTCTTTGAAACAGAGGCTAGGGGCTGATCGCAATCCGGAAGCATTCCATGAGCTCCCTTCTATTTCGTTATTGCGGCGATAAAACAGATCAAAACCTTGATATCTCCCCCAAGAGGGGCAAAACTTGTCGCACTGGGAGAGAGGTTCGAGGTAACTCCAGGAGGTGCCGTTTCAAGGGCCGCAGTGACTGGGATTATCTTCCAGATCTTCTCTTTCTTGGATCTCTTTCTTTCATATTCCTAAGAAGGAATGTTATGAATGCTGCCTCGTTAGGCTGTCAAAGGGTGGCCTGATGAGGGAGGAAGGAGGGCGTGGGGGTGAGGGTAGAGGGTAGGTAGTGTGAGAAAAAGTCTTTGGCGTAATTAGGACAGATTTTGCGTAGTGTATTGGTAGGAGATGGGGGATTAATGGTCTGCAAGGTGAAAGGGGTCAAATTTTCACAAAAGGCAATTTTGAAAGATCTATTAGCGGGCATATTTGTGTTTAATTGGATATATTATGTAATTTTTGTATATAAAGTATATGAAATGGAATATTGTATATGTTGTCAATTATTAATGGTATTTTAAGTATTGTAAATTTATGATAATATCTTATTATTTTTAAATTTATTTTTTTAAATACATGTATCATAAATATATTGTAATTTATTGTTGTATTACCATTTGTATATATTCTTGATGGAGAAAATTTGACGAACTTCATAATATTTTTGAGGTACTTTTTAGTACCTATGAGTTGTCATATGTGATACATATAATCCAATATAGATATAAATAGTATTTTGTAGTTTGGGAATGCCTTTAAATCGATTAATTTTTTGCAAAATCGACCTCCTGTCTCTCCTCAACTTGTATCGAACGTTACTCTTTGCCTACCTCTCTCCATCCTAGATTCGGATCCTATCGTGTCTACTAATTTATTGGGGCGTATCGACTTTAGGTAAAAAGATATCAGCTTTGGCCGTCGACTCTTGGTGGGAGTGAATATTATGAGTGGATTGAGCACCACGACGCCTTCTACGAGCGACGAATGAGGATCTATTGTGAAAGGTGTCCCGCTACTGCCCGAGGCAGTTGTTGCGGATTTCGAGGAAGACTATGAGGGGCAGTGGTGGAGGTTGAAGTGGAGGGTGGAGGGGATCAACAGGACTGACGAGAGTTGGGATGTGGCGACGGCGATGGTGCATGTCGTGGTGACCGATCGTTCGGTTAGGAAGATCGGGGTGGAATCGTTTCATTGGTGCAGCAATTTAGTCAAGGTCACGGCACACCCTTCGTTGAAGAGATGGGACAGGAAGCTTTTAATGGGTCGTTCAACCTCCGTTATGCGGGCTTCAGCCCTGATGTAGTCTTTAAGACGGGGGCGTTCATCTGGTGCCTCTCGATGGAGGTCCTTGCAGCTTCTGTTGGGTTTGAGCTTGACACTGGAGATAAGTTTGGCAGTTGGAACGACCTTACCGTTGGAATCACAAGGTTCGCGAAGCGGCGTAACCATATGGACGACAATAAGGAGTACTACATGAGCGCGATGGTAATGCTTGAGTTGGCTAATACTCCTTTGAATGGGAACGTAGGAATGCAAGTATTGACAGAAGATCCGATATGGGCCTTTGTAGCTGGATCAGGGCGCGATATGGCGAAACTTATTCTCTCTTTCAAGCTTTGGGTAAAGGCTGGGAAAGGAGACGTGATGTAGTTGAGTAATGCGAAGTTGCTGGTTGTGGGATTGGAGTTGAAGGTGTTAAGGTTGGATAGCAATGCGTATAATATTCAGCTTTGGGGAGTGGTCGTGGGTGGGAAGGGGAAGGTTAACAAGGGGGGGGTTAGGGAGGCAGTTAGGAGGTGGCTGGTGACGGAGGAGCACTGTTGGAATTGGTGGGGTTTGGAGAAGATGGAGAATGGGGACGTTTTTGATGAGGTAGGTTACTATGGTGAAAAGAACGTCATGTACAGGAGGTGGGTGAATGGAGTAGCGGTGCCCGTAACAGAGGGTTTGTTTGTGGAATGGGAAGAGGAAGAGGATTTCGACGAGGAAGACAACTAGAGTAAAAAGGGTGTGAAAAGCAACACTTTGTTGCATGTGAATGTTATCTATATTTAATTTAGCTTGGGTGATAATGTAGCGATCCGTTTGTCGCGGTTAGGGGCGGTTAAAGGGCTGTAGAGGCCAAAATTTGCTGAAAATGTACAAAAAATGAGACATCGTGGTCGTTCAATCGCGTCATAAACTGATGATTTACGTTTACTTATCAATCTCGTTATCCAATGCTGACAGGCAGTAGGTCGTCTCCAACTTGGGCCTGTCCTTGAGGTCGTCAATTTTGTCGCCCCTGCACTCGGTACTGATGGAGCCCCCCCCCTCCTTCATCGGCAGCACGCTCAGCCACTCGAGCATTTTCTTCTCTCCCTCGTCCCCTCCGTCCTTGCTGCTGGTATCGGCTGTCCACAGATGGTTGTTGTTGGTGTAGCAGTGCTGGGAGGACTGGACCAAGAACTCCACGACATTGTCGTACTTGCTGTAACCCTCGAAGATCTCGTTGAGTTCGTTGTAGTACTCCTCTGGAGTGATGATATCAGTGTCATTCTTGAAGGAGTTAGCAATGGCGATGTAGTACTCAATTTGGACCTGATCAGTCTTGGAGTTGAGGAACGCGACAGGAGTGCCTGGGTTGTTCTCGAGCGTGTACGCAGTCATCTCTTGGAGCGTGATTGTTCCGTCTTGGCAGCTCTGTTTGAGCTCGGGTGCGTTCTCAAGAGCCTGGACGTTGCAAGCACCGTAGTCAATGATTGTCTGGCTCTGGCTGCCCGGGGGGAAGACGCCGGCATAGGAGTCGGGGACCACAGCCGCGTCGTCAAAACCGTAGGCTTCGTCCATCTGGAGCATAACCTCATTGGCCCAAGCCTGGACTCCGAGGCTACCCGCGCTGCACCCCATAAGTACGAGCGAGGTGAACCTGCGATAAGCAGAAGTTGGTTAGGTGTGCGAATACGCGGTATGTTGCTTTTGATATCCCTTCAATCCAGCCGTCGCTACGTTCCTCCCGTCCATCGCTCGCCTCACCTTGTAAAATAATTGTCCTGCGCCTTGATCCAATCCAAAGTTGCCTGCACGTTGGCAGCCCCTTGCTGGCTGACGGGCACCCCCTTCTTGTCATCGTAATTCCTAACGACGCCCCCAATATGGGCGTCTCCAGAGCAGTAGAGCACATGGACGATCGTGTAGTCCTCGAAAACATTCTCGCCCTCACAGTCTCCCCTGCAGAACACGCCGCTCTCCCCCCCGGCATCGGCGGAGGTGGAACAAAGCCCGGCCTTAGTAGATTCCTCATCCCAGCACGCACCTCCTCCCTGGAAGTAGACCATGAGCTGCAACGAG
>Ga0115006_10002340_pt1 | contig 12425 bp, 6 predicted proteins | sample ArcOceMetagenome_3_FD_88943 | JGI IMG/M metagenome (GOLD analysis project Ga0115006, IMG submission 88943) | Marine eukaryotic phytoplankton communities from Arctic Ocean - Arctic Ocean- Svalbard ARC20M Metagenome | ecosystem: Environmental > Aquatic > Marine > Oceanic | place: Arctic Ocean...
GCCTGTTTGGGTCCCGTCCGAGTTCCAGTACGCCACGACAGGAACATGAAGACGACATGGATAAGCCCTACAGCACCATGACCGTTTTTGCTCACCGCACCTGCGCTTCAGGTTGGGATTTTCTGTCTATCAATGTATCTGATTAGAAAAGCGCAGGCGATTGAAAATGCAAGTGACTTACGTGTGTGCGGAATGTGTTTGACAGTCAGCTCGATCTCCTTGGTGCCGCGCACTCGCATAGAGGCATCGACGCCCTTAAGCTTCTCGATCCGCTCCCTTGATACCTATGGAAACCGACGACCTGTCGGTGGCGATGAGTGGCATGTGGAGGTATTGCCCTTTGGCGTTTGGGATACGGTGGAGCCGCATGGCACCTACTCGTCCAGCGCCACAGGGCGACCTTCACAAGATTGTCTCTTGTGTTCTGCTGCCACGGCCCAGGTCCAGGATGTCGGGGCTGGCAGCTACCAGGCAAGTGTGCAACTCTCTCGAGCCGGCTCCTACAAGCTCATTTCTCATTTGCTGCTGCCTTCTGGTGTGGCAGCGACCTACTACTCGATGCAATCCACAGAAATAGATCGACCAGTGTTCGGGCGTACAGAGCAGCAGCTTGATTCGACGCTCGACTTTGTCTCGCCGTGCCCTCTTCAGAATGCGACAGGATTACTACCAGGCGAAGTTCCCATCCTTTTGCCACGACAGCAATGCAGCGGATGGGTGAGCAGCGTTGCGCTTGCCGGGACTTCGCGGTCGATACTCGTGGATAGTTCGCAATTCACTGCTGCCGTGGTCACCTCTTTAACGACAAATACTTCAGCGTCAGACTGGATAGTGATGGTGACCAAAGGGCGGTGCCAAGGGCAGTGGCGAAACGTTTCTTATGTCTCAACCTCTGCCGCTGAGCACCCAACGTCACAGCTGAACCTTACCGTTTCTATGCCATGGGCTCCTCAATCAGGACAAGATACTGCAGGGCCCTTTGGACGTTTCTCATTGACGCAAGGGAGTTGGAGCGGTTGCATGGGACCAGATTCGACCACTCGCTTTACGCTCGTACCTAGATTTGGAGCGCCAGGATCACTGGCTGCCAGTGCGGCCTTCGCCACCCGGTGGGCTGGTTTTGTGCGTGCTACAGCACAAAACAGGTTTAGCCCAGCTGCTCTCACGTGTCTGTATTCCTTCGAGGTTCTCTTGAGCTCATCAGCCTCGAATCACGAGCGCGTCAAGATGTGGCTGGACAATTCTCTCCTCATCGACCAGTGGTCGTCGCTCGGTAGCGATCAACTTGGTGCAACGGCGTCCCTAACTCAGGGCTCATTGTATCGGGTTCACGTCTTGTACAAGCGCAGCGCCATGGCAGCAGGAGCATCTGCACCTCGAATGACACTTCGATGGTTTTCTGCGGCTTCCACGGACGCAAATGCGGCGTGTGGCACCGGTACAGCATCGCTATCGCCAATCCCTTCTCAGAATCTGTGGGCTGGCCACCGCATGCCGCAGGGTGATGACGAAACTATGGTAGAGGTGCAAGCAGGTGCAACAGCCGCAACGTCGTGCATAGGCTTTGGGACGGGGCTCACCGAGGGTACAGCAGGCGTCACATCGTCCTTTACCGTGCGCGCTCGCGACGCGATTGGCAACAACAGAGGTGTGCACGAAGATGACTGGGTGGTCAAGCTCCATTCCGCACTCGGTTCGGACATTGAGATGCCAGGACAAGTGACGGAGGACATGAATCTGATAGGGGATTACAGTGTGTCTTATTCAGCGGCCGATGCGGGCGACTATTTGCTTTCGGTTCAACGAGCTCTGCCTGGTGGGTTGACAGGAAATTCATACAGTAATGCACACCTGACTGGGGAATCGGATGTCCTTATCAGTCCGAACATCAATTTCAACTGGGGTACCGCTCATCTTGCAGATCAGCAGGACGAAGATGCCAAGCTGGTTTCGGTCAGATGGCACGGTTGGTTCAAGGCTGAGTTGAGTGCCACCTACACCTTTTCGGCTGATGCTCCTTCCCGTGATTCATTACGCCTTTATGTGGGAGGTCGCTTATTGGGTTTACGATGGCCTGATGTGCATGGTGCGGAGATGCAAGAGGACAAGGGCCCGAACCGATTTTACGAAGATGATTCAGGCGCTGTGGTTAGTGGTACTGTTGCGTGCATCCGTGGCCAGCTATACGAAGTGTCATTGGACTACAGGCATGAGGAGGGAAAATCGGCTGTCAAGCTGTTGTACTCGGCATCATCTGTTGCTCGCAGAGTAGTCCCCTCTGGGCGTCTCTTCCATGCTGCAGAGCATATATTTGGCTCCCCATTTCCGCTGTACGTCCGCCCTGCGAAAACCAACTCACAGGTGTCCCAAGTCCGCGGTCAGGGTGTCAGCCTCATCACAGCGGGAGTGGCGTCTACATTCGCAATCATTGCACTTGATGCCTTCGGCAACTCTCGGGACGCGTGGTCGGATACCTGGCTTGTGTACTCCTCTCCTTCTTTGTCTTCTCCCTTGTCGGTCTCCGCCTCCCATTTCAGCGCCAACCCCTCAGATACTACCGCAGCGGTGTCCAACTGCATTGCGTCTTCGCTGCCATCTGATCGTAACACAGCAGCGGTCATCAGTCCCACATCAACCAAGGGACAATATAACGTGCGCCTGATGCAGACACGATCGGGCACATCCATGCTAAGCGTCGGACTTGCATTTCCGGGCGGGCTTGCCGCAACCTACTACGACACGTCTCTCCTGAGCCCTCACCTCAAGCAAGCACACATCGACCCAAACACTGGGACTCAAATCTGGAAGCCGATTGCGAGCAGAAGAACGGAATTGAGTGTCATGACTGTGACGAGAGACAGCTTCAGTGTTAGGTGGGCGGGAGCAGTGCGGCCAACACTGGCTAGTCCGTACACCTTCCTTTCCTCGTCTATTGCTGCGCGGGACGACCGAGTGCGGCTGTGGATCGATGGGATTCTGCTGATTGATCAATGGCAATCGCTTGCGCACAATATTGGCGTGCAGCCAAGTGCGACTCTCGCCTTTACTCGAGCGCATTCACTTTACGAAATCGTGATGGACTACCAGTCGTCCGTGACAACGGCTCGTGTAGCGCTGCAAGCAGCACACAGTGCTGGATCTCCTTCCACCCTGTCATCGTCCAGTCTCTTCCAGATAGAAAGCAACTTGTTGACCCCTCTTACCGTCAAAGCAGCTCCAACAGATTTTCAAATGAGCAAATTTGTTGGCGAAGCAGTGTCATGCGCGACTGCGGGCGTCGCTTCGAGGTTCACAGTCGTTTGCAGAGACAGGTATGGCAATCCCCGGGGCCAAGAACTGTGTGATAATGATCTTCAGATTCGTGTGCTGGGCTCGGACATATCGAGTGCAACGAAACAACTCGTGTTTGAAAACGCTCAAGCGCAGGAGTTTGACGACGGCCAGCCTATTACCTACATGCTCACTCGTTCCGGAACATATGAGATGGAAATTTTTATGGGGAGCGCATCAAAGAAGTCTACGGTGTATGTTGATCCTGGGAAAGCATGTGCGGCGGCCGTCACATTGTATGGGTCAAGCTTGAGTGTTGCAACTGCTGGGTTTGCCGCCACCTTTACAATCCAGTCCCGCGATGCTTTTGGCAACACACGCACACTCAATGACGACGCCTTTCGAGTGCTTGTGCAAAGCCTCGACAGTAACGATCGGCACGACTGCCGCTCCACGTCTCTTGCACAATCTCCAGCCAGCAATCTGGGCCGGTACACCTCCTCCTTCCGCACCAGTCGCAGTGGCGCATTCTCGATGCACGTGCGGCTAGTGACGGAGGGCAAGGGTCAAATGAACATGAGTTGCGTCGCAGACGTGCTACATGAAAGTGGATCGACGTTGTCGCACGTGGCAGACATGCACGAACTCCAAAATCAAGAGCCCTTCTCCTCAACATGTGGGCCCCTCAAAGTCGCCCGCTGGGAGGGTGCTCTCGCCTCTCGGTTTTCGGAAACCTACACCTTCCACGCGGAGCTTGGCTCTGCTGAAGAAAGAGTTCGCCTATGGGCAGAAGACCGATGGGTCATTGATGAATGGACGTCGCTCAGCTCGCTCAATCCTTCCGGCACACTGTGGATGTCAAGAGATGTTTTGGTCGACCTTGGCTTGGCTTACCGACAGCAGCCTTCTTCATATGCAAAGGGCTCGCCAGGAATCTCGCTGCACTGGGCTTCTGAATCCGAGGCCAAGAGTTCCCTGCCAACAGATCGGCTCTTCTCGCTGGGTACGCACGTGCAAGGCAGCCCCTTTCACTTGTCCGTCTTTCCCGCCCGTACCTGTGGCGCTGTCTCGTTTGCTACTGGGCAGGGCGTATCTCTGGCGACAGCTGGGGTCACCGCACGAATGACCATCGTAGCAAAGGACCACCTAGGCAACCCCCGTCTGGATGCGCTGTACCCCACGGAGACCGATGGACCGGAGCCTGCGTTTGCCGTCTATGTGCGGCGCAATAGGGACCACACGGTGCGGGACAGCGGCGGGACCGTGTCGGCTCTGGGTCAAGGACGATACCAAGTAGAGTACGCGCCTACTTGGAAGCGCAATGCCCTCAGCTATGAGCATGGAGATGCTGCGGCTGGCTCAACCGGCATTACTGGCCCGCCGTCGTTTGGAGAAATGGCGTCTGTCCCTGTGCCACCACTGCAGCAGGTGTCCATCGTGCTAGCAGAGCAAGGAGGTGTTCATGCAACGTATTACAATTCAGCAAACTTCTCGGAGCCTTCTCGCGCAGGGCTCACCACCGCGATAGGCATGTCTGTGCTCGCGTCTGCTCCCATGGCTAGTGGGTGCGTGAGCTCCAGTACGGCGTTTTCGGCACGCTTCCGCGGCATGCTGCGTCCGCCTGGCCAGCAGCGCTACACGTTCACGGCAGGTAAACGAACGTTGTTCACCCATGTATGAGCTTGTGAATCTCAGCTATTGTTCTGCGCAACCCACCCAGAGCCTGTACACTTACTGATCCTATCCGTATTGATACTCTCTATTTTTGTCCCTCGCGCTGCACTTTGTTGCACATACGAACAGGCTTAGCGGGGCCCGAAGGTGCAGAGCGCATGCGCCTATGGCTGGACAATCTCTTGATCATCGATCAGTGGACCTCATTGACAGCGCTCAACCCCACTGCCGCTCTCACTCTTGGCGAGGCAGGCACCACTAGAAGCATGTACGACCTATGGCTCGAATACAAGGGGGTTGGAAATGCTTCCAGCTCTGTGGCTTCCAGCTTGTCATTCAAAATGGCGTATCACGAGAGCCCCTATGCCTCGATACCACCATCGCCTGACGCACCAGTGCCCGCCATTGTCACCACACCGAGACCCATCTCGTCGGAGTACCTAATGCACTCGTATCCTCTCGCGATGCGCACATCAGCAGGCTCGGGCTTATCAGCAACCTATTACAGCGACTCTTCCAGTGCGTCGTCCAGCTTTGCCGGCGCATGTTCCCCGGCCTCGGGCTGCTTGTCTTGGGGCAGCCCGCACATGGCGACAGTAGACTCCAGCCTCGATTGGTCTTCGGGTCTCGATCGACCGAGTCCGCACGCCGACAGTGTTGCTGGGGCAGGAGCTTTTGCGGTGCGGTGGAGCGGTTTCCTTGCGCCGAGTGAGCAGGCGGTCTACACGTTTCGAGCGCGTCTCCATGGCGACGACGGCATGCCGCAGCGTGTTTCCATCTGGGTTGACCATCAACAAATCTTGTCGCAGTGGTCGTCTCTGGCGTCCATGACCCCTTCCGCCACCGTTCGTCTCGATGCCGGTACTTGTCATGCTTGATTGCGCGCTATTCTCGCCCAGAGCAATGAACAGAATGCGCTGCTTGTATGCTAGTGTGTTCTCCATTCCTGTAGCGAGAGCAGACGGGTGATTGGTTCTGTGCACCATGCGTCAATGTACGCATCACCGTCTGCAGGTGATAAACTGTATAGCATCAGTGTCGAGTACAAGACTGCATCGAATGCCAACCGCGGGTTGTCCCTAGAATGGGAAAGCCGGGGCCCATATCCAGACGCGCGAAAAGTGGCGACCGAGCAACTTCTCTACCAAGATCCAGCTGCTGCTTCAAGACCGATGCATTCGGGATTCACCGAATTCCCGTTTCCTGCGTTTGACAGGGAAGGTGGATACAAAGTGAGTCAGGGATCGGTACCGCTGAGTGTCATAGGCCCAGAGCATTATTATCAGCCCCAGACAGGAAGCGTGGTACTGAGAGACGACTTTGTGAGCTGGGACACAGATATGTATGATGCAACGCAGCCGCTACTCACAAATTCGCAAATACGGCGACGGGACGCGTGGAGTGCTACCAGTGCGTGCCCTGCCGAGCCAGGCTCGGAAGGTCATGACCGATGCAGGGGTAAGGGCCTTGCAGCCAACGACGCGCTTAGAGTGAAAGTCAATAGCGGATTGACCTGCGCGTCCAGGACAACGGCGCTTGGGGCCTCGCTGACAATCGGCACAGCTGGTGTGACTCGTACCTTCACCCTGACAGCTCGGGACGCGTACGATAATCAGCGCGATGCTTTTGACGACTCCTTTATAGCTTCGGCTCTCCTTGACCTGCAGTACGTGCCAGTCCACGCATTGTCAGACGATTCTGTGGCTGTACACTCACGCTTTAAATCTCAGCCACACGTGCAACTGCTGGCGGAGGGTGAAACTGCCAATCCGCCGTCGGACCCCGGCGGCAAGTACGAGGGCGAGTACACCGCCACGATTTCGGGCATGTACAATATGCTAGTAGAGTCTGTCGACACTTCAAGCAATGGGCTCATGGCCGCCTACTTTCCCGGAAGCACCGCAGTCTACAGCGAGCAGCTCGCAAGGAAAGACAATAACATCGACTTCAATTGGGCTCTTGCAGCACCAGACGTCAACGTGGCACCAGGAGGAGTGCCGTGGATCGCGCGGTGGCACGGATTGATCAAGGCGGAGATCTCAGACGTGCACACCTTCTTTCTCGAGACCGATGGCCAAAGTACTGTGAAAATTAGGGAGCAAGTTGTACTGTCCAGCAGCGATACAGGAGACGTGCGAACCTGGTCCGGGACCATAGCGCTGGTTGCAGATGTTCTGAATGAGATTGAGGTGCAATATGCACACTTGTCAGGCCCCGCGCGCATACATCTGCGCTGGCAGACAGCAGGCGAGCTCATCGAGATAGTTCCCAGTTCGCATTTCTTTGCGGTAAAGCAGTCGGTAGCACAAGGGCAGTCACGCCTCTTGGTCAGGCCCAACCTCGTTTCCCCAGCACACTCTGAGATCGGCGGCACTGGCATCAGTTTCTGTACTGCTGGCGTGGCGTGCACGTTTGCAATAACAACGAGGGACGAGTACGGAAACATGCGCGACGACGCGCAAGACCTTCTAGTTGCCACCCTGGTCCCGGGCAACTTGCCAGAAAGGGCATCTCTCCAAGCCATTTCCCACCACCCTGGTCTTTCATTCGCCGATGCTCAAGGGCCAAGTGTTGACACGTCGCCTTCCGCCGGTGTCTCCAAGGGCGCAGCAACGGTCTACGATCGCTCAGCTGATCCCTTTGGATATCAGACAGGCAATCGCCACGCGTTTGCGTACATGACCACACGTGCAGGAACGTCGACGCTGCATGCAGTGTCGGCATATCCGGCGCGCGACATCAGCGGCGGCATCCGGGACGTCCAAGTTCTCTCTGGAGGCAGCGCTTATCAGCTCGCTTCCAGCCCGCTCAATGTCAGCTGCCAGGCACCCTGCAGTGGGCATGGTCTCGAAGGTGTCTGCCGCGCTCTCGGTGGCTCCATTTTTGCTGTCGACATCCTTCATCGCGGCGGGGGCTACTCGCCGGCACACCCCCCGAATGTGTCTTGTGCTGGCGGCTCTGGTGCCCTGCTCCAGGCGACGGTCTCAGACTTATCATATTCAGGCGCTGAGGGCACAGGTTTGTTCGCGTCCTACTATGACGAGGCCGACTTTGGCGGGCATCCACGCGTGTCAGGGCCCGGTCATGTGCTTGACTTTAGTTCCGCCAAGCTGAACACTCCCCTCAGCCTCGACAATGATGGCTCCTTTGCTGGTCTCCTGGCTCTGTTTCTTTCTCTCTCTTTTGCACCTTTATTGTCATGCACGCATGGTGTAGCACTGTTGTTACACGTTTAGGTCTCGAGAAACGAGGAGGGACTGATTGATGCATGCTTGCTTGCATGCTTGTCTCTGCGGCGAGCTTACAGTACGATGGACTGGCCTTGTGCGGTCTATGGCCGGTGGGCAAGGCGGTGTGGAGGAGGACACGTATTCCGCTGTGCTGAAAGCGGAGGACGAGCGTGTGCGTCTATGGCTGGGTCATGCTCTCATAATTGATCAATGGAATTCGCTTGATAGCCTCATTGCTAGTAGAGCCGGCGGGGGGCCTTTCACCCAGGCTACCACGACGCCTGAGCGCCTGCTTGAAATCAAGGTGGAGTACAAGAAGGATGCTGGTGGGTATGCAGGCGGTGAGATTGCGATGCAGGGAGCCGGGTTCAGGCTCACAAGGCGCAAGCAGTCCATCGCTCCGAGCGTCTCTGGCGCTTCTGTACTTCCCCGCGCCCATCTATTTGCAGCTTCTCCCATTGCAACTTCAGCTGGTGGGCAAGAACTTGGGCTCGGAGAAGTGAAGCACGAGCAAGGAGGGACCTGGCAGGTTCGCGTGGAACCCAATGAGGCGTGTGCCGCAAGGAGCGTGATGCGAGGCAGCGGCTTGACCATCGCCACTGCTGGCATGACAGGTATGTTCAGCCTTGCGCCTGACCCCTCTTGTCATCGCCAGATCCCACGCGCATGGCAACGTTTGAACGAAACGGGGTGACAGCTTGATGCAGTACATGTTAGCTGTGTGAACATGTTACTGTACTGTACTGTGTGCCATGAGTCTGATGTGCCAGCATCTGAGCAGCCACGTTTTCTATCGAGAGCCGAGATGCCTACATGAATGTGCGGTCGTCTGCAAAAGATTCTTTCGTGATCAAAGTCGTCAGCGATGGCTGCCAATCCCCAACCATGCTTGAAAAAGCGTGTCAACCGTACGGACCCGAAAAAGGCCAAGACTCCGGTTCGCCCACGGCAGGGAGCTTCCTGACGTCAGACCATTTCCCAGTGAATAACACGGACAGTGCATGTCTCGTGTCGATGAGCCTGCTCAAGGTGTCACCAGCAGCAGACCTCACCGTCGCGTCGTATGTAGGCCGCTACGTCATCTTCTCTGGCGGCAGCTGCCAGGGAAGGTGGGCAGAGATCAGAACGTACAATGCTTCCACACGCTGCGCCAACATCGCAGCGTCCGCTTCTTCGCAAGAGTGGGCTGACGGGCTGGCGGCGTGCACGCCCACGGTGGATTCAGGCTTCTACCTCGCGTCGCCACAGCAGACAGCAAGCAGGGCGTACCCGCCGATGTCTTGCCCGCTGTGCCAGCCGTCGACCAGCGCCATTGTCACAGAGGAGGGCAACGGCTTTTTTCTTGTCCGCTACACGCCAAGCGGACGCGGCGCCTACTCCGTCTTCGGGTTCGCTTACCCCGTTTGTGTGTGTGTGTGTGTGTGTGTTTGTGTGTGTGTTTGTGTTTGTGGGACATCCATGCCCCATGTGAGCAGATTAGATTTGCTTGATGCTGATCTGAGCACGGTTCTGCAGGGCGCTCTCTGGCGGAGAAGGGCTAACGGCAACCTACTACAGCGACCCTCTCAAGGTGGGTACATCCGTCAACATTGGCGTCGGCGATCCTGTGAGTTCGCGCGTGCATGTTGGCAGCATTGATTGGTCCGCAACTACGACAAGGCGCTGGCCAATTGCATCGCTGACGTCAGCGGCGGGGTTCGGAGTGCGGTGGGCTGGTTTTGTGTCCGCGAGCCTCTCGCAGACCTATACCTTCTCCGTATCCATGCCGGAGCATGACCAGGCCTCGGCTCAGCTTCCCTCGCGCATCAAGTTGTGGATCGACAATCAGCTGATCATCGACCAGTGGTCCTCGTTGACGCACCAAAGCCCGACAGGCAAGGTGACTTTGGATGCGCATTCGCTTTACGACATGAGCTTGCTGTACAAGTGTCCGACCAATTCCTCGGCTCCTTCTGCATCTGCATGCCAGCACACTCTGAACTGGAAGAGCGGGGCGAGCACGAGAAGCTCGGTCGTGCCACCCCATGCCATGCACCAACGAATCCAGATGGACAGCAGGCTCGGAGAACTGCGCGTAGCCGGCGGTTTTGGGTGCGTGTCTACGACGACGGCGTCAGGCTCAGGTCTGACCTTGGCAACCGCAGGCGTGTACTCGTCCTTCACCATCACATCTCGCGATGCCTACGGCAATCCCCGCGACTCCGTCCAGCCGTTCTACCCGCAGCTGATTGGCACGCAGAACTCGCCCTTGTATGGTGGCTTCAGCGCTCCGCTTGCACCGCTCCTCGGCACATCCCTCGCCTCCTACGTAGCATTTGAGGCTAAGCAGTACCAGGTGTTTGTACAGCAGGCTGGCGGCGACATCAAGGGCAGCCCGTTTGCCCTCACTGTTCTGCCTGACAGAGCGTGCGGCAGCACCAGTACACTGAGCGGATCTGCGCTGACAGCTGCGAGCCTGTCACCAGCCATCAACACCTTCAGCCTGCAAGCTCGAGACTCGTTTGGAAATCCCCGGTCGGATCTGGGAGTGGAGGGCGAGGCCTTCCTGGTGCGTGTCGTTCGCACTCGCTCTCCGAATACGCAGGGCGCCTTGCACGGAGGGCTCCCGGGCTTCTCGGGCTCGACCGCACTGGCGGATCCCGGAGACATACCGACGTTGCACGCATCCCTCGCTGTGGAGAGCGGCATGGTGAAGGGAAACTACTCTATTCCCGTCATTCCCTCCCCCGCGGGGCAGGCGCACTACATCCATTCTTCATGGATTCAGCGCGGCGGATTGCACGCGACATACTACTCGGCCGATGAATCTGCCTCGACAGCAGAGCTGCCGATGCCCTGTAGTCAGTGTCATGCTACTCATAAGTTTCCTGAAACCGTGTCGTCTGGGGGAGTGTCGACGCGACCAGCCACATTGGATAGCGCGCTGGTCGGCAGCGCCAGCGTGTGCGGCTCGCTGTCGTGCAATCTTGTTATCCGTTGGGCGGGAGCAATCAGAGCGTGCAGCACAGCCGCCGACGATAGCACCTGCCTCGGCGCGCCATCGTACACGCGCGATTTCAAGTGGACCATAGCGGCTGCGGACCGCGTCAAGTTGTGGCTTGACAACAAGCTTGTCATTGATCAGTGGAGCTCGCTCAGCGTGTCCTCGCCGTCCGGCTCAGTGGTGTTTGGGAACGCTGGCAAAGTCATGGACGTCTTTGCCGAGTACCAACGCTTGTCTTCCGATGTTCTCTCGTCAGCCCCCGTGGAGCTCCGGGACACGGGTGGGGACGGCTCTTTCCAGTTGATCCACAGTATGCGCTTATACCGCACAGAAGATCTGCAGGACTCTCCTACGTATATCAATGTCTATCCCACATAGAGCGCTCTAGGCAGCGCAGCTGGCAAAGGCGGCGCGGGCCATCGGTCGCGAATAACGCGGGCAATTGCCGAGGAGAGAGAGTTCGAGGAGAGAGGGGGACGTTAGTAGGAATGGATGGAAGGAGAGACGGAGAGGGAATTTACTTGTGTGATAACTTGGAGACAAGAACGCCATGCATGCCTGCTGATCAATCCGTGCCTATTCACGTCCTCATCAAAACTGCTCTCGCCTGATCGTTTTGAAGGTGGATGCTGAGGCCTGAGCTCCCTCTATGACACTCTAGGAGCAAATCAACCCAGCCAGCCTATGAACACAGCCAGGCATGCTGACATTTGAGGGGCCTGGCCCCCAGTGCAGTATTGCATAGCTAGTACGCGCACCCCTTCCGCTTCCCATAACATCCTCCTCGCTTCACCTGTCCCGCGACTGCATCACCCAACACGGATCAAGGACGTGACCGAGAGCTTGCGGCCCCAGCCCAGGCGCGCTTTCCCTTTAACTGAACCCCGTTCTTGAAAAAGGCCGCCTGCAGCAGGACACACGCGCAGACGCAGCAGGGAGCCGTGTGCGTGTAAGTTATCCACACACCGGCAAACAGTTGAAAGAGAGGTAGGCAGGTGCATAGATAAAGAGATGGAGATGGACATATGCTTCGATCGAGGTGATCGAAGTCGCTGAACGCATGCGACTGCCGCTGTCTAGTGACAGCAGAACAGAGCAGCTATGAGCAGTGCTACTGCACGCACACCTTTTTGCTTCCATCAGCCTGCGCTACTTTGCGCCAGCCTGTGGGCTTGCCCTTGCTTTGGCTGCAAGCCGGCACTGGCACGGGCAACTTGAAGACGCTCTCCAGGCACGTGCCTGCGCGGAGCAGGAGAGGTCACAAGACA
>Ga0115006_10002341_pt1 | contig 12424 bp, 10 predicted proteins | sample ArcOceMetagenome_3_FD_88943 | JGI IMG/M metagenome (GOLD analysis project Ga0115006, IMG submission 88943) | Marine eukaryotic phytoplankton communities from Arctic Ocean - Arctic Ocean- Svalbard ARC20M Metagenome | ecosystem: Environmental > Aquatic > Marine > Oceanic | place: Arctic Ocean...
ACAACAACAACAACAAGTGCATTTTCCGTGCCAGAAAAGTTCTTTTTACGATTTCATCATTTCAATCGCACCCGAAAACTTCGTGATCACTTGACTTTCTTGATCTGGTCCTGCGCGACTTTCCCAGGATCACACCAAGCTAGCTGAGCATATCTATCTAACATGGCGTCGGTGGAGAACGCCGGCGGTGCGTCGCCCCTCGAGGGGGTGGTTGTGCCCCGCGCCAGTCCGGGGATCGACGACATGTTGGATGCTGCCGCCGAGCCACCGGCGCGTCACGTGCGTCGGATCAGTGATTCCGAAGCCGTGGATACTGTTGCTGCCGCCATAGCTATTGATGGTGGTAATGATGCTGATGCTGATGCTGATGCCGATGGAGGATCAGCAGACGACGGTGGTGATATTCGTCCAAGTAGCTCAGGCACTGGCGGAGGTGGTGATGATAAGGTCAGCGACCGCGCCAATCGAGGAGTCGAAGCCATCCTTCAGGTTGCCGCCAGCGCCGATGAAGAAGATGAGGCTGCTGCTACTGATGCACCCAAGAGCGTTGGTACCCTCCGGCCTCGTCCTCACCGTCCAGTCGCGGATGGGGGGTCAGGAGGGGGAGGAGGAGGAGGAGGAGGAGGAGGAGGGAACAATCGGCCGAAGGAAGGAAAGGGAGGTCCTCAACGTGCTCCTCCACTTCAGCGACCTGGTATGCCCCCTCCTCCGCCTCCAGGAGGATATCCAGGTCCCTCTGGCGCGTACCACCATCCGTACGGTCCATCTCCCTATTATTGTGAGTATGATTGTGGTTATTTTCAGCTTCCAATCAATATTGTTTTTATTGTTTGCTTGGACTGCAACGTTGCTTGTAATCTACAGTATCGTAGGTAGTATCTCACCATTTGCTCTTTCTCCGCTTGTATTCGTTCCTATTATCGATTTGGAATATGAATACGTCCTCAATACATAGACGGATCATATGGACCTTACGGGCCGCCGCCTCCAGGAGGGCCCTTCGGTCCCTATGCTCACCGAGGTCCTCCTCCGCCGCCGGGATACTTCGCTCATCCTGGAGCGACCAGAAGCTCTGGAGCTGTCCCTCCTCCCCATCTTCCTCGCTTCAACGTGCCAACGCCAAACACGTCGTGGGAAGAGGCATCGCCGACGCAGCCAATTCACGCTCCAAGGCCGTCCAAGAGGGATCAAAATACCGATACTGTCGGTGGTGGCGGTGGGAGCAGTGCCAGCGACGGCAGTAGTAGCAACAAGGACCAGGCCACACCCACACAAACTGACGGTGGCGTGACCCTCTCGACGTCTTCATCGAAAGGGTCGGGTCCTCGTGGCCAAAAGACCTCAGCAACGGATGCCAACATCGTTAGCCCACCCAAGTCACAGCAGGAGGAGCACGACACGTCCAAAGTCGCCACCGAGCAAGGAGATGGTGGAAATGGCAGATCGGCTGGCATTAAGATGGTTGCCAGCACGGTCTCTGCCTCATCATCACGCGACGAAGTCGACAAGACAGGCTCATCCTCTAAGGATAGCTCTCCCTCGAGGCCTACCACCGGGGATAAAGCCGCCACTGCGCCGCCATGGGGCTATCCCGATTATTCTAGCTATCCCTCGTACGGTGGTGCGCCATATTGGGCTCCCGGCGATTCCTTCGGACAGCCTGGGTATGGTGGCGACTCTGGCAAGAATGTCCACCTTCCCTATAGGCAGCTAGGCCGATACTACAAGCTCCCCCCTTCCAGCCCAGTAAGGCGCCCTGATCCCAAGGAGCAGGCGGATTCGGGGCCGAGCAATTTCAGCGAAGACAACCGTGCGGCTGCTGCCCGTAGAGCCATGACAAGCCCAACCGATGTCATCCCCTATCGAACCAGATCCAAACCAAGTCCTACGGTGTCCCGATCCTTCAGTTCCGATCGAGGCGATTACAGCTACCCTTCTTCTCACCCTTCGTATGGGCCTCCCGGTGGACCTCCCCATTCTCCAATCCGCAGCAGCAGTCAACAGCACTATGCTGGTGATAGAGAAGGTAGGAGAGGCAGTGGCAGCGGAGCTGGCGGCGGCAGCATTCCGCCAACTCCGAGAACACCAAGGACACCATCACACCACGAGGCAGCGTACGAAGGCCCCTACATCGAAATGGTCAATTCGTCTTCCTGGGGATACAGCACTGAATTCGGCCCCCCTCCGAGTGGCGGTCCGGGCTATCCGCAGACTCCTACCAGTAGCTTCGCTGCGCCAGGCGAGGAGGGGTCATACTACGTCAGCCCCTCTGGGCATGAGTACGGCGGTCGCCCTCCAATCGGTCCTTCGGCCTCGTATGAGTCGACTCATACGTCGTCGGGTCAACCTCGTCCGTACGGGTACGACAGCGGTGCTGCTTATCATGATCCCGGTGGGCCTTATGCCACGCCCAGTTACAGTCGAGACGAGGAAGACCCGGCGTATCTCCTTCGTGACTACGATCCTAACCAGGATGCGCGTGCGATTTATTCGTCTGGCTCGTACGATGGCTACGGAGCTACAACTCAGATTGTCCTCCCAAAGAAGAATCGCAAGGCCGCCAAGACGACGGCCCCTCTCGACCCAAACGATCCCAGCATTACCACAGGAGTGTCAATCCTCACCGGGAATACTCATGTTCCTCCTCCGGAATCGGCCAGTGAGGTCACTTTCAACGTCCACAAGCCTCCGATGAAACCAATCGTCAAGGAGGGTACCAGGCCCGTGTGCAATAGCATATCTGAGCTCAACTCAAACGATGTCTTGCTGGGCAGGGGTGGGGGCACAAACACACAAGTTGGCAACAGAAGATTCCGAGAGCTCGTCACCGATTTTCAGCCGACGTACCTAATGGCGAAGAGGAAGGAGAAGCCCTTGCTTGCTCGATCCATCGTCCTCGTCATTCGCAAGAGAGGTGGTAGCTTCGTTAAGAAGGATGACAAGAGCGGTCGACTTCACGAGGTTGGCGACGAAAAGGCCGAGGCCAAAACATCGCAGGCACTCAGAGAAGGCCTTGACGTTCGTGCGACGAAGAGCGCTGCCAATGTTTTGCTCAAGCGAGAGAAGGAAGAGAAGAAGCGACGTAAGGCGGCCGCAGCTGCCGCTTCGCGAAGGCCATCGAAACGAAGGCATGATGAGGAGGCGTACTACGAGAGTCCTCCCCGATACAGCAGGGAAGGCCCTCCGACACCTTACTACAGTCATTATTCCTACTCACATTCTCCTCGCGGTGGATACGAGTACCCTTCACCTCAGTGTCAGCAATCGCAGCAATACGGTGGCGGGGCACCTCCGCCATCGTCATCGAGCTACGATCGTGAAGATGACAGGGGGGGCAAGCGCAGTAGAGAATACTACGAGCAGCAGTTCCATCACCAGCAGCAGCAGGAACACCACCGTCTTCGTCATCCTCACCAAGCACATGAACGCGAGGGGCGGGGCTCGGGTAATTTTCCGCCACTGGACTCCTACTATGGTCCGAGCGGCAGCGGTGGCCCGCCCATTCCAAACAGCCCATCGGAAGAAGACAAGGCGTTGATGGTTGAATTTGCCCCACCAACACCAAAGATGGCGCGCACCCTTAAGACCGAAAGTCCTCCTGCCGGTGGGTATTATCAGCATGGGCAGCACGAGGATTTGACGCCAAAGAGTGGTCATCGCTCGTCCAGATCCAGATCTGGAGATACTGGAACTGCCGATGCTCCTACTGCCGCCGTCGCTGGCTTGCCTTCAGAGGAACGCTGGGGTAGCCCGGTGGAAATGAAGTAAGTTGATTCAACGACTTTGGGGAAATTATTTTGCACCTTAAGAAGCGTTCCGGCGATGAATCAATGAAGCACTCCCCGCAAAGAGACATCGAATCGAAGTAAGTCGAGCCAAAGGATCTAATGAGAAAAGGAGCGCGCTCGAAACACAACTTTTAATGAACGGGGAGACGAACAATGTATATGTATTAGTGCTTGAGCTTTAGTTAGAGAGGAGGTCATCCCGCTCAAAGCCTTTGTGAACTTATGATTGAAGAATTGAAGAGTAAAAGTGTATATTTTAGGATAGTAATAATGGAAGCATTAGGAAACCATTGTGATGAAGAATAGGTAGCTAGTAGGATGTTTGCGTACGTAGATCGTCGCTTATCGCCACCGATGCAAATAACTTCAATTACGTTTTTTTTCACCTCCTCTTGTCCCATCGGCCGCTCGGCCCCTTCTTCCCTCGATTCGTTGCCTTGATTGCTGCTTTGGACATGTGCTCTTCCTGGAGTCTATTCTTGTCGGTGCGATCACGCTTCTCCAATCGCCGACGATCCTCCTTCTTCATATTCTTGCGCTTCATGTTATCCTTGGCCTCTCTTTCCTTTCGGATCTCCGCAGCAGACTTCTTCTTGCCCATGCCGTCGTCGTACTTGGTGTCACTGCCCTTGCCTCCCTTGCCAAGAGCGATGCGGGGTCCATCATCATCGGCAGTTACGTCGTCAAAGACACCGACGCGACCCACAGATTTGTTGGTCTTCTTTTGCCACTTTTCGTACAACTCGCCGAGCTTGATCTTTTTGCTCTCCACGAGCTGACCACTCTCCAGCCGAATCTTTTTGCTTCTTGACTCTCCAGAGGCTGCATCGCCCACGGTCGTTTGGACGTACTTCCTTTTGCTCTTATCCCATCTCATCATGCGCTGTCGCTTGACCAGATCTTCTCTTTCATCACCAACAATATCTAACATGCTCTGTTCCAGCTTGAGTGCCGATGCAGCCAAGCCTTTGGTATCGCCCGAAGCCGAGGGCTGCATAGCAGCCTCAATCTGGCGGCTTCGTTCTACGGCGTCCGGGTTAAGAGTAACCTCATTATCAATGTAGTGTTCGGCGTCACGAAAGTCTGCGCCGCGCTTATTCTTCTTATCGTTGGTCTTCTTCGTTGGACCTGCCAATGCATTGGAAGTGACTGCTTCAGCGGTAGCCCTGGGATTATTCTTCAGACGCTTGCGCTCGGCCTTGGACAAACGCCGCTTCGTCTCCGGAACAACTGGAGCTGAATTGCTCGAATTCATCTTTTTGGTCGATGTTCCTGAGGCCAACTCTACCTCGAATTTATTCCCGCCGACACCAATTGCATCCTCCTCGGCGACTTCTTCTCCATTGAGAGCTAGTGCATTACGGCTCCCAGCAACAACCAAAGTGCTGCCTTTATCTCTGGCCATCTTCATTTGACGACGCATCGACTTCATGGCACCGAAGGCTGCTTGCTTATTATCAGCCCTTTTACCCAACAAATCAGTCCGCCCTCGGTCGACTTGACTGTGAACACCGCCGGCCTTTTCCTTGCCGGTAGCGAAGGCCTCAAATATGGTTTCCTTAGGACGGAAGTTGTTCATTGCGCGCAGGAAGTCATCGCGTTTCCTCAGTTCGTCGAGCTTCTCACGTACTTGTTGCTCGCTAGATTTCCCACTGCCGCCGTTGCCTGCAGAATCCGCGCTTCGCAATAGCTTCTTTGTCTCAATGAGCTTCAATAGGGGATGCGGGCTGATTCCTCCGCCGATTCTTTTTCCGCAGGCATCCTTGGCACCCTCCAGCAATTGTTTGGAACGACGAACTCCCGCCTTGCTTGCTTCTGGCCTACTGCGTCGGTATTGCTTCATCGCGTTGTTGCATACCCTTGTCAGAGCTCTGAGTGCCTCGGCGTCGTGACTACCAGTCAATTCGGAGTCGGCGATGCGCCGAACATTCTCGACCTCCTCGACAAGTGTAAGCTCGGGAATGCATCCATAGTGCACCATGTCTGGCGTCATTTCCGCAAGAGTATAGGTTAAAGACTCGGAATCCACGTCGTCTTCGTCATCCCCTTCGTTATTGGATCCATCGCCGCTACCCTCTTCGTTTCTTTCGTCCATTTCAACAGTTCCGTTGCTAAGCTTCCTCCCGAGGAAGACGTGTAGATCCACCATATACGGCAGCTCTTCTGAATCAACGATGCCCCAACAATACCCAATTCGTCCAGCACGAGCTGCTCGACCACTTCGATGCACAAACAGCTTGGCGCTCGGTGGGAAGGCGTAGTGAATCACATGATCAATCAGTGGCACGTCGATACCGCGGGCAGCAACATCCGTAACGACAAGGATTGGTTTCTCGCCGGATCGGAAGCGGGCTAGATTCTCCTTCCTTGCCACTTGATCCATAGTTCCGTAGATGCCCGTGGCCTCAAGCCCCAAACCTGCCGTAGTCAGTAACGTCGTCAAGTAGTCAACGTGATGCCTTGTTGCAGCAAAGATGAGGGTCAGGCCGAGTCGATTCTTCATTACTCCTCGTTTCTTCTTGTTGTTTTCCCTGGTACTGGCATTGTTATTCGCCGCATCATCATTGGCGTCATCGTCGTGCTCACTCTGAGTACCCACCGTTGGCGCCGAGGGCAGCACATCTCGCAATAAGTGCAAAAGAGCGGCATCCTTCTCGCCCGAACGGACCGTGATAAACCCGCAACGCAATTCGGCACTGACTGAAACCTCGCTATCCAGCCGGACGACCTCGGGTTCGCCCATTATCCCACTTTTGGTGAACTCAACGAGCACCTTGGGCATGGTCGCACTGAACAGCAGCGTCTGTCGTCCGCTCTCCGGCCTCGGCATTCTGAAGCAGATCTGCCGAATCTGCATGGCAAATCCCATCTCGAAGAGCCGATCGGCCTCGTCGAAGACCACCACCTCGCACTGCTTGAGATGGAAATCTGGAATCTCGGACAAGTGATGCGCCAGACGGCCCGGCGTCGCTACGATGATGTCCGGCCGGGAACTGAGCAGGCTAAACTGCTTCTCCATGGACTCGCCACCGTTGATGCCGATCGCTTTCAGATCGGTCAGCGACGACAGAGTGCGGCAGACGCGAAGAGTTTGCAAACTCAACTCGCGCGTCGGACTGAGAACGACCGCACCAGCCGAGCGGTTGCGATCGGCGCCACCACTGCTACTTGCGTCTCCTCCGTCGCCCCTCGAGGCCAGCAAGCGCTCTAACACGGGAATGAGAAAGGCGGCCGTCTTGCCGGAACCAGTCCGTGCCATGACGACGGTATCGCTCCCGCTCAGCACCACCGGCAACGACTTGCGCTGGACGGGAGTGGGAATCCGGAAGCCCATCTTGACAACGCCTCGGTATACCGGCTCGGAGAGGCCCAGGGATTGGAAACCACCGCCGCTGATGCCCTTGTTCTTTTTGGAGGAGGATCCACCTCCCCCATAAGAGGAATTTCCGCCGCTGAAGGACGACATGGTTGGCGGCTGCAACCTACTCTCTAGCTAGTAGAGTACTGCAAAAAATGAAACAAGCCAACAAGCCAACATAAAACAAGCCAACATAAAAATTCATGGCTGGGCTGAGTCTTAGTGGTTCAAAATATCTCTAGTGCCCTTGTAATACCTTAAGCTCATAACCCATCCACTCAGCCGCCGCCGCCGCCGAACATCACAAACCGCCAGTTTGGATATTCAAGATGAGGTAAAATACTACGTAGTAGCGAGAGAGATCCCCATGTTCCGGTACTAGTACATGTATGGGCGGCCATCAATTTTGGGAACGAAGGAGCAGTATTTTGTGATTCTGCTACGACGTACACTTCGCACGAGTTCTGTGAACATATCCTTATCTTGAACCTTGTCCCTGCATGTGGTCACCGAAATATCGCTGAATATGTTGCTTGTTATATTTTAGCTCACATTCATTTCGCTCCACACCCACCGCATGCACCGCCACCAACGAACACAACACAGAGTTTCCGCCATGTTCGCTCTTGCTGCCACCACCGGCCGTGCCGCCGCCTTCGTCGCTCCCCGTGTCGGGGCCCGGGCCTTCTCTGGAAGTGCCATGGATATGGCTAATCCTAAGGTTTTCGTGAGTTTTGTGTTTGCTTTGCTTGTCTGCCATGTAGTTGGTACCTTGACTAGCTACGCAATAAATCCCTAACCCTCTTCTCACATACGACACAAAATACACATGTTGTTTGCGTCCCTCTCTCTCGCACCCTTTAGTTTGACATGGAAGTTGGCGGAGAAGATGTCGGCCGTATTACCTTTGAGCTTCGTGCCGACGTCGCTCCCAAGACCTGTGAGAATTTCCGAGCCCTTTGCACTGGCGAGGAGGGTTTCGGCTACGAGGGAAGCTACTTCCATCGCGTTATCCCCCAGTTGTAAGTCAGGCGGTCGAAGACATGCGCGATGTGTGTGGTGTGCTTTCTTGAAGTGTAATGTGGGAAGAAGGAAGGGGGAGAGAGAGAGAAGGAAACGATTTATTTACAGTGGATCCATGTATGTTGAGAGGTTTGGAACGGGGAATTTATTTGTCCATTTAACAATTTGTTTCCTTTTAGCTCACCCTCCTGGACTTGTCTTTTGTCGCTGCAGCATGTGCCAGGCAGGAGATTTCACCAGCGGTGACGGCACTGGCGGCAAGTCGATTTATGGGGAGAAGTTTGCCGATGAGGATTTCAGCCTCCCACACACTGGAAAGGGCATCCTGTCGATGGCGAATGCCGGGCCGAATACCGTAAGTACAAGCACTCTCGAGCCCGAGCACTTCTGAGCACTCTTGCGGACTTGGTTTAGTTTGACACACCCCAAAAACTTGAGTTGCATTCCATATCAAAGACCAATCATCTGCTTACTATTCTCCATCGCTTTCTTCTCTTGTATTTTGTTCAACAGAATGGCAGTCAGTGTAAGTGTCTGTACTTATTCCAACTTTCGTGCAAAATTCTGCTCGCTTCACATATCTAGATCTCTAGACTAGCTACTAGAGATCTAATCGATGAATTCCTCATACAAGTACGCTAATCCTCGTCATTCATTCTCTCCTCTCTGTGCTATTCCTGAACAGTCTTCATCTGCACCGTCGATACTCCCTGGCTCGATGGCAAGCATGTTGTCTTTGGAAAGGTTCTCGAGGGCCTTGATGTCGTCGACAAAATCGAAGGATTTGGATCCCAAAGTGGCCAAACCTCGGCACCTGTCAAGATCGCCAAGAGTGGCGAGCTGTAGATCAAATTCACAATTTTCGGTGAAAGAGTCTCGAACTCATAATAAAGGTGGTGTCGTCCCTCTAAGTATATAGCTTTAATCTATATAAATGAACTAAGCCGCACTCGCATTAGATCTAGTAGAACGAATATCAATAACTTAAATCATTTCTTTCATCAAGAATGTTGTCGCAAAATGATGTTCCTTTTAGCTACGTAGGGTGTTGAGCACATGGAAGGGGACGAAATGACGACAACGTCCACGGAAACACTTGCCCCTTGAGAAAACCTCCCGCGCGATTGGAAGGTGAGGTTGAATTGGTGCCATGTGTTGCAATTTTGAGGTTGTATGTCCAAATGTTGTCATAAAAAATAAGTAATTGTTACAGTAATTCAATCTACTTATGGGCAGCACTAAATATTTCTTGTAGACATTCAATTTTAATATCCTCCTCCATATCCCCAATCTACTTATGGGCAGCACTCCAGAAATATTTCTTTCAGCCATTTAAAATTAATATCCTCCTCCATACCCCCCACCGCCACCGTAGTTTCCTCCACCGCCGCCGCCGCCACCGCTGCCAGCATACCCGCCACGGTCGTCATATCCTCCCTGGCCGCCGCCTAAAAAATGAGAGATACATTACAGTACACGTAGAGGGAAAAGAGTAAGAAAAGTCAGAAAATCGACGAAATTATGGAAAGAGAGAAAATTGGTGGGGCAATCGTGAGGTTAGGGGTGAGCGCCGACAAGTTCCGGTAAATCGCCAAATCCGATGTCTTCAATCCTTGAGGAATCCTTCAAAACGTAGCATCGAGACGAAATGTAGCTCATTTCATGTCGTTCTTGAGAATCCGGCACCGTGGTAGCATCGATGCGGTCAGTATTCTTATCTGTTCTCTTCCTCTCGCCTTCCTTCGTAGAAGCAACCTTGAATTCGATGACCACTTGCTGAGCAGCACTACTAAAGTGCAACCACCCAAGAAGAATTCGCCGCGAAGATTGTCATCACCCATCCCATCGCCGCCTACCACAAAGTCCTCAATTCGAAGCCAAGAGAGACAAGGGGAGTGCATATATGGCAGGATATAAACAGGTGACGACAGGCAAAAGGCAGGCCCGCGGATATGTGATCATATGTGCGCAGTAGCGTGCAACACATATGGTAGTTCTTGACGATCCGAGTGGCTTGACGTACCCTTGAGGATGTCCAAATACTGTTGCTTCAACCGCGGCCCATCGAAATCATTCAACGATGCCAGTCTTCGGAATTCCAATCGTAGCCGATTCCGCGGTATGCAAATAAAGAGGACACCCTCAAGGCGCAGTAGGTAACATTCTGGAGTTTCGTCACCCTTGAAAAGCCAACGAGGGAGCTGACCGTTGTAGCGAAGCCGTCGTTTGCAACGAACCTTGTCGAACAAACCAAGCCGAAGAAGCTCGAGATGGCAGGCGAAGCCAGGTTGAATCTTCCCCTACTATGGAAGCGAAGCCAAGCATACACAACGAAGCCTACAAAGCCCGGAGGTATACGGAAACCTTGACGAAACCGTTGACGAACCCTTGAAGTCCGGTAATCTTCGTGAATCTTGATGTACAACTTGATCTTGGTGATCCGAATAACCACACTCTCGGACACCCTCACCCCTCAAACCAAACTCAACGATAACATTCAACATAAGGTAATCAACATCATTGCAAACCCCAACAAATAATATATCTGGGCAAACAGACGACAAGAAAAAAGGTGATCTCGTTGTGACCTCTCCCGCAAGACTTGTGTTGCCCGAGCACGCACAGATCCAGCGTAGATTCACGACAAAAGCAACAACACTACCAAAATTCATATTGCATCCACACCATAGGCATGCGCTCTCGAGAAATTTGCGAACCTACCTCCATAGCCGCCGCCGCCGCCGCCGCCACCACCACCACTGTATCCTCCGTCGTTGTACCCACCGCCGCCTTCATATATTATATATGCAAGATGAAACACAAATGTGCGTCAGATAAATCCTGTTCAGAAAGCATACAGAGGTAAATCAAATCAGTGCATCGACTCCGGGTAACGCTTACCACCATAGCCACTGCGGTCGTCATAACCTCCGCGACCTCCACCGCCGTAGCCTTTGAAAGGGAGGCCGAGAGGAGTGATAAAACAATATTGATGAAAAAGAGGTTAGGTCGAGCGGGGCGAATCGAGCGAGCGAAAAAGCAAGGAAGGAATTGGCAAATCTCGACAAATCGCAGACGAGATGACTTACCCCCGCCTCCGCCTCCACCACCACCATATCCGCGGTCATCATATCCACCACGACCACCACCGTAGCCTGAATAAAAAGGGGAGAAATAGATGAATGCGGTCAGATTATTGACACACGGGATCGGGCTGGAATGAAGAGACAGATCGATCCATTAGCTAGGCCTATTGACTCACCGCCGCCACCGCCGCCGTTGCCGTAGTCATTGTAGCCGCCGCCTCCTCCTCCGTATCCACCACCGCCGCCGCCTGCAGTAGTAGAATCGATCCCAGGGACCCAATGAGGGGGGGCAAAGAGAGTATCAGAAAAGGAACGAAATGCCAGCTAAACTTTCAACTTGATGCATGCTGTATTCATGACACAAAAAAGCTCCGAAACTTACCACCGTAGCCAGAGCGATCGTCATATCCCCCACGGCCACCGTTGCCAGCACCGCCGAAGCCACCGTTGCCACCGCCGCGGGGTCCTCCGCCGCCGCCCATGCCCTTGGGCTGAGCCTCGTTGACGCGGAGGGAACGGCCGTCGAGCTCGTAACCGTTGAGGTTGCTGCACGCCTTCTCAGCATCGGCAGAAACCATCGTGACGAACGCAAAGCCTCTCACACGGCCGGTGTCCCGATCGGTGGGGAGGAAACAGTCCACAACCTGTCCCTGATCCTCAAAGATCTTGCGAACGGTCTCCTCGGGGGTGTCGAAGCTCAGATTACCGACGTACAGCTTGACCTCGGCACTGCCACTCGAGTTGAAACCTCCCATACCTCCGGGGCCGAAGCCGCGATCGCGATCGGCGGGTCCTTCGCCACGGGGCTTGGATTCGTTGACACGGACAGTGCGTCCGTCGAGCTGGGATTGGTCCATCTTGGCAATGGCCGCCTCAGCGGCGGGGCGGGTGCCCATACTGACGAACCCAAACCCACGGGGTCTGCCGGTACCACGATCGCTGGGGAGGAAGACGTCGGTGACGGGACCGAATTCGCCGAAGACCTGGCGAAGGCGGTCCTCGTTGGTGCCTACGTAGCGGGGATTGGTGTGATGAGCGATAAGCGAATGGTTGGGGGTAAGAGACGGTCATCCAAGAAAGGAACTAATCTTGTAGAACCGTGGCGCCGTGTCGCCAATAAGTAAGTCGAAAAGGAAGCTTTCACATCATGTATCAAGTGCCACAAAGAA
>Ga0115006_10002342_pt1 | contig 12423 bp, 14 predicted proteins | sample ArcOceMetagenome_3_FD_88943 | JGI IMG/M metagenome (GOLD analysis project Ga0115006, IMG submission 88943) | Marine eukaryotic phytoplankton communities from Arctic Ocean - Arctic Ocean- Svalbard ARC20M Metagenome | ecosystem: Environmental > Aquatic > Marine > Oceanic | place: Arctic Ocean...
CCTCCCCCCCCCCCCCCCCCCCTCCCGCCCCCCCCCCCCCCCCCTCCCCCTCCCTCTCTCTCTTGCGCGCGCGGCCTCTCTTTCTGACGCACCGGCTCCACAATTTTGTTGCTCTTGGCGTCTTGCAAAACCGCGCGTCTGGTGCCGCCCTCGGTGCAAATGCATGCTGACCAAGATCGGAATGCTTGCATCATTAGGTGGGATCAGGGGTGTCGATAGACCTCGGTCTGGGAAACTGCATCAATACACTTGATTTTGTAGCGGGAGAAGGAGGGTCGGGCGCAAGCGGGGGGCTGCAGGTCGCGGGAGAATGGCGCCTCGGCCCTCCTTCCCCGTAGCTGCGCATTTCGCCGGCTGCAGACGAAAGCCATTTGTTACTGGATCGGCCAGGCAGGCGCTCAGTGTTGGTTGCCGTTGTGGAACAACCTGGCGCTTGCGACCTGAGACACTGCGCAAAGCACTTTTGCTATTTATTCAACATTAAAGTTTGGATAGACAGTGGCCTGGCACAGAGCAAGGCAGTTTTTGCTTGGTAATAATGATTGTTGTTCTTCGCCACCTCTCCGTCCGGGGCTGCCACCTAATTTACAACTAGTGTACACTTCAGTCTCAGCAAGATATGCGGTCCAGGGACAAGTTCGGAGCCGCCCATTCTCACCAAAGGGCTCTCGCTCGTCCCTGGGATCTCGCTCGTCCCTGCAAGCGGCGTTCCCTCACTCGGGACCGCCTGCTGGGGATTTGGCATTTAGAGAGTGGCTTGGGGATTGGGCAGTAGGTGAGTGGCTAGGCGAGCACTGCTCGATGAGGTCTTTGGACAGCCCGCGATCAGCCCCTAGATATCTAGTCAGGGATCCTGACCCTTCCGCGGGCGCGTCGTCAAGCGAGATACCGTTCAAGCGCATATGCTGCAGGTTGCGCGGAATAGCTTTCAAGACGCGTCCCTCAGGTGGAGAGATAGGCCGCTCCTCTTTGCCTCTTGCTATCTTCTGCGCAAAGAGAATCATATCCAGCAGGTCGTCTTCCTTCAGCGCCAGCGGCAGGTGAGGAAAGGGCGGTTCGTTATCGACGTCGCTGAGGAAGCTCAGCTCAGGCGATCGCAGGTCCATGTCACCAAGGTGCGGAAACGTGAGACATAACTCATCCCTGAGTTTCCGGTTGACGCGCATCTGAGCAACCAGGCGCTTGTGTTCGTCCAGGCGCAAAACTAGCTGCTCAACAAGTTGAACCTTATGTCGCGCCAGCAGATACCTCCTCACGTCAGCCGGCACATCTATAATGTTCTTGACCTCCTCGGGCAAGTTGGCGATGAAGTCGTCCATGATCTTTCCTACCCACTTGGCCGAAGGAGTCGAGGATGACTTTGTGACCTTACTCGGCCGTCTCTTATTTCCTGGCACAACTTTGACCACCCGCGATATCTCCAGCATGGTAGCTTGCCAGGCGCCCTTCCACTGTCTCATTAACCTTCTATTCCGTGCTCGCTCAAATCTTATCCACTGCATTTCCCAGACCACAAAGCTGGTCTTGCGACTCAGACTGAATGCCCGAACGCATCGCTGTATCACACGGACCGCCGCATACTTGGCATTTACAGCCAAGACCACGTCTTGGCGAATGTCGCGAAGCTCTCGGAGAAATTGGGCGATGGCAGCGACGTGCTTTGATTTCTGCCACATGTGTATCATGTGTCGTGCGCGGGACAGAATTTTTTCTTCCTTATGGTCCATGATATCTTTGAGACTCTTGTTGTTGAAGGGATCATTGCGATATTGAAGCAAAACTCTCCACCACCTCTGAATCCGGATCACATACTTGACGTTGGTCTTCTTCTTGGGCACCAATTTCCGGGCCTTGGGGTTCAAGCGGATAGCAAAACAAATCACCATAAGTGCTGTCAGGAATGGCTGAGAAAACTCGCGACTTCGCAGTTGCTCACTTTTTTCGCGTATTCTCAACGTGCGTTGGTACTCCTCGTATTCGGCCACGGCACGCTCGTGGGCCTCTTGCAATTCCCTCTCTTGCTTTGTCCTCTGCTTGTTTTCAAGCATGTTCAATTGCAGGGTTTTTCGGTGTTCACTGTCCTCGAGAAGCTTCTGCTGCTCCCACAGGCGCTCGCGCTCTCGCTCTAAAGTCAGAGGCACGCTCTGGGAGCGACGCTCAGCCTCCAGCTTGCGCTCCCGTTCATTTTCACACGACATTCGTGAAACGCAGTCGCGATTCTTGGCGATCATGTTCTGCTTATAATAATGAGCATTTTCCTGTTTCTTAATTTTGGGTAATTCTTTCTTTACAAATGTCTCCAGGCTCTGTCTTCGATCCGGCGATGACCGAATGTCCTCGAGTCGTGCATGTGCTTTCGACTGGGGACCCCACCGCATGGTGGTAGCGATGGTGCTGGCTTCGATTCTATGACACATCTTCTCGAATGTTCTATCCCGTTCTTCTTGGTGCTTCTTCTTCAGCTCCTCTACAGACATGTGGAGGGTGGAAGGTTGAGGGTCGTTGGAATCTTTTGGCCGTGGAAGTAATCCATCTCGAATGAGCGCTGCAACCAAAACTTGCCGCACTTCCTCGTCTTCTTCTTCTGTGTCGGCAACAGAACCTCCCCGCGATCGCGGACTCAGTGCCCACGCGGGCTGGTTATTGGGATTCGACAGTCCTAAAGTGCAAAAAATAGGGTAGGGCTCACATCCTTGCAGCGGTGTTGCGTCCGCACAGCTGAGGACAAGACCCGGGAGGGTTTGGACAGACCCCGCCGAATCACGAACTGCCCAGTTCTTACGTGGACTCATTAGCATCATGGCTCGTTCCTTGGCCTCCTCAACAACGCGCCCGGCTCGAGTCTGTACGTGTCGACTAGGAGGCCCGAGCGTACCTTGCACTTCGCTGAGGTGTTGATGCTCCCAGAGCCGGCGACCTTCAACGGGTGTGAAAAGCTTGTCGCGCGAAAGTTTCTTGACACCGTGCCTTGGTCTCAACTTGCTTGGCACTTGGTTCGTATAGTAGGCCATTTGGCCGACAAGGTCGCTTGCGAAGCCCATGCGGCTGGGAGTCTGAGAGCGCCTAGCAGAGGGATGCACGTCTCCAGAGCCAGAAGCTTTACGGGTATTCAAGTCCAAGTCCTCGAACTCGGCTCTTGCTTCTCGCTGTTTCGCCCTCTTCGCCTTGTTTTCGGGCTTCGGCACAGGGGCGTAGGCGGGATACGAATGTCGAAAGAGGACCTGTTCTGCTTCCTCCAACTCCATGGACTTTGGGGTGGGGAAGCGGAGGCCCCAGCGGCCTTCGATGGCGGCAAAGCCGGCCGGATTTTCAACATTCATAAGCTTCAACGGCTCATAGTCGCGCTCGTGGTATCTTACCTCGTCCTCTTCCTGCGAGATCTGAACGGTTTTTGGCCTGTTGCCTGGTGCGGACAGGCTCACCACCATCAACTGTGCCTCTTTCTGCGCCGGACTGGCGGGCAATCGGGCATCTCGGAGGATGGTCTTTTTGGAAGCAGCAGGGGCTTTGCTGCCAGAGCCTTTCGCTACGCTAGGCGAGCGGCGGAAGGAGGTTATATCGGCCGAGGGTCCGGCTGGCTCGCGCGGGTTGGCCGCCAGCGCCTCCCTGACCCGTTCAAGGTCCTGCTTCAGCCTGTCTATTGGCTCCGCCGACTCGCCGAACACCCAGCTCACTCTCGCAAACGCATCACTTTGATTCTTTGGATGCGACCGCTCGCGGATAGCCGCGCGCACACCCGCCAAGACGACGTCGGAAATAGCCCCCTCCTCGCCATCGGCGGTCGACACGTGCGCCATCTCCGAAACCCCACGCGTACCCTGCAGTCCAGTGAGCCCTCGGCTGACTCCAGACTGCAGCATTCCACTTGTCGACACGTTGTGCGCGCTCAACAGGCTCGCCGAGCCGCGCGAGCGCGAGGACGCCTTTGCATCGCGGCTTTGCCCCGCCGTGTCCTCGCCCTTGCGCGCGGGGCGCGTGTGGCTCCCGCTGCCCGCGTCTGCGTCTGCGCCGCGGTGGCTCCGTATGATGCGGTCAACCGCCGGCGTTCGCCCCATGGCCAGCGATCGGTGCGTGCCCCCGCTCACGCCTGCCTGTCACTCACGCCCGTGCACGCCGCGGGGGCCTGGGACCGGGGCCGCCGGCTCGAGGGTGTGTGTGATGCCGGCGCGCGTGTGCGCCCTGTGCCACCCGGCCATCCTCGGCTCCCCCTGCCTCTTGCCTGCCATATCTCCCCCCGATGGCTCGCGGCTCAGCACGTCCTCTCGAGGTGCTCCCTCCAGGTTGCTCCAGGTTGAAGGTGCACAGCCGAGACGTGAGTGATGCCGAGCAAAAGCCAACTGCCCGACAGAAAAAAAAAACTGCTCCGTGAACTGAATTCCAGAATCCTCCCCTCTCTGACAACGGTACTAATGTGCTCGCTAAGCAGTGAGAACAATTCTGAAATCCGGGAATAATTCAGTTTCGAGAAGTTTGGTTTCGGCCCGCCTGTTCTCGAGTTCTGTTCCCCTTCCCGGCGCGCATGCGACAGCGCCGCTGGTAGGACCTGCTCCTGGCAGGGGTCCTCTCGCCGCCATGAGTCTCGAGCGCATCGGGGTGCACAGCAAGCCGAATCCGACCAGGTGGGTGTGCCAGGTGTTTTGGGTGCGGGCTTTGTCTGAAGGGCCCGGCGGCGGCGGCTGCGGCGCCGCGGCAGCTGTGCAGGGCCTGCACGTCCACCGGCTGGACTCGTCACCTTGCAGCGCGCGCGACGTGCAACCATGCGCGGCCAGGTTGCACGCCGGGTGCACGCATCACGCCGCCGCGGGCTCACGCTGGCGCTGGCAGGAAAACGTTCAAGCCCGTCTTCACGGAAGATGCTCTCGACTGGAAGATCCACCGCGCAGCCCAGACGCCGGGCCCAGGTGCCGCTGGCCGCGCGCTGATCCTGTTACCCGCGCGGCAGCGCGCGGTGCACCTGCTGACCGGGTGAGCTGCAGGGAATTACGGCAACCCCGACCAGGTGGTCATCAAGGGGGGCAAGTGGGGTAAGGAGATGCCCCTGTCCTATCTGGACATCGCAGAGATGAACGGAAAACAAACGCCCGGGCCGGTACCGCAGCCCGATCCCGATGTCTTGGTCGCGCATTGCCGTGCGGACGGTGCTGACCGCTGGGCTGATCTTGTGTGCAGGGCGCATATGAAGAGATGGACGCAATCAAGAAGCTGCAGCGCGGGGCCACCAGCGGGCGCTTCAACATGTCAAAGCCCAAGACCTACATCGAACAGGTAGAATACGACAACCGACACGTTCCTGGGCCGGCATCATATGAATTACCCTCTGCCAAGAACTTGAAAGGGGGCAGATTCAACATGAGCAAATCAAAGACGGAAGTGGAGTGGATTTGCTATCGGGCTGCACAGGTTCCTGCGCCCGGGGAGTACGGCGTCGAGGAACGCATGCCCAATGGCGGAAAATTCAACATGGTGAGTGGGAGCCCTGCTGCATACCTGCACAAACACGCTGTCTTGAACGCTTGCGCAAACGCGCAGGCATACTCTGAATGACGAGAGTCTCGGTGCTTCTGTGCAGGCAAATCCAAAAACACCGCTTGATGTGCAGATTATGATGTCAAAACGTCTGCCGGGCCCCGGCCAATATTTTCAAATGAGCGATCCTAGCGCAACATTCAAGGGGGGCAAATTCAACGCATCGAAATCTAAATCTGACATAGAATGGACCATCTATCGCGCCAAGAAATTGCCTGGCCCTGGGCAATACGATATTGAAAAGCCAACCAAATATGTGGCTAAAAATGTACGTGTTCCAGTTCCAGTCTGCAAAATTCGATTGCCTCTTGTGAATTAGCAGTACCCATGGCTTGCCTTGGATCCCAGCCTCTGCATTCTTAGAGCTGGTGCTCGCCGCGCGACTGACGCAGAGATCTGCGGACAGGTGCCAAAATTCTCCTTTCAGGGGCGTCCAGGGCCGGCAACAATGCCAGCGCCTTTCCACTCGCTGTAATGATCCCGATGCCCCCTTATATGCTTGCATGCAGAGTGCAGACCCGCACCCAGGTATGTTCTTGCTTGTCTAACCAGAAGGAGTGTCTGATGAATGAACAGATCAAGTACGATGGGAAGCAGCAAGAACCATACACGTCGCAGCAGGCTGGGAAGCACGAGCCAATCACTTGATGCCACTGCCACGTCTGCTGTGAGGTATCATCGCGCGCACGTGTGTGCGTGGCTAGGAACGCGTGGGCGAAACGCGAAGCCTTACGATCAGATACAAAAGAATATGCAGAAAGCTGCAGAGATGCTTTGGCCTAGCGCTTTTGGCGAGTACCTCGAGAGGTTCTGACCTTCTGTGTGAAATAGCCCTGTCAAACCAGAGGAGGATGGCGACCAAAGTCTCGATACATCCATAGACCTTCGTGCATCCACAGCTTCTCCATCCCGCAAACCCAACGAAAAACGAGTCAAGGACAGCGAGGCCAGATTCACTGATCGCCTGAAAACGGTATTGTCCCAACGTAACGTGACCTCATCTCACGCTCGCCGTTCAGCAAGCAAATGGATGCTTAAGTGCATGCGCGAATATGCTTGTACTTATGTCTGTCAAGGCGCTCCGCAGAAAAGGGAGAGAACACTTGATGACCTCTTGCGCGTGTGTACTTTCCAACACATTGGCAGGCGTACACGAAGTCAACGATGCGCAGAAGAGCTGCTTCAGTGATGGGGTTTGGCTCCTCCTTCTTTCTTTAACGCCTGTTTCCAATTTGCATCAGTAGAGAATAAAGCGTCCTGTCAATACCGGTATTGAAGCTGTTCCACGTCAGGCAGGCACAATTGAGAGTGCATTTTATTAATTTATTCGAAATCTTTAGAAGTTTGGTAAGACGTGCCATCACACAGGCCCGTGTCCACTTATAACTGCACCAGAAAGTGCCACGCACTAGAGATCCAAAGCAGCAATCCAAAGACGTGTGATGTCAGCGTCTCAACTATCCACCGGAGGGAGCATTTGCTTGCACATCGGTCAGGGCTTTCGGTAGCACGTAGGCGAACACCGCACAGATATTATTGAAGACAGGCTTGAAGCTTGGCTCGATCTTGAGCGCGAGCTCTTCCACCACCTGGTGGAACATTCGACCCTAAGGAGGTGGATGTCAAGGATTTTCGGAAGGAAAGAAAGCCTGTTCCCGCAGATCCGAGACGTGGCGCTGCCTTGGACAAAATGGGCGATGAAATCTCGACGCCATTGCTGCCAGCCAGGAACGGTCAGCATGCACTTAGATGACAGCCAATGCCTGTATCTTGGCAGCGGGACAAGCATGCATGCGGGGATGAGGGGAAGGTTAAGGACGCGTTGCACGCGCACCTGCCGCGGGCAACGATGCGATTGAGACGATTCAGTATCTGTTCATCGCTCCTCTTGAAGCTCATCAATTCACCCGACGTCTGCCACATTGTACAAGTATTCAGTTTATCGCCGTGCCTGTGAAAGCAATCACTCTCCGATCTTACAGGACAATAATATGACATTGTATGACAGCATGCCAAGACATACATTTCGAGACTGAAAGGGCGGAATGGCACTCCTCTCTGTGTCTACTACCCTCCTTCACGAACCTGCTGTGTCCTTTGCTCAAGCAGACGAGTATATGATTCGGGCACATCTGCAGATACAGCACCACCCCTCGCCGTTTTCAGAACGCGCTGCCTGGTTGTCTCGAAACCTCCTTGTCGCCCTCCACGGTCCCCGCGCTGATTCCCAGAACCAGCTGCCCCGCGCATTGCTGGCCAACTGCCTCCCCCAGCGCCACTCAAATGTGGGGAGCGTCGTTCTCCAAGGGACTTGGAACTGGAGGTAATGGTGGCGTCGTGCCGACCCGGCACCGGGACTGGAGGCAGGAAATCATGCAGCAGCGAGCTTGATGAGCCCTCGTCCATCTCATGCAATCGAGACCGCGAAATGCGCACAAACTTAGTGTTGCCCTCCCCCAGCTTGTTCGTGTGCTGGGGAGGCGTTCCGAGAGAGACACGCTGTTGCTGCTGTTGTTGGTGTCTGTGTTGCTGCTGTTCTTCGTGTTGCTGCTGGTGTTGCTCTCTGTTCACATCTGCACGTGATGGCGAAGTGCGTGCTTCTGAGGTCCGTGATGGCGAAGCGCTTTCTTGAAACGTATGCTTTGCGCGGCCAACTCTCAGAAACTTGATACCTGGATCCTGTTCCTCTTTCTTGCGCCGCTCCCTGTCTGTCATGAACACCAAAGTTTCTTCCGTCTTTTGCGGTGACGGGGTCATCGCTACGAGCTGCAACATCTCTCCCTGAGGATTCGGCGACATGCTTTCTCCGCTTGGACTATGTGGGTGTTGCACAGCGCATGTTAGAAGCGCGTTGCGTGTGAATGCCACGTGACGGGGAATAGAAATGCAGTAGGTTGGCATCAAATCGCAAGCTACCTGGCGCCAAAGACAGCCGTCAGAGCTCCTTCGACAGTCATATTCTTCCTGCGAGGCCTCAAAACCCGCTGATGGCGATATTGGGGTCGAACCCCACGCCCTCGAGCCTTTCCGGCGTCCAAGGATGTCTCATCTGAAGGTGAATCACACAACAAGCTGCTACCCAAAGCCGGGTCACTGATACTTCGATGAATACCCCGTTGCTGCTCAGGCGCGTTTACACCATCCTCCACGGGCGACTCCTGATGCTGTGGGTCTGAGGTTGCCGGAGACCCACCGCCATTTTCCTTGTGCGCGTTGCTTCCTGCACCAGCACCAATCAGCAAACGCGTTGCTTGATAGGGACCGCACGCTGCAGGAGTCCACGGGCAAGACATGCGGAGGGACTATTGGGGCAGACCAATTGTCAAAACATCAGCTACAACGTCGGCAAGTGTATTCTTGCGGGTGAGCGCCTTTTCGGATTCACACTTTTTCAGGCTCTCGTAGTAGAAATCCAGCACGCTGGCGCCGGGTGGCGGCCCATCGCTGGACAAAATATTCTCTCACCATTATGAGCATGTTTCGAATGAAAAGCTTCGCAGGCGCTATCAAAAAGAGTCAGGCAAGCAAGTGCCAGATTCAATGATACGCACACACTAAAATTCCCACGGGACCTGAGCAGGGCTTGCCGAATTGCGGTCTTTGCACCTTCTTCAAGGTCCCATCCATGGTCCTGGTCGGCAGCGTAGGCCCCCAAGGCCTTACACAGCTCCAACCCAGTCCTCTCGAGATCCGCCGCTGTAAAATGCGTCTAACACATTGTACAATTGTCGTCAGCGTGAGGTCCACAATCTGTCGCATATACTCGCACACTCTGATCCAGCACGCAAGCTCGTGGCGCGCTAGCTGATTAGCCTACGCGTACAGATGCCAGAAAGAGCAGACATCACCCAGCGCCTTACCAGAGTTGCGTCTTCAGAGCCATCGTGCAGAAGATTCGAACCGCAGAAGGAGGCCTCAAGAGTGTAGCTATGTATGATGGCGCATTCGCGCGCCACTGCAGCACGGCCCGTGTTTTCCTTTTTCTTGTCCACTTCGAAGTGGCAATCCTTGAATGAAACACACGGCCACCGTTGGCTGCCCCCCAAAGCATCCGTCAACAATGTAGCAATGGCGTTTGACTTTGTGTACTGTTTTCTCCCTACACAAGCACAGATGTCTGTGCCTACGCTCCCGGCACGTCGAACTAGATCCTATGCCTTGCGGGCTTGCTATCATCCAACCATCCGCAGGTCGTCACATCTCAGCCAATACCTTTGCGCTAATCTGCAGCAGCCGTGTCTAACCACAGTCGGTCGCTTCTCGATTCGCGCGTGCAGAGCAGTACCTGAAGAGCTTGGGGAATTGTTGCTCTCTTCGATATGCTTTCTGATGCATCTCTACAGCGCCAAAATGCGAGGACCCAAACGCCGCACTGTTGCAGCCATACATGAACACATTCTTTTTCGTGCTGTGACCGTGCACATCGCAATAGAGAAATAGGCGCCCCTCGCCTGCCAAAGTTTTTAATCGTCTCTTGGCATAGTAAATCGTGGGATGTCGTTCTTTGCTCGGCTCAGTCCAGTTGCGATTCAGATCGTCCCCTGACTGTGTATTGATTGTACCCAGACACGTCCAAAATTTAGTGTCAGCAGTGATTCTCTCTTCCTCTCTCTTTGTCTCACTCTCTCGCGCGCGTGCGGGCACGCTCCCTCACCACTTCCTCACGCATTGCATTTCCTCGGACTATGCACGTGCATACGAATGTTGCGTGAGCCCAAGGGGGCTATGACGGTGCAGGAAAAGGCAACGAACGGGCAAAATACCAAGGATGCGCGATAGTGGCCGTGGATGACGCCGTCAGGATTCAACATGGGAATGACTTCAAATACGAAATGGTCGCGCAGCACTTGCGCAATGTTGTCATCTGACACCAGAAACTGGATGGCACCCTTGACTATGTAGCTGGCATTGCTTTCTCCAGGGTGAACCCTCCCGGAGATGAACAACACAGGTCGGCGCTCGACTTGCGAGGAAGGACGAGGATTGCAAATCGCGAGAATCTCGCAGCTCACTCCTCCTTCTGTCTTACACAACTCGTTGCGTGTCATAATGCGCCTCTTCTGAGAAAGCACCTCTGCTTCTAGCAGGAGATTTCCGAGGTCAGAGTAGGTAAAGGGATAGCACATGGCGATGAAGACAACATCGTCGTCGTGAGGAAACTGCAGAGGTGGGAATCAAACGATGGTGTCAGCCACTGCATGTATCGAACTGTGCATGCATGTCTGCAACATAGTAATAGAAATGACAAACGAGCAAAAGGCACCTCGATCGCAAACGACAGAGTAAAGTTTCTGCCGCCATTCTTCTTTTTGACCCCGTTCTCATAGTACCTGATATGAGAGCCTGCCGCACTCTCTTTGTCAGCCCCGGCCATTGCAATGTCGGGGGAAGCAAAAGCGAGCAGAAAGGAGCGGGAAGGAGAGGAAAAGCAAATGCGATGATGCACACCTGCACGTCTCCAGCCAAGTGGTTCATAGCGTTGGGAGTCCGTCTGCGACCACAAGAGCGGTCGCATTCCGTGATGGTACATGCTCTTCTCCTTGTAGAAATGCATGATGTTGAGCTTGTAGGTGCAATCTTTCTTCATGTTCGACACCATGAAGTAATACCACTGGCACCCACCGGAACCCTTGTCCGCCCGCAGGTAAAGGTTGTATTCACAACCGCTTAGCCTTACGGCGCTTGCTAGATTGCCGCTCTCGAAACGCGACTCAAAACGCAAATCCGTTTGATGCCGTTGTCTCCAGGAAACCTCCTCCGTGTCATTGTACACTTCATGGGCGGGAATCCAGCCCTCGGCAAACTTTCGTGCCTGCGGTTCACCTTGGCCTACGGTGCTTCCGTCTCCATCGCAAAGCTGCCCCGCCCCGCCATCGCTTTCACGAGCCGCCTCCCAGCCGCCGTCATGTCGCTCTGCAGGCAGTGCCGGCTCATTTGCAGGTTGGTGCCCTGCGTGCAAGGGCGCAGGGTGTATGAGCCGGCGGGAGCCGCTGGTGGCGAAGTGCGGCGGAACCTTGGTCTCGACGCTTCGCTCCCACGGCGTCCTTGTCTCGCGTCCGTCTACCGGCCTATCACTGCCGCCGCCCTCCTTGGCAGGGAGGGCCCGCTGGCAGACGGAGGAGGAGGACGACGACGACGAGGAGGAGGCGCGATCATCTGCTGAACTAGGCAAACCATTGAGGAGGCGTTGATGTTGAATGAAGGTGTCCTCTTGCTGTCGCAGCCGCACTGCAAGGGTGTGTTCGTGGAGAAGGTCAGGCAGAGGTGCGGCACGGCCAATGGTGCCAGGGGCAAAGGCCAGGTTGCGCCTCACGGAAGACCCCACAACAGGGGGCAGGCGCAAAGCGCGGGCGGGAGGGGGGGGCAACGCAGCGACCACAGCCGCTGACGCCGCCACGCGTTGGGGTGCACAACACGCAGATCACCCGGGCCCTCGATGCAACGGGCGGTGTGTCCTGACGAAGTGCGGCGGAAGCAGGGCTGCTCGGCGCCGGGCTCTTGCGCCGACCGAGCGCGCATCTCGGCCAGAATCTCGGTCGTGATGGAGGACCACATGCCGTGGTGGCGCGCCATCGGCGGCCGGCGTGCACGCTACTGCTGATGTGCACACGGTCGCGCCGCCGCGCGCATTGTCACGCGCGGCTCTGCCTGCTGCCTTACCGGTAGCGTGAGGACAGGCACTTTACCGGTAGCGTGAGGACAGGGCCGATTCGTGAGTGTAAAGTTACATTTGGTAGGTCCTAGGGCAGACACGGGGGGTAGAGAAACCTTTCTAAAAGGCGTTCGACGGTGTTCCCCTGGACGTGGAGTGGATTCCTCGCAGTTGACCCAAAATTGTACGAGTGGTCACAGAGATGTGGAGTGGATTCCTCGCAGTTGACCCAAAATTCGCTAATC
>Ga0115006_10002343_pt1 | contig 12422 bp, 18 predicted proteins | sample ArcOceMetagenome_3_FD_88943 | JGI IMG/M metagenome (GOLD analysis project Ga0115006, IMG submission 88943) | Marine eukaryotic phytoplankton communities from Arctic Ocean - Arctic Ocean- Svalbard ARC20M Metagenome | ecosystem: Environmental > Aquatic > Marine > Oceanic | place: Arctic Ocean...
AAAGAAGGTATAACTCCTACAAAGGGAGGATTACTTTTAGCTGAAAAACAAAGAGAAGACATCAGGTACATTAAAGCATCTGTGGTTTCTCCAGGAGAAGAAGCTATTAATGCTGGTATGAAAAAGGGTGATTTAATATATTACGACAGACATGCCGGTCATATCATAGAAATAAACGGTGATCCGTATCAAGTTATAAAAATGCAAGATATAGTTGTAGTTTTATGAGAATAGAAGCCAGTGACGTTAAAAAATTAGGATTATTAAAGCACTACAGAATAATACGTAAGTGGGCATGCAGAAATAATGATTTAAACGACGCTGATTTAGAATTGTTAATATACCTTGATTGTTTGGACATGTTTACTAAGCAAGATTTTAAAACAGGTTGTTTTTCATATAGTTGGGATAACAGAAGATGGAATAGATTGTTGAAAGAAGGTTGGATAGTTGTTTGGAGAAAAAGAAATCATACTACACAGAAATATCATATATATAAAGTATCCTTTAAAGGTAAGCAACTTATAAGTAGGTTGTACAGAATGATGCTCGGTACAGAAGATATACCAACTGGTAGAAGAAATAAAATAATGAACGGAGATACGTATACTGATAAAGTGCTAAGTGTTTCTATAAAGAATGTAAACAATGATAAAACAAGATGAATCTATATTGGGTCAACCAATATTCCAAAATCCAGGTGTTCCAACGCCATCTAATGAATTAGGTGCTGCTAAACCAGTTTTTAATCCTAACCAAGCAGGTAATGCTGAGTATATATTTGATACAGTTGATCAAAGACAAGCAACCATGCCTCAAAGGCAAATAACACCTTTTGCTAAGTTAGATCCTATGCATAATGGAGAGCCTGGTGTGCAAAAAGAAGATTTCGAACAATTTTAAATATAAAAACATGAAAGACTATAAAAACAAAGCATCAGTAGGGCAGAACGCTATATGGGATGGACCGTTAGATTTAGACGCATTGCCAAAAGGTAAAGGATCTAGTTCTGGAAAATACGGTATGGAATTATCTAAAGCACACTGTGGATGCAGTTCTCTTAAAGGGCCTATTACTCAGATTGCTAAAGGTTCTATGTAATGAACATAGGAGACGTAAAACTATACGCTTTAAACATAACCGCATTATCCGTTAGTATGACTAACATTGAAAACTATTTAAAAGTACTGCTATTACTAGTCAGTATAGGTTATACTTTGTCCAAATGGGTTGGATTAAAAGATGAAGAAAAAAAAGATAAATAATTATGCAACGTACAAACTCTAACTCACCGTTTCAAATAAAAGAAGCAGCTTACGAAAAGCAGAATAGAAAAATGCGAAAAGAAAATCCAGGTATGGGTAAAAGACTCACAAGTGGCACAAGTCCTCGTAGAGTTTCTTTTGCTTGTAGATTTGCTGGTATGAAAGGAGCTATGAAAGATCCAAAAGGAGAACCTACTAAAAAAGCAATGGCTTTAAAAAAATGGGGTTTTGGTAGCATTGGTGCTGCAAGCAGTTTTTGTCAAAAAAATAAATCTAAAAAGTAAATATAAAAATAAATAATTATGAAATCACCTTTTTACAAATCAAAAGAAAAAGTAGAACAAGATTACGCTAGAAATGCTATTGCTGATTATAAAAGCGGAGACAAGAAAGCAGCTAAGTACGAAAAGAAAAAAGAATTAGAAGTAGCCGCTGGAGAGTCAGGAGTTATGATGAAAGGTTCTGCTATTAAAAATCTTAACAAAGGCTATGAGTCTAACAAACAGGAAAAAAACAATTTATTAAGTGATAATCCTATAGCTTCTAAAGCATCTGGTTCTTGGATGTCTAAGCACGTTAAGAAATAAGTTAATGTCTTTTAAATTACAAAATCCTCCATACGCTATAGATAACACACCTATTTATAGCGTAGATATGGAAGACGGAGTTTTAGGAAAAGCTAATAATAACGGTACTATTATAGTAAACAAAAATCTTTCGCCAGCTATGTTGGAAGGTGTTGTAAAACACGAAAAGATACACATAGATCAAATGAAACGTGGTGATTTAGATTACGATAATAACAATGTGTATTGGAAAGGTAAAAAGTATTCAAGAGCTCAGATGAAAGAAGGGGCTAAAAACTTGCCCTGGGAAGCTGAGGCATATAAAAAAGCAAAATAATTATGGCATTTAAAATAACAAGATTTATACCGGCATCACCATTAACGATGACCGATCCAAAAGATCCAAAAGATCCAAAAGATTTAAAAGATCCTAAAAAACCCGCAGCAACTGATGCTAAAAAGAAAGAAACATTGGTCCTTGATAGATTTGCTAAATATAGAAATTTTCCTGGAGCTAAGCCAGTGAGTTTTAGACCAGACGGATCTGTTACTATGATGGATGAAAAAGGTCATACATTTGGTTTGAAAAGATAAGATTAAAACAATGAAAAAAATATTAGAATTTTTCGGTACTAAAGTCTTTAAACAAGTAGGTGATGTAGTTGATAACTTATTTACTAGCGAAGAAGAAAGACTTAATGCTAGAAATGAAATATTTAAAGTCTTGCAAGATGCTCAATTAGAGTTGCAGAAAATGCAGACTGAAATCATTGTAGCAGAAGCTAGTGGTAATTGGTTACAAAGAAGCTGGAGACCAATACTAATGCTTTCATTTGGTTTTATAATAATATATACAAAATTTATATCACAATTATCATCACACCTAATAACACCTACTTTAGAGCCTCAATTCTGGGGTTTACTAGAAATAGGTATTGGTGGTTATGTAATCGGTAGAAGTGGTGAAAAAATAGTAGACAAGCTAGGGCCGCTATTTAAAAAGTAAAAAGATTAAAAACAAGTAATAATAGTAATAACAGTAACCAATTAAATTAAATAAAATGGGTAAATTAACAGATGAACAATTAAAGTCAGTAAAAGAAGGTCAAGGAAAAATCAATTCTATATTAGTAGAGATTGGTTTTTTAGAAGCTAAAAAGGCAGAATTTTTAGGAGCGCACTTCGAAGCAGTAAAAGTTTTAGAAGAAGTTAAATCAGAATTAAAAGAAGAGTATGGTGACATAACTGTAAACTTGGCTGATGGTAGTTTTGAAAAAGTAGAAGCAGAAGTAGAAGAAGCAGAAGTACTTGAGATAGTAAAGTAATGAGCTCTGTTGTAAGGAAAATAAGTATAGGCTCCGACTATAAGAACGACGCAATGCACTACTCTGTAGGTCAAAGCGTTTATGGTGGACATACTATAGATTGCATCTTACATGATGAACAATCTAATTCTTACAGTATTTATATAAGAAAAGGAGATGAGGTAATGCCATGGAAAAAGTTTAATCCTAACATGGCAATATCCGTTGAATATGATTTAGAATATTAAATGAGAAGTCTATATGATTTTATCGTCAAGCCGCTTGGTGATAAATATGACAACGAGATAAAGCTAGGAGACGTTACACTAATACTAAACACTAAAATTGAAAACTTTAAAGCAGTTAATAATTTAGCCATAGTAGTTGAAACTCCAAAAGCTTTTAAAACAGATATTAAAAAAGGAGACATAATAATAATACATCATAATGTATTTAGAGTTTTTTATGATATCCGAGGTAATAAGAAAAAAAGTAGATCATACTTTAATGATGATTTATATTTTTGTTCAGCAGATCAAATATATTTGTATAAGAATACCGGGGATTGGAAATCATTTGGCGACAGATGCTTTGTAATGCCTTTGAAAAACAAAGACACTTTAAGGTCACAAAAAGAGCAAGAACTTATTGGTATACTAAAAATCGGTAATAGTTCATTAAAAGCACTTAATATCAACCCAGGAGACACGATTGGATTTACTCCAGGCAGTGAATGGGATTTTATTATAGATGATCAGAGAGTTTATTGTATGAAATCTAATGATATTGTAATTAAGTATGAACACAAAGGAAACGAAGAAGAATATAATCCAAGCTGGGCATGTAGCAGTTGAAGAATTAATTAAGGTAGCTAAGGAAGCTATTATTGATTCTGATGATGATATATCCGCTGACAGATTAAAAAACGCTGCAGCTACAAAAAAGCTAGCTATATTCGATGCCTTTGAAATACTTACTAGAATAGAAGAAGAGGAAGAAAAACTAAATGACAAACCAAAAGAAGCTAAAGAAGAAAAAGCTTTTAGGGGTTTTGCAGAAGGGAGATCTAGGTAATGTACGAGCAAACTTTAGTAAAAATATTAAAAGACCATATAAAGCCTACTATATTTAAAAGATTAAATAGGTATAAGAAATGGGAGTATGGCTACAACCAAGAACATGATGTAGTTGTTATTAGTAGAACAGGTCAAATAGGAGAGGTTTACGAAATACAAGGAATTAAAATAGCCCTTCCTAAAGAAAATGACGTAGTTACTTTTGATGAAGATAAATGGAAATATTCTGAATATCCAAAAGAACTAAATAGAATTAAATCAGTATTTGATTGGGATGAATACCCTTCGGATTTTAAAGAAAAATGGTATGACTACATTGATACAGAGTTTAAAAGGCGTGAAGAAGGTTTTTGGTTTTATAACAAAGACAAGCCTTCTTATATTACTGGTACTCACTACATGTACCTGCAGTGGTCCAAGATTGATGTTGGGCAACCAGATTTTAGGGAATCAAACAGATTATTCTTTATATTCTGGGAAGCTTGTAAAGCAGATGTACGGTCCTACGGAATGTGTTATCTTAAGAACAGACGATCAGGTTTCTCTTTCATGGCGTCAGGTGAGACAGTTAACCAGGCAACAATATCCACAGATTCACGATTTGGTATTCTTTCAAAGTCCGGGCCAGATGCCAAAAAAATGTTTACTGATAAGGTCGTCCCCATCTCAGTCAACTATCCTTTTTTCTTTAAACCAGTCCAAGACGGAATGGACAGGCCGAAGACGGAACTCGCATACAGGGTACCAGCGTCCAAATTTACCCGTAAAAAACTTGATTCCAATGAAAAATTACAAGAGATCACGGGCCTCGATACAACGATCGACTGGAAGAACACAGGGGACAACTCGTACGATGGTGAAAAATTAAAACTACTAGTACACGATGAAAGTGGGAAGTGGGAAAGACCAACAAATATATTAAACAATTGGAGGGTAACTAAAACTTGTTTAAGACTAGGTTCAAGAATTATAGGTAAGTGTATGATGGGATCAACATCAAACGCTTTAGATAAAGGTGGTGAGAATTTTAAAAAATTATATTATGATTCCGACGCAACAAAAAGAAATGCCAACGGACAGACTCGTTCAGGACTCTATAGTTTGTTCATACCTATGGAATGGAACTACGAAGGATACATTGATTCTTATGGATTTCCTGTATTTGAAAAACCAACAAAACAAACCGAAGGCCCCGATGGGTCGCTAATAACTCAAGGTGTAATTGATTATTGGGGTAATGAAGTAGAAGGATTAAAAGGAGATCAAGATGGTTTAAACGAATACTATCGTCAGTTTCCAAGAACAGAACAACATGCTTTTAGAGACGAAGCAAAACAATCTCTGTTTAATTTAACAAAGATATACGAACAAATAGATTATAACGAGGACTTAAGAAATACAGCTATAATAACCACAGGAAGTTTTATGTGGGAAAACGGTATCAAAGATACTAAGGTTGTTTTTGTACCAAATAAAAACGGTAGGTTTAATGTTAGCTGGGTTCCTCACGTAGGACTTCAAAATAGAGTTGTTGTAAAAGGCGGTGTAAAATATCCTGGTAACGATCACTGTGGCGCTTTTGGGTGTGACAGTTATGATATATCTGGAACCGTTGATAAGAGAGGATCTAACGGTGCTTTGCACGGTTTAACAAAGTTTAGTATGGAAGATGTTCCACCTAATAGATTCTTTTTAGAATATATAGCTAGACCGCAAACCGCTGAGATATTTTTTGAAGACGTATTAATGGCTTGTGTATTTTACGGAATGCCAATACTTGCAGAAAATAACAAACCTAGGTTACTGTATCATTTTAAAAGAAGAGGCTATAGAGGCTTTTCAATGAACAGACCTGATAAAAGATTAAACAAATTATCTGTAACTGAAAGAGAAATAGGTGGAATACCTAATTCAAGTGAGGATATAAAACAAGCACACGCCGCAGCTATAGAATCTTATATAGAAACTTGTGTTGGACAAACAGAAGCTGGTTATGGAGATATGTATTTCCAAAGAACATTAGAAGACTGGGGTAAGTTTAATATAAACAATAGGACAAAGCATGATGCTTCTATAAGTTCAGGACTTGCTATAATGGCTTGTAATAAAAATTTATATTCACCGGTTAGCCCAGTACAAAAGAAAGTTTACGATTTAGGAATTAAAAGATATGACAATAGAGGTTCTTCGTCTAAAATATTAAGATAAATGAAAATACAAACAAATACCGATAGTTCTTTCCCTAACCAAGTTGTTAGCGACGAAGTAAAAGCTAGTTACGATTACGGCTTACAAGTCTCTAGAGCTATTGAACAAGAGTGGTTCAATCAAGGAAGAGGTAATGGTAATAGATATTTAAACAATTGGAATAGTTTTCACACACTAAGGTTATACGCTAGAGGTGAACAGTCGGTACAAAAATACAAAGATGAATTATCTATAAATGGTGACTTGTCTTATCTTAATTTAGATTGGAAGCCTATACCAGTAATATCAAAGTTTGTAGATATCGTTGTAAATGGCATGTCTAATAAGTCTTATGACATAAGTGCTTTTGCACAAGATCCTTTCTCTGTAAAACAAAGAACAGATTATGCAGCCGCGGTTGAAAGAGACATGAACACTAAAGAAGCTCTCGTTAATATTAAAGAAAACCTAGGTATGGATTTTTCTTTAACAGGAAGCTTAGAAAGTTTACCTGAAAACCAAGAAGAGTTAGATGTTCATTTACAAATGACAACTAAGCAAAATGTAGAGATTGCAGAAGAAGAAGTTATAAATAATGTATTGTCTTTTAATAAATACGATCAAACAAAGAAACGTTTAGCTCAAGATTTAACAGTTATAGGTATTGGAGCTGTTAAAACGTCCTTCAATAAATCAGAAGGGATAGTAGCAGACTACGTTGATCCAGCTAATATGATTTATTCATATACAGAGGATCCAAACTTTGAGGATATATATTACGTAGGAGAGGTTAAGTCTATATCACTGGCTGAACTTAAAAAACAATTCCCAACCATACCATTAAGTGAATTAGAAAAAATACAGGATATGCCTGGTAATTCTCAGTATGTAACTAACTGGGGTAATTACGACGCTAACACAATACAAGTTTTATACTTTGAATATAAAACATATTCAGATCAAGTATTTAAAATAAAGAAAACAGAACAAGGCTTAGAGAAAACATTAGAAAAGTCAGATACATTTAACCCACCTGAAAACGATAACTTTGAAAGAGTATCAAGAACAATAGAAGTTCTATATTCAGGAGCTAAGGTTTTAGGTACAAATACAATGTTAAAGTGGGAAATGGCTGAAAATATGACCAGACCTACAGCGGATACTACAAAAGTAATGATGAATTACTGTATATCAGCGCCTAGAATGTACAAAGGACGAATAGAATCTATAGTTAGTAAAATTACTAGCTTTGCTGATATGATCCAAATAACACATCTTAAACTACAACAAGTAATGTCTAGAATAGTACCAGATGGTGTATTCTTAGATATGGATGGTTTAGCTGAAGTTGATTTAGGTAACGGTACTACGTACAATCCAGCAGAAGCATTGAATATGTATTTTCAAACAGGTTCTGTTGTAGGTAGATCATTAACACAAGACGGAGAATTAAATAGAGGTAAAATACCAGTACAAGAATTATCATCTTCAAGCGGTCAAGCAAAAATACAAAGTTTAATAGGTACGTATCAATATTATCTACAAATGATAAGAGACGTAACTGGGTTAAACGAAGCAAGAGATGGTAGCGCCCCAAGCAAAGATGCATTAGTAGGATTACAAAAAATGGCAGCTAACGCTTCTAACATTGCAACCAAACATGTATTAGACTCTTTATTATACTTAACTGTTAGAACTTGTGAAAACATTAGTTTAAAAGTTGCTGATGTTATTGAAAATCCTTTAACTGAAAATGCTTTAACCAATGCTATAAGTACATTCAATACAAAAACTCTAGAAGAGTTAATGAATTTACAGTTGCATGACTTCGGTATTTATTTAGAATTAGAACCAGAAGAAGAAGAAAAAGCTTTATTAGAACAAAATATACAAGTTGCTTTACAAACACAAGCTATTCAATTATCTGATGCTATTGATATTAGACAAATTAAAAATATAAAATTAGCTAATCAATTCTTAAAGCTTAGACAAACTCAAAAGATTAAGAGAGAACAAGAGCAACAACAAAAAAATATACAAGCTCAAGCTCAAGCAAATGCAGAGTCTGCTGAGAAAGCTGCTATGTATGAAGTTCAAAAGCAACAAGCATTAACTGCTGAAAAAGTTAGCATCGAACAAGCTAAGTCACAGTTTGAAATACAAAGAATGCAAACGGAAGCTCAAATAAAAAGAGAGTTGATGGCTGAAGAATTTCAATACAACATACAGTTAGCTCAAGCTCAAATGGGAGCGTTGCAAGCAAAAGAGCAAGAAATAGAAGATAGAAAAGATAAAAGAATTAAAATGCAAGGTACCCAACAATCTGAATTAATAAATCAAAGACAGACAGATGGTTTACCTAAGAACTTTGAATCATCAGGAAATGATGTATTAGGCGGGTTTGGATTAGAACAGTTCGGGCCTAGGTAAGATTACAAACAATTATTTAATTATATTATATTATGTCAGAAGTAAAACAAGAAGGGGATTTTAAAATTAAATCCAAGAAAAAAAGCCCTAAAAAATTAGGCAACCAATCTAATGAGCCCATAAAGGTTAATATAGACGAGGTTAAAGAAAATATAACCGAAGATACAGCTAAGGTAATAATACCTGAAGTAAAAGAAGAATCAGAAGCTCAAGAAGAAGTTGTTATAGTTGGTGAAACTAAAACAGAAGAACAAGCTCAAGATGGTTTGATTGAGGTTATTGAAGAAAGTGAAGATGATGCTGAACCAATTATTGAACAACAGGTTCAACCAGTAGTTGATCAAAGAGTGTTGCCGGAAAACATTGAAAAGCTTGTTAGCTTTATGGAAGATACTGGCGGTACAGTAGAAGATTATGTTAGATTAAACGCTGACTATTCTAACATCGATGATAAAGCATTGTTAAAAGAATATTATAAAAAAACAAAACCATATTTAGAATCTGATGACGTAAGTCTTCTTTTAGAAGATTATGATTACGACGAAGATCTAGATGAGGAAAGAGATATACGCAAAAAGAAAATTGCGTTTAAAGAAGAAGTTGCAAAAGCAAAAGGCTTTTTGGAGAACACTAAGAGTAAATATTACGACGAGATCAAGTTGAGACCCGGCGCTACTCAAGAACAACAAAAAGCAACAGAGTTTTTCAACCGATACCAAGAGGATCAAAAAGTAGCTGAGCAACAGCACACAGATTTTAAATCAAAAACAAACGATTATTTTACAAAGGAGTTCAAAGGTTTTGACTTCAATGTAGGTGAAAAGAAGTTTAGATATGGTTTACAAGATCCGTCGAAAGTTGCAGAAAACCAATCCAGTATTAATAACTTCGTAGGAAAGTTTCTTGACGACAGTGGTAATATAAAGGATACTAAAGGTTATCACAAAGCTATTTATTTAGCTTCTAATGCTGATAAGATTATTAATCATTTTTATGAACAAGGTAAAACAGATGCTACTAAAGAAATAATTAGTAAATCTAAAAACCCAAGCACAGAACCTAGGCAAACTGGGACAGGTGAGTTTGTAAATGGAATAAAAGTCAAATCGATTAGTGGCTACGATAACTCTAAACTTAGAATTAAAACAAAAAAATTTAACTAAAAAAATTAAAAATTATGGCAAATGTAAGTCCAGTGTTCGGTGGTTTAAAACCAACACAAAAAAAACAAGCCTTAGAAGGCAATTATTTAAACTTTACTGATGGGACGAATGATTTCGCACAACAGTACTTACCTGAAATCTATGAAGCTGAAGTAGAGCGTTATGGAAACAGAACCTTAAGTGGTTTCTTAAGAATGGTAGGAGCTGAAATGCCAATGACTTCTGATCAAGTAGTATGGTCTGAGCAAAATAGATTACACATCTCTTATGAGAATGTAATAGCAACTAATGCAGGTGCTGTAGGAGCAAAAGTTTCTACTTTAACTATACCTGTTGGTGGTGCTGGTGCAGCTCTTATTCAAAATGTTGTATCTCCTGGCTCTACTATTGTAGTGATGAATCCAGCAACTGGAGCAGAATTAAACTGTTACGTTGTTGCTTCTGGAGCTACTACTGGAAGTGCTTTAGGTGCTGGTGTATTAACTGTTGCTCCTTATTCTCAAGAAGCATTAGATGGAACTGGAGCTGGAGCTGCTGAAATAGATTTAGTGACTGGTGGACCAGCACTTAAGATCTTTGTATATGGATCTGAATACGGAAAAGGAACTGGAGACGCTAACAGAATTTCTGTAACGCCTTCTTTTACTCAGTATTCTAACTCTCCTATTATCATCAAAGACAAGTATGCAATCAACGGATCTGACACTGCTCAGATTGGATGGGTTGAAGTAGCTACTGAATCTGGTCAAGGAGGTTTCTTATGGTACTTAAAAGCTGAATCTGAAACAAGATTACGTTTTGAAGACTACTTAGAAATGTCTATGGTAGAAGGTGAATTAAAATCTGGAAGTTCAACTACAACTGCTAAAGGTACTGAAGGTCTTTTCGCTGCTGTTAAAAGCCGTGGAAATGTATTAGTAGACTTTACTGCAGCAACTGGTTTAGCTCAGTTTGATTCAATTCTTAAAAACTTAGATACTCAAGGAGCTATTGAAGAAAACATGTTATTCTTAAATAGAGAAACTTCTCTAGATTTTGATGATATGTTAGCTACTGTTGGTCAACAAGGTGGAACTGGTATATACCAAGGAGGTAGTTCTTATGGTGTATTTGAAAATTCTGAAGAAATGGCATTGAACTTAGGTTTCTCTGGTTTCAGAAGAGGTTCTTATGACTTCTACAAAACTGACTGGAAATACTTAAACGACGCTTCTACTCGTGGTGGTGTTGCTGATGCTGGTATCGAAGGAGTATTAGTACCTGCTGGAACTTCTACAGTTTACGATCAAATATTAGGAACTAACATCAGAAGACCTTTCTTACATGTAAGATATAGAGCTTCTCAAGCTGATGATAGAAGAATGAAAAACTGGATCACTGGATCTGTAGGTGGCGCTGCTACTTCTGATTTAGATGCTATGGAAGTTCACTTCTTATCTGAAAGATGTTTAGTAACTCAAGCGGCTAACAACTTTGTGTTATTCACAGACTAGTACCGATTAAATTAATGTAGTAGTTACCCCCGTTGAACTGACGGGGGTGATTATTACTCTTATTCACATTTTTATTATATTATATTATGGCTGCAAAAAAAGCACCAGCAAAGACAGTTGAGGTTGCTCCTCAGCAAGAAGTAGTAGCAAAAGTAGCTACACCAAAAAAACAAGAACCAGTAAAACCAATCTGGGAAATTAAAGATAGAATGTATATCGTTGTAGGTCAAGCACCTTTAACGTTAACTATTTCATCTAAACATACATCAAGGCACCCACTTCTTTGGTTTGATAAGGAAAAAGGTATCCAAAGAGAAATCAGATACGCAACCAATCAAAACTCACCTTTAATAGATGAGCAAAAAGGAGAAGCAACATTAGGACATATAATGTTCAAAGACGGAGCGCTTTATGTTAAAAAAGAAAAACAAAACTTACAAAAACTATTATCTTTATATCATCCACTATTAGGCAATAAATACTACGAACACAATCCAGTAGCTATTGCAGAAGATGAATTAGAAGATTTAGAGATTGAAGTAGATGCAATGATTGCTGCAAGAACAATGGAAGTAGATCAAGCCGAAGCAATACTTCGTGTTGAGATAGGTTCTAAAGTTTCAAGCATGACATCCAAAGAATTGAAAAGAGATCTTATGTTGTTTGCTAAAAAACAACCACATTTATTTATGGAGTTAGCAAATGATGATAATGTACACTTAAGGAATATAGCTATAAAAGCTTCTGAAATGGGTATCATTAAATTATCACAAGATCAAAGAACATTTACCTGGGGATCAAACGGCAGAAAATTAATGACTGTACCTTTTGATGAAAACCCTTACTCTGCAATGGCAGCTTACTTTAAAACCGATGAAGGTGTAGAAGTTTTTAGGTCAGTAGAGAAAAACTTAGAATAACATGTAATAATTAATAT
>Ga0115006_10002344_pt1 | contig 12420 bp, 7 predicted proteins | sample ArcOceMetagenome_3_FD_88943 | JGI IMG/M metagenome (GOLD analysis project Ga0115006, IMG submission 88943) | Marine eukaryotic phytoplankton communities from Arctic Ocean - Arctic Ocean- Svalbard ARC20M Metagenome | ecosystem: Environmental > Aquatic > Marine > Oceanic | place: Arctic Ocean...
GCTGACGACCTCTCCGGTGTCCTCGGTCGTTTTGAGCTGCGCATCAAGCGACTTGAGCTTATCATCAAGTCGGTGCATGGTAATAATGAGGTCCTTGGTTCGGTATTTGACGCTCGCAGCACCATTAGCCTCAAGGACGCCACCACGTGCCGATCCCTTGGACGCGTACATCTCCATCACTGACGCATTGATGGATGCGTCCAGGACGACCCATGCGCCTCCCCGAATCTCGGCGTAGGGAGGAATGAAAACAAAGACGGGCTGCTCGTAGGCGACAAAGGCATCAACGATGAGAGAACCGTACTTGAGGACCTCGTCGAACATGTCTCTCTGACCTCCGCTAAAGCCTCTCCAGTTGGCAAAGATGATGAGCGGTAGGTCCTCCGTCCTGAAATCGTTGATGGCCTGGGCCGTCTTGTAGGCACTGTTGGGGAACCAGACACAACCTGCCTGTTGGATGACTGCCTCGGACGCCTTGACGTCGGCCGGGTCCGCCGGCTTGATTGCCTCGGCAGTGCGATTCTCTGTGGCGATGACGCCCATTGGGATGCCACCGAGACGTGCTCGACCAATAACAACGGTCTTGGCCCACCCCGAGAGAGCCTCCTGGAAACTGCCCTTGTCAAAGAAGCCGCTGAGCCACTTCCCATCCTCGTCCTCGCAACCTGTGATGAGGTATCGTGGATCATACGGAGTGTTGGGAGATGGGCAGAACTCAATCGGTCGCTCAATCTCGTCCACGCCGCGGATGTCTGTGATGGGCAGAAGACCTCCTCGTGAAGAAGGAACAAAAGAGAGCCACTCGACGGCAGCAATCACTGCACGGAGATGGTCGGGCTCGGCAAGATGCGATACACCGTTGGAGTACATAATGCCGGGGCCTCCGAGCTGATCATTGGTAGAGTAAACGTCGCAACCCATGAGCTTGTTAAGCGCTTGGTATCCAGTGAGAATAATTGGCGATGCGGTTGTCTTTTGGATAGTTCTTTGGCCCAATCGCACAAGGTATGCGCCGATGCCGACCGTTCGGCCGAGGACGACGGTCATTGTGAAGATATCGTTGTACGCCGCACTCGTTTCTCCGGCAATGAGGCCAGATCCCTTGAGATTTTCGACGCCAAGGTCGGGCTCGGATCCAATAATGTCGGTGATCTTGTACACCTGTTGCCCATCGAGCGTCTTGGGCACAGCGTTCAGCTCGTCCTTAATCGAGAGGCGCTCGTAGTCCTCCTTGGTAACGTAGAGGTAATCGAAACCATTTTCCGGCTTGGACTGGTCCTTGAAAGCAACCTTGTAGGCCTTCTTGATGCCATCGGCAAGCCCAATACGTGCGCCCGAGTTGGCCGCCACATACAGTCGAGGAATGCGCCTCTCACGAGCAAACTCGGATGCCAGCTTGAAGACCACATCCTCGCGGGTACCGAAGCTACCGGCCTTGTGGGTGATGTCGTTAGCAATAAGCACAACTTGTCGGCCATTGGGATACTCGACGGTCTTGAGCTCCATCAACCATGCGACCATGCCAACATCGTTAGCACCGGCACGACGTTGCATATGAGCCAGTTCGAGGTCGCCATTCAGATAGTCTTGCATCGTCCATGGCGCGTTGCCGTCCTTCCGTTGCACGACAAGTTCCGTGGTAAACATAACCATCAGAGGTCGTGATGCGGCGCGGATGTTGCCATCGCTCCACTGCTTCTCTACAGCGGCCTCGAATAAGGCGGGAAGATCGTAGCAATACAACGTGTCAGATGATCGCAGTGCTGCTTTTCTTTGTGCGTCAAAGGGTCGGATAAGAGGGTAGGGCGAGGACACCTTCATGCCCTCCCATGAGCTGTCACCACTACCCGCAAGGCTAGCCTTGGTGCCGCCAATGAGGCGAAAGACGGCAGTGCTGCCGCTATCGTTGGCAGCCTCGACGTATGTGTTCATCACATGGACATATCCGGTGGGGTTGCTGGCAACCATCCGGAGTGAGATGGGAGGAGAGTCATCGCTCAGGCAGCAAACAAGCCGGGTTTCAACCTCGGCGATACCGAGACGAGAAACGCGCTCACTGTGTCTTTTGAGGATGGATACAATCACCTGTTCAACAACGACAGGGTCCAAAACTACGCGTTCGTAGTCACTGACGAGGTTGATGAAGAGGTGGTTATCAGAGCCGGGGCCGCCCGCGGGAATATTGATATCAAGCGCATTCAGAGCATCCACAAGCATTCGCTCAAAACTGGCTGAAGAGAAATCCAGAACAAAACTCAGTGCTCGGGCGAAGATGCGAGGAGCCTTGTTGGCTTTCTTCTCCTTTTCCAGTGCCTGCGGTCTTGGCGTTGCGACGTAGAGATGAACGTGGCCTGTCGATGTCTGGCAAGAGTCGAGGCTGCGAACGCTGAAGTTTTTAGCAAGGCGAGTAAGGTCTAGATGATACGCCATGCTTGGCTCGATGTTCCGAAAGAGCGAATCCTCCTTGAATTCAAGCTGGGATCGGTACGTGTAGAGAGCCGGCATGGGATACTCGTTCGCCTCGGCATCGGCTTGTCCGGCAAACACAAACGATACTCTTCGAACGTCGGCCTTCTCCAAAGCATACCGATGCGGCTGAAGGAGTTCCTCGCACTTGGCCGATACATCGTCCTCCGTCGCTACGGATTCCTCCATAACAACCAGATACAGCACGTTGATGGGTCCGGTAGAGCACCTTGGGGCAATATTGGAGTACTGGGGGAAACTCGACAAAAGCGTGTCGAAGGATGCCCCATCGGCAACGTCTGCCAGCTTGGAAAGAATCTTGACAACTCCCGTTCGCTGGGTGAGAGGAGGAGCGCCATCATCGCCACGCTCGACGTTCAACAGATTTTGCTCCGAGTCACTCTTGGCCATATCGGCCAATGCGTTCATCGACCCGGGGCGACTCATGATGCGGGTGAGGTCGGTCATACTGGTCATTGGAGTGCTTGCGCTGAAGACACGCTCGCTGGGCTTCGACATGAAGGAGAACTTAAGCGTTCGTTCGCCGTCACCCTTTCGTTCAAAGTCTTTGAGGACGTGCGTTCGGTAGAGTTTTCTTGCGTAGAGCTCAACCAGGGCCATCTCCTCCTTCTCTTTGGATGACATCTCGAGCATGGGAAAAAGAATATCAGCTATTGGGACATTTTCGTCAATGAATTCCTGGACATTCGTGATATCGCCAGAACCCTTTGTCAAAGCTTCGTTCAGCACACCTGCCAGAGTAAACGCGCGGGTCTTTCTCTGTTCGATACTAGGCAAACTCTCCTGAAGTAAGAGCTTGCGAGCCTTGAGTGCAACGGCGACGTAGTGGGCATTTCCACCCATCGAACCAATGTCAGAAAGACACGGCAGGGCTTCGCTCAAACTGCCTGAACCAGCCACAGCAGAAACTCGTTTTCCAACAGGAGACGTGGCGCTAGTTCTTGTGTCGACCTTCATGCCGCCACCAATGGCATCGATGATGGCCTTAACGATCCTCGACGTGGACTCGAGCTGAGCATGAGCCCGACAGACGCTGAGGACAACATCGAAGCCATCCTTGTGGGCCTTGCGAAGGCTGTCGACTGCATCGGCGTATGAAATCCCATCGCAGAACCACCTCTCAAAAGTCACCCAATTTCTGAGGATATCGAGGTACGCAAGGAGGACACGCTCGGCACCGGGGACGCCAGCGGCCGTACTCTTTGTGTAAGGCATGGCGGCTTCCTTAAGTGGGGTTGTAAGAGCAATGAACGCAGCGCGCTCGGCGGCATCCTGTATCACATCCGCTTGATCGCAAAGCATAGCAACGACGGTCTCGGCGGGGAATCTGTCGAAAGGAGGGTGAGGGTGGAGGAAAGGAGTCAGAAAATGTAAGACAACAAATAGTTGATGCAGAGTAAATCAATGGAAGCGAATGACTTACCGTGCCTGACTTCCGACGCCAGATGTAATATTCTTGAACTCGGCAATGAGGCTGGATAGATCATTGAACAACTTAGCATCAATGCGTCCGCTGAGAACCGAAAGCTGCTCGTCGATCTCATAAACCGGCAAGGAGGGGCTTGTCGCCGCATCCTGCACGGCCTCCATCGCCTGCTTAAGGGCGTCCTTGCTCAAGAGATATCCCGCCATACCACCTCTGAGGCTTTCGAGAGCCTTTCGCAGAAGGAGGTATGAACGTTTTGGGCTGTTCTCGCCGGAAGGTCCCGTTGAAATGCTTCTCCATCCATGGACAGCGAGGTTTCCTTCAAAGACAACAGCAGTGGTTACATTCTCAGGATTATCCAGCTCGAGGGAGGCAAGGAGATCTCCTGGTGTCAAAGCAGCTCCTTCGTTGACGCACCATGTAAGAACGCCGGACTCCTCCACCTTGAGAGGCATGAGCATCTTCATAACCTCAATTTCTCCGTATGGTTCGCCCTTCTTGGCATGGGCCCCATCGGGCAGTAGCTTCTTCACAAGCTTTCCGGCAACGTCCGTTCGGAGAGATGTGGGATCATAGTCGGGAGAGAAGGCGACCGTCGCACCGTCAATACTGATACGCATGCCACTTGCGGCATCGCCCCTGCTCGTCAGGTATGCGACGTGACTCTTACCGCCAATGTCGATAAGATTTCCTCCATCACTAAGCATTCTGACATTGGCCTCAACACAGGCATCGTCAGTACCGGCAACGGCTATCTCGAAGGTATGCGGTCCCGTTCTGGTGCACTCGAGCTTGTATTTGGTGCCGGCAAGAATAAGTTCCACGTCTTGCACCACGCTCAGCAGTGACTGCGAAGGGAGTTGGCCTTTTTCGAGAGCATCAACAAACTGTTGCTCGTCCGAGGAGCATTTGTCGTACGCTAGCATCACAGCACCGACCACAGCGTGGGTGTCATTGTTGAGTTTCTTCGTCTTGACTGTTGACCTGCGTCGGAAGATGTCCTCGATCTTCTCGCCCCCTTTTCCTCCACCATCAGCATTCTCCTTGATAAGGGCGTCGAGCCAGCCAGTATCGATCCGATTCTCGATGAAATCGTCAAGCTCGATTAAATTGGAGATGTAATCGACGGTTGTGCTGATATCGCCACGGATCGAAAGTTCCTTGAGCGCCAGGACCATATTTCGTCTCGCCTGCTCGCGGTCAGTTCCGTTGGCAAACAAGTGTCCGAACTGCGAATCCGCAAACTCGTGAACCGATCCCGAACTGTCCATACTAAAGTAGCCCCAAACATTCGGCGTCGACCGGAAGTTGAGCTCCTGGATGCCACCACTCGTCGGCTTGAATCCGGCCTCGGCATTCTCAGCTGTAATACGAACAGCAATGCAATGTCCAAAGGGCTGCTCTCGCTGTGTTTCGGCGAAATCAATCTTGGCCTCCGCGCCCTCAAAGCGATTTTGTCCATACAGCTCACGGATGTCGGGAATGTGACAAAGAGGAATGCCCATGGCTACTTGCAGCTGAGCAGCGGGAAGGTTCACTCGGGTAATCATCTCGGTGACGGGATGCTCGACCTGTAGACGAGGATTGAGCTCGAGGAAGTAGAACTTTTGGTCGGGCTCCGAGTACAGGTACTCCACTGTGCCGGCGTTGGCATATCCGACGGCCTTGGCAAGAGCGACGGCAGCCTTTTCCATGGCGTCCCAGACATCGGGAGATGCCGCAACAGGAGGTCCTTCCTCAATGATCTGCGTTGATAGTTTCATTTCATAATAGATAGAGAATGAAGACGTAAGTGAGAGAAATGCGCGAAAATGAATGTCCAAAGGTGATGATCCGGCCACTTGGTCAAATAAATGTATCTTGCCACCCAAGTATACTCACCTTTTGATGACGACGCTGAACCGAGCAATCACGGCCATTCAGAGCAACGGCATCGCCATACTCGTCGGCAAGCAACTGCACTTCCAAGTGACGGGACCGAGACGACAGCTTCATGATGAAGATGGGACTTCCTGGAACCTCCCCGCACACCTGCCTGTACGCCGTTTGAACATTCTCGGCACTGTCGACCATGCGAATGCCCTTGCCGCCGCCACCCTCCGAGGCCTTGATCATGATGGGAAACCCAATCTTTTTGGAAGCTTCCAACGCCTCGGTGGCGCTGCTGATGGTTCCCGCTTGGTAGGAGCTGTCGGGAAGACAGCCGGTCTCCCGATCGTACTCGGCCCGGACGTCCTCGCCGTTCCAGGCGATGCAGGGCACGCCTGCCGTCTGCGCGATGATGGTGCTGCCGATCTTGTCGCCGAGGGCGCGCATGGGCGGTCCCGCCGGGCCGATGAACTTGATGGGCGGGCTGGACTGGGCCAGCGTGTCGGGGAGGGTGGGATTCTCGCTGGCATGGCCCCAGCCGGCCCAAACGGCGTGGACGCCGTGCAGCCGCGCGAGCTCGACGATGAGCGTTACGTTGGCGTAGTTGTGATTGTTCGATCCGCCCGGCACGTCGACGATGACGTCTCCCATGCGAATGTACTCCGCGTTGGCACTGTTTGTGTCGATTCATCGTAGGTGGAACAGAAGGATGGGATGTTGGTACAATATTTCATATCTCACATTTTCGAGCACATAATTTAACATGATTGAAAATGCACAGAACATGCAAGGACAAAGGTAAACTCACCGCAAATCCTCGGGAGTGGCCATAACAACGAACTGGATGGCCCGCTCGTCGCCAAATATGTCGTAGGCCCATTTTCGGATGGACCGGATGGCCTTGACGGCGGCGACGCCATTGTTGGCAATGAGGACCTTCTCGATGACTCGACCCTTCGCGCCGCCGAGGGTCGACACGTAGTCCTGGACGGAATCGAAGCGCCGGTGGGAGTTAGACGATATGGACCGGCTGGGCGAGTAGCCGACCGCGGTGTCGACCTTCTTCTCCTCCTCGGGAGAGTGGAAGTCGACCTCCGCCATTATTCTCTCGTATGTGCGTATGTGTTGGGCTGTGTGGGCTCTACTTTTGGATGTACTGGAAAGTGAAGTTTAATAGAGATGAATGGATGATAAAAGGTAAGATGTGATCTCACTTAATGGATAAAGAGAATTCATTTCGCATACATAAAGACGCTTTCTCAACTTTGCAGGAACGACGGCGTCTTTTCCCACCGTCGAGAGTTGTCAACGTGGCGCCAAAAGTAGCGGAGGGACAATCGAAAAGGAGTTCCACAGCGCGGCAGGTGGAGGGAAAAATAGATGATAATACGCTCATGGGCCGATCGGTTATCTCACATTTGAAGGCTTTTGGACAAGAATGCTCTGCTTGGGTAGCAGTAGATGCTACTAGTACAATGGCCGTCCAATGCCGGTAGCGCGGTACAGGCGGCGGCAGCAGATGAAGGTGATGACGTTCGAAGCCAAGATGTGCCGACGTTTCATTTTCAGTTCGTCGTGTAATATCTCCGGGTGTTTATTTAGAGAAACCCGGAAGTATGCCCTCTGCTGGCCCCTCTGCCTGCCTGCTGGCGATGGCGAAAAACACGAGGCTTGGAGGAGCGAAGCGATAAGGAGCGAAGAAGATCGAGATTATGCTTTGAAGATTTTGATTTAAGAAGGGGAAGATGTGGGATCATACTACTACGTAGCTAGATAAGTATGTGCTTCGTCGCGACCTACACGGACTTGCTGATATTGGCTAACTCTTAAACTTTTGCGATAGATCTAGATCTACCCTCCATTTTATGCGCAAAAATATGTGTGTAGACGCTAGATATCTCTGCAATATTTCGTCAAGGCCAAAGAATCATTGTGCCGGAGTCGTCGTTCTTCCCCATGTATTGAAAGCCCACCTTTTCATATAACCGAATGGCACCGCCGTTGTCATTATCCACGGTCAACACCAACGGTACTTTCTCGCCGATATGATCGCTCCAATCGGTGGCATACTTCCCGATGGCGTCAAGCAGTTCGCTCGCCACGCCCTTCCTGCGCATGATGGTGTCTACCGACATGTTGGCAACGAACACATGCGGAGAAGGAAGCATCACAGAATCCCACATAGCAGTCGGCACAGGTTCTGTCCCGACTATGAGCGGCAATCTACGCCGCAACTGTGCGCTGACCACGCCAACGATACCATTCTGTCTGAAGAAAGCATCCTCGCGAGATATTTCTGTATTGTAGTTGTACAAAGCGACGAAGTAAGTCTGGGGCTCATGCCCAGGCACCCTATAGGCAACGTAGCGACCGCTCTCATCGTACTTCTCCATCAGTAGATCTACAGCCTCCTGCTCGGAGATGTCGTTCCCGAGCTGTCGCTGCTCGGACCTGTGCTCTCCGGCGGAGGAGGAAAATCCCCGAAAGACCTGGACATCCAACGCGCTTTGCTTCGTGGCCGATTCTTCTATGTAGTAGTCGGCTGCTGCGCGAAGCCTCGGCGCTGTGGCCGAGTCTGATGCATCGTTCCTACTAAGCACATTGAATGGGGTTGTTGCGGTGAACCCAGTGGCCAACGAAAGCATCATCGTGGCGACCATTGTCCAAACATGTGCACGTGCATGTAGGAGCGTCATCATTCAAGATCAAACTAAAGAGCGATGAATGATGGCATTGTTGGCGAAGCACTGCGTCGATTTCGGATTTGGCACGGAGAGTGGTTTCGGGAGCCGTATCTTTGATTTTTGAACACATGATTGGTTCGAGAGAAACGGGACCAAAGAGGCGGCAAGCCCCCGGCAAACAGACAACTAAACAGACAGCCCGAGAGCCCGAGAGCGACCCTGGAACCCTGAACGCCCAAACTACGACTCGAGTCGGCGTAAACGATTAAGATGAAACGCAAGATCCTCATCACCGGAGCGACTGGGTGGCTCGGAAAGGAGCTCGCGACTCAATTGGCGGCAAACAATAATGCAAAGGCCGGCACCGATTCTAACAACGAATGCGAAATCTACGGCCTCTCGCGCCGGCCCACGGACATCCCCCACGTCCGCAGCCTCCAGGCCGACATCACCTCGGAACCCTCCCTCCGATCCGCCCTCTCTCCTCATGACGACTTCGACGTCATCGTCCACCTCGCCGGAGCCGCCGGCTGGTGCACCCTCCAGCAGGGTCTGGAGATCAACGTCGCCGGGACGCGCAACGTCCTGGCCGCCACGCGCAACCCGAAGAAGAGACAGAGGTATGTCATCGCCAGCAGCGTCGCGGTGACGGGATCGTGCGCGCCGGATCATCCGCCGAAGAGGCTGCCGGTTAGAAATGACGATGGCTTCGTCGGATCGGACTGGGCGTACGGCCTGTCCAAGAACATGGTGGAGGAGGTGGTGAAATTTATATCGGGAAGCGAAGAGGAGGGGAGCACGAGTTGTGGTGTTGGCGGCGGCGGCGGCGGCGACGATCCAAAATCGGGTACTGCTGATGCTCTGATGTGGATGCATGATGGTGACGAGCACGTGAAAGCCGACTATCTGCTCCTGCGAATTGGCGGCGTCGTCACGGACCCTCCCCTGCCTCTGCGGCATCTAGAAACGGCCATCGGAGAGACCGTTACCATCGAACCAGCGGACCGCACCGATGCTCCCCAACGGGCAACATTTCCCGAATTTCCCCTTGCAGCCATCGCCCTCAGCGACATCGTGCGGTGCCTGGTGTTGGCGATCGATCCCACCGCGGACTACATGCCGGGCGTACGGACCGTGACGGCTGTCGGTCCGAGCGTGTTCAGTCGCCGGCCGGTGGTGGACGTGATGGAGTCGTGGTATGGAAGGGAAACGGCCGGCGAGATTGATATGGAGTACCACAGAATGCAAGGGAACGAGTACAAACCGATATACGACACGGAGGCTGCCGAGCGGGAGCTGGGATTTGTGGCCAAGGTCGACTTTCGCATGGTTATGTTTGTGGAGTTGGCGGAGGATACATTGGGCGTCAACCCGGGGCCTTGCAATCGCTGATGAATAATTACCCTTCTTGAATTGCAGTGGTATCCACTACGTAGTAATTTAAAGAAGATACATAGATCTATTTTTATTGCATTTATGCTATTTGCACCGATATATATTTAGACGTTAGAGATAGCATTATCTCACTGTTATCAGCATAGAAATGACGTACCAACGAAAAAATATAAATTATGCATGGAAGGCATTTGCCAAGGCAATATTGCTCAGCGTGTCTTTGATGGCTTGGTGGCTATCCCCCAAAACTGACTGCTGGACCAACAGCGCATCCTCAAATACGGCTGTGGCCTCCTCGTAATGCTTACTTCGGAACTTCATGTAGCCCAAGTTGCACAGCGTCGCAGCAACATGCAAGAGATCCAGATTGGACCGGGTCGATTCCGATCCCATGCAGTCCTCCAGTATGTCCTTGGCCGTCTGGAACGACGCCAGCGCCTCGTCCTGCCTCTTCATCTGGAAGTAGACGCATCCGATGTTGTTGTCGACCAGGGCCACCTTGGGATGGTCGGCGCCGAGGGTCTGCACCCGGATGCGCTTGGCCTCTTGAAATGTTTCCAGGGCCTCCTCCTGTCGATTCTGGGCAAAGTATTGAATCCCAATCTCATCGAGCGACTCGGCCACGGTGGGGTGTTCCGGACCAAAGGCCTCCTTCTTGGCTGCGGCGGCTTCACGGAACAGTTCGATTGCCTCCTCATCATTGCTCCCCTCCAGCAGTCGTACAACTCCGAGATTGTGCAATGAGATACCCAGTAGATATTTGTTGTCACCCCTGGACATATGGCGCTTCTGATCCTTGATGATCTCCTGCTGCTGACCCATTGCCTTGTCGTACTCTCCCGCTCGAATGTGTTGGACGGCGGCCCGCTCTCTCCTGCTGAGACTTCGCTCCAGATCACCAGGGTAGCTGCTTTCGTACAGCTCCAGGGATATCATCTTGGTCCTGACCCGCATCGCCGCCTGGGACAGATGGGCCTCCTCCTCCGGGGAGCTGGCGTCGGCGAATCCCACCCGCTGCCGGTGCGGGTGGTGGACGCGCAACTCGTCGTCCTCGTGGCCGCCGTACGTGCCCTCCTCGAGATGGCCGATGCTGATCAGCCGGGTCGGGTCCGACGTGCTGAGCTGACTGATCGTCTCCCGCACCCGCTGGGCCGGCGTCTGCTCGGCCTCGACGGATCCTAGGTTGATGCACTCGACACCGTCCAGCTCGATGTACAGGCTGTGCAGTCGGGAGGCGTCGGCGTTAGATCCCCCCATATGCCGTTCGCGGGCGAAGGATTTGAGGGCATTGAGGGCAGTGCTGGCATCGGATTTGAGGGCAGTGTTGGCATCGCACATGCAATCTCCGAAGAGGGTGGAGAAGATGGACAGCTTCCTACTGTTGGCGGTGGTGGTGGTGGTGGCGCTGCTGTTTGTGGGCAATCGTGATTCGGGACGGGTGGGCGATTGGGGACGGTTGGGCGAGCTAACAGCCGGACCTGCTCCGACCGAAGTTGGCGACGACATTGGAATTCTTATTTTGGTTTCGGCGGCTTTGGCTACTTTCAGAATGAATGGTTGGTTTATACAGTACTTCTTCGAGCACAAATGATCTACAATTGCATCAGGGCGAGAACGTCAGATTGGCGAGTTCGTGACCTTCGGTGCTGATGCTTCTTCTTTCTTGCTTTGCTTTTCGTTTGCTCTTGCCTTGGTCACCGCCGATCGCCCTGCTTCTCTCGGCCCTTCGTCGCTTCTCGTGGCTGAATGGCTGAAGAAGAAAGTTCACTTTCAGCTCACCACGTCATACCGAATGCTTGTTTAGCTCTATTGAAACAAAAGTAAACACTCCATTTATCAACGGCAACGTGAGTGTGTGGTTCAAATTGAAATAATTGGATATTTTATGAATAGGTTTGGAACGCCTCTAAAAGCCTACCCGGCTCCTCGGCTTGTCGGCGGCAGGTTTTCATCGCCGTTCGATCGACGTGACACAAAAGAACAGAAGCACAACACATCGCCGTCGGCGGCAACTCAACGCTCGCCCTGCTCAACGGTTGCCCCCTGACGTTACCTCGAAAGGGCAAGCAGACAGACACAGAGCACAACCCAAGAGTAACCTCTTGTCGGGATTCATTCATATATCCATCTCCCAAGAAGTGAAAGCTTCGGCCCTCGTATCTTTGGAACCGGCACATCTTGTGCCCGTTTTATTCGTTGTGGCGGGGGGCGCGCGGTGCTGCTGCATTCTGACCCCGGCCCCAAACCGGTCCCAACACGACTTGCCCCCAGAGGTGCTGCTGAGAACACAATCGAATCGAATCGTCTTTGGATATCTGCAGCTCGCCCCTCTTCTTCTGGTACGACGTATTTCCAATTGAATTTTTGCGCTAAGAGAGAGGGGGGGTCCGCTGGTGGGATTGCAAATTTTCGTGCTGGACGAAGGTCGGTCGCAGCGCAGCGCCCCTGCTTCTGCGTGTGAAACCCACCAAAGACGGCATTCACATCACCGATACTTGACTTGTGATCGGAAGTGGGTTCGGCATTGAGCTAGTAGGCAGTCGAACATATATAACCCAA
>Ga0115006_10002346_pt1 | contig 12419 bp, 8 predicted proteins | sample ArcOceMetagenome_3_FD_88943 | JGI IMG/M metagenome (GOLD analysis project Ga0115006, IMG submission 88943) | Marine eukaryotic phytoplankton communities from Arctic Ocean - Arctic Ocean- Svalbard ARC20M Metagenome | ecosystem: Environmental > Aquatic > Marine > Oceanic | place: Arctic Ocean...
GGTCGCCGAGCTTTGACGCTCAGGGACAATGCAGGAGGAGAATACCACAATTCTATTTTCTACAACTGGGGCAGAGGTATTGATATCGAAAAGCTCGCTTCTGGAGAAGATTCCTATGAGCGTTTTGCCAACAACGAAATTGCGTTTGCAGGCAATGTGTTCGACGGGTGTACGGGCCTTGGATTGGATGCAGCAGCAAGCGATTTGTTCACCATAACCATGGGTTCAGGTTGGTCGAGCGCTGCAGATTCAACGGAAGCTGCAGTTGTATCAGCGGCCGCATTCGAAGCTTCATTTGCGGGAAACAGCAATGTGGTGATGAATTCGGGTTTGAGTTATGTCATCAGTGAGGGTTCGGGGCTGCTGGATCTTGTGCCCAGCGCAGCGCTTCCTGGAGGCACCGCAGCAGAGAATCCTTGGTTTGATCAAGTGGATTATGCGGGTGCATTTGACTCGTCTGAGGAGTGCACTTGGCTGGACGGTTGGTCGATGCTATCTGCCCGAGGGTTTATTGGATGCAGCACCAACATTCAAGAGGCAGAGGTTTCTACGTTCCAGATTTATCCCAATCCATCCAATGGTACGTTCAGCATTCGCTTCGAAGCCAATATGGACGATGCTGTGATGCGATTGGTCGACCTGACCGGAAAGCTGGTTCTCAGTCAAACCGTGAATGCTGCAAAAGGCAGCGTGGTAGAATTGAATGCTGCCGATGCGGTTTCAGGGATGTACATCATGAGCGTTGAAAAAGGTTCTGAAACATCGCATGCGCGTCTCATCATCGAATGAGTTTAAATCAAAGCGCCCATCATTTTTTTGCTTGAATCTCCCCTGAATTCGTTCGCTATGTACCAGAACCATCTCGTCTTTGCCCTCTCTATTTTCGCAGGGTTTGCAGCCGCAGCCCAAGGCACAAATCAGAGCTCAATCCAGGGCAAGGTCACGGACAAAGCTACAGGCGAACTCCTATTGGGGGCCACCATTATTTTGGAATCCAACAGCAACGGCACCATGAGCGATTTCGATGGTAATTATGCCCTTACGGGATTGTCAGCAGGAACGTATAGGGTGGTTGGCCGGTTCATCGCATACAATTCCATCCAACAAGAAGTGGTGGTGGGTGACAACGAAACCATTGTCTTGGACTTTGCCATGGAATCTGCGGTCATTGCCATTGAAAATGAGGCTATTGTTGCCGTACGGCAAAATCGCTCGAGTGCGGTTTACATGGAAAATGTGAAGAAGAAGGAGACTTCCATGATCGATTATGTCTCTTCTCAAGACATGCAAAAGAATGGCGACAGCGACGTGAGCAGCGCGATCAAACGCGTCAGTGGGGTATACACCATGGGCAACTTTGTGGTGGTGAGAGGGCTGAGCGATCGGTATGTGCGAACAGCATTGAATGGAGCGGAGATTCCATCGTTGGACCCCAAAAGGAGTTCTGTGTCCATGGACCTCTTTCCTACAAACCTGGTTGACAACCTGGTCGTTGTCAAAACACTGAACGCCAACCTGCCGTCCAATTATTCGGGGGCATACATTAACGTTCTCACCAAGGATTTTCCGGACAGCTTCACCTTCAACTATTCCACCTCAACAGGGTTCAATACGAATGCTACGTTCAACGACAACTTCATCACCAGCTACGCAGGCAACACCCAAGCCTTGGGCTGGGACAACGGAGCGCTCGACATTCCAGAGGGTGTCTTGGGAGAGGAGATTCTGTCGCCACAATATTCTAATTATTATGACGCTTTGGTCTTGGCCCGTTTTGGAGACGAATTGAATGATATGGGCGTGTTATCGCCAGCCGACATTGGTTCGGGAGAGGGACAGACTTCCATTTCTAGCATTGTGGACGCGATTGAAGGGATTGACAACGTGAGTCAGGTCAACAATGAATTTATGACGGCCATCCGGGAGCAGCAAAACCAGCGATTGTCTCAGCAAACGCAAGCCTTCGGAAATACATGGCAGCCGCTGAAGATCGCGGCGCCACTAAACCTTTCGAAGAGCATCGCTTTCGGAAACGTCACTCAACTCTTTGGCCGCTCCCTGGGGTACAATTTTGGATTTCAATACAAAACGAACAATGAGTTGTACGAGAACGGCCAGACTAGCCGGTTCTTGCTCACTGGATCTACAGCGGAAAAGAGTGAACTGGACGTGCAGCGTCAGTTTTCTGATGTACGGGGCACACGGTCCGTTTACACGTCGGCTTTATTCAACCTCGGGTATGACTGGAGCCGCAATAGCAAAATTGGCTTTACGTTCATGCCGAACGCATCAGGGATCAACGATGCGCGCAATCAAGATGGCATCAATCCTAGCGATGCGGTCGGTTTGGGACAACAACAGCGTCAGCAGCGTTATCTCGAGCGTGGGATGAACATCTTTCAATTGCGCGGCGAGCATAGGTTGAGCGATCAGCGCAACCACAAGGTTACCTGGAGTTCTTCGTACACCGTTGGAAAACAAACAACGCCGGACTTGAGGCTTTTCATCAACAGCTTTGAGGAGCTATCAGGAGGTGTTGTATACTCCGATGCCGAAGGGAATGACGTCACCGGGGATGCGTTGAGTCTGCTCGCAGACGGCGAGAACTTGACGGAATACTACCCCAATTATACCGTGGCCGAAGAGGAGTCCAATGAATTGTACTACAGCATTCAGGACAACCTCTATCCGTCGCCGACGCGCTTTTTTAGACAAATGCACAACACAACGCTCGATTTAAAACTGAACCATGAACAGCCGATTGCGCGTGATTGGGGCGAGGACAATAAATTGATGTTGGGGGCTTCATTGGTCCGTCGCACACGCGATTATTCCGAAAACCGCTACAGCTTTGTTTCTCAAGGTGTTGAGTACAACGGAAACCCCAACGACTATTTCAGTCACGAAAACATGAACGTGATTCCTGGCACGTCTGCAGAGGCGACGAATTACCTCTACCTGCGAGACGATACGGAAATCCAGAACAGCTATGAAGCTAGCGAGTCTGTGTTGGGTGTTTATTCCATGGTAAACGTTGCGCCGACTGAGAAGCTCATGTTGAACGGAGGGGTGCGCTTAGAGGTCACGGAAATGTTACTGGAGAGCGATAAACTGAAAGATGAAACGTTGCTGCCCGCGCTCCAAGAAAATTTCTTGGGCACCTTGAATGTGGTGGACGTCCTGCCGTCCTTGAACGTAACATTCAAATTGCGAGAGGAAGATTACAGCAGCACCAATCTCCGGTTCTCTGCAAGTCAAAGTGTGGCACGTCCGTTGTTTCGGGAAAAGGCACCGTTCTCGGTGTTTGATTTTGAAATCCAAGAACAGCAAACAGGCAATACGGACTTGAATCGAACCAAAATCGTGAACATCGACGGTCGCCTCGAAGTGTTTCCTCGCTTGCGTGAATTGCTCTCGTTGAGTGCGTTTTACAAGCATTTCAATGATCCGATCGAGCAGGTCATCATTTCTACTGCGGCGAATACGGAGATCACATGGAAAAACGTGGAACAAGCCCAGCTCTTTGGTTTGGAATTCGAAGCAAAGAAGAACTTGGGATTTTTGAGCGAAAGACTGAGTGCTTTCAACCTAGCTTTCAATGCTACTTACATCCAAAGTGCCACGAGCATTGCGGAAGACGAACTGATGGAGATTCGCGCCACCCATCCAGACCACGCCGAAACGCGTCCGATGTACGGCCAGTCACCCTACATCATCAATAGCATTCTGAATTACACCCATGCGGACGGAGGCTTGAGTATGAACGCCGGCTTCAACATCAGCGGTCCCAAGCTCGTCTTGATCACCCCAGGTGGTACACCCGATGTGTACGATCAGCCCCGAGCAGCGCTTGATGTGAGCATAAAGAAGTCGTTTGGTGATCGCTTGGTAATGAAGGTGCAGGGCAGAAACTTGATGGATTCAGACTTCCGAAGGTCTTACTCATTCAAGGGAGAGGAGTACAATTTTCAGAGCTTCAATTTGGGAAGAACGTTCTCACTCGGGGTGACCTACAACTTCACGAAAGAGCTTTAGGAAGCGATTCTCTGAGTGCGATGATCCCGGCTGGGCGCGCTGCATTGTTTGGACTTCGCTTTAAAGAAGGCTATAGAGACCGACACCCAACAAAGCGCCTGTGATGGGCCCAATAACAGGAATCCAACTGTAGGACCAATCGCTGTCTCGCTTGCCCGAAATCGGCAATACAAAGTGGGCAATGCGGGGTCCAAGGTCCCGCGCCGGATTGATGGCATAGCCGGTTGGTCCGCCCAATCCCATTCCTATTCCGGCCACAAGCAGCGCTACGGGCAGTGCGTCAAGGGCGCCAAGCGAATTGGTTGGCGCTGATGCTGCCAATGCACCAAAGGCGAGCACAAATGTGCCAATGAGCTCAGTTAGGAAATTCGAAAAGGTATGTCGGATGGCAGGGGATGTGCTGAATACCCCCAGCTTGCGGTCGGCGTTTTCAGTGGCCTCGAAATGCATTCGAAACGCCGCCCACGTGACCACTGCCCCACAAAAAGCACCGGCCATCTGAGCGAACACATAACCCAAGAGCAATGTGCTGTCAAGTTTCCCAAAAGCAGCCATTCCGATTGAAATGGCGGGATTGATATGTCCACTTCCGCCCAATTCGAGGGCTGTGTAAACACCAAGGAATACCGACATTCCCCACCCCCAAGACATCAAAAGCCAACCGCTGCCGGAACCTTTGGTTTTGGCCAGATCTAGATTCGCATTTACGCTTCCGCCCATCAAAATGAGTAGAAAAGTGCCAAGAAATTCGCCGAGATAGGGAGACATGAGCCGTCTGCTAATTAGTGTGCGAATATAGCGCCGGACGACAAAATCATACTGCCATCAAATCTTCTTGAGGCTAAAAAAAGTGAGTGTTATTGCGCTCAAAGCGAATGATGACGCAATGTTAACAATCCCATAATATGAAACATAGAGATAACCTTGGCTTCATACTCAACTTTTGTGGCACGAAACATACGGGTAACTTTTGCTTAACACGCCGAAAGGACCATAACCCATCACTGATGTTAGAACTCTTTACTGTAGTTGGATTTTGCTTAGCAGGCTTTTCAGTCATCGCAAATGATAGCGTTCAGACCCTCGGAACTTGGATTGCATCGAACCGAGACAAGTTCAAATGGACCACCCTGTGGGCAGCAGCTTCCGCTGTTTTGGTATTCACCTTGGTATACGGCTGGGTTTCATCAGGAAATGGAGATATTTCATTCGGCCGATTGACCAAGATTCCTTACCAAGAACCACAGTGGTACCACGCACTTGCTCCTCTCGCACTCGTATTGCTTACCCGCAAGGGCATTCCGGTTTCCACTTCTTTCCTCGTGCTTTCTGCGTTTGCAAGCACGTTCGTTCTGGAGAAGATGCTGATGAAAAGCATCATGGGATATGGATTGGCCGCTGTGGTGGCTTATGCGTTGTGGCTGCTCATCTCAAAAATTGTGGATGAGAAGGATGATGTGAGCGAAAAATCAAGAAAGGTGTGGCGTGTGATGCAATGGTGTTCCACAGGATTCTTATGGTTTACTTGGCTTTCGCATGACGTGGCAAACATCGCCGTCTTTTTGCCGCGTGAGCTAACCGTGATGCAGCTGATCTTGGTCATCGTATTTTTTATTGTGGGTCTAGGCTATATTTTCTATAAACGTGGTGGAAAGATCCAGGAAATTGTTCTGGCAAAGCAGAGCACCAAATATGTGAGGTCTGCGACCATGATCGATTTGGTCTATGCATTCTTATTGCTCTATTTCAAGCAGATGAACAACATCCCCATGTCCACGACGTGGGTGTTTGTGGGATTGCTCTGTGGCCGTGAACTTGCGTTGAATACGGGCTTGACCAAGAAGGGTAATTTGAAATCTATTTTCCCCATTGTGGCAAAGGATTTCTTGAAGCTAATCGTCGGTCTTTTGGTGAGTGTAGCCATTGTCTTGGCCATTCATTACGGTGAAGATGCAGCCAATATGGACGGAGCATCTCCAGCGAGCACGGAGGAAGTAGCTGCTCCTGCCTCAGCAGAGACGTCCGCCGATGTTCAGGTGATTCCAACGGACTTGATTGCGGACTAAAAACAAACCGATTTACACTTTTCACGAACTATTCGAGAACAATTGAACCATGAAGTATTCTATTCACGCCTTAATTTTTGGCTTTTTGGCCATTAGCAGCCCGCTCATGGGTCAGCAGACGATCGAAAGTACTTTCGGAAAGGGCGTTACCGTTGTTGCAGCAGACGAAAGTTTCTCCATGAAATTCAATGCTCGTGTTCAGAGCTTGTTTATCACGGAAGTGCCGGGCATGGATTTCAATGCGGTCGAAACCAATTGGCTAATCCGTCGTTCACGACTTAAATTCTCGGGATTCGCTCACCACCCCAACCTGCAGTACAAGATTGAGTTGGGCCTTTCCAACCGTGACCATGGGGGCGAGATGCAACAAACCAACAACACCTCCAACCTGATCCTCGATGCGTTTGTGCGCTGGAAAGTAGCCGGTAATTTTGAGGTATGGGTGGGACAGACCAAATTGCCAGGCAATCGTGAGCGGGTTATTTCCTCGCAGAAGTTGCAATTTGTGGACCGAAGCTTGGTCAATTCACGCTTCAACATTGACCGTGACATGGGCATTCAGTTTCGCAACAAGCACACCATTGGAGGGATGATCATCAATGAGGCATTGGCATTTTCTCAAGGCGAAGGCCGAAACCGCACGGCGGGCAATGACGGTGGGTTGGAGTATACCGGTCGATTGGAGTTTTTACCGATGGGTGCCTTCACGGGAAAGGGCGATTACATCAGCTCGGATTTGAAGCGAGAGCAGACTCCCAAGTTATCCATCGGCGTGACCTTTGACCACAATGTGGATGCCGCACGAGAACGTGGCAACCTCGGAAGCTACGTGGCGGATACGGCTTACAATAGCTTACAGACCGTCCTGGCGGATTTCATGTTCAAGTACAAAGGGTGGGTGGTCGCAGGTGAATACGCGAATAAGAAAGCCTTGGGGGATCGCATCAAAATAGGTGAAGGAGCGGAGGAAGGGTTTTTAAGCAACTATTACACGGGTGAAGGCATCAATGTGCAATTGGGCTATTTGTTTGAAAACAACGTGGAGCCGGCATTCCGCTATACATCCATTACCCCGGAAGCAGCGGGTCTGATCTCCGATCGTGATGCGCAGCGCATGTACACGTTCGGATTGTCCAAGTATGTTGTAGGGCACAGTTTGAAGGTTCAAACCGACCTGAGCTTCATAGACGAAAACGCCGAATTCAGCTTCGATCAGGAATTCGATATGCTCTTCCGATTCCAGGTGGAGATGGCTTTTTGAATGACACAATCGAAAGCCAGTGCCCTATGGCTGTAGCTTTTGCTTAGTTGGGACAAAGAGTCCGTAGTTTTAGGGGTATTGAAATCCCCTATTGAATGCAACGCTTTCTTGGAACCTTAGCTCTATGCCTTCTGCTTTTGGCTTTTGTTTCAGGTCGTTCGCAGACCACGAACATCCCCGATCCTGTTTTTGAGCAGTTGCTGATCCAAGCTGGTTTGGATGGTTATCCCTTAAACGGATCGATTGCGACGGCGAGCATAGATACGGTCACTTCGCTGAACTTGTATACCTCTTCGAGCTCAATCAATGTGACAGACCTCACGGGAATTGAGGCATTTACAGCGTTGACCTACCTGATGGTGAATTATGCAGAGCTCACGGAGTTGGATCTTTCGGAGAACTTCGCCTTGGAGGAGGTCCACGCTTTTGGGAATGATATAGCCAATGTTGTGCTGCCTGCCAGCGAGACCCTTGCCTTCTTGGATGTTTCATCCAACCCTTTGATTGGACTGGATGTGTCACAAAACCCGGGTCTCATTTCTTTGGTGTGTTATTACATGGAGCTCAATGAACTGGATGTAACCAGTAATGAGGCTTTGAAGAGTTTGTCGTGTTCCTTCAACCAATTAACGGAATTGGATTTAAGCCAGAATCCGAATTTAGAGATGCTGTATTGTGCAATGAATTCGCTAACGATGTTGGACTTAAGCCAGAACCTTAATTTGGAGGATTTGAATTGTAGTTACAATCAATTGGCTGAGCTGGATGTTTCACAATTGGATAACTTGAGTGAGTTTCACTGCAGCGCTAATGAGTTGACCACCTTGGATGTCAGCCAGAATAATTCATTGGATTTCTTGAATTGCTCAGCAAATCAAATCACTTCTTTAGATGCGTCTAATCACCCTTTGATGATGGAATTGTTTTGCGACAACAACGCTTTAACCTCGTTGGAGTTGAGCGCAGGTCTCATTGGACTTGATTGTGACCACAACCAGCTGGAATTACTAAATGTCAGCATGGTTGAGAATCTCGCATACTTCTTTGATTGCTCTTTTAATCCCCTCACGTGTGTCCAAGTGAGTGCGTCGCAATTGGCAGATCCCATAGCCGGTTGGATTGTTGATCTCGATGATAGTTTCGCAATCGATTGCGACTACACAGCGCGTGAGGAAGTGACACCTCCTGTTGAGTTCATTGCTTACCCGAACCCTTCGCAAGGGACAGTGCGCATAACATGGCCCGGGTGCAATGCTGCAGATTTGTTTCTATTTAGTATGCAAGGGAAAGAGATCCGGCACTTTCTGAATGTGTACCCAAATCAAACCTTCAATTTACAACTTCCAAACGGGGTGTACGGATTGTCAGTCATGGACGCTGCAAGCAAGAACATTATTGGCCGGAAAACGCTGCAGATATTTCATCCTTGATGAACTGATTACAGGGGTTGAAGAAAGAAGGTCGTGAATGGTGTGTGGGGGTGGGCCATCTCGCGGTGGGAAAAGAATTGTCAATGTTATTTACTGAATTGGTTAGTCGTTCAATTAAAGCCATTTTCGCGGAATGATAAATGAATTTTTCAAGCAAGTATTTCCGAGTAGAATGAAGCGGTTGCCTACGGCTGTATTGATTCTCTTTAGTCAACTTGCTTTTGCTCAGAACACACTGCCGGATCCGGGATTTGAAGCGGTTGAAGCCCCGTTCTGCGGCATCATGGGCCCCAATGATTTCACCAATACCTTATTTGATTGGGTGAGCCCGACACTTGGCACTCCCCAAATGTTCTTTACCGATGCTGACGAGTCGTGTTACAACGCGCAACCTGTGAGCACGTATTCAGGACCGATTGGAATCCGTGGCACCCAGTTGCCATTCCAAGGGCAAGCCATGGCGGGATTGTATGCCTATACCATTGAAGGATTCAATCAGCGACATTATGTGCAGGCAGAACTGGATGTGCCGCTGATTCCGGGGCAGGCATATGCGATTGGTTTCTATGTCTCTCTGGCGGATTACATTGAATTCTCGTCTACAGGGTTGCAGGCCTTGTTAACTGCTGGGCCGGTTGATCTCAATAGTGACGGGGTCATCGAGGCGCAGCCGCAGGTCTACACAGAAGAGATCGTTGATGATGTTGAAGGGTGGACCTTGATTGTGGACACGTTGACCTTTGAAGGTGCCGTTGACTTCATCACCATCGGAAATTTCAAGACCGATGAACAGACCTTGTTGGCACCCAACCCGACCTATTCAGGAGCGGTAAGCACATATGGAGCGTTTTACTTCTTGGATGAGGTTTTTATTGAGCAGGTCGTCACGTCGAACCTCCACGAAGTTGAGAATCAAAACGAGGTAAAATTCCTCTCGACATCCCAAGGCCTTGAGGTCGTTTCTTCTGACTTCAAAACGGGACGCTTGTACGTGAAAATGTTTGGTCTTGACGGTCGACAAGTTTTCGAATCCTCGAGTCCTTCGTCCAGAATGATTGTCCCTTGGACATCGTGGTCTGGGGACTGCGCGATTGTATCAGTGCGGATTGATTCTCACGTGACTTCTCAGGTTGTTTGTCGGGGTGAAACCCGCTAACTCGATAATGAGAATGTGATGAAAAGTTTCATTCTATTGCTTGCGAGTTCTTTGACCCTATCAGGGTGCTTTGCTCAAAATACGGTTTGCTTGACGCTCGAGGAGAATCCATATCTCGGCGACCCCGCTTTATCTGAATTTTCGAAATATGTGCAGGTGTTCGGCTGTTTTGAATTGCTCGCCGAGTCGTCTATTTCGGATGAGAAAGTGCTGCATGCTGCAGCGGTTGCCGCTGAGTTGTTGGATCAAAATGAAGATGGCGTTGTGGACGATCAAAGTTTAGCCTACGCCTTGGCTTCAGCTCAAGCACTCATGCCCATTTTTGAAGAAGAGGGCTCGATTGCGGAAGAGATGCTTTTTGAATATTACGAAGGGGATGGCATTGGTGCAGTGTTGTATTTAGATGAGATCAACCCCAAACAGCCGGGCTATTGGGGGGAAGACGCGACGGTAGAAGAGGTGCTCCACACCATCAATGCTGTGGGACATGTTTCCGTGTATCCAAACGCGTTTAGCCTTTCCCCGGGTTCGTCGTTGCTGTCAGCAGCCATGGATGTAGCCCGGGGTGGGCAGCACCTGTCGGTCCCTGACATGTACCCGAAGGAGGCTTGGTACCATTACGATGATTGGACATGTGATTACGAATGCATGGCCATTGAATACCTCTACTGGGCATTGGTGACGAAGATGGGGATTCTCGATGACCCTCAAACGGCCAGTGGTATTGCCGATGAATGGGAGTTGAACTCTGCCGCATTGTTGGAAGAAACGGATTTGTTGATGCACCAGCTAATCAGCGACGCTCAGTTCATGCTGCCAATGGTGGCCCCAGATGGAAACTACTGTCCTCAGACGGTTGGAATCAGCCAATAAAATAAAAAAAGCACCAAGCCTAGTTGGAATGGTGCTTTGTGACCCCGGGAGGGTCACTCAATTAAACTTACGCTATCGGCTTTGCAGGAACCGTCTGATTCTGCTCCTCTCGAACCAAACCGATGAGAAGCACCGCAATCTTTTCTTCCCTATGACTAAGGTGATGCAGAACCGTTTGCCGCGGGTTTTTGAGAGAGACGAAACCCTTAGTCGCAGTAGTTGTCATTGTTCGCGTCCGTGCAATTGCAAAAAGCGCAGTTTAGAATGTATGCCCCTGTCCAAGAAGCAGGTTCACCATTGTAACCAATGCCATTGAAAAAGGCATTCGAAAGATCAGCATTCGTGAAGTCAACTCCTTCGAGATTGGCGTAAGTAAGGTCAGCTCCTGAGAGATTGGCTCCTGTGAAGTTGGCTTCTCTAAGGTAGGACCAAATGAGACTGGCGTTGGATAAATTGGCGTTGGATAAATCGGAATAAGCGAGAGATGTCATAACTAGGTTAAAGCCACTCCAGTCAGTGCCTGAGAGGTCCATGCCCCAAAAAGTACAGGCTCCCAAACCGTTCGCTGGCCAAATCACACCTGTGAGGTTAGCGTTTGAGAAGTTAGCGCCACCATTTGGTTCAGTGACGTGCCCATTGTTAAGCACAGCGCCTGTGAAGTCGGCGTTCGTTAAGTTGGCGTTTTCGAAAGAGGTAGATATAAATTGGGTGTCAGTAAAATCAGCGTTATGGAGATACGCACCACTGAAGTCGGCATGCTTGAATGTAGCTCCGCGAAATGCAACCCCTGGGAGGTTGAAACCAGAGAGCTGAAGACCTGTGGGTGGTTCGAATGGATTGAATTCTGGGTCATCTTCATCGTAATAGGAATCGAAGTGATGTGCCATTTTGATGACGTCCTCTCGTGTCAACTGATCTGTCAAGTCGTCGTATGAGCCTGTTGTAGCAACGTCAGATAACGAAGGTGCCCCCGTTAAACTTGAGTAATTGCCGTCAAACAATGCCGGTGTCCCTGTTAAACTTCCATATGTTCCATCAAACGACGAGCTTGAGTCCTCAGCCGCCTCGAGCGCTTCAACTTTTGCTTCTAAAACACTTATGGTTTCGTTTAATGCTTGTAGATAAAGCGCCAAGGAAACGCCATTTACCTCCAGTGAATTTGGTTCAAACTCAAACCCAAACGTTGGCAAGAAGTCGAGCAAGTCCTCTGTTCCAATAACTTGATCTGAAGTACTGTCAGGGTTGTAAGGATATTCGACGAATACTTCTTGCGCTGTGACATTAAATGCCAAAAGGCAAGGGAGTATAAATAAGATTCTAATCATGTAGTAAATTTAGTGTTTAATAGACGTTTTGAGGTCTCTGGTCGATTTTTTTTTTTCATCAGAGCAGTCAAAAGTTTGGTTGCTTCCATTGACCCCATAGATAGCCGTTTGCGTTACATTTTTTTACTGTGGCTACCCTCAGTTCGTGTGTTAATTGGGAGGTAATTTGGGGTGCACAAAAAAAAAGCCTGCAAATCGAATGACTTGCAAGCTTCTTTGTGACCCCGGGAGGGTTCGAACCTCCAACCATCAGAGCCGAAATCTGATATTCTA
>Ga0115006_10002349_pt1 | contig 12408 bp, 11 predicted proteins | sample ArcOceMetagenome_3_FD_88943 | JGI IMG/M metagenome (GOLD analysis project Ga0115006, IMG submission 88943) | Marine eukaryotic phytoplankton communities from Arctic Ocean - Arctic Ocean- Svalbard ARC20M Metagenome | ecosystem: Environmental > Aquatic > Marine > Oceanic | place: Arctic Ocean...
AACAGAATCACCATAACCATAACAAACTTTAGGACCCAGTAGTCTCACTCGACGTCGCTTCGCACCGAAGTACCCTTCCTTCTTTCCCTCACTTCCACCCCCCCCAGGATGGTTTTCCCGACAAAATCCCAACACATGCCGGTTCCAGCCTTTTAATCTAAATTATATTATTTAAATAACCCTTAGTTGAATAAACCTAACCCTAGCATTTTAATCTAAATTCTGTTAGTTAAATAACCCTAACCATAACAGCACATATTCATAGCAAAAACAGAACTTTACTCCTGCATACTTTCTTTTTTTCGTCTCCCAACAACAACAGCTCCTTTAGTACAATTATAATCTCCATGTTGACAAAGACTCTTGTATCCTCGTCGTCTTCAATATTTCCCTCCCCTATTACTGACTTTACAGCTTCTCTTATCGCTTTGCCTTCCAATGCATTTTCCATTCTTTCGACCACGAGAATCAAGACGGCAAGGCAATGAAACTTTGAAAACAAATGTCCGGAACTTGCAGCAACCCCAAAGGCCTTTGGATCTTTGATAGCCAGCCCTAGAAGTCGATTCATAGATTTGACTAGTTCATCAACCTTATCACCCATGCTACCAAGACTCCCGGCAACACCGTTGTCAATAACCCCCTTGGCCAGAACCTGAACTACAAGCATCTCCTCGGAGTACCTTAGAGTTTTCTCCTCCTCGAAGATCTTCTTATCGCCGCCCAAGTTCATGTTGTCGACGCCAATCACTAAGTCCTTCAAATTCTTGACCTCGCTCGTGAACAATTCAGAAATCTTGTCGCAAACTCGCTCAACCTACGATGAGTGAAGCGAATCGCTGAAAAAGTTAGGCAAGGAGCGAAGCGACGAGAAATTGGTTTCGCTCATCATAAAGAACAACATTAGGCAGCCCCCGACTCACCTTTTCCACAAACAACGCCAACATTTCCTCCCTCCCAAAACCGCTCTCCTCGCAACAAAGCCTTACGGCAATCTCCGGAACAACATCAAATCCAAGACACCGCGACGCACTCTTTCTAACATCGACATCATCGTCCTGGAGCAAATCCAAGAACTTAGTTTTCTCCCCTCCTGCCCTTCCTAGAGCTTCACTCACCGACAACCTGCATCTCCACCAAGTAGTATCGGTGTCACTGGAATGTTCCACCTGTTCCGCGAATTCTGTCATGCCTCCGCCACCGGCAATTGCCAAAAGCTCAACAATGTTGTCGACCTCCTTATGCTGAGTGTTCCGTGCAAGCAGCAACCACGTGAGGTCCTCCCTTTTTATACCGACACTGATGTGGAAGTCGTTCTCCAATATTACCAGGCACCTCGAAATCCTACGAACGTTCGGTTCGTGCCGATCTTCTACCTTGACCTCCCTCTCAAGCGCCTCCTTCAGAATGAGGCCGACACGTCCCCAGAAATCCCATTCTTTCTCACCCCGAACGACTTCCATGTTACTAATAACTTTCTTCAGACCCTTGATGGCCGCAACCCTTGCATCGTGGGAACCGTCTCTCATGACTTCCATGATATCCTTGACATTTCCATCCTGGATACCAACAGTCACAATAGTCCTCGCAGCGGCCATGACAGCTTTCGCCGATGGAACGAATCGTCCAAATTTAGTTCTAAAAAATGCTTTCGCCGTGCTCGTTATCAAGCTGCTGCCCGCACCGAGAACCCTCATGGCTTCAAATGCCTCACTCCCAAGACCTGCGCACTTCTCGTCTTTCAAAAGTTTAACAATATTTTGTAACGCCATTGAATCGATATCAGAGTGGGAATTCTTTCGGTAGAAGAGCATCGAACCACGTAGCGCCGAAATTCCCAAGAGTGCTCCATGCTTTGAGTCCAGAGATGACAAACTAAGAAGGACTTCTTGCACATAAGATAGACACTTGTTGGAAGAAATCGAATCGACTATAACAGGAAGTGCACGGGAAGCCATTAACCTAAGTTTGTGCTCCTTTGAGCAAAGGCACTCCAAAGCTTGTGGAATGAACTCTCGACAAACTCCTTCATCATCAAGTTGAGCCGGCTGAAGCCTGGACAAAAGAAGCATAACGCTATAAACGGTCGTGTTTGCCGAAGATGACGCTTTCCCAATCGAGCTACAAAGCTCGGCAAGGAGAAACGAGCGCAAATCTGGATACGTCAAGAAAAGTTGTCTCGGAGTTATGGCTGCAGAACTTCTCCCCTTTCCACCCTTTCCAGAACCAACTCCGCTTATCGCACTCGATGCGCTCGGACGTGCCGAGGGCGGAGTCATTGACGATCGCTCAGAAGCGGTTGAGTTTTTGTCGCTGTCGACAACTTTCAACATTGCAGCAGAAAATACCATTGTAGCACTGTTTGAAACAGCCCAACTCCCATCTCCGAAACCCAGCAAGGCGATGACTAGAGCGTCTCCGACGTAGGGAGCAAGCTGAAGGGAGAGTGTGGAATCTAGTAGAAGAAGCCTAAGGATGTTCATGCTGTGAACCCTGCATTTCCAGTCATAGAGATCATCATCAATTGGGATTATTTTAGGAAGTTCTAGACCAAGACGTATTACGTGGCCCTTAAATTGAGATGCGGAGGGTGAACTCCAGTTCAGGAGCGCCTTGATAGTTCCGGACGTTAGAGAAAGGGGAGATGTTGGGGGAAAGCAGCTGCACTCAGCTTTCATCATGGAAAGAAAACCAAAGGCGTAGCCAGACGACCTCCTCAAAGTCGACTGGTGCACAGTAGTCTTGTGCGTGATCTCCTTGATCAAGCCCGACATCCAGCTCGATGGAAGGTTGGACACGGTCGAAGAAGAGGACTCGAAACAGTGGAGTGAAATCTTGTTCAGGGCGGCGGCAGCGGCAAATGCAGCTCCTTGATGCTTGAGGGTCGTCAGCGTTTTGATCAAAAGCCCTCCCGCCGTTGCGACTGAGTTCTCGTCGTCGTTATTTTTGGCTATGGATGTGATAGCCAAACACCCTGAGGCCTCCTTTGCCAGCAACCAACTACCGACCACAATTCTCTGCACACCATTTCTGCGCTTCATCTCGTTTTTGTCCATCACAAGACCACCAAAGCTTGTGTTGGCACCTAGGCACCCACCATTGACGTTCAGAGTGACATTATTTGCATTGGCGAGCTGATGGGAGGACTCAAAATCGGCATGCGCGTAGCCCTTGGCAAGATCGTCATCGGCGGCGTCCTTTGACTCGGCAACAACAGCTAGGGAAATGTTGATGGCTGTTAGGCAAGATTGAAAAGTCTTCTTGGTCTGGCCGGAATCCTGTTCAGAGAAGGAAAGGATTAAATTCAAAGCCAAAAATAAACCGTGGGCGAGCGGCAACTGTTGTCCATCGTACGCGGTATTGACATTCTTGAGTGCCTCGGCCATTGCCTCGACGCGAGAATATAATGTAGAGGTCAAATTGTCTACAAATTGATCCTTAGTTGAAGATGACATGTAAAGAAGGAAAAGCAGATGCGCACCAGAGTCGGATTCCCTTGACCTTGGCGATGATGCAAGAAATAATGCCCTTGAGAATGTGCTCTGGGCCATCAAAAGGGATGGAAGAGGATTTGGTTTCAGAGATATGATTTTCTTGAGGACAGTGGATGCCTGATCTCTTGACCTGTCCCATTCCGAATCAAGTCTCGAGAATATTGAATGGAATGCCGCCGGCGCGACTAGAAGAGGAAGGATCTCCATCGGATCGTGAAAGTAGTTGGAGTTCATTTTTTTATTTGTCGTCAGCAGAAAGTTGAAAATGTGCAGGGCGCAGGCCTCCTTTTCAAAAATCGTGCTAGGGTAGAGGTTCTTCGTGACAAGAGTGCTAACGATGAACTCGAAAAACGACTTCCTCTCAACCTTCGACAGGCGAACAAAAATTGATGCCATGAGATCACAAAGGGTTGTCAAGTAGCTTGGCGAGGAGGACTTGAAGGAAAAGGGGAGGGTGCCATAGAGGAGTTTAAGAGAGGAAGGGGAAATAGGTACCGTTTTTGAAGGAGAAATTGTCAAAGCGGTGAGGGCCGCAAGGCGAATGTCATCAAAGTTGTGTGAGAGGGCAAAGTTGAATTGATCCAGGGGAAGAAATTCCTCTATCGTCGAGATCAGAGCTTGCGAAGTGCAAGCCAGCTTCGAGTGTGACCTTGCAATTTTAATTGTTTCCAGTTTTGCCCAAAGGTAAATGTGACTTTGAGTGAACTGGAAGACATCCCTTGAAGGAGGTACTATTTTGGACGCAGAGAATATAACAGTCTCGTGCGAGGTACCAAGAGTTCGAAGGAATGCCGCAGTCGCCTCGCCAATCTGCCTGCCAGATGATTTCAACAGGGGGGCGAGAATGAAGGACGCCGCACGAATCCTTGTTCGAGGGGATGGCGAGAGAAGGTTCACCGACACTGGCGTTGCCCAGCAATTCGTGGTCCAGTCTGAGGTCGAAGACGGTGGCGGTGTTAGAATTAGCGGAAAGAGAGCGAGAAGAATGATATCGACAAAGAAGAGAATCGCTCAGCAAGAAAATATCCGCAGTGACAGAGCAATGACATCGCGCCATGCTCTGTCTCGGTTTTCAGCAACGGATCTAACGATCACCAGTCATTGCGATTTATTTTGTTGAATGGGATTGAGCTACACATCGTCGAATGCGTCTTACCTGCAGCAGTCTCTCCCTTGATCTTCAGGTTAAGCATGAGCTTCACAATGAGATCCGAAGCAATGTTGGAATTTTCGCTGAAACCAGTGCATGTGTCTATTAACACGGAAATAAGGGTTGGGTCCGATTCGAGCAGTAATTGAGCGCCCGTATAAGGAAGAAGGATTTCAACGGCCTTGAACTTTCCCTGTAATTGTTTTGAGAGTTGGGGGAGGATGGGGGATGGGGCGAAGCGACGCTTCTGAGTGAGATATCATTTGCGAGAAAAGCCACGAGTATTGGGGGAAATCCAAACACACGCACACTCTCTCTCTCCCTTTTCAAAGTCTCAGATTCTAAATTGTAATCACGGCATTCTGGAAATTACCCCAGAGCCACTACATATGACACGCATGAATATAAAGTACAAGTTTCTCTTCACAGACAATTGAAAAAGTGAGCGTGCGAACGTAGTTCCTAGCTAGATGGTATTCAGTCAACATTTCACGCACCTTGGAATGATTCGGTTGCTTCATAACAACAGCTGTGGTAGCCTCTAAATTGTTGCTGCTGGCGACTTGTATTTTGACGATGGTTTCAAATAAGCCACCAAGGACCTGATTGATGCTTTTCCCAACATTCTCCCAGGAGTTCATGACAATGGAGTCTGCGATGAGCGGGACAAGGAGCGGGCGGTGAGGGGTGAGCGGCGGCGAGGACCGAAGCGACGAGCAGAAGATGCGTTGTTAGTTATGTCAGGGTTCGCTCCTTGTCCAACCTCACCTATAATATCGTCAGCTGCCTCAAGAAAGGGCAAGAGGTCGGCAGGGGCAGAATCAGACTGCTTCTGAGCGCCGTGGAAGCGAGAAAAGAGAAGCTCAATTGCCTGGAGGGCATAAAATCGGATCGAGACGTCAGTGTCAAAGCTGTAAGGCGAGGCGAGGAGTGAAGGGACGAGTAAAAGCGTTGTTAGTCAACGCGTTGTTCGGGCGGGAGGATCGTAAAGTTACGCAGTTTGTTGTTGTCGTCACTTCGCTCCTCCCTTGCTCTCAATCTCACCTACAAAAAGACACATAAAATGGTAGGATTACACCAAGGTTTGAGGTGACGGTATCAAAGGGGTAGGCGGCAACGTAACCACGAAGGAGGGCAAGGGCGACCATCGGAGTTGACGAGTACTCTGAGGCTATTGTAGAGGGATCGTATTGTTTTGAGAGGAGATGATTGAAGTTTGCAATGACCATGCAGGCCTTGCTGAGCACGTCTTTATTGGTAGGATTCGTAAGTATGGCCGAGTTCGCTGCGGCAAGGGCAGCTTCTATAGGAATTATGTGTGACGGAAGCTGGTTGGGTGGGAAGAGCTGGGCCAAGGAACGAAGAGCATCAAGGGCCATGTTTAGGTCCACAACATTTTTACGACTCAAATATTCAGTAACACGGCGAGTAAACAGTACCAGAACATCCGTGTGAGTTGTTGAAAGAAGTGAACGAAATGGAGGGTAGGTAATGTACGGGATAATGTCGTCCACAGAAGGAGGAGGTTTCCATTTGAGGAATTTAGCGTCGTCATCATTTGATGATTCAGATGTGTGGCGGAGCAACGAAGTCAAAGCGCGTCTTATGGGGAATTCAGTATTTGCGGAAACCACGATGGAGAGGAATTTCAGATAGACTGCAGAGTCGTGAATGGCTGTGGCTTGATTTCGGTGCTTTGAAATGATTCGCAGCTTATCTGTTGCAGAATGGTTCTCAGTCAGATAATTATGCAGAGCCTCCATCGAGATGCCGATTTAGGGGCTCTGTTGGCACACTATTAATAAGGTTTTCTTAGCTCAAATGCTATAATCTGATATGCTGAGACGATCTTCTTCTGTCTCTGACATTGGCATTATGCAGTTAGTCCAAGGTCGAAACAATGATGTCTATTTGTTAGCGGTTGAAATGCGAGAGGCCCTGAAGGCTCAAACAAGGTAAGTGGATCCTTTCGATAATCTCAACTTTCATGTACTGACACTCTGTTGCATTGGATTGTTCGACTAATCACAACTTCTATGTACTAATACTCTGGTGCAGAGACCGGACGTGGCGAGATTTTCGCACATACAAAAGCTGCTTTCTTGGGTCAGCTGCGCTAGCCTTTCTTACAGAGAGATTTGGTACCAAGGAGGAGGGGCTGCGCAGAGGAAATGAGCTCATCTCTTGTGGCTACTGCTTGCATGTCGTCAACGAGCACCTCTTTGAGGACTCCACTAGAACGCTCTTTTATCACTGGATCCCTGACGCCTTTCTTCGTACTTCTCAGACCGCAAAGCTACAGAAGCAGATGGACCAAATATCTCTTTCGCTTACTCACTTGACAGAAAGCGTGGAACATGCTCGAGAACAGGCTGAAGAGAGTGCGGCGAGACTGGTAATGCTTGATGATGGATTGAGGAACCTTTCGAAACCCCTCCTCATCCTGACCCTTCTCATGGGACTTTCTCATTTTCAGCCAAGCATCGACGACTTCTTGGCTCCCACTCCGCCCTCTGCTCCGCTGGCTTTCTATTCCTACCTCCTTCTTCTTCCGAATCTTTCCTTTCTTCTTCTGTTTCAGATTTCATTCTACGCGGTTTCCCTTCGGTACTCAACGTTTGGGTTCGGGATGAGTGCTAGGGAAGCAATTAAAGGGAGGATAAGAGGAAGGATGGACAGTAGCTATGACTATGAGAGCATCAAGGTTGTAAATTTGGAGGACGAATGCCAGGGCGAAGGAAGTAAAAAAAGTGTCAGACATCGTCGATCTGCTTCTTTGACTGCTCAAAGTGTTTCTATTGTTCCAACCCCCCAACGTAGCGCTTCTACAATTCCCCCCCTTCAAAGCTGGATGCACAGGCCAATCATGGTTTGTGTCAACACGGGAGGGGGGTTGGTCAAAGGATTTGGTGATGGCGAACTACCTATTGGCGTGCCATTTCATTTCGAATCGGAGCTGTTTTTAGGCAAGTACCTGATAAGGTTGAGGGACGTACCTTCTGAAAACCCACGGAACACCTCGGCCTATTTTCAGAGTCGCAGACGTCAATTTCAGGTCATTTGCCAGGGGAAATTCAAGGAGCCAATTTCTGTTTCCGATGTGCTAACGGGACATGAGTTTTCCAGACCGCTAAAGAACCTTCCTGCTGGGTGGGTTGTTAGAACTACCGAGTCAATCATCAAGAAGCTCGCTCCGTCTACAAAGATAGAGCTTTCCTCGGCAACGGGTGGTGCCCGAGCTCTATCTCTTCTCGCTGCAACAGCACAGAACATTTCGATAGATGCCCCTGGAATGGAACCAGACATTATGAAGTCGTACATCATTCCAGAACACAACGAGGTCTTTGGTGGCAAGTTCGCCAAGAAAACCATATCGGCAAATGAGAGGAAGAAGTTCCTCTCTAAGCGCGCAGACTCTTACAGGTGAGAGGAGGAGTGGAGTGGAACGAAGCAAACACTGCATCTGTATATCACTTTTCCTTACGTCAATTGCATTCCTCTCCTCGCCTCGCAGCTTCGAAACTGACTCTGTATATACTTTTGACTTCTATCAACACATTCTTGTTCCTTCGGACTACTCAATCAACATGTCAGTTGCGAAAGTAAGTCTGGCCAAGATTCTGGACGGCCAACCATTGCAGTGCATGGCAAGGGAAAGGGGGGGAAGGGGTCGGAGTCTCTGGAACTTTCAACTCTGGCACGAGAAGTTGTTGGATTAGGGTACAAAGGGGACAGATGAAAGGGGTGGAAACGAAAGAAATGTTCATGACATGTTATACAATAAGTTGTTTACAATTTTGGCGGCACTATGCCAGTCTCGGGGTCCTCCTCCCCCGTACCGTGTTCCTTGAGCCATTTCTCCCCCTTCCAGATGGCCTCTGTCTTGTCATTGAAATCCTTGTCTTGTGTCGACCACCGTACATTAAGTGTCCTTCCGTATAATTCACTCTCCTCGAGATTGTACAACGCCTCGTGAGCGTCCTCTGAAGCGTCAAATGTGACGAAGGCGAATCCCTTGTTTTTTCCCGACTTGAAGTCCATTGGGACGTCCACATCACGAACTGGGCCAAAGGGAATGCACATTGCCATTATAATCTGGGACGTTACCTCCTCAGACAGACCACCAACATACAATGACTTTTTTTTCGACATATTGAGATCTAAGATATCGGGTGAGTAAGCGGGTAAGGGGTTAAAATGAGGAAAATGGATCGGAACGTTGTGTGGGGCGAAAGGTAATTGGTGAATTGATATATTAGAGTTACTAGTAGTACTTCGTGGAGAACAAATAGAGCGTTATGGTTCTTAAAGAACGTTCAAAATCTCCCTACCTTTTGTGTAATACCGTCTAATGCCCAAAAATATGCGAAAGCAAAATTTTGCCCTTTTTTTGTCTGCTCCCTTCGCAACTTCACAACACAACACAGTTCAACCCCTTCATCAGCCTCTTCAAACGATAGTACTTACTTTTTAATAGTTCAATTCCGCCTTAATCCAATTTCCTTTAAAGCTGACTCGTCTCGAAGACTTTCGCTAACCAGTATAATCATGATTACGGTATTCTTGACTCTCGTCTTCCTCTTGTCTTCGGAAGCATTTGCTTTTAACCTGATTCCGTCGCCGATAAGCCTATCTCGTACCTTTAATACTCGCGCCCATGCTCTTTCTGAGGAGCAAGTCTCCTCTGCGATGGAGATATCCTCGGTGACAAAGACAAGCGCTCGGTCTGAGGGACTGGCGCAGGCCCTCGACGACGGTACCCGTAAAATCCATTCGGTCGCGGAGAATACGCAATTTGTGACTGGTTTTTTCAAGGGCATTTCGAAGAAGGAGTCTTTCGCTCAACTTGTAGCGTCCCTATACTTTGTTTACGAGGCGATGGAGAACGCATTCGAGGATTCGAGCGATCAGAATGTTAAGGCTCTTGATTACCCCGAGCTCAGGCGCTTGAAGACCCTAGAGGACGACATGTCTTACTATTTTGGTGAGAATTGGCGGACGACAGTAAGGCCTAGCAAAGCGACCAAACAATACGTAGAGAAGATAGGGGAAATCGCTATGACCGAACCCTACCTTCTCGTTGCCCACATGTATACGAGGTATTTGGGAGACCTTTTCGGTGGAAAGGTGAGATCAGACGAGGAGCGAGTTAGAGCTATATCTAATATACTTTACTCTCGCTTCGCTCGCAACCGCCTTGCTCGTTGCTTGGCTGCTCACCATCTAACATACCTCCCTCTTCGCTCATTGCAGATGATGGGTGGCATGGCTCGTTCTAGCCTCAAGCTTGACCAAGACAAGGGAACCAAATTTTACGAGTTTAACGACATCCAAGACACCAAGGCTTTTATTGAATCTTGGTACGAAAAGCTCAACAAGCTCGACCTCGACGAAACGCAAAGGCAGGCGATTGTTGATGAGGGCAATCGCGTATTCACTTACAACATCGACCTGTTCAACGAACTGGAGGGAGGGAAGCGTGTTGTCTTTAAGACAGTATTCGGTCTCCTCAAGGCTGCTGTGAAGTCAAAGTTGGGCATTGGATATGCAACCCCAACAAAATAAAAGCACTAACCCCAGCTCTTTCTTTCTCATCAAAATAATGATCTATAATACCACTTTCCCCTTCCTGCCTCTCCCACCCCCGAGAACCCCCCCCCTCCCAGTGCTCCTTTACCACCCATCCCGAACAACAGCTCCCGAACCCTCTTCTTGTGCATCTCGGCGTTCTCCCCAGGAGGAGCAGGCACCCTAGAGCTTTCATCCTTATCGTCGTCGTCGTCATCGCTGCTTCCAAACTCGTCCTCTGTACTACCTCCATCGTCTTCAATGTCATATTGAGCAAACATGGTACCCTTCTTCCCCGCTGCAAACCTCGTCGGAGTGGCTACCGCAGTGGGCGGAGGAAGGTTTAGAGATCCGTCTTCGTTAATTACTCCCACCGCGGGGCCTGATTCGCTGAAGCTAACCCTCCTCGCCGAAATTGGTGAAGGCGGATGTGCTGAACCTGGAGCTCCTGCTGGCTTGATAGGCGAAGGTGTCCTGAGAATGCTCCCCCTTCTGACCACGGGTGTTGCGGGAGCGGACGCTCTTTGCGCACGCTCCTGTTCCTTTACAAGCTCTTCCTTTCGCGAGTTCACCAAGAATATCTTCAACTTTTCACCCTCCTGTACCATTTTCTTCACCTTTCCAATCTCTTCCTCCATCTCTCTTAGCTTTTCCGCGGCGTTTTTGAGGGCTCCCCCACCTTCGTCGGTCACATGCTTCACTCTCTCCTGGGCGATGGACCTGAGCATCTTGAGCTCCCTGACGTGCCCCTTGTTCTCCCCAGAGAGCTTATCATTATCGGACCTCAGCTGCAACGAGCGAAGCGATGAGGAGGAGACTATCAGTTATATGGGTAGGCAGCATGTTAGGGTTTTGCTGTCGCTTCGCTCCAGCTTGCCTCACCTTTAGCACATGAGAGTTGGGAGTCGAGGAAGAATCCGACATAATCTTGATGTCCCGTCTCATTTCCCCGATTTTGACGTCCTTCTTGTCCAACAGTCCCCTCAATCTATCGCACTCGGCAATCTTGGACCTCAACATCTCCTCCCTCTTCCTCATCTTGCCCTCCATCTCCTCGAACTGCCTCTCTTTCATCCTCATCTCCTGAATCCTCGCGTCCCTCTTTTGAATTTCAGCTTCCATATCCTCGTTCTTTGCCTTCACGACGGCTATTGCGTGCCCCTTCATACGCAGCTGGACCCCGAGCTCCTCTCTCTGGGCGCTTACATCCTCAAAGGACATTTCCAAGTCTTTCGCAAAGCTGCGATGAGCGAAGCGAATCGCAAAATTGGTTGGGATTAGAGACGCGAATTATTACCGTGATAACGGAGATGGCGTGTCGTGTACAAAAGTAGGAGCTCGCGCGGCTCTTCTTCTCAACGCTTACGTTGGCAGCTCGTTACTTCGCTCCTCGCTCCCCCTCACCTGTCACTTTTCTTCAACTTCTTGTGTACCTCCTCGTGCTCCTCCTCCAAGGCCTTCTTTTCCCCCTCGACCCTTTTCCTTCTCTTCCCCTCCGTATCCAAGTGTTGGGTCTTCTCCAACTCAAGCCGCTTCACCTCCTCCTCGTACATGACCCTGTTCCTTCGAATCTGCGATGAGCGAAGCGGCGTGCAGGGGAGGTTAGCTGATAATAAGCGCACCATTGGTCTCACACTTGGCCGATTTTTGCGATTAGCTTCGCTCGTCGACTCACCTCCTCCTCTAGCTCGCCCAGCTTCCTGTTCTTCTCTAGCAGCAAGTTCCTTTCCTCCTCTCCCTTGGTCAGCGTGCTCGTCAGCGTCGTCTCGAGCTCTTTCTTCTCCTTCACGAACTCTTCCTCGCGATGCTTCAACTCCACGACAATTTGTTCTTCGAGGGTAATAATCTTTGCATTCTGCTCCACAGACTTTTCACTGAGCTCCTTCACCTGCTTTTCAAGGCCCTCGATTACTTTAGTCTTTTCTCTCAGCACCTCAACTTCCTCCTTGAGCCCCTCGTACTCCCTGCCTTCCTCTTCAATCTTAGCTACTTGCCCTCCACTCGCAAGCTCCTCCGCTACCTTCTTCTTGCACCAGAGACCGTATTCCCCCCCCCCCCCCCCCCCCCCCCCCCCCCCCCCCAAGGCCAAAGCGGGGCGGGAGGCCGGGGGGGGGCCCGGGCCGGGGGGCCACCCCCGGCCCTGTACGGTGGCCCCCAAGGAATGTTGGGGGACCGGGGGGGGGCCTGTAAGTTCCC
>Ga0115006_10002351_pt1 | contig 12405 bp, 11 predicted proteins | sample ArcOceMetagenome_3_FD_88943 | JGI IMG/M metagenome (GOLD analysis project Ga0115006, IMG submission 88943) | Marine eukaryotic phytoplankton communities from Arctic Ocean - Arctic Ocean- Svalbard ARC20M Metagenome | ecosystem: Environmental > Aquatic > Marine > Oceanic | place: Arctic Ocean...
GGGGGGGGGGCGGGGGGGGGGGGGGGGGGGGGGGGGGGGGGGGGGGGGGGGGGGGGGGTGAGAGGGAGGGAGGGAGGGAGAAGACAGACCATATTGCGGTGGTGCACCCAGCGATAGCGGGGCGCATCGTCGGCCACCTCCTCGCCCTTTTCCTCGTCACCACCCCCGCCCTGGCGCACATCGCGGACATAGGCAGCAGCCCACGCGGCCTTGGCGTTGGTGTCGGCATCGTCGGCGTCTTTGGCCGCCTTGTCGGCGTTTAAGGGCTTGGAGCCGTCGCGGTTGGGATACGTGCCCTCGCGGGGGAAGCGATAGTTAATGTCCTGGTCGTCGCCCTCCCGGATGTTCTTGATGCGCACCTCGTCCGCATGGAAGCGATCATTGCCCGCGATGCGCATGGGCTGCGGGCCTGTGTTGTGCGCTCGCTGCTCGGCACACTCCCACTCATGCGCGTTGTCGCACTCACGCGCGATAGACTCGTAGCCCTTGGAGTGCTTGCGCCCCAGCGCCTGCTCCCGTGCTGGTGTCGAGTGCGCCTCGCGAACAGCCACTTGCTTTGCCACATCGAGCGCTGCCTTGTTCAGCACCTGCCCCGAAAGCTCTAGGTCATCTTCTCTCTTCCTCGTCTCCCGCCCACGCCCGCCCGCGTGCGTGCGCGCGCGCGCACACACACACCCGTGGCGTGGCACATGAGGTGTGCGAGTACATGCATGTACACCAACACCATCACTTGCGCGCACACGCTTACGTGTGCGTACATGCATATGCATGAATGCATGCTTGCAGATACACATGCACATGATACGTGCATGCCATAGGTGCATGTCACATGTGCTCATGTGCCTATAGGTGCATGTCACATGTGCATGTGGTGCATGCCTGCCTGTCTCGAGTTGCTGCCTGTCTCGAGTTGCGTACAGTCATGCCCCATCCAGGGAAGCAGACAAGTACAGAGAGAGGAAAGAGGGAGAGGGAGGGAGGGAGGGAGGGAGAGGGAGAGAGGGCGGGAGGGAGGAACCTGCGGGGAGAGGCGCTTAGCAACAGCAGAGGCAACGCGAGCCTCGGTCTGCTGGAGCTGCTTTGCATACTGTTCACCAAAGCCCTGCTGCCGCGCTTGCAGGAGCTTGTTCTCGAGCCTCTTGTTGGCGTCGCGTTGCCGCCGCAGGCGCGCCTTCAGGCGCAGCACCTCCGAGAGCTCGCCCTCCTCGGCCGCTGGGCCCTGCTCGGCGTCGGCTCCTCCCATGCTGTACGTCGCCCCCCCGTCCGCGCCGTCCGGGGAGGGGGGGCCCAGGGGGCGCGCAGTCACAGTGCCGCGATCGCCCGGCGAGGCCGGGTCGTCAGAGTGCGCCACAATGTGCGAGCTGAGGGCGGCGTCGATGGCGTCCGACGCCTGCTCCATGGCCTGCTTCTGCTGCGCCGCGAGCACCGGCTGCTGGAAGGCGGCGATGTCGCCGTAGGCCGCATACTTGTGCCGCGCCATCCCCAGCGACTTGTGCGCCGCGCGGTTGGCCGCACGCGCGGCCGCCTCGGCATCCTGCCGTTGCTCGCGCTCGCGCAAGGGCGCATTCAGATCATCCAGCAGCTGCGCCGAAATGCCGCCACTGCTGTCGCCGCCGTCGCCGCCGCCACTGGCAGCATCCCCGGCATCGGCGCCCGGCGCGAAGCCGCGCGTCCACTGCTTGTTCATGAGCGTCTGCACCTTGTCGAGCTTGGCCTTGAGGCGCGCCGCCTCGCTCTGCTCGTGCTCCATCCTGGCGGCCGCGATCCCAGAGAGCGGCTTGCTGGCGATGTTGCCGCCGAAGGGCAGGCCCAAAGGCGGCGTCCACTGCTCGTCCACCCCCAGCATGCCCGAGGCGCTCATGGGGCCGCCAGTGCTGGTCGCGTGCGTCTCAAACCACCCACCCTTGCCTCCGACCTGCAGGCCCGTGGTGCGAGCGGGCGCCGCGTTGCCCAGCAGCTGAGCTGGCCCGTAGTTTTGGAGCGCGGGGCTCATGAGCACCTGACTCCCCCCTCGCGTGTCAGCCTGGGCGTGTGCACGGTGTCCCTGCACGTCGTGTTGCTACCGCGCGCGCTGCCCTCACCACGCGCGTTGGGCTACTACTCTGCACGGCCGATCGTTCGTGGGCGCAGGGGGAAGCGCATGGGCGGGAGCAGCGAGACGGGCGGGAGCAGCGAGACGGGCGGGAGCAGCGAGACGGGCGGGAGCAGCGCGGAAGAGGACCTGGGCGGCCTGCTGGGCGCGCTGCTGGAGCTTGAGCTGCTGCGCGTTGAAGCCCTTCCAGTCAAACGACTCATCCGACGCCTCCGAAGGCATCTGCAACAGCTCCTGCGTGCGAGCGCTGCGCCACCGCACGTTGGGGTTGCCGCCGTCTCGCACCGTGTCGTGCGGGCCCTCCCACGTGTCGTCAGCCATGGTATCCCAGTGCAGGTACCCGGGAGTCGGCTGCCCCATCGAGTCCCAGTTGGTGGTAGCCGCCGCGAAGCTGTCGATGTAGGCGCCGTCCGCCCAGTCGTGGCACGCGCCAGGCGTGTCGCAGTCGTCATTGCGCGGCTGCTCAAAGTCGCCCGGAAACCACAGCGAGGCCTTCTTCGCCGCCGCCTGCATGCGCGCGCAAGGTGCGTGGAGGCAGGCGGCTTCAGAGACTCGCGCGCCCCTCAATTCACACTCGCCCGCCCAAGGCGCTGCTTCCCACGGGCTCCCGCGGTGCTCACATGCCAGTCTGGTGCAACATGTCACACGCCACACGCCACACGCACACCAACAAACGACACACCTTGGCGGAGAAGAGGGAGCGGATGGGCCCAAACTGCTTGACATACAGAATCATGCGCGCGCGATTGAGGCGCGCCTGTTCGGAGTTGAGGGGAGCCATAGCCGCATCCAACTCCTGCTGCACGCGCTGCCCATCCTCTTGTCCCTCAGGGTTGGCCGCGCGCGCCTCAGTTGGCGCCTCAGCTGGCGCAGCGCGAGCATGGTGGCTGCGCGATGCTCGAGCGCGCTTGATGCGCTGTGTCTGATGCTGCAGCACCCACCCACGCCCACGTCAGTCTCCCACAGGCCAGCTGCCCCTGCCTCAACGCTTCTAGGGGCGCTGTGGCCGCAGGTGCGCGGCGCAGCTTTGGCAAAAGAGCACTGGCAAGTGACGGCAGCAGCATGCAGCAGCTGTGGTCAGAAGCAAGACCCTAGTCCTTGCCACTCCTGCACTCAGTCCTCCGCACGCAGGCACAGGCTCCTGGCAGACCCCTAATCAACGCAAGGTTGGACTCGAGCACCGCGCACCAAAGGAGGCGAGAAGGAGGGCGGAGACGCGAGACGCGCAGGCACACACACACCTGGAGCGTTTGGCCCTCAGCACTGCCGCTTGCGGTGAAGCCAATGGGGCTGCGCGCGCCCCTCAATGCATTGGCCGCATAGCACACCGCCTCCAGCTCCCCCCCGCTTCCCTCTGCCCCGCTCTTGGCGTGCGATTTGTGGCGGAGCGCGTGGAGGTTGCTCAGGCGCCGCAGGGCTCGCAGGGCGCGCGTGCCCGTGCTGGAGCGCTTCGAGGGGGTCGCCTGCACACACGCGGGGAAGGGCACCCACGGCGCCACGTAGGCATCGATCTTGACTGCTGCAGTGGCGTCGCTGCGCGGGAGGAACTGGCGCAGCGCCTGGGCGCGCTTGGCGTCAAGCGCCTGCTGCTTGCCGTCGAGGACACGGTTGGTCTGGTAGAAGTAGTCCCAGTGTGCCTGCGCCCTGTCCCACTCGCCTGCTGTCGTCGTACCCCCCGCGGCCTTTGTCGATTTGTCGAGATACACCAGCGCCTGCATGTAGTCGCGCTCGGCCGACGCGGCCTCGCGCTGGCGCCGGAGCGCACCGCCGTCGTGCGCGCTCGCCAGCTGCTCGCCGCCCGCCACGCGCTTGCCTTGGTTGTAGAAGAATTGCGCCTCATCCAAGATCTTGTCGCCCACGGCCGCGTGCGACGCAGCCTCTGGGCCCTGCGAGGCCCAGCCGGAGCGGCGCGCGATCCAGTCGCTGTTGGAGGCAGCGGCCTCGGCGCGGTAAAAGTGGTCAAGCGAGCGCCAGTAGGCGCCCTGCGCCATCGACCAGTAGTCGCGCTCCGCCTTTGACGCGCCCACGTGGGGGCCCGGCCCAGAGAACGCGCCCCGCGGGGTCGGGTGGTAGTACCCGTCCGGGTGCTGTGCGGGCGGCGGGCTGTCGCTCGCGTACAGCGGGTAGGACCCCGCGCGGTGCTCGCGCCACGTGTTTGTCGCCGGGCTAGCCGGCGGCACCATGCTTGCCGCGCCCACCCGCCCGCGCGCGCCCGGCGGCGCGCGCGGGTCGGCGCCGGGCACGATCGTCGACGCCCGCCGCGCCGCGTCGTCTACGATGCCCACGTAGCTCATCTGCTGCTGGCGCGGCGGCGGCGGCAGGCGGTCAGCGGGCCCGGTCGGCTGCCCGTCACGGTTGAAGCCCGGCGGGTAGTCGGTGTGCAGCATGGCCGAGAGCGAGGGCGGCTGCCCCAGCTGCGCGGGCAGCTGCTGGTCCTGCACGCTCCCGAACGGGTTGAGCTCGTCGAGCGCCGTCGCCTGCCCGCCGTGCAGCGCGAGCATCGCGACGCACACCAGCGCCGTCGTGCTCAGCAGCGCCACGGCCGCGGCCGCGGTCCATCGCGGTCGCGCCGCGGCCGCGATGGCCATCACGCGAGTGACGCGACCGCCGCTTGCCTTGACACCCCTTGGCGACTTCTTGCTCACTAGCCCACGAACTCCAGCGGGAAGGCTTTTGGACCTGTTGCTCCAGCTGCGGCCGTGTTTGGGGGCGGGAGAGGGCGGGGGCCGCGGGCGATCGGGGCGGGGGCGCATGTCAAAGGAGCAGGCGCGCGCGGGCGCGCTCGAGCGGCTGCAGCGCGCCTCGGCGCAGCACCGCAAGCAGCTCGAGAGCGTCGAGCAGCTCGAGCAGGACGGCACCTTCTCCAAGGACGAGGCGGACGCCGAGCGCTTGCGCATCGGGAACGAGCGCTCGGCGGCCAAGGCGGCGTACCAGGCGTCGCTGCAGCGCATAGAGGCTGGCGAGATCGAGGCGGAGCTCGCCTTGCTGGCGGCCGACGAGCGGCGGGCCGGCAAGGCGCCGAAGCGCCCGCGCGCGGACAGGGACGAGCAGCACACGAGGGACGGCGGCGCGGCAGTGCCGCAGGCGCAGGGCCAGGCGCTGCGCGACCTGCGCGTGCAGCAGCTGCAGCGGCGGGCCGAGGAGGCCGCCCGCGCGCTCAAGGCGGCCACCGAGGGCGACCCGGAGCTCGTCGCGTTCGAGCAGCGCCTGGAGCAGCTCGCAGCGGAGGAGAAGAAGAAAGGGCCGACAAAGCACTTCACGTCGCTCGCCTGGCGCAAGTCGTGCGTCGCGATGATTGAGATCTTTCACTTTGGCGTGCTCAAGTCGGCGCGCAAGATGGCGGCGCTCCTGGACGAGGAGGGTGTGCCGAGCAGCTGGGAGAAGCAGTTTGCGTCGCTCAAGAACTGGCGGCGTGCCTTTGCAGCGGGGAAGCTCGGCCCGAAGGAGGCACTGCTCGACGACGAGGTGGTCAATTGCGGTGAAGAGCGGCGCGCCGTGCGCCTCATGTGCGCTCACGGCGCCCGCCCGGGGCCGCGCCGGATGTTCCACGATCTTGAGCGGTTGGTTCCTGCTCCCTCCTCCCGCGCGCCTGCTCGCGCTGGTGGCCTCGTGCTGCACGGCAAATGAGGCCACGGAGGGTGAGCGCAAGCGCTCTAACGCGTCTTTTTCTGCGTGCTGTGCGTTTCCGGTGTGCAGCAAGCTCAAGGACTGGATTGTGGACTGCCAAAAAAAGAAGAAGCAGCTGACACGCGCTCTTGTGTGGGAGGAGGCCATGAAGCACGAGCCGACCATGTTTGGGGGGCGCGCTGCTGAAGGATGGGCGCTTAAGATGAGCCGTTGGTACTACAAGTTTTTGCATCGCGAGGGCATCTCGATCAAGGAGAAAGAAATAGGAGGCCGTGGGCGCCCCCGATCCAAACCGACAGGAGGCATTGTAAGTTTCCGCTCTCCTGTTCGCCCTTCCGCACGCCCTCGCTCCGCACGCGCATGTTTGACTCAAGAGCGAGGAGCCCGCGGCGTGAGCCCTGGAGTCTGACGTGTGTGCCAAACCGCAGGACCACATGGAGGACGGAGGGGACGACGAGGGTGTGCATCACATGGCCAACGACGCAGGCGATCCGGCGGCAAAACGCCAGAAGCGGCAGTGCCCGCGCTATAACGAGCAGCAACTGCGCAAGCTTGAGGCCTTCTACCCCATCCGCGACAGGGTGGACCCGGAGCAGGTTGCTGCGGCTGTGAATGTGCTGGATGGGGGCCGGGTGGTCAGCCGCGAAAATGTGCAGCAGTGGTTTGCCAACAAGCTCAAGAGCCTAGGGAATGCGGGTAACGCCGAGATGCACGCAAACGTCCATCCACACCCAGCGCAGTCGTGGTCAGGAATGTCCGGGCTGGTGGACGCAGCCCATCTTGCTGCATCCAACCACGCCCCTGTGGGCGCTGGGCCAGTGCACGCCGACCGCCAGCAAATGACCAGCAGCGCGCACGTCGTCGGGTTGCATGTAGACCCGCGATTTGGAGGGGCGCCAGGTCCAGGAGGCTCTTTCCGCTCGGTTTCGAGTGTCAATCTAGGGCCTAATCTCTACTGACCCGGCTCGCCGCCACCTCGAGGCTGCGTGCCATGAGCGTGCACGAGCCGCATTCAGCACCAAGCGACAACCGTCCCTGGAGAGGCCTGCGCCTGGACCGTCCCTGATGGCAAAAAAGTCTTGTGCGCTGCTTTGAGTCAGAGAGGGATGAGGTTTTGTGCGCTGCTTTGAGTCAGAGAGGGAAGGCGCCTGATGTAGCTTTGCAGTCTTACAGGTCGTTTATTTACGACTACCTCACAAAGAAAGAGAGTTTACCCCAGAACTCGAGTCCATTCCTGCCGCAGCATCCCACCTCACAAGTGCAGCGGTGGCGGTTCTCGACTTCTTTGCATGTGGACAAGCGCGCCCACGCATGCGGCGGCATGCAACTGCGCTTGGATGCGCTTGGTGCCATCCAAGCGCCAGTCCCGCAATGCTTCCGCACGTATCTCCTGATCACAGCCGGCCAGTACCATGCCGCGCTCAGAAGCCCCCATTGCTGTCAGCCCCATTCAACACGGGCGCCATCAGTGTGCCTTTTGCTGAGCTCCAGGCCGGTGCATTTATCTCCAGGTGGAGTTGGGGTTGAAGAAGTTGGCAGGGTTGATCGAGTGCTTCTTCTTCTTGGCCATGCCGTCACCTGATGTCGAGGAAGCGGTGAGGAGCAAGACAGGGGAGATGGGTGAACAGGGGATCGGAGAGGGCATGACATGAAGCAGGAGGATTGCACAGAAGCATCAGTTATGCGCACACACGACAGCAATCAATCATCCCACGCACAACGCGAGCTCAAACGCTCCGCAGGAACACGAGCCCACGCCGTCCCTTCCGGCCAGGCAAAAAAGCTGATGACACGGGCCGCGATGGCACCAGCATCCATGGCTGCTCTCCCATCGCTCTTTGCTTGCGCGCTCTCCCGGTCTCCATCGCCCATCGCACACACGCCCAGACAACACGCCCCACCAGCAGTCTGCCCATCCATTTGCTGGCCGCACCAACCGGGCGCAGCAGCAGCGCTGAGCCTTGCAAGTTGCCCCCACATGCCGAAATGCACAGCGTGTCTGGCGGTGCAGAGCCACAGTTTTGACTTGCGGCGCCTCGCGCCCCGCCCGCGAGCGAGAGCAAGCAAGCAGGGCACACACGGCGGGAGAGGCTCAACGCCCGCCGAAAAGAATTAACAACGAACGCGAACCGTGGGCAGCGAGGGCAGCGGCGATGGGATCGGAGGACTGGCCGCGGCCGGCGGCGCCGGCCACAGCGTCCATGTCGTAGAGCATGGTGGTCTGGCGCTTCTCCTTGTACGCCTGCTGCTCCTTGGTGACGTTGGGAAGGAACTTGGAGATCTGGCACATGGACGGACGCGGACGCAGGGCAGCGCAGGGCAAGCCACGGGCACATCATCAGGGCGCTGCAGCAGCGACCACACGCACCCCGGCCCACCCACTCCTTCCGCTCGCCGGAGCCAGGCAGGGGACCATGCCTAGCGGGCCCTGCTCGGCTCCGCTGGCTCCCGCGGCGACGCGCATCGGCACCCTCCGCCGACAGCTGCTGCACCGCCGGGCCAGCGCGCTGCTACCGCCGCCGCCGCATCTCTCTCGCGCAGCGCCCGTGGTCCTCGTGCACCACTCCTGCCCGAAGCCACCCGCCAGCGCACTCGGTCGGTGGCGAGTGGTCTGCCTGCCGCACACGCCGGGGCCCACGCTGCACGTCGCACGCCGCAGCACGCAGCTGCACGCCGCAGCTTCCGCCACACGCGCCGCCCCGCCTGACTCGCGGGCCCCGCCTCGCTCACCATGTTGGATCGAATGAGTCTATTTCTGCCAATGACTGAACGAACCAGGTTCTGTCAACACACGAACTCAATTCGTGGCGTGAAAAAGCAGTTAGGCTCTACACACCAGCGCCGCCGGCGCGGCTCGTCGCCAGTGCATGGTGCGGCTGCGGATGCGCGCGCCGGTGCGGCCGGGGACGCCGCCGCAGCTCAAGCTGAACCTCGACTTTGGCACGCAGAAGCAGCGCGAGGACTATGCGCGCGACGTGCTGCAGCAGGTCTTCACGATTGAGGCGGCGCGGGCGCAGCAGGGCTTCGGCTCGGCCTTTGTGTCCGCAGACGACAAGGAGGGCGCCATCAACGACGCCTTCGCCGAGGCACGCGAGGAGATGCGCTGGCACCAGGCGCAGGCGCGGCGCCCCCCGCAGACGGCGTCGGCGCGCAGCAACCCTGAGCCGCAGCGCACGGAGCAGAAGCTGATCACGTTCCACCCGCAGCCGCGCCAGCGGCCCCCGCAGTCGGCGCGCCCAGCCGCGGCGTCGACCGGCAGCTGGGACGAGGACCTGCAGTCGCCGCCCCGCCCGCGCACCAGCATGGGGACGCAGTCTGCCTCGTCGACCTTCCTGACCGGCACCGACTTTGAGGAGCGAGAGCCGGGCGCGGGCACGACTCATGCCGCCAGGCCCGCCGTCGTGGCCGCCGGGGGCAGCAGGCCGGCGGGGGAGGGCCCGAGCGGGCACCTGCCGCCGTCCGCCAGGGAGGATCGGATGCATGCAGCCGCAGGGCGGGTGGAGCACGCGCCAGCGGCCCGCGGCGACGCGCGGCAGTCGGTGGAGATGTGGGAGCGCGCGGAGCGCGCGCCTCTGCACACCACCATGGACGCCAGCGAGGCGGATCCACACATGGCAGAGGCGCGGGCGAGGTGGTGCGGCCAGGCCGAGGCGTCGCAGGCCGTGCTTGGCCGCCTGGAGGACTATGTGCGGTTGGATCGGGCAAACAGGGAACGCGTGGATGCAGAGGCACGAGAAGATGAGCGCCAGCGGCTGACGATGGCGCATTACAGCCAGAAGGGACTCCCATACGTCATTAGGGCGTCTGCAGATATGACAAGCGACCGGCTGGGGACATTGCGCGACTCAACGGCGCAGAAAAAAGGAGTGCTGGGAGGCCTGGTGGACAAGTCGATCAACTCCCGCACTCCGGGTGAGGACACGCTGCGCCAGACCATCACGGATGCCATTCGCGAGGACAACAAAGTGCTGCAGAGAGTGAACGCCGATGGGCGCGTGCACATTGCGCCGCCTTCTGCTGCCGCGCTGAGGGTCTCCGAGCCCGGACCTATAGAATGGGCAGAACCCTGCATGCCTTGGCAACGAGATCCTGTCACTGGGGACTGGTACCGTGCGGATAAGGTATGTGTTTGCGCCATCAAGGCATGCGTGCATGCACAGACAAAGAGTCCCGACAGGCGAACTGAGAGCAAGCCACGCGCCTCCATTCCACGCATATCCTTTGTGTGCAATGCATCGTATGCATGGCTTGTCAGCATGCAGACCAGACATGCATACCAGTTCATCTGGGGGTTATTGCGGGCACAATTGTGCCCGCCGGTACCTGACTATGCATTCGAATCAGCTGAATGAATGCAAGGTGCTTGTGAGCGTGAGCACGTGCCTGAATGGATCAGCACGCACGCACATACACGCGCACACGCACGCCACACTCACACTTCGATGAATACTGACGATGATGATTGGAAAATTCCAAAAGTGCGGTAGCAGTGCAGGTGTCGGTGCTGCTCTATCTCGCTCACAGACTCACTCGCTTTGCCCCCCCTCCCCCAAACCCCCTCTTCCCGCCATCACTGAAACGCGCCCTCTCTTTCGCAGCCCTACCACCGTGGAGACGGCGTTGTCGTAGACAAGGTGACAGCGCCCTCAGCACTGGCATACCTCTCGCAAGGCAGAGATCAGGTCCGGACGGTCATAAATCGTGTCAAATTGTCCGGTGGTGCTGCTGGAAGGGGCGGGCGCAGGCAGGACATCGACACGGTCACCTCACGGCGCTCGATAGACGGCTCTGTCAAAATGGGCGGAGGCTTTGTCTATCGCTCCAACATCGCCATCGACTTGTCACGCCCCACCCCGAGCAGACCAACCTACTCACACGGCCTGTTCCTCTTTCCCTTTTCCAACGAAGAGGCTTCTAGGATGCTCAACTCTTCCGCAGGAGAGCACGCGCCCGCTACACGCGAGCATGCTGGCGCGCCGAAACACCACGAGCCCGTTCTGTTACACGCTCAACCTGAACGTGATTCGTCGACATCCTCTTCCCGGAACCCTTCGTGGCTGGACCTCCCCCCGCAAGAGCGGCAGGACAGGGACGTATTGCACAGGGACGTGGTCAGAGAGGACCCCGCCCCAGGACCCAGAGCGCGTGTTTTTGGTGTGCGCCCTTCGGATTTGCGCAAACCCACGCCCCCAGAAAGGCAACGCAGGTGAAGGCCGCTGTGTGAGAGGAGCGTGATGCGTGTCAGCCACTGTCAGGTGTCAGGCGCTCGCACATGGACCCTGTGAGTCACCATGCAATGGGTGCTGTGTGTTTGGGGTGTGGGGCAAGGCGCCAATAAACTCTTGCCAGTGACCTCAACGTGGCGTGTGAAAGGGCACGCGCGCCTCTGAGATACAGAGCCGGTAACGCCCTCGCCTACACCATCACCTACTGACCCTGTGCCCGCCGGCCCTCGGGCCCGCCACCTAGCCAGAAAGTTCGGGGCACCGGATGGGCAAACCACCCCGGGGACACATAACACCCCGGGGATACATACACCACCCTCTCCTCCCAGCGGTCTCCCCTTACTCTGCGTGGCATGGTCTGATGGCGCAGAGCTGCTGTGCTGCGGCCTTGGAGGCAGGCGCTTGGCAGAAGTCAGTTGGCAGGCGCTCGGTAGAAGTCAGTTCTTCGAGTTCTCTGCATGACACGGACACTACAACAACAACACGTGCGCTGACGTGGCACCTCAAGTGGCACTAACGGGCCCGCTCGTGTGTGGGCCCATGCAAGGCAGGTGCCAAGTTGGGTACCTCGGTACCCAACACCAAACTATTCGGTACCGAATACCGTTCGACTGCATGCATGCATCGCAGAAAATACCGCTGCCTCTCTCGCTTTCCCTTCTTCTCAACACGGCTGAAAATGCGGCTGTAGAGTGTTGAAATCAATTTTTATGCCGCCAGGGTCCGGCCGGGTACAACAGAGACGACGGGGCCAAATGTAATACCGAACAGAGCAAGCAGCATGCGCGCCAAGCAGCTAGCTGTACTAGCGCCACAATAACACAATGGCCGTAGTAGCTGTACTAGCGCCACAATAACACAATGGCCCCATCCCCCAGATCTTTTCCCCGCAAGTCCCACACGTGGCACATACACACACACACACACACACACACACCTGGCGAACAATCGACACAGCCCTTACGAGTGTGTCTAAGCGGGAGCATGCGAGCATGCGAGCTTGTGAGCTTGTCAACATGCGTCCTTGTGAATGTCACCGTGATTGAGTGTGTGAGAGAAAGAGAGAGTGTGTGCACAGAGCGTGGCCTGACACACTGCCGCACATGCAACACGCGCAGGCACGGACACACGCACGCCCCCAGGAAGGACGCACGGAAAAGCACACAAAGGCACACACAGACACACACAGGCACACAAACTAGAAGGACGAAACGGCAAGATTATCGGCAGCGGCGCGATCCGTCTGCTGCACCAACCTGTCACTCAACGCCCCCCTCAACACCGCCTTCTTCGCCCCTGTCCCCGCCCCCCCCAGCCGCGCAGCCTGTTGTACGCGGCCCCCCCAGCTTGCCGCACGTGCGCCCGCCTGCGCCACGGCCCAGGCGTCAGCAGCGTCGTGGTGTGTGTTGTGTTGTGCCCTTAGTGTCAGTGTATATATGTATGCATATATATATATATATA
>Ga0115006_10002353_pt1 | contig 12404 bp, 16 predicted proteins | sample ArcOceMetagenome_3_FD_88943 | JGI IMG/M metagenome (GOLD analysis project Ga0115006, IMG submission 88943) | Marine eukaryotic phytoplankton communities from Arctic Ocean - Arctic Ocean- Svalbard ARC20M Metagenome | ecosystem: Environmental > Aquatic > Marine > Oceanic | place: Arctic Ocean...
CAAAAAAAACAGTCCCGTTTCGGGTCCGTGTCAAAACTCCCAGGGGTCAGAGTCTGAAGGCGGAGAGGGTCGATGCGGCGGGCGGGGCGGGTGGGGCAGCACGCGGTGGCAGCAGGCCTTGCGGGGCTGTGCTGCGCGCTGCTGCTCCTGGCAAACCCCCGGGGGGGGCGCGGGCCGCCGCCCGCGGCGCTGGCGGCGTCGGCGGGCGTCGGCCAGGAGCACGCTCCAGAGGCAAGGCTGGTCGCGGCCGGGATCACGCGGGAGCTGTTCGGGACCGCCCACAGCCATCGCCACCAGCAGCTGCTGCGCGCACTGGGGGCGGCACCGCGGGCATTTCCCTACGTCCGGTCGGAGGGCACGATGCTCGACGACGAGGACGAGGCCGAGGACGAGGACGCGGAGGCTGGGGGCGGGGACGACGAGGGGGGTGACGACGTGCAGGACGACGAGTATGCCCGCTTCGTCTGGCGCAAGGAGCGCCTGGGGAAGGACTGGGGCGTCAATGTCGACACGTGGCTGGATCCCGGCCTGCTCGACAGCATCGACTACCGCGACAGGCCGTACACGGCTGGGCACCACCCCTCGGACGAGAACATTACCAACGCCACCACGCAGTTCTTCGCAGACGACTGGCCGCAGCTGAACGAGACAACAAACGCGACTTGGATCGACGACGAGGACTTCCGCTGGAATAGCCCCGCAGACTATGTGGGCAAGATGCCCCTCGAGGTCAACCACCACCACGTGGTTGATCACCACCACGTCAAGTTTCTGCCGGGGGTCAACATCAACAGCAACCCCTTCTGCGGCCAGAATGTGGACGGCACGCCCATGGACTGCGGCGAATCTGAGTGGAACGTGCGCTGACGGGGGGGCGCGCCGTTTTGTATTTTGTTATTGTTATTCTTCATGATTAAAAAGATGACCGGGAAGGGCATTCAGCGGTCATCACTAGCACACCCAAGTGAACCAATAGTGGCAAAGGGTCACGTGTGCAGGGTCGCGTTAGGCCAGGCATGTCGATCAGCCTGCTTGATTCATCCTTTCAGCGCCCGATTGATCCGCCCCACAGCCCACCCCCGCACCCCCACCCGCACCCGCACCCCCACCCCGCTGGCAAGCAGCCAGCCGGCAGCTCGGCAGCGAGCAGGGGGCAGGCGTGGGCAGCGAGAATGGCGCCGGCACGCGCATTTGAGTCAATCCGCCGGGACACTGGTCATTCCGTTGTCATTCGCCGGGACGTTTTTCAGCGCCGACATGAGGTGCTGGAGCCACGCGTCCTTGATTGCCATCTCCTCCTGCTCACGCGCGCCGTGAACACGCTGATCAGCAGGCCGAGTGTCTTATCGCACCGCCTCCCTTGCACTCGTTCCTCCCGCCCGCCCACTCCGCACGTGCCTCTGCGGCCAAGTCTGTATTGCGTGTGCTGTGGCTAGTTAACCACGGGGGTGGCTAGAGGACCTGGAGGCGGCGCAACTCTTCTGCATCGGCATCATGATCACCATTCGTATCCCCGGGGTTGTCCTCGTTGTCACTGTCGCTGTCCGACTCTTCTCGCGACGTCGATTCCGGACTGATATTCATTGACGTGTCCATGACAGCATCAGTTCTCTGACTAGCACTGGCACTGCTCACGCTCACAATGTCCGAGGACAGGAATCCCCGATACGATGAGCCTTGTGCCGAGGCCGCCCTATCGTCGTCAACGCTGCCCCAGGCCGATATTTGCCAGCTGGACCTGTGCATCAAGCAAGGGGTTGGGCTCAGGCTCCGGTGGGGCTGGACATTCAAGTTGCCAAGAAGAGATGGAGGCAAACCTGGGCGCCGCGTGTGCGTTGGCGTCATACCCAGGTTCTGGAGGGCTGGTGCTGGCGCCGACAGGGCGCCCGTCAGACTGGCAGGTAACTTCCGATTGCGGCGTCACGGACGAGGAGGGTGGGAAGGGAGGCGATGGGAAGGAGGTGTCGTGGGCGGAGTCTTGATGCGCTTCCCGAGGCTCTTCACCCGCCTCAAGGTCACCGTGCTTTGGGCTGTCGACAACTGATCCAAAGAGACGATGCTCAATGAGTATGGGCGACTTGTGCCGCGCTCGTTCTGTTGGCTTGGGTGTCTGCGCGCATCAAACGCGGGTTTCATGCCCATCAGGAAAGCGCTCGGGGGAAAGGGAGCCGGATGCTCGGGATCAGAGGCACACAGGTGCAGAATATGTGCCCCTAAGTTTCTCTCACACTGGTTCACACTTGCCAACAGCACAGATGTGGACACTCAAGAGACCGTAAAGGGATTGTGGGCGGGCCTGCCATGCACGCTGCCGCTGTCTCCGAGAACCGGGTCGGAGATGCTTGACGCCAGCTTCTGCTTCGCCTGTTTGCGCCCCTCTTGTGTCAGATGCACACGTGTTGCCTGGTTAGACCTGTGAAGAGGCTAGCCCGGCCAGCCGCATAGGGCGAATCCTCCAAAATATTAAATCATGCGTATTGTTAGCGTCGCGGTGCCACGAGGCTCCGAGTCCCCCGGCGGCAAGCCCCCCCGGCGGCGCGCCGGCCCCGCCGGCGGCGCCGCCGGGGGGGCTTGCCGCGAATCCTGCAACAAACTGCCGCGTGAGTGTAGTTGTTCTACGAACAACTACACTCTGAACATTTACACTCACGCGTGTCACGCAAAAAGCGTGACATGTCACGCGAAAAGCGTGACCCTTGTCTGCGCCCAGGCGCCGAATCCTCCAAAACACGAAATCATGCGGATCGTCAGCGCCCCGTTGTCACAAGTCCCCTTCGCGTGGCCGGCTTACCAAGGAGCAGCCAAAGCAAACAAGCAAACAAAAAAGCGAACGCCTAACAGAGGAGGTAAAGAAAGGGCAGCAAGGGGGGTTACGGGCGGGCAGACACCCACTGCGCTTGGGAGGTGAAATTGCCAATCGAATCCGTCGTCCGCGTGCGTGGAAGCGCAAAAATCCCATGATCTTGACAAGGCTCCTCCGTCAATGCGTCACCGCGCACCGCAGGACCAGGACCAGGAAGAATTGAGCTTCCGCCGTCGTCCTTCGTGTGGTCGTCGGTACCATCTTTCCTGCTCTCGTTCGCAGCAATTTCCCGTGCTGACGGCCGATCTTGTGCTGTGGAGTTCAAGTCCAACGCCCCTCTCAATTGGTCAGCCGCCGGTCTTGCTCGCCGAGATGCAGGCATCGACGACGGCGTGGCCGCGCGCGGAATGATTGGCATGACGATAGGTGAAGTGCCTTCTGAACTTGACCTTGATCTTGGCGACCGTCTTCTCCCTGGCAAACTGGCAGGCGATGCATGCGATGAGGACGGGGAGGGTGCTCGATGATTTGATGAGTCGAGCAGCAACGGTGAGCGCGGAGAGGCGGCAGACCCGTGCCTGGCACAGTCACCATGCCCACTTTGCCTCGCCAAGTGTTGGAGGGAGTCCATGTCGCTGAAATCGCATGCTCGCATGGACTCGACCTGGAGGCTGATACGATTGACCACGTCCTGGCACTGGCCACTGCAGCTGCGCCCTGATGCGCGCACGCGATGGATTGCGTGTCGCAGCATGCGCACTTGCTGATGGATCACCTCGTTGGCCATCCGCAGGTGCGTGTGCACTTTTGCCTCCCCGGCACGCACCTTCTGGTCAGAGGCGTTCAGGCAAGCCTTGGAGAGGTTGAGCTGCTCAAGATATCCCTGCGCGCGCACAAGATTTTGCTGCGCTGTCCGCTCCACGTTTCGTTTGGCATCGCTGGTCTGAGATATTTGTTGCTCTGCCACCAGCAAGCGCCGCTGCAAGTCCAGGACGTTGTCTTCCAGTTTGCTTTCACGCAGACGCCAGGCGGAGCGTGCTTGCTCTATTCGCTGTGCTAGCAGCAGTTCCATTTCAGCCCTGGCATCTTCTCTCGCGTTCTGCGCTACACTGCGGGCCTGTTCGAGCTCTTTGCGGCACGTCTGGAGCTGGCGCTGGCATGTTGACAAATCCTTGGCAAAGCTTCCGCCCTCTGGATGCGCGTCTCCTCCCGCGCGCTCGCAGGGCCCTCGCGTCTGGGGAGAGTTTTGCCTGTGCGCCGAGATCTCCTGTTCAAGACAGCTCAGACGGTGCTCAGCTCGTGCCAGCTCGGCCTTCGTCTGGATGGAGTAGGCCTCGGCTGCCACCTTTTCCCGTTCTGCCCGCTCCATGCAGCGCCGCAGGTCTTCGCAACGAGAATCCACCATGTCAAACATATCGCCCGAATCAACCTGTGACGCAGTGTTGGAGAGGAGCGGTGATTTCTCTGCTAACCTGGCCTCGAGCGCACCAATGCAAGCTTGTGCCTCCTCAAGTTCTCGGGCCAGGTCGGAGATGTGCTTCTGCAGCGTCGGTATTGAGGAGGCGCGCGCTGCGGCCGTCGCGGCCTGGGCCAGCTCCTGCTCCGCTTGTTTCAGCCTCGCCTCGCACGCCCGCGTCCGCTCGTGCGACTCATGGAGCTTGGCAACGAGCGCCTGTGACGCCTCAAGTGACAGTCCCGCCGGCCCTGCCAGCACCGCCTTGACTCGCGGGTCGTCGAGCAGGCCCTCGAGCTGCTCGACTCGGGCCTGCAGCCGGTCCTTTGCGTCGTCGGCCGCTCTGCGCAGGCGGCGCTCCTTTGTGCACTCCCGCAGCGTCGCATCGAGCTCCGTGCTGGCCCGCTTGAGCTTGATCGCCTGGCTCGCGCCCCACATTCGCGCCATTGTCGTCTCGTCCGCCCGCGCTGCGGCGGCCCGCTTGGACGAGTCGAGCTCCTCAGACAGGTGGTGAAGCAGCGTCGACGCACACGGGTCGTATCCGTCGTCCGGATCGCCTGCGCTCTGTGGCGGCGGCGGCATCTCTCCGCCAGGCTGCGGGTGCGGCGGAGACCCGCCGGGGAGCTCCCCAGCGCCGCCCTCCATCACCTTAGATCACTGTGTGGTGCTTCGCTTGACTACGATGGGTGGAGCCGAGCACACGAACCAGGAACCAGAAAGTTTCCCCGGCATGGCGGACGGGGACGAGGAACTCGAGGTGGAGGTGGACGACGGCGGCGATGAAGCGCAGCCAGGTGCGGCGACTGGCGCGCCTGCGGCCCGGGGCCTGCGGACGCGCGGCCCGACGGGCGCATATCCGCCTGTGGCAGCGGGTGCACCTGCGCTAGCCCAGCGCTCCAGGGCGGGCGTTCGCGCGCGTGGCGCGCGGCGAGCGGGTGCACGGTGGGCGCGGCGCGTGAGCCCGGCCAGTGGGCGTTGGCCCTCGCGCCGGTGCGGGACACGACGCCGATCCCCTGCGCGGAGGCGACGCGCGCGGGGCCTGGTGCGTCCACCAGGCACGCTGAGTTCCCTCCTCACGGACACGCCCGTCTGCCCGATCGATCCGTGTTGGCAGGTGGCGAAGGAGCGCAAGAGCCTGCCGCGGGGGAGGCTGCTGTCGATGTTGCCGCGCAGCCGCCAGCGATTCCATCGACGGCGGAGGCGAGTGCCCGCAGATTCCACACCTGATGCTGCCCGTCTCGTTGTGTGCTTGCTGTTTCGCTGGCGCGGTGCGTGGCCTCTCCTGCGCCGCGCGCTAAGGCTGCGTGCGTGTCCCGCGGTGTGCAGACCGAGGACGTCCTAGCAGCTGTAGCAGCATCGGGCGGGGCAAACGGCGGCAGCGGTGACAGCGTCGAAACTGGCGACCGCGGCGAGGGCGGAGGGGAGCCGGACGGTAGCGGCGGGCCGAGCGAGGCGGGAGACAAGATGGCGACCGACGAGCAGGGTGCCAGCGAAGGGCAGGCAGAAGAGCAGGGGGAGCAGACGGAGGCACGGGCAGAGCAGGCCGAGGTTGGGGGAGAGGCATCTGAAGCACCCGCCAATGCGGACGATGCTGCGCCAGCGCAAGATCCAAAGGCAGCGGAGGAGCCGGAGGTGGCGCCCACCGAACACGCGGGCGCGCAGGCCGAGGCTGAGAGTGCTGGGGGCGAAGAGAGCGACAAAGCGGCCGAGGTGGCGATCAAGGTGGAGCAGGAGCCTGCTGCAACTCCTGCAGTACACGCGGGTGCGGGCGAAAGCGCAGGTGCTGGTAAGGGCTCTGGCGGCGGAGGGAAAGGCACGTTAGCCGTTGACCTTGCGGCGCTTGGGAGGGGTGGGGGCTTGATGGGAGACGACGACGAGGTGTTTATGCCGCAGGTGGCCCTTGCCCCTTCGCTCTCGCAGTACACAGCCAAGGCCAAGGAGGCGAGCGGCAAGGTGGAGCTCAACAAGTACGACATTGAGGCCTGGAAGGTGCTCATCTCCGAGGTGCAAACGGGGGCCATGAAGCATCTCGCGGGGGAGGTGTACGAGCGGGTGCTGCAGGTCTTTCCGACCTCAGGCCGCCACTGGCTCTCCTACGCCAACACCTTTGTCGCCGAAAACAAGAAGCCAAAAGCGATCGGCGTGCTGCAGAGAGCGCTGCCCCACTGTCCGCACGTAGACCTGTGGCGGGCCTTCCTCATCCACTACGTTGGTCTGACAAAGGACCACGGCGAGGTGGCCAAAGCCTACGAGCGGGCGGTAGAGTGCATAGGACAGGACATTGCGGCCAACGCCGTGTGGAGTGACTACATCGCGTTCCTCAAAAACGCCAAGGCAAGCAACCAATATGAAAAGAGCATCAACATGAACCAGCTGCGCCGCGCCTACCAGCGGGCGCTCCTAGTGCCCATGCACCAGATGGAGCGTCTCTGGACCGACTACGAAGAGTGGGAGAAGTCAGTGGACCCCACCAACCCCAACGCTACTGAGGCCCTCATCCGCGACTGGGAGCCCAAGGTAGGCGTGGCGTGCGCAGGGACGCCGCGTTGCAACGCCACGTTTCCTGCCTTGTACGTGCCTCGGCACGTGTCTTGCCTCGCTGTGCTTCAGGCCTCTCCTATCCACGTTTGCAGAGTCGGTGTCGGGGAGTCTTGACGACAGTTGCGGCTAAGTGTTGTTCTAGGTGTACTCGAGACGAGGTGTACTCGAGGCGAGGTGTAGTCGAGATTTCTGGCATCACCTATTGTGCTAGAGCGATACTAGTATCGGCGCATGGTCTAGACTGGCTTAGTGTCGCTATCGGCATATCATGTCGTCTAGACTGCCTTAGTATCGCTATCGCCGAGCATCAGGTCTCGGTGCGCCGGCTGCCACGGCACGCGCAGACGTGCACTGACTCTAAGCCATGTCTCGCGCGGTGCTCTCTCTCTCGGTGTATGGTGCCGTGGCATGCTGGGGCGGCGGGGCGGCGGGGCGGCGTGGGCGTGCGGTGTGCGGCAGCACAAGGCAGCGCGAGCAAGCTTCAAGGAGCGCAAGAAGCTGCGCGACGCCATTGCAGCCGCCGAGCGCGCCTCCTCTGTGCTGTCGGTGCTGCCAGGCCCGTGCACAGGCGACAAGAAGGAGAAGGCGGTGCGTGTCGTCTCGCTCCCTCCTAACCCCTAACCCCGAGCCCCTTACACCTCGAGAGCGTCAAGGCGGTCTCTCTCGGGTCATTCTCACGTCTCACGTCTACTGCGCCTCGCGCTCCTGCTGCCCTCTCCCTGGCTTCTGCTGTCCTTTCTCTCGCTCCTGCTGCCCGTTGTGCCGTGCGACCCTGGTGCCACTCTAGTCGTGCGACACAGTGAGAGTAGGCGACAGGGCCGGAGAGGCGTGATGGCGGGACAGGCGGGCAGTCATGGTAGGCGATAACTCGAGGGGGGCAAGCAGGTCATGGACGCGTGGATGGCGCTCATCAATTTTGAAAAGTCCAACCCGCAGAAAATGGCGGCGGAAGATTTGCGAAAGCGCGTCAGCTTTACGCTCAAGCAGGTCCCTCTCCCACCCCCCTCTGCCTTCCCCTCTTCCTGCCGCCCGCTCGCCCACTCCGCCTGGCAACGTATCACTGGCAACGTATCACAGACATCAAGACACACAGTCCTGTGTTTGTGCCAGTCCTGGACACGCCCCCGCCCACTAGGAATGCACTATCTTCTCTATGCTCTATGTTCCTCTATGTTCCATACGGGGACTTTTTCCCAGTACCAACTATTAGAGGGCTAGTATCCACCATTCTGAAGACCCTCAAGACCTGCAGCGCCGCTGCCTTGCCGCTGGGCGCGAGCGCGCGCACGTGCGACGCAGGCGCCGAGCGTGCAGGATGCTGCGAGGTGCGCACGAGGTGAACAAACATTGAAATAATCAATCAAATAGCATAATGTCTAACGCGTGTGGTGCGAGCGGAGCAGGCGCTGTCGTACCTGCCGCTGTACGGGGAGGTGTGGTACCAAGCTGCCAACTGGCAGGCCGAAATCGGCGACGTGCAAGGTGAGGCAGGGGCGAGGGCTTGGGCACGGGGCTCCTAGGCTGCGCTGTCAGACGCGGGCGCTTGGTCTCACAGACACACCGCCGCGCACACGCGGCAGGGGATGCGGGCCTGTGCAGCCCAGCTAAGTCGAGAGAGTTGATGCTCTTTCTGTTTTCGATGTTCTTTCTGTTTGTGATGCTGGTGATGCTGGTGATGATGGAGGGCGGCTTGGCAATGCGGCGGGCTGGGGATGACGGATGCGTTTGCGCATGGTGCTGGCAGGTGAGATCAAGACGCTGAACAAGGCGCTGGCCATCAAGAGCGACTCGCTGTTGCTGCATTTGGCGCTGGCCGAGAAGCATGAGCTGGCCGGCAATGTGGCCGGCGCCAAGCAGGTTTCCCCCGCCGCGCGTCTCTGCCCCGCCGCGCGTCTCTGCAGCTGGGTTGCAAGAGCGCGTGGCAAAGGGCGTTGCAAATGGCGTTGCAAAGGTCGTCAGCGCGTCAGCCAGCCGAATCGACCAAACAGTTGAACAGTTGCATCTGCCAGCATAGTGTGTTTCGGTGGAATCAACGCAAGTGAGGATGAGGCGAGTGAGGACTGAGGCGAGTGAGGACTGAAGGCTTCTGCAACTTGGGCAGGCGTACGAGACCATGTGCAAGAACCTGCCGGGGCCGCTCGTGTACATACACTACATGCGTTTCTCGCGGCGGTGCGAGGGGATGCAGGAAGCACGCACAGTCTTTAAGCGCGCGCGCAAGGAGCCAGCCGCCAAATCCTGGGAGCTGTTTGCCGATGCTGCGCTCCTCGAGTTCGTGAGCAACAAACAGCCGGTGGTTGCGCGCAACATTTTCGAGTTGGGCCTCAAGGAGGGCCTGGGCTCGGAGCTGCAGTACGTGCTCAAGTACCTCGAGTTCCTCACCTCCACCAACGACGACAACAACACGCGCGTGGCGTTCGAGAAAGTCCTGTCCGATGACAACGGCCTCTCGCCGCAGCACGCCCTGCAGGTCTGGAACAAGTTTGTCGAATTCGAGTACTCTCGCGGCAACCTGTCGGCCATGCACATGGTGGAAAAGCGGCGGGCGCTGGCCTACCCCGAGGTCTTCACGGCCTCGGGTCTCGCGCAGGTGGCGCGCAGGTTCCGCTTCGAGCACCTGTGGCCGTGCACCGATGCCGAGCTCGTACTGCTTGGCGTCGACCGGGACCCTGCCCCTTCCTCCTCCGCCCTGGGCTCTGTGGCCGACACGGGCAAGAAGAGTGGGGGTGCGGGGCGGGATGGGGGCGGGGGAAGAGGCGAGAAGACGGACCGTGACCGCGCTGAGGTGCTGCCCTGTTGCACTTTGCCATGCTTTCTGTGGGCGTTGGCACCAACGCGTGCGTTGGTGCGTGCAGGCGCTTTGCGCCTCTCCCGCACGCGCGCCGAGGGATGCGGGCAATGCATGGAGACGAGTGGGGCGAGGAGACTGATGCTCGACTGATGCTCCATTGCCGCTCGACTGATGCATGCTGCACTGCCGTATGTGCCGGGGCGAGAGCAGGAGGCCAAACGAGTCCCGGTGTCGTTGCCGCCCATGGCGCGGGCGTTGCAGGAGTTCGTGGATGCGCTGCCCCACGGCCCCCTGCCGCAGGGGATGCCAGGCCCGAGCCCGGACGACATGATCAATCTTCTCAACCAGATGATGATACCACCCCAGTTTTACACGCCGCCGTCGACAATGCGCGTGGTGTCCAGCAAGCCCGCGGGCTCGTCCGGAGGTCACGGCCGCCAAGGTGGACGGTCAGGCAAGCGCGGGAAACGCGACGACGACGATGTACTTGCCCTCTGCTTTCCGCTTCCCCAGGCGCTTGCGCACCACATTTGCCCTCCGTGTGCTTGCTGTGTGCTGACTTGCTGCGTGGCTGTTCGGGGGGCGTGTGTGGATGGTTTCGCAGCGGCAACAAGGCGACATGTTCCGGCAGCGGCAGAAGCAGCGCTTTGCCAACATCACCGACTAGCGGCGCAAAGGCAGCCTACGCAGCATGAGAGGGAGTGAGGGGCGTCGGCGGCGCATGATGAGCTCTGTTGGCAACAATTACACCTCATCTAGAACGTCTTGTGTCGCACGTTTCAGACAGTCATCGCGTTTCAGTTGGTGTTCGGTCCGGGCGAGCCCGCAGCAGCTTGCACCGCCTCAGACACGCCATAGACACGTCAGAGCGAGAGCAAGAGCGGGAGTGAGGGCGAGGAGCGAGAGAGAGGGGGGGAGAGAGAGCGTGTGTGTGTGTGTGTGTGTGAGCGAGAGAGCGAGAGAGCGAGAGAGCGAGAGAGAGAGAGAGAAAGAAAGAAAGAGAGAGAAAGAGAGGGGAGGAGAGAGAGAGAGCTCGCGCGCGCGACATGGATAACAATCTCCATAGACACGCCACAGACACACAGCTCACGGCACAGACACGCTATAGACGCGCTATAGACGCGCTTTAGACACGCTGTTGTTTGCGTCCGGTTCCGTACAGCGCGTTACAGATGCTCTCACCCGTGGCACGCGGATCCGGGCTCAGGATCGCAACGCGGTACTTGACATCGTGTGCATGCAGTTCAGGTGTGGACCGTCGGAAAGGGGGAAAGGGAGGGGAAAAGACAGGGAGGGGAATAGAAGAGGAATGGGAGAAAGGGAAAGAGGTAAAGTGGAGAGAAGAGGGGAGAACGGGGGGAGGGAAGGAACGCTAAGGAGGAGGGAGGCAGGGAGGGAGGCAGGGAGGGAGGGAGGGAGGAAAGAGGGAAAGACGAGGGGAAGGAAGGGGGGAAGGGGAGGCGGAGAGGGGGAGGGAAAAAGAGAGGGAGAGGAGACATGGAAACGAGCGGGAGAGCAGGAGGAGGAGAGGAGGAGAGAGAAGACGGGAGGACGAGGAGGGGACTCGATGAAGGTGGGTTATTCTGAGCGGTCTGAGGCGTCTGAGGTGTCCCAGGTGTCACGGTGCTGTGAGTAAACGAGCCTGCGGGCGATGTCGCGCCTCAACCCAGGGCATTAGGCACCACACGCAAAGGCTGCGGTAGCCTATTCTCTGCGGGCGCGTTCCCGGCTAGTCCACTTAAGAGTGTTTTATTCGACGAAGAATTGGACACGCTGCCACTCTAACTCCCATGGCCGAAATGCTAGGCGCTGTTCGAATCATCCAGCAACTAAGAAGGTGCGTCGCACAGGCACCGCCCAAGACATGTACAGGCATCCTGCCCCCATCCCGAGCTTGCCACGGCAACGCGCCTGCTGCTCCAGGTCGAAACAGCGCGCGTTGTATGCTACAGCTGTCAGAGCTCGCCAGACAGTATAATTAGGCGGGAAGCTGCGGGGTGCCCTTGCCCTGCACGAACACCCACTTGTTGTCGCGCTCCTCCACGGCGATGCACTTGGTGGAGATGCGCCACAGTGCCTCCGGCAGGGGAGTGGGGTCGTACAGGTAGTGCTCCGGGAACGCCTTCTCCACAGCCTTGGTGGCGGCGAGGGCGCGGTAGTGGGGGATGGTGCAGTCGATGTGGTGCACCACGTGCGTCGAGCCAATCCTGTGGTGGAGGAAGTCGAAGATGGGGCCGTATGGCCTGTCGATCGACATGAAGGCTCCCTTGATGTAGCTCCAGTTCGAGCCGGTGAAGTGCGGCACGTCAGTCTGCCCACGCACATGCCATAGTCAGACCCCCAGCACACGTCACATGATATGCGCTGCCCCTGTCTCCACACGCTGCCGTGCGTGTCTTGTTGTGCGTAAGAGTCGCCGCGGGACAGCTAAGAGAGCCTTAGTCGAGGGAGTGCATCAAACGCCTGCACGCGCTACCACGACAGCGACAGCGTCCTTCCGCAGCCAATGCTTGCCTAATCCACCTCAGACAACTCGCTGCACCGCGGCGCAACCTACATGCGACACCCTAGCTGCGCACAGCAGAATGTATGCAGGAGGCGCGCAAGGCAGCCTCCTGCAGGCACCTCTGATACCCTAGCCCATATGCTACCACTTTGTCCCTCCAAAACACTCGCTATCACAGGATGCCTGCAACAACGCTTCAGGCTCGCGGCCTCACAAAGCTATCCAAGTTGCCTAACAAAGCCAGCCACAATGGCAACCACGCTGCAGCATCGTGATAACGCCCCCAGCAAATGCAGGACCGTTGCACCAA
>Ga0115006_10002354_pt1 | contig 12400 bp, 13 predicted proteins | sample ArcOceMetagenome_3_FD_88943 | JGI IMG/M metagenome (GOLD analysis project Ga0115006, IMG submission 88943) | Marine eukaryotic phytoplankton communities from Arctic Ocean - Arctic Ocean- Svalbard ARC20M Metagenome | ecosystem: Environmental > Aquatic > Marine > Oceanic | place: Arctic Ocean...
CTCGAGGGCCCAGTGGGCCGTGGAGCACCTGGCTGGTGCCCTGGTGACTAGCTGATCGGTGTGACAGAGGTGGAGTCGACCTTGTCCATGATGCGCTTGACGTCCGACAACAGCGCCGCCGCCCGCTGCGCGCTGTCATTCGTGTGGGCGGTGTGCGGTTTGGTACATGACAGTCCGTGAATAGGGAGCACGACGCAAGCACACACACACACAAGTCAGGAAACAAGCTCAAGAGGCAGGCCAACGCAAGCAGTGCAGGACCAACCCGTCGTCATCGCCCATCTCTTCGTAGTACTTGCACGCCTGTCCCAGCGCCTCCTCCGCCGCCGGCTGGTCGCCGATGAGCATCTTGATGGTGCCACACGCCGTGTGCGCCTCGGCGAGCTTGGACTTGAGCTCATCCTCTGCCTCTCCACCCCCATCGCCGGCCTCGGCGAGCTGCGACTGCAAGTACGCCAACCCGCCCTGGATATCCAAGTCTGTCATCTCCAGCTCGGCAAACTCGAGGTCGCCGCCCTTCTCCGTGTCCGCCAGGTGCTTGCGCAGCCGGAACTGCCCCAACACGAGCAGCGTCGCGTTCACAGCCTCCATGTCGCCCTCAGCCTGCAGCGCCTCAAGCGCATGGTGGAAGAGCTCGCAGCAGTGCTCAAACTTTGAGTCGCGTCCCTCGTGCAGCTGGGCGACTAGCTTGACAGTCTCGACCTCCTCCTTGCCATCGCCAGCGCTACGGCACAGCGCGATGGCCTCGTCCAGCGCCTTTTCCGAGCCCTTGACGTCTGTTCGCATGAGCAGCAGCATTCCCTCCGAGCGTTTGCACCTCGCTGCCGCGACCTCGTCAGAGATCTTGAGGGAAATGGCGTACGCCTCTGAGAAGCACTTGCGCGCTGCGTCGAACTGGCCTTTGTCCATGCCTAGTTCGCCGCGCAGCAGGAGCAGCTGCGACAGCATCACCAGCACATTCAGGGCCTGCTCCGCCTGCTCTCCAGCCTCGACGAGCTCCTCGATTTTCTCGGTCGTGCCGTCGAGCTCGTCGAGCATCATAGCTCGTGTCGTCGGGGGCAAGTATTCCTCCACAAGTTCGAGTCCCTGCAGCGCAAGCAAGCAAACGCACCACCCGCGCGCAAGTGCGCACCCCAACCCCAACACACATCAGGATGATGCCGCGCACAAGGTGCCGCTGGCACTACGCACGGCACGGTCCCCTGCTGTCGAGCGCGTGCGCGCAGTGCCGAAGCACGTGCTCTCTTCGAAGTGCTACTGCTCACGCGCCGGCAAGCGCGCAAAACGCCACAGGGTGCGCGCGCACGCGCGAGAGAGGCGCACTCGCGCTTACACGCACGGGTGGCGGCGCGCAGCCACCTGCGAGCAATAGTCGACGGCACGATCGTCCTGTTTGGTCTCGCGCGCGGCCTCTGCATTCTCCAGCAGCTGAGAAATCTGTCCACGAGGCACATGCACGCGCGCGTCAGCAACACGCTCGGACGCGATCGCCGAATCATCCACATCATCATCGCAGCATGCTGGCTGTCGGTGGTTGTTCGGGCTGCAGCGCCCGCGTCCAGCCTTGCGCCAACGGCGTGTATACGACGCTGCGCGGGCATCTGTGACGCAAGGCGTCGTGTTCGGACACCTCTTGCGGGGTGACGCGGGATGACACGCGCGTGCAGGCGCGATACCTTGTCAGGCACGTCTGCGCTCGCAACCCCAGCTAGCGCCTTGAGCAGCTCCACCATCGAGCCCATGGTGCGCTCTCTGCCCTCCCGCCGCCGAGCCAACCGACAAAGTTGAAAGTGCTGCAGAGGATTCGTGCCAAGTTCAAAATCCACGATGGTGCGCACGGCGCAGGCGGGCGGGGTGTGGCGCGGGATGAGGGGCGAGTCGGGGCGGCGCGCGGGTGTGCGCCGTGCCTGTGCTCGGGTGGCGATGGCGTGCGGTGCGGAGGCCTGACCGCGCGGCGCGCGGATCCGTGCGCAGGGGGATGTTGTCGCCGCGTCGCACTTGCTGATTAAGCACCAAGGCTCGCGCAGGCCTGCGTCCTGGAAGGACGAGACCGGTGCCGAGATCACCAAGCGCACCAAGGAGGCGGCCCAGCAGATCCTGCTGGCGCACCGGGAGGACATCATGTCGAGCCCCAACCCTGCGGCGCGCTTCGGCGAGCTTGCCGCCGTCCACAGCGACTGCTCATCGGCCCGTGACAAGGGCAGCCTCGGCGTGTTTGGCCCGGGTCAGATGCAAAAGGTGCGCGCGCGAGCGTGCCCTGCGCGAGGACTGCGAGCCTGTCTTGGGCCTCCCCTCGACACCCGCACCCAAAAGCAGCTGACTTGACGTGGGCCCGGGTGTGCGCAGGCCTTCGAGGACGCCACGTACGCCCTGAAGGTGGGCGAAATCTCAGGAGTCGTCGACTCTGATTCGGGGCTGCACATTATTCTCCGCACCCAGTGAATGGAGGAGGCAGGAGAGGGAGGGCAGGGGCTGGTGCGACGCGGGCGCATGCAGCAGCTGGTTCCTTGGCGTGGGTCTTCTAGCCAGAGGCTGTGCCGCAACAAGTTGACGTCACACAAACGCCACCAGCGCGTTGATTATTATTATCCGCACAGATCTGTGCAGAGGTTGCGCGATAATATACACGCCCGATCTCGCGCCTCAAGCCTAACTTGAGGCACTTCACGGTGCCTCAAATAACATACATGCCCGATCTCGCGCCTATAGGCGCGAGCAGGCACCGTGCGTCACGGTGCCTCGAAGTGAGGTACGGTCGCTTCTCTGGAAGCGCACCAGAGAAAAAGCACCCCACTCCGTTGGCTCTCGTCCCCGCCCCCCTGCCAGCATTGATCAGCAAGCAGAGGGCTTGCTGATCTCGGCATTGACCGAAGCAAACTCATACGAGGTTCCAGCCTTGGAAATGGTCCCCACCCACCAGTAGCAGCAATTGTTCCCCGAGCAGCGCGCCTGGTCGCAAGAGGACTCAAGCACTTGCGTGGTGGGCTGCACCGTGATAAGATTCGAGGCGCCGCGCAACGAGACGAGGACCTGGACCTCACTGCCTCGCAGACTTCTCCCGCTGGAGTAGACATGCACGACAATGTGATACTCACCGTCTTGAGCTCCGTCGTCCCATGTCATTGTCTCGGGCCCGTAGCTATTTTTTTTTTTCCACGGGCAAGTGAGGGTGAATGCAAGAGAGCACGAGAGCGCGCGCATACACGCGAGCAGCAAGATGAAACGTTGCGCTTTAGGTAGAAAAAAATTGCCCTAATGGCCATATCACGGTTAGACTCTCCCCGAGAGAGAGAGTTGCCAGGAGCCTTCTTGCGTGGGGCACACTACCCTCTCCACCCCGCCTTGCCCAAAACTCTCTCCATTGAGCTGATTCAAATAAGGGAAAGGGGGGGACGACATCCATAATGGTACATGGGTGTTCCATAATGGTACAAAGGTTAGAAGGGATAGAAGGGATAGAAGTGAAAGCTTAGCCTCAGGAGGCCTTGGAACGCCACTAGGCCTACCAAGCCTGGCAAAGGCACGCACCTAGTGGTGCCTAAACCCTAAACCTTAAACCCTAAACTAGGCCTACCAAGCCTGGCAAAGACACGCACCTAGTGGTGTCATCGACGTCAAGGAAGACGCCGTCAAAGCCTCTTTTGGACGAATAACTGACGGGACGAGCCGCCGAACAAAGCTGCGCGCCGTCACTGCTCGAGCATGTGAGGCACGTCGCGCCCCCCGCCTTGTCCTTGTAGACGTGAAAGTCGAGATCGGGTGGCTCCTTTCCCCACGACAGCACCGCGCGCACGGCCTTGGAGCTCAGCTCTGTCGCGGGCTCGACAGCGATCATGCGGAGGGGCACCGGGCTAGGATCAACTGCCGCCCCGTAGGCCTCGAGGTCCTGCGCAGCTAGCGGGAGCACCATGCTTTCAAACGCCCGTGCCGCAGGGTGGCTCGTGTCTTGCACCGTGACGAAGCAGTCGAGGCCGGCAACCAACCAGAAGCTGGCTGTCAACTGCCACCAGCCATTCACCTCAACGGGCTCCGACACCGCTCGGCCGAGGACCGTGCCGCCATCGGCACACGAACAGCCGCCGGCAGCAAGACACTGGCAACCCACGCCGCAGCTGGCTGCCAGTCTCATCTTGTTCAGATCAAAGTCGGTGGTGCCCTGCGACGAGCGTACGGACAGCGCCACTTTCACCTCCAAGCCCTGCGCCATTGCGTCAGCCCTCTCGCACACCCAGCCACGCACTACGCCCCGTCCCCCGCCCCCACCCGGCACGCCGCCACTGCATCGGGCGCGTCGCAGCAGGCCCCCAAGCCCCATGACAACACACGCCTCCTCTGTGCTTGCGGGCTCCGGGCAATCGCCGCTCCGCTTGCCCCCGCTGCACGGCGCCCCCCACATGTCTGCGCCTCCCCACGCTGCCGCAGGCGCGCCGTCGCCCCAGTGGACAGGCGAGCTGAGGGTGCTACTCTTGGCGCCCACCCACGCGGCCTCGCGCAGCAGCGACCGCACCACCTCCATCTGGCCCCTACCTTTGACCCGCGCCAACGTGCCGCCCCAGGCGGCGCACACGTCCTGTGCAACTTCCCACGCGACAGCACCGTCGGGAGATCGTGCGGTGGCGGGCTGGGGCGGAGGGACATCGCCCGGGCCAAACACAGCAGGGCCAAAGTAACGAAAGCACGAGCCCATGAAGGCGCGCCCGGCGCCACCGTCGCAAGGGCTGGCGGTGCCGCAGCCAACCACATCGTCGTCGATGCGCAGCAGCGCCCGGCTCTCGGTGGCATCGTTACCGTTGCAGACCCGGCACTCGCCGGGCGGCGCGCCGTCAAATGTGGTGCCGACAGGGCATGGCGCGCACCCTCTGCTCGCCGAAGCCGTTACAGAAATCTGTAGGAACCGCACCGTCAGATCTACAGAGCTCTGCCCCACGTAGAAGCGGACGTAGCGCGCCGGAAGGCCGTGGGCGCTGATGCGTCGGCCGCTGGATGTCTCATTGCCGCCGCAATCGTCAAAGTCCTCGCACTTGTACAGGAGCACCTGCTCGCCAGCAAAGAGGCCAGACGTCGATGCCTCCACCCGCACGCGTGAATGCGCGCGCCCATCCTTGTAATACATCCACAAGGTCAGGTGCTGCAGCGGAGTGATGCGCCCGACGTCGGCCTCCACATACACTGCGTCTGCCTTCACGTACACCTCGTACGCTGCCGCCGCACCATCTACTGGCAGCAGGGGGCTCCTGGCCGGCGGATGGATCAGGGCGTGCGGGCGGTCTAGCCACTGCGTCAGGCTCTCTCTGCCTGTCGCGCTCAGTCTCGCGAGCTGAAGTGGCGACGCGCTGAAGCTAGCCCTGAACGTCACGGACACGGCAGGGTCGCGGACATCCGTGAGCTCTCGAGAAGCAAGTCTGCCGTAGCCGCTGTACCCGCGCGCACACGTGCAATTGTAGGTGCGGATGGGGTGGAGGCAGGTGGCGTGCGGGTCGCAGTCGTGAGTGTTGGTTGCACACTCGTCGATGTCGGGCTCATTGTTGGCGCACAGCGCGGCGCGCCTTTGACTGCAGGACCCAGCGTCACCCATGCGCCAGTGGCCATCGGCATCCACGAACCCGCAGCGCGTGAGGTTGGAAGAGGTGTCGTTGAATGTCGCCTGCTCTCCAGGGGCCCAGTTACTGTAGCTGTCGCCTTGCGCCGCACCCGCCACCAGATGCGCTTCGGTTTGTTGCGCCAGAGAGGAGTCGAGCCAGCGGGGCGCAAAGACCTCGCCGGTCGCGGGGTTGTACCCCGGCTGAGTCATGCCGATCCACAGGCCCGCATTGCCCGCAAACTGTGCTGCAACAGCAGTCTGCGCCGAGGAGCGCACAGAGGCCAGCGCGCCGCCCCGCTCTTCGCACCGTCGCCGTGCCTCGTCGAAGTTCATGTATCCATCCAGCCTCTTGAAGCACTGTCCATCCTCCCACATCGACCCCAACCCATCGCACTGTCGTTCGTTGACTTGTGCCACACACACCTCACCATTTCCTGTATACCCTGGCTTACACTCGCACCGAGCGCTGGTGCCCAACCCATCCCACACGCATGTGGCCTGAGCACTGCACGGCAAATTCTCCGTAGGAGCCTCACAGGGGTCGCTCGACAGCTGATAACACCACATAGCCCCGTCGCCACCCACGAACCCACCCAAACGCTGACTGCAGCCGCGCGCAGCGACAGCCGCGCCATCTGTGGCGCTGGTCGTCCCCCCCACGCGCCCCAGCAAGTTGAATAGCGTATAATGAGTGTGGCAGCGGCCCTTCCGCCCCACGCAGAAGTTGCTGTAGCCTTGGCGATACGCCAAGATGCTGCACGTGTGGGCAGGCGACACCGCCAGCAATCCAGGCTCCACACCCCCCGCGCCTGGTTCCCCGCCGCCAGGCGCATCGTGCAAGAGGACAGCGTCGTACGGGTCTGCGGCGCACCCGAGCGCCTGCGTTGCAAACGTGTACGTCTGCATCTGAAACCAGGCGGGGTCCAGGAAAGCTAGGTCCAACCAACCAAAGGCCAGCCCTACCACAGAGCGCTGGAGCGCATGCGGAGGAAGCTCATCCAGCGCCACGCGCGTGAGGTTCATTTTGAAGCAGGTGTCGCGGCGAGACAAGGTGCCGCCATAACACCACCAGTACGCCTCAATCCCGCAATGCCCTGAGCATCCGTCGCCTCCTGTCCTCCCCCCGTCATCACACTCCTCTCCCACATCCCTCGCACCGTTGCCGCACATGACCTCGGTCAAGTCGCGCACGCAGGCACCTGCCCCCCCCAGCCCTCCCCGATGAGGGTTAGACCGCCCTGAGAAGCTGGGCGAAGAAAGCTCACCAGTGCAACTGCACACCAAAGCCTGAGCCAGTCACCTTTAAGTCTCGAGCAGTCACATATCCCAAAAGCTCGTCTCTCTCCCCTCCCCCACTCCCAACATGCACATACAAATACATGCGCACGTGAGCATACATTTGCACGCGCACACCAACATGTACCACCACGTCCGTGCATGCAGCATGGCAGCTCTCATCAGGGCCGGACAATGACTCACCGGGCGAGGCGGACACGTGTGGCACGGTGTGCGCGCGGCACAACCGCCCCACGCGAAAGGCCGAGGTGCACCGCAAACTCAGCAGCGCGCGGCCGCGCCGTCGCTCGGAGGACGTACACTTGAATGTACTTTATCGACGTGTCTGCGCTTGCCCACTTAAGGACCCCGCGGGAGCCCACAAAGTCGACGCCCGCGCGCGCGTTCAGCGCCTCGGTGTGCCAGTCTGTCTCGACAGGGCCACACAACGTGGCAGCGCTGGTCTGACCTGGCACCGGGGGACAGTGGCGCTGCACTGCGATGCTCACGGGGTATTGGTGGACGTATGCCTGCGGTGCTGTGATGTCCACACTGCCATGGAGCATGGCTACAATACCGCCTCCTCCACCCATCGCGCCCAGCGGATTCCTGAGCGCTTCACAGCCACTCCACACACTCACACTTGCATCCCTCGGACCCCACCCCCACGTCTCCTCCTGCTCGCCGCCGCCAGCTCCCTCTTGAGAGCACTTAACTTGCAGCCCATCGCCTGAGCGCGCAGGGTCCTGCGGGCCATCGCGCGCCGCCAGCAATTCCTGGAGCTCGCGGCAGTCGCCAATGAGCGAGTCTCGCAAGTCAATGACACCCTGCAACCACGTCAGAGGATGCGGCAAACTGGCGCTGGGAAGCGGCTTGGCATCGCACACGTGCTTGGGCACCCCGACCCCAACCCCCCCGCCCCACTCCTCCTGTGTAATCACCCCATCACCATCGTCGTCAAGCGCCGCAAAGTGAGAGAGCAGCGCAGCCTCAGAGGCCTCTGATGTATTGCGGTAGTCGCCGCTTGCAGCCAGGGCGAGGCGCATCTCATGCACGTGCACGCCTCCCGAGCTGTCAGCATCCACACGCGCAAAGATGGCAGCGGCACCAGTCCAGCACAGCCTGTTGCACCCAAGTCCGACGGCCGAGGCCGAGACGTTGGCGCCATCGACATGGCAGCCACAGTCGGCACTTGCCGCACTCAGCGAGCTGTTGGACGGCCCCGCGCACTTAAACGTGACATGGAAGCTGGCATTTAGCCCGCCGCTCACATACACTGTCCTCCCGCTGAAGCCCCAATTGCTGCCCTGCGCCGCCGCGACTCCCTCACTGTGCACCATCTCCACCTCCACGCGAAGAATGTCTGCAGCAAGTTGTTGCTCTCTTGGGGCCCCGGCCTCCGCACCCTCAGCCGGCGATGCCAAGGACACTTCCACACGCCCACCCCATGCGTCAAGCGCACGGCGGTACGCCGCTGCGCTAGCTTCCGCGACTTGCGATAGATTGCCGCGTCGCGCAAACACGCTGCTGACATTGCCTTCCAGACATGAGGAGCCCAGGTCGAGCAAGAGTCCGCCGTCGTCTCCGGCGGCGCGCTCGCCGTTGGCTGCATCTGACTCCGCACCCCACAGATGCTCCCACGACGTAGGCACTTGGCCCGAGAGGGCATTGCTCTTCACTGAAAGGCGCCGCAGCGACGATGGTGCGGCGGTGGGGAAGACTGGCAGAGTCCCAGTGAGAAGATTGCGCGAGAGATCAAGGTGGGAGATGTGCGGAAGCTGCAGGAGACCTGCCGGAAAGGTGCCTGTCACGGCGTTTTGAGAGATGTCGACGACCTTTAGGCCCCACCTGGTGGTGGCGGGGAATGACACGGGAGCCTCCATGCGCGAGAAGCCGTTGTTGTGCAGATGGAGCTCGATTAGCGACGACACCCTTTCCTGTGTCGGATGTAAGGGGTCAGGTGGTTGAGGGCGTGCGGTTTGCGGTCAAGGACTTAGAGGGGTGGCGGGCTTTGGGCGCGGGGGTATGCGGATGTTTCAAGCGTGGGCGACGACGCTCGATACTCGACCACATTCGCGCGTCCAGCGTGTGATGCGAGGTCGACTCGCACACGAGCACGCAAGGCACCTGCACCAACCCGTAGAGACCGCCCCCGCGTGCGCCTGCACCCTATACACTACACAAGACATATTGATCAGGTTTCACCCATCATCCCTCACCCGCCCTTCGTCACCTGTTGGGCGCCGGCCGCAGCAGCCGTGGCGTGGGAAGACGATGACGACACGCTGGGCTTCGGAATGGGGAAGGGCGGCGCCAGGCGCGTGGGCACGAGGGTGGCAAAGTTGATGGCCCCACTGAGACGATTGTGGGACAGGTCGAGCGTGGCGAGAAACGAGCACTTGGAGAAATCGGGCAGGGTGCCAGAGAGGCGGTTGTGCGCCAGGACGAGCCTCGTGAGGAGCACCAACTCGCCCAAACTCGCTGGTATGCCCCCCGAAAGGCGGTTATGCGAAAGATCCAAGACCTCCAGACTGCCGACACCGGAATTGGTTAGCGCAAGAGCTTGAGCGGGGAAGGGAAGCGGGCAGCGCTCTGTTCAGACACGTTCGCCCTGGCGCTCGGTGCGTGTGCCTGGCATGCTCGCGGATGACTTACTCGGGGAATGCGCTGGCCAACGTCGATGGGATCACGCCCTGCAGGTTGTTGTCCGAGAGCTGGATCGCAACGACCCTATCGCCACGGCACCGGATGCCGTAGCGCTGCGCACGTTTGGCGAGGTCAGCACTGAGCCCGGCCGGCCACGCGCCCTGGGTGCGAGTACACGACACGGGCACGCACAGGCAGCCTGTCCGGCCGCCTGCCCGTGTCCTGGGCGCCCGGCAGCAAGCCGCTTACCTCGCAGGGTTTCGTCGCTGCGTCCCATGTCCGCAGCCAGTGCTCGCCTGCCGTGGCGTGGAACAGCGCGTCGAGGGCCGCCGTCTCCCCAGACGTGCTCTGCGCCGCAACGCCGTTGGGCCGCATTCTGCACCCCTGAGGCCCGTGTGCAGCGCAGTGAGTGACGCGCCACACGGGCAGACGGGGCCAGGACCGCCTGCGGCGAGCCGGGAACACAGCGGCAGCAGCCCGGGAAGGCAATCGCACTCACGGAGTACACGGCAGCCAGCTGCCGTGTATGGAGCGCCTGCTCACCTGCGGGTCGTTCGAGCCGAGCTGCCCGAGGTAGTTACTCTTGCAGAACGGGCACTCAACGAAAGTGTGGCTGTTGCCCACGTGCTCCACAAACGAGTCGAGCGCTATGCTCTCAACGAGCGTAGCCCACGCTGGAGCGTTGTTGCCCGCGGGCGTTGGCTGCTTCTTGCACAAGCACTTACCCTGGCGCCTGTGCGGGTACGGGCTGCAGGACGAGGTGATTTGCGAAGGGTTCTCGGGACACCAGCACCCGTATACGAGGCCTATGCACTCATAGTCGTCGTTGCAGCGCTGCACGGTCGGCGACGGCAGCTGAGGAGGAAGGGAAGTGGAGCATGCTGCGTCGTCGCCGCCCGCACCGCGCAGCACGCCGAGCGCGACGGCCACCACGGCGAGCCCCGCGCACGGCGCCGCCCTCCGCCCGCGCCCGCCCGCGCCCGGCATGCTGCGCGAAGTACGGGAGCTACTGCGAGCCGTGCCGAGAGCGCGCCGCCCTCCGCCCACGCCCGCCCGCGCCCGGCATGCTGCGCGACGGGAGCTACTGGGGCCTCTAGTGAAGGGTAGGGCGATGGTTCTTGTGCAAAATCCGTGACCCCACGGGTATAGGGCACTCGGCTTCGTGTCAGGATATATAAGCACGGGCGAAGATGGCGACCAGGGTGGCGCGGCTGGGCGCCTTGGCGCTGGCGGCGATCGCGCTGCAGCCGGCAGCTAGTACCGCTGCCGTACACGGCAGCCAGCACTGCGGGCATGGCGCCGCGTTTGTGCGGCCCTCCGGCGCGGGCATCGTCTCCCCGGGCCTTCGCGCGCCGCGCACCTGCCGCCAGGCGAGCCCCCGCGCGGCGCTTGCGCAAAGCTTGCCGCACACGGCAAGGGGATCGCGAGGCAGCTGGCGCGCGCCTGTGGCAGAATGCTTGCAGTGGATGCTGACTGCGGCCGTCACGCGCGGAGGGGCGTGTGCGCGTGCGTGGCCTGGCCATCTGACGCACAGCCGATGCGACCTCTGCAGGCTACCCCGGCGGTCGCTGCCGTCAACCAGGACAGCAAAATGGAGCGCGCAGGCAGCAATGGGGCATGGGGACTGAAGCAGCTTGTGCCAAAGGTGCTTGCGCCCGCTCTGCTCTTAGCCATTTCGGTCGGGCTCCCGCTCTCGAGCCCCGCGGAGCAGCTCACAACGGAGCAGAAGGTGGTGGCCCAGGTGTGGTCTGTGGTGGATCAGGGGTTCGTGGACCGCACGTTCAACAACAACGACTGGATGAAGCTTCGGCAGACGCTGGTCAAGAAGAGCTATGGGTCGCGCGAGGAGGCATACGAGACGATCAGCAAGGATCTGCTCAAGCCCCTCGGCGACCAGTACACGCGCTTCATTGACCCCGCCAAGTACGACGCGCTGCGCAACTCAATTGTGGGCGGCAAGGGACAAGATGTATCAGGGATTGGCGTGACGCTGTCGATTGACAAGAAGGCGCAGCGCGTCAAAATTGTGGACACCGTCGAGGGCTCCCCTGCGGCCGGCGCCGAGCTTGAGCGGGGCTCCCTCATCACAGAGGTGAACAAGGTGCGGGTGGACGATGGCAAGGCGACGCCGGAGGATGTGGCTGCCATGGTGCGCGGTCCGGTAGGCTCGACAGTGACGGTCAAGTTCATCGAGCCCGGCAGCCCTGACGACGAGTACGAGGTTGACATCAAGCGCGGTAAGTTCACTGTCAAGCCCGTAACGCATGGCGTCAAAGGCAAGACCGGGTGGATCAAGGTCAAGCAGTTTGACACGCAGACGGCTGGGCTCGTCAAGAGTGCGCTGGAGGACAACCTGGCAAAGGGCGCCGACTGCCATGTCGTTGATCTGCGCGATAATGCAGGCGGCTTCTTCCGCGCCGGCGTCGATACCGCGGGCCTCTTCCTCGAGGAGGGCAATGCAATCGTGTCGGTGGTCAACAAGGATGGGCTGCAGGACGCCTTCAAGGCAGACAAGGACGGCGTCGACGTCGAGAATCCGCTCTTCCTTCTCGTAAACGAGAACACGGCGTCGGCATCGGAGATTATGACCGGCGCCCTCAAGGACAATGACCGTGCCAAGGTTGTTGGCACAAAGACCTTCGGCAAGGGCGTGGTGCAGGTATGAGGCAGGAGAGGGGCAGCAGCGCAGGAGTGCTGTGAACAAGCCGCTGCTGCACCATGTGCGGTGCCAGTGCGCCGGTGTTTGCTGTGTGCGGCTGTGCTGGCGCCCCTGGACCTGGCCGCTAGGCGCGCTCACTCTTCTGCTTGATGTATCCGTTGTCTTCTGCCAAAGACGCTAAAGGCGCTCTATGACGGAGTCGCTCTCTCTCTGGCTGCCTCTCTCTGACTCCCCCCCCC
>Ga0115006_10002356_pt1 | contig 12395 bp, 18 predicted proteins | sample ArcOceMetagenome_3_FD_88943 | JGI IMG/M metagenome (GOLD analysis project Ga0115006, IMG submission 88943) | Marine eukaryotic phytoplankton communities from Arctic Ocean - Arctic Ocean- Svalbard ARC20M Metagenome | ecosystem: Environmental > Aquatic > Marine > Oceanic | place: Arctic Ocean...
CCCCCCATCCCCCCCAACCCTCCCCCTTCTGCAAAAATCCCCCCCTACCATGATAGGAGGTCAATATCTCTCCCATGAGGTCTCCCTCTTCGTCTCAATGATACTGTTCACAACGGCAAGCTTCGCAAATGCCAACCAATTGAGGTGAGACAACAGCAAAGGATGTTAAAAGTACCGTCCCCCATGACCCAAACCTTCGAGGACTTGGCCTTCTTGGTTCTAATCCTAACCTCTCTGGTCATCGCTTCGCTCCTCCCCGCTCGCTCCCCGCCGATTGCTTCTCTCAGCTTCCCCTTAAAGGGAGATATATATTCCCTCCTCCTAATCACCCTGTCCCTCCTCCGTTACCCCCTCCTCCGTTACCTCTTCACCCAAACCTCCCACCCATCGCGGCTAATATCTTCCATCTCCACCTTCCTCTCCGGCGACACCCTCGGCGTATCCCGTGGTATGAACATGTCTATATCCGGTTACCTCCACCCGTTCTCCTTATCGACAAAGCGTTTCACCTCCTCCACCTCCGTCCCCCACGGCGGGGGTTGGTACTACGGCCGACACGCGGAATGCATCGGTAAGTGGGGGGGGAGGAAAACCATCGTTAGGGAGGGGGAGGGGAGGAGGAAGGGTAAGGATAAGAACGAGTCCCAGGCGTTCATGGAGTCTTTAGCAACCTCACCATCACACCCTAACCTGACGAACGCGGTGAAGAGCAACATGACGCTTTTAGAGCAGCTACCGTACCTGATTACCAACTGCGTTGCGATGTACGTTATCCTTCCCCTTCTCCTCGGGTCCGACACCAGTCCGTGGACCAACTTCACCAGCTACCTTGCTCTCCCCTTCATCATGCCCCTCTTCTCGTACGGGACGGTCATGTGCCCGTTCCCAGACCTCGTCCTCAACATGCCTCCTCTTAAAACCGTCCAGTCGGAGGTTTCAGGGGCCCTCAAATCCAAGAACCTCAGAAGCAAGTTCTGTTATATGGAGTACTGGCACTCTGCGATATATGAGAACCGTCTGAAGCTGATCAGCAAGGTAACGCTCTTCAGGACGATCGAGAATGTTTTGCTTGTAGTGCTGCTACCCCACACCAATGCTGCTTGCGAGTTCAGTAGGAGGTGAGGGTTGACAAAGAGAGAGAGAGAGAGAAGTGGATACAGCGTAAGCAGACGTCACATGGGAGAACACAACTAACTGCAAACACTTGTCGCTTCGCTCCTCCCCTCTTCTCTCTTCCCCTCTTCTCTCCTGTATATCACAGGTGTGACCCCAGCTCCGTGTACTCCACCAACATGACGAACGACAAGTCCTACCACGGTCTGGTAGTTTTCGGTCTCAGCGTCAGCGTGTTCATAGTAACTAGCTCCATCCTCCTCTGCCAGGCCATAACCCTGAACCGCTCCCACCTCGCAGCGGTTGCCATTGTAAGCGGGGAGTGGGTGAATGTAGACGAGGAGTACACGAACAAACCCAACCCCCCACCACCATCTTGGGACCCGGCGAAGAAATACAGCAAGGGAGACAGAGTAATGGTGCACTTCCCTAGGGATAATATTTACAAGGCCGGCACCAACAACCCTATCGCTAGACCTACGGACGTGTTCCTGAGAGGTGAGAGAGCACGAGCGAGGGGACGTGGAAGGACGGCTGGAACGAAGTGAAAGCAGAAGCAACGTACCGTCTTACCACCCACACAACTTACCACCCCCCTCACGCGCTCGCTACGCTCGCACCCCTCTCAGCTTCCTACGACCTTTTCTCCAAGGAGATTGGCCAGCCCTCCTCCTCCTACGGCATCTCCACAGTTTGCAAGCTGCACCTAATCCACACTATCTTCGTGGCCATGATCTGCATAATGGTGTTTGTAATGTTCGACAGGATCGTAGACGTAGCTACATTCGCCATGCTAGCGAACGTGGCGGCGTGCGCGAGCATGAGCGAGGTGGGGTTGACGGACAACAGGAAACACAACGAATGGGCGGGGAGGATGATTCACAAACTTACGGGCATGCAACCTCTGAAGGGAAACAAGGGAAGGGCGAAAGAAGGAGAGAAATGGGCCGAGAAAAGGAAGGGTTGGAATTAAGGGGGCTGTAATTACAAGGCGGTTTTTAACCTAAAAACAAAGAGGGCTTTCATTGCGATTTCTTAAACCGAACTCCTCCTCCTCCCAACGTTGACGATTGGTAGCTCATCAAGGTCCCCGTTAACCGCAGCCTCTATCCACCAAAGGCCTATGATCCTCTCAGTAGGCCTAAGCGCCCCTCCCTTCTTCAGCTTAACCATGAACCTAATCTTGTAGTGCCCCTCCCTGTTCCTCCCCGCGACCTCCCCGAACGCACCCTTCTTGGAACCGCTCAGGAGCTCAACCCGAGATCCTACACTCAAGTCAAGAACGCAACCCCCAGAACCCTCGGAGCCGGCGGCCAGCTTCCTGCCCCTGCGATCGTAACGGCCAAGGAGGAACGTGTCCTTCTGGGAGTGGGGCTGGTTCTCGAACGTTGGAGCAGTGTATGGAGCGACCGAAGGCTTGCATATCTCAAGCTCCTCGCAGAGTAGGGAGAAAACTGTGTTTATGTCAGCGAATACTCGGAGTGTCGCGATGTTGTCGTACTGCGTTTTCTGCTTGTTGATTATGATACCTCCTAAAATCCCGTCTTGGTTCTCTACGGCCTTCACTGAGACTGTAGTGAAAACGCGATCGGCGTTCATACCGCTCATACTGGTGCCGACGGCGAGGCAGAGGTCGGCCTTTTCCTCCCACTCTAAGAGGTCCTTGTACAGGTCGGCCTTCAGCTGCGAGGAGCGAAGCGACGAGTAGAGGGTTTAGTGATTGCATCGAACATCATCAAACTGCTCGCTTCGCTCTCTGTCTTTGCTCCTCGCTCCGCCTCACCTCTCCGCTGAACTTAACAACAGGGTTGGTGACGTCGTACCAAGCGCCGTGGATCTCATTTATGGCGCTCTGAGGAAGGCCAGCCTTCTGGGGTAGGCCGTCGTGGTTCTGCTGGATCCACCTCTTCAAACGACCCATCTTGAAGAGCTCGACGAGCGTAAAGTGCGCGAATGAAGGTTGGGCAGAGAAACCAGACTTTTTAAGTGGGACCCTGGCCGTCAATTTGGACGCGTAATCGCTGATTCCAGACGAAGTGCTTATTCCGGCACCGGAATACACGCAACAATTCGAACTAAGAGGGTGGAGATGGGGTGAGACAATGCAGTCGCTGAAACATGATTGAGATTTTTCAACAAATCGTCTCACCTTGCGCGAATTAGGTCAGCCATACAGACCACCTTCGACCTTAGCGTTTCTAACGTGCGGATTAGTGGTTAGGAGGCGCGAATAAAGATACACAGCGGTAAAAATGCCTCCAATCACTCACCCTCCGTGTCCTGGTATTCTGAAGCATTGACTTCTGCGTAGTTCGGCCTTGCGACCTTTGAACTATTGAAAATGCAGGTCGGATCCGCCCATCCTTTAGAGGCCCCAGCAATTCCGTGCCACGATGTTGAGGACATGGCCCTTTGCTTATTTGCCAGTGCTGCAGGAGAGGAAAGCAAATGGGACTGGAAAATTCAACTTGCAGTTTCGTCTGAAGAGGGATCGACGAGTTCATTTTGGGGTCTACCTTCGCGAGGGAGCTATTAACTTTGGCGTATTTCTAATGTTCCCTAAGATATGCACAGACGCAGCAGAGGGTGTCGAGAGACGCCTCCGTGAACTCTTTCCAGGAGCTCCAAGAAGTTACGACTTGGTACAGCTTTCAGAAACTATCGTCATGAGCGATAAGTTCAAAGCTAAGATTCGAAATGTTAATGATGTGAGAATAAAACTTACCAGGTGAGGCGGGGTGTGAAGCAAGGCTGGACAGATAGTTGGACGGAGAGCTGGGCGGGGGGCTGGGTAGGGTGATAGACGGAGAGTTGGACGGAGAGCTGGAATGAAGCGCGACGACCGCATACTGCTATAACCTACTAACATTCCTTCCTCTCGCTTCGCTCGTGCTCATCACAGGGAAATGTATAAGTTGACACCTGTGCAGTTGGATTACCTTAGGAGTTGCGTGCGCGAATATATCAGCGACTGCGACAAAGTTATCGAGGGCTTGAAGAACCTCAAGCCGGTGGAAGGTTGTGTGGAAGGGGAAATGGTGGGCAAAGAGGATGACGCTGAAAGGTTAAACGGAGGAGGTGAGGAAGCGATAAGCGGTGGATGGCTGGAGCGAAGCGACATCAGTAGCATTAAAGTGCGCAACTATGCGCTCCTCCCTTGTACTGCATAGCGCAATAACTAACAACCTTCTGCTCGTCGGTTCACTCATCGCAGGTTATGACACTCATGACCCGCAGTGGTGGAAGAACATCGAGGACGAGGACCCAATAACCCTCGAGCCTATCAAGTCCCTCTCTGTGCCTCCCTTTCTGCTTCATAAACTTCCCTTTGACTCAAAGGCGCTGTGTGCGTACATTGTTGCGAGGTCCAAGTTCGAGAATCCCCTCACTCGGTCGCCCCTGACTTTCAAGGATTGTAGAGCGCTGGATTTTCATATCGCTAAGTACCACGGGAACGGCGGGAGAGAGACTATTAAAGTTGCAGAGGCTTTCAGGCTGCACGAGAGCGTCAAGGTGAAGGGGAGGGAGGGCACGGAGGTTGTCGACGCGGCGATGCGGAGGCATGAGGAAATCAGAGGAGTTGCAGCGGTTGCTTTGCAGAGTCTATTTAGCTACAACGTCTGGGGAGGCCGGGGCGTGCAGGGAGGGCAACAGGAGGGCCTTGTAGTGATTGACGACCAAATGGTTGTTGCCGAGGCCGCGGATAGGTGGGCCGACAATGTGGCGGGAAGGGACGCACCGCCAGAACCAGGTGATATAACACAGAGCGGCGATGAGCGAAGCGAGCGTTGAAAGGGTGGTTAGTTATATTTGTAGGCGGTATGTTGTTTTTGCTGTCGCTTTGCTCCAGCCGTCTTTCGCTCCAGCCGTCCTTCGCTCCTCGTTTAACCCTCGTTACTTTACTAGGCTCAGCCTCCGCCTTTCCCGACCTTTCCGTCGAGTCTACGGAAAAGGGGATAGCTCAGGGCCTCAAGGTAACACATTTGGACGTAAAGAGCGTAGTGGAGAAGGCCGCCGAGGAAAAGAGAAGGCAGGAGGAAGACGAAAGAGAGAGGGAAAAGCAGAGGGAAGAGAGGGAGCAGAGGGAAAGGGAGGCAAGGGGGGAGTCGAGGGAGGCTCTGAAGGACTATCACAAGAAGCGGATAAGCCGGGAGAAGGAGGAGGAAGCGAGGCAGACGGAATTGGTACTAGATGTAAGGGAGGAGATTGAGAGGTGGAGAAGGGGAATGTTTGAACGAGCGGCCAAGGCAGTTGAGAAGGAGGCAAGGAAGGCGGGGGTTAGGAAAGGGAGCGCAAAGGTTGCCGAGAAGGAAGTGATGGTGGAGAAGGAAGTGGTGGTGGAGAAGGAAGTGGTGGTAGTAGAAGAGGCTCCAAAACCTGCCCTAACAAAGGAAGAGCGAGAGAAGGCGAAGAAGGCCAGGAAGAAGGCAAAGGAGAAGGAACGGCTCAAGGAGAAAAAGAGGGAATTGAGAGAGTGGAAGGAAATGGAGGAAAAGAAAAAACAGGAGCTGAGGGAGAAGGAGGAAAGCGGAATGAAGTGCGATTGCTGCGGCGGAGGAATTGCCAAGACGACAGAAGCCTTTAAACGAGATGGGGGTCTGTTTTGTACCTCGAAGTGCGCAAGGGAGGGACGGAAATAGTGATAATTTGTTGTGAAATAACCGAGCAGGTCTGAGAAGAGCATGTGGCCTCAATTTTCTGCTTTCAGTTGTATTCACTTCATCTACTTCATTACACATTGGGCGAAAGTACCCCAATACCTCTTTAAACCCCGGAAAGGACGTACGAAGGTATCATGCCCGCGTGGAATGCGCCAACTTGGGGAATTCCAGATCCCCCCCCTTCAGATTGCGTTTATGAGTTCTGGGATGTACCAAATAGCGGTTGTAGTGGACACAGAACGTGCGTAAACGGAACATGTATGTGCGGGTCAGAGTGAAGACCTCAATACTTGGGGCGGCTTCTTTGACATCTTAAATTTGGAAGGGTATGACTGTCATTTACCATTTTACAACACTTTTTGGCAAATTATTTGCTTTGCCATGACAATTTCCACTGCATGCTCTATCTTCATTGCATATCAGGCCGTATGGAAGCATAAGATTCGCAAGTATAAAGTCCAAATTGCTCTCTTCAGCCTTCTATTTGACGTGCCTTTCCTTGTTGGGTTCATCGCTAAAGTTATTGTAGGCCGTGGTCTTGTAGCGAGGTGAGATCGGACGAGGAACGAAGCAACGAGCTGCCTAGTGTTACTATTTACGATAGGCTAGCCCCCCTTCTCGCCTTTTCATTCCCCGCCTAACCCCTTTCGTGATTTGCTTCGCTCATCGCAGCCCGTCGCACTACTCTTGGCTGCTCTACATGATAAACCTTCCAGCCTTTCTCTGGAAATCTTGTGTTTTTATCAAGTCTTTCCTAATCGTATCCATGAAGGGGATTTACAGAGATGAGTCCGATAAAGCTTTTCATAAAGGTCATGGATTACGCGAAAGGTCCATTTTCATAGTCTTACCCGCTCTGTGCACGGCGTCCTTTTTCTTCGGGGGCATTTACGGATTTGCGGTTGGGGAAACAAACTGGAATTTCCAATATACTCTCCTTGGTGTTAACTGTGTGTTCATGCGTTTTATGTTGTGCCTGGTTTCGGTTTCGGGCAGCCTAGTCCTTAGTACCCTCTACAAGGACGTAACCAACAACCCAAACACCAAAAGGGAAGGCGATGAGAGGCTCCTCCGTTTTGTCACAAGATTTCGACGCCTAACGGGATTTTTCATGTTTGCGTGTGGGTTCATGACGGCAGCCCTCGCAGTCTTGCTTTTTGTGCCAAAGCTTACGAAGTACCTCGCCCTCTGCCTCACAGCCGTGTTTTTTTGTGCTACAACTTTTGGCAATGTGATCTACATCTATACCATCGAATTCGATGAGGCTCAGAAGACGCGGTTTAAGGAAAAAATCTTCCGTCGAAAGGTTGAGAAGCCGATTATAAAGCAAACGAGAACGCCAGCTTTTCAGAAAGAGACCAATATCAGCGAAAGCTTCTCAAACTTTCTGGTCGAAAACCCAAGTTTAGCAGCTAATAAACTTTAGAAGTGGGCTTTTACAACAAAACGCAAAACCCTCTCATAACACAGTGGTAATCCCGAATGCTCGCCTTACCGCTCTCTTGGTCCTCCTTTGAAGTACCTCCGCCGCAACCTCCCTCGCCACTCCCATCCCCGCATCCATGACCCCCCTTGCCTCCTCTCTCCTTTTCTCATCCCTCCCTGACTCTACAAGGAATGCGACGATGGTTTGGAGGAACGATATTATCCCTTCGTCTCTGGTTGGGTCAAGTTGACCACCCAGCCCATCCTTTATCACCTCAATTGCCCTCTCGACACCCCTGCGAGGCGAGGAGCGAAGCGACGAGCAGTAAGGTTGTCAGTTAAAGTGGCGGGCTGTTTGCTGCTGTCGTTTCGCGCCTTGTCCAATCTCACCTCAATTGCCCCTCGTCCACCGGCCCTCCGCCCCCAGGTGGAGGCCTGAGGAACCCCCCAGTGATCTGCGCAATATTGATTTCCGCACTGCTCGCCGCCGAGTCAATCACCTCTGCTATCTCCTGAACCAGGGGTTCCTTCAGGAATAGGCCAGCGTCGGAAGTTAGGAAACGCGCGAACAGCTCAATCGTGTCTCTCTTACTTGGCGTCAGGAGCGTGGTGGACGTCTTCCCGTCATCTTGCAGTTTCTCCCCCTCGCTAACGCCGTCCGCGAGCCTCAGGAAACCGTTGAGTCGCTCCCACTTAATCTTATTAGTATCCTTATCGACCAAAACCTTGGTCAACAAGATCCTCAATTCCGGAGGTGCGTTCAGTCCCCACTCGCTCCCTCCTCCGTCCTTTGACAGAAGTTGTGCAAGGACGAACGGGTAAGCCCCCTTCACGAGCCTGAAGGAGGGGTCTACCTGCAGCGCGAGCCCCTCCAAGATCGTAAGGGTCCGTATGATCACTGTGAAAAATGGGGGGGTGGAGAACTTTAGGGTGTTTTCCCTGCGAGGAGCGGGGAGAGGAGCGAAGCGACGGGCACAAGTCGTCAGCTACATTGCTATTCAATACGAGGTCGTCGCTTCGCTCCTCCCATCCTTCGCTCCACCCGTCCTTTGCTCCTCGTCCGATCTTACCTGCTGATCGCATCAAGCTCAGCCTGTAGGCTGGCAAAGTTCATGTCACGGGCCTTCCCCGTCCCCCCCGTTGCATTCTTCAGGGCCCTCCTGAGTCTCGGTACGAGCTCATCCAGTTGGGTGTCGTCCTCTAGGAACCCAAGCTGAAGCAGGTTCTCTGTTATCAAAGACAGGTCCTTGTTCTGGAGACCGAAGACTAGCCCTATGAGGCCGTACCTATCCTTTGCACTCACACGCGCCATCATACCAAAGTCGACAAAAGCCAGTCGTCCATCGTCGGTCTTCAACAAGTTGCCCCTGTGAGGGTCTGCGTGGAAGTACCCCCCATCAAGCATTTGCTTAACACAGCATCTGATCCCGACCCTTACCATTTCCATCCCCTCCTCCCCCCACTCCTCCTGTCCCGTCCCCTCGACCCACTCCATAACGCACACCCTGCGATGGCGAAGAGCGAAGCGACGAGAAAGGGGGGTTGGCTTATCGCATAGAGGAGCATGCAAGGAGCAAAGCGACGACTGCTCATCTCGAAACTAACAATCTTCTGCTCGCAGCGAGCTGGCTTCGCTCCTCTTTTCATCTCATCTCACCTCCCTCTCGTCAGTACCTCGCAAGCCCTAGGCACAAAGACATTGTTAACGTCCCCGTATATATCCCTGAACTCGTTGGCGTTACGAGCCTCCATGCCGTAGTCCAACTCCCCGAACAGTCCCTCCCCAAAACCCTCCGCTACCCCCCTGACGTCTCCGGCTCGTGTCGAGGACATCCAGTAAGCGGCTTCGGTTATGAGGAAAACGTCCAGGGATATAGCGCGGGACACGTTTGGACGCTGGACCTTGAGGGCTATTGTCTTACCAGCCCAGTAAGAGTACTCGGAGGGGGCAAGAAGGCACTCTAGGATTGGCGAGGGTAGGAGACGGGCCTTGTAAACCTGACCGATGCTTGCGCCTCTGACCAAACCCGTGAACTCAAGTACCTCGTCGACCTGCGTCTTGGAAATTCTAAGGTCCTCCGCTACAATGTCCTTCATAACATCGAACCCAAACGTCAATGGCACGTCGTCCGTAACGCTCTGAATGCACTTGGTCCAAGCATTAACCCTAGGCTGCGATGAGCGAAGCGAATCGAGAAAAGGGTTGGGATGAGGGGCGCGAGCGAAGCGAGCGCGGTAAGGGTTGTTAGTTATAGTGGTGGGTGATACGCTGCCGTCGTTTCGCTCCAGCCTTCCGTCCTTCTTTCCTCGTCCAATTCTCACCTTGCTGGCCTTTAGTTTCTTCCTCAGAGGGTCGAATAAATCACCTCTCAGCGAAAGCGCCTGTAGGGACTTGAGGAGTGCCACGGAACGCGAGCGGTGCACGAGCCCAAGAAGGAGGCGCCCCTCATAGTCAAAGTCCTCAGGGTTGCTGCGGCCTGTTAGGTCATTGAGAAGGAGGATTACGTACCAGTAGAGGAAGGGGAGGGTCAATGTGTTGAGACGATACGTCAGGGAGGGGATGTCGTACTTCCAACGTGAAAGATTTGACATTGTGAATTGGGAAGAGGGGTCGGGGGATGAATGTAGGGGAGAAAAGTGAGGCTTTTGGGAAGGTAGGTAAGGAAAGGGGGGGGACGAGGGAGGTAAAGTTCTACGAATATTGGAGACAGATGATTGAAAGGGTTCAATTATGTTTGGTAGAAGGAGAAAAAGGAGGGAACGAAACCATCTCGACTGCATCAGGGAGTGGAGAGAAGGATGAGGGGGGAATGGGGGGCAACCAGCGCGGTTTAGGGTGGACTTATCACTTCAAAAGCACGTCACAGGCTTTGTTTATTGATCTATATCTTATACAAATAGTCCTTCAAAAGGGTTGATTCTGATGATTTATTCAATAGGCTAAGGGTTTGAAGCGTAAACTCAGTCGAATGTGATTTTGGTCCCCGTGAATTCCTGAATGGCACCCTTTTTCTCCACCGTTTTCCCAGCCTTCCAACTCGGGTGGCTGGCCATCCCCTTCTCCTCCTTCCATCCTGCGGGGCGAGGAGCAGAAGGGTGAAACGAGCGCGGAAAGGTTTTGTTAGTTATGGTGGTGGGTGATATGCTGCTGTCACTTTGCTCCAGCCTCACCTTTCCCCCCCTCTCCAACCGCCGCCTTGAGTACGATTTTCTCATCCTCCCTCTCCCCCCTCCCCTGCCCCCCCCCCTCTCACCTACCCTTCACCTTCCCCCCCTCACCCCCCCTCCCCCCCACCTCCCCCCTCCTCCTCTCCCCCTTCCCCTGCCCCCCCTCCTCCGTCCTATCCTTAGGTTTCCTCCAGTTAACGCTACTATCCCATTTCTCCCCTCTCTTCCTCGCCTCCTTCGCCCTAGCCTTCGCCTGCCTCGCCCTCTGTCCCTTCCTATTCTTCTTCCCAACCTTAACAACCTCCCCCCACTCATCCACCTCATTACCCCCAGGTCCGTACGGGTTCCCCCCCTCCCCCGCCCCCCCCTCTCCTTCCTCCTCCGCGTCCCCATTCAAGGTGAGGAAAACCCCCTGCTGTCCCTCGTACCCCTTGCTCCATTCCCCTTTGGTAGCCATCCTGTCCACCTGCCCCTTCTTCCTCTTCTTACCCCGACCACCGTCACCCATCTCCCGCCTCCTCATACGAACTAACTCCTCGTTACCGGAGTCCATAATTTCGCGTACGCAGGAAGATTTAATCAGCCTCTCGCAGGTGTCCTTCGTCCTCGTACGAACGCCAGAGTCTGAGATCGTTAACAGGTGATTCTCCAAAGGGTCGTTCCCGATACCCTTGTAGCCCATGCCCAACCTACGCTCGATAACACGGCATATAACTTCCTTGGGCAGACCCTTGGTTAGTACCTGGTCTGAAAGAGCGCTGGTCTTGGCAGCGGAGGTGAAGGAATCCTTTATCCGTTTGGAAATCTTACGGAGTTCTAGGGAGAGAGACTTCTTAACGGAACGACGGACCGAGGTTCGGACCTTGTGGTTCAAACGGTCTGAAGGGGTGTAACTTGTCTGGGCAGCATCATCTTCGTCTGAGCTTGAGGAGTCTGAGGTGCTTGCTTTTGGTTTCTTTGAAGGTGAGGAAACTTTCACCGTCTTATAACCCCGAGGTTTCTTTACTTTAGGACCTAAACCCATATGGACTATATTTTAGTATAGAAGAGGTCTATAAAAGGCGATGGTCGGGACTGGTAATGGTGGAGGAAGGGGAAGTGGGTCGATTAAGGGATTAAGGGGATAGAAGAGACAATATAATAGTTTCAATAACCTCAAAAATGTAGTAACGTTATGATAAAGATACGTAATGAGGAAAATAATTGGCAAAAGAATTTTCTCCAGTAGCTTGATCAAAATAGTCTCTCATTCTCTCTAAAATTAAGTTTATCATCAATATCATACATTTTTGATATCATATATACTTCATACATCGATTCATCTCATTAGCATACGAATAAATTCTAAGTAGATTGAAATCACCAAACCAGGACTCCTCGACACACTTCCAACCCCTAAACAATCCCTTAATGATGTCTAACGATCAAAGAAATGAGTTATTCTCCGGTGCCTCGCAAACTCTCACACCACAACATCCTGCCTCCTCCACCAATACCCCAAAAATGTACGATTTCTCCCCCCCCCCAGCAAGTCAAACCCTCCAAGAGTCTTTAGCTCTAGCAAACGAAATGTCCACAACCTTAAACGACCAATCCTCCCAACTAGAGAACGCTCGGGACCTCGGTGATAACCAGGAGTACTTATTAACAAAGAGCGACAGGATCCTGCGTGGTATGGGAAGCTGGAGCGGTTGGGCTTACAACACCTTCGTGAAGGGGGAGAAGAAGGAACTGCGTAAGACCAGCGTTGAAGGCGCACGTCGTAAGGTCGGTAAGGGCGGGGGAACGACGACGAGGGGGAGGAAGGCTTACGGTAACTTTGAGGACCAGAGGGGGCTCGTTAAGGAGGGTTTGGGGGCTTACGATGTGCCGACGAACTTGGGGGATACGGTGGGGGCGAGCAAGGCTGTTGACGCGCTTAACGCGTACGCTATGAACGTTAGGGTTCTGGGTGAGGGGGGGTGCGAGAGGGAGGTAAGGGGGAAGGTACTGGAGGGGATTTGGGGGGGAGTAGAGAGGGAATGTCAG
>Ga0115006_10002357_pt1 | contig 12394 bp, 16 predicted proteins | sample ArcOceMetagenome_3_FD_88943 | JGI IMG/M metagenome (GOLD analysis project Ga0115006, IMG submission 88943) | Marine eukaryotic phytoplankton communities from Arctic Ocean - Arctic Ocean- Svalbard ARC20M Metagenome | ecosystem: Environmental > Aquatic > Marine > Oceanic | place: Arctic Ocean...
ATTCGTTCTACTAATGCGAGTGCGGCTGAATTTATTTTATATAGACTAAAGCTATACTTAGCGGGACGACACCACCACCACCTGTCGACGGATAGACTGACAGACCATTTCTGCAAATCGCCCGGCAAAATCCACCATGCCACCTGCTCACCTGCTCACCATGACATTTCTACTTTCGCTACCGACCCTACTCTCGCCACAGTACATGTACGTATGGGCTAACAGACTAGCAGATGAGCAGTGCATTCACGTGGTGCTCTTCCTTTGTTGCTCACTCCGTGTCAGCTACCTTTTTAGTGAATGAATTGCGAATTTTTACCGCGCCAAAGTCACAAGAGTCGAGTCGAAGCTTTGCGGAAGAAGCCTCTCGAACGCATCCTCGTTAGACCCCGTTACTACGTAGCTGGTCAGGTGAAAATGGATACTCGTAATGGTCGCACACAGTACGCTCTCACGTTTTCATCGATTCCGAATAATCCGTGCCTTGACGTCGCCTTGCCACCTGGACACGCAAGTTTAGCAAATCCTTCTTCTTCATCTCCAACAAACCAAGACGGAGGCATTCGAGACGTATCAACAAATGGCCGAGCAGCAAGTACGAGCAGGAAGGGACCGGAAGAACAATGTAAAGTGTGGTGAGCAAAGCGATGCTACGATGCTACGTAGCTTTATTTTCAGTATTGGAATTTGACTTGTTTTTGATCCAAAATATCTTGCATCTGCTAATATCTTTTTTGCCCGATACAAACGTGATTCGATTCTCTTCAACAACCAAAGCATGTGGACAGGAGTTGCGACCTGTACTGGACTTTCTGCTTACTTTCTTAAGCAGGCATTCCTCGATCTTCCAGAGATTGGAACGTCCGAAGTTATGAAACACGCGCAGAGACAACGTCGCTTCCTGTTTGTTCTGGCGGGAGCTTCTGGCGTGGCCGGTGCATATCGCTTCTATCTTGGCTAACGATAGATGGCGCATAAACAGGCGTATTTTGTATTTGGAGCTAGCTTCTCTAGGGCTAGAGTGTATTGTATTTCAGCTTTGCAGCTTATTACGTAGTTTATTGTCATAAGACCGATCAACGTCGTCTGGGGCAATTGTCTGGTGACACCATGTATCTCGACCTAAGTTCACATTGCATTGTACCTCTCATTGCCGACTAATAAAAACACAAATGGCTGCTACTATGCTGCTATGCCGCGATTTGACACCCGAATAGTTCCCCTCACTGAATTTTCAGATCTACCGGTACTAGTACCGCGCACAGCAGCCTATTTCGCGTGTCCGGGAGCTCCAGCCTTTTGCGGATCATTCCTGACCAGATAACTCGCCAACCACTCAACCGGATTTTCAGGACGGACCTTGACGAGCTCGGACATGCCTTCGAATAATGGATGAGCAAATGTATCCGACGATTTTGGCGATGGTGCCAATGAAGATTGAAGATAAGTCAGTACATGTACGCACCAAAGTAGAGATGACATGAAACACATGCGATACATCTACCACCGCCAGAGAGGATAATCACCAACACAGACGCTGGGATCAAGACGCGTTTCAACCCATGCATATACGGTACGAAATAACACCAAAAGCATCAGCAGTGAAATTATCTCATAACTCACCATCAAGAAGGATGGGGACGACGGTCTGGTCCAGGTAGGCACGAATCGGGAGGGAGTTCATGGCGTTGCTTCTATGGGAGGCAGGAGTCGAGGCCGGTGCAGGAGCTGGTGCTGGAACCGGGGCAGCGACAGGCGCCGGGGCGGGTGCAGCAGCGGGCTCTTGCTTGGGAACGACCGAAGCGTCGGCGGCGGCAACTGGTGCAGGGGCGGATACCGCTGCCACCGGCTGAGGCTGGGGAGGAGCTACTGGGGCAGCACCCGCTTCGGGTGCAGGCACGACAGCAGCGGGGGAAGCAGGAGGGTTGAGCGCGGACATGTTGATTATTGATGAGCGATTCTTCAGTGAAGTACAAGGAGAGCGAGATGGAGGAAATGAGGAGGTAGGGTGATGATGTTTGAGCATTGAGCAGACAAGCGCCAGCGGCCAGCAGCAGATCTGCTTGCGCCCTTGCGTTCATATTTTGGGGTTGGCGAGACCTCGCGCCACACCTGACAATCAATCTTTCATCTTTCATCTTTCATCGAATCATCGAATCATCGAATCATCGAATCGATCAGCAAAACATGCCGAGTTGAAAGTTGAAAGGCAGCAATTCCTAAAGATTGCTCAACATGAGCGCCAAGACATCACCATCTTCCTTGTCCTCAAAAGGGGGCGGCAAAATCCCTTCGAAAGAGATCGACTGTCTTGATGGCAGGGGCGACGGGGCGAGGATTTCATCACAAGCGCCACCAGCCAGGAGGCCAGACGCAGACGACGCAGACGACGATGACGACGAAACTGATACACATGCGAGCACACACAGCAAAGACGACCACGAAAAAGGTTGCACCAGCATCAATGACGAAGACGGCGACGACGATTATTCGTGGCGTGATGAAGACGAGTGTAGCATATCCGATTACATCCAAGGAGAGATCGAACGGCAGCTGACGGAGGAGATCGATGCGGCTCTCCAAAGGGAGATCGATGCCCAGTTGGACCGCGCCATCGAGGAATGCGAGCGAGAGCTGGACCGACAGTTGGAAGACGAGCTGGAGAAGAATGTACACCAGTCTTTGCAGATTGGTGGTGGCAGTATTGCATTTGCGGATGCCGGAGACGATCAAGGTGAATTCGACACTTGTACATTATTTACAGACAATCATTGCACCGGTACAAGTAGATCTACGACGAAGACGGACCAAATGCAACGCGAGGGGACAGCCGTAAGATCAACGAATAACACAGCATCAACGAAGGGGAAAGAGGGAGAAGAAGAAGATGATGATGATGTTCTGTTGTCGCCAAGGAGGATGGCGAAGAATGAGACCAGCAGCAGCAGCAGCAGCAGCAGCAGCAGCGGAAGAAGCGGCGGCGAGACCAAGAGAATGGAATGTATGAAACGAACGATGCCGATAACGAGTGTTGTGGATGTCAACAAGACCATACAAAGTGTAATTGATAGCCATAAGATACGGTAGAAACGGCTGCACAAGTCCTACTTCGTGATGCTGCGAGGTCCCAAAAATGCAATTCCAGAAATCAAGCAAATCGCAAGCGACGCCGGCCGGCCAGATTCCGTCGGTCCCCATTTTCTCATTTCACCGTTTTTTCAAAGCAAACGTATCGCAACCATGGCTGACCAATTGACCGAGGAGCAAATTGCCGAGTTCAAGGAGGCCTTCTCCCTCTTTGACAAGGACGGCGATGGTGCGTACTGGGTCGCGGGGCGGTCCCTTCGGGTGCCGGGCTTGGCATCGGGCGAAGCAGTGGCAGTGGAGGAGAGGGGGCAGCATTTTTGGTGACCATATTGTCAGTTGGTAGGGCACGTGGAATCTACGTAGGAATCAGTACAGGAGCACCCAGGATACGTGTCCAGCTCGTTGCTGGCACGAATCCAGAGGGGCGCAGGCCTTGGGATATCTCCGTCGAGGGCGACCGGCCCCTGTCGATATTGAAGCGCCCGACCCGATTCATTCGGCTTTCTGCTGCTGCGGGCGAGACTGACGAGGACTTGAGCAGGACGCACAAGCCGAGCCCGTATCTTTTTGCTCACTCGGCTGCTGATGAATGATGCGACCCTGTCAACGTCAAGCTGCCGACCGCCGCCGTCGCAGCCTGGTCTCTCAAATGTGACGGACTCGAGCGCATTTCATTTCTAATTTCTGTTTTGCATTGGCTACGAACTCACCGTCTATTCTCTCTCTCTCCATCCACACTCCCCATCCCACAATGCCCACCCAATGCCAATCACCAGGCACCATCACCACCAAGGAGCTTGGCACCGTCATGCGATCCCTCGGCCAGAACCCCACCGAGGCCGAGCTCATGGACATGATCAACGAGATCGACGCCGACGGCAACGGCACCATCGACTTCCCCGAGTTCCTCACCATGATGGCCCGCAAGATGAAGGACACCGACTCCGAGGAGGAGATTCTCGAGGCCTTCAAGGTCTTCGACAAGGACGGCAACGGCTTCATCTCCGCCGCCGAGCTCCGCCACATCATGACCAACCTTGGGGAGAAGCTCACCGACGAGGAGGTCGACGAGATGATCCGGGAGGCCGACATCGACGGCGACGGTCAGATCAACTACGAGGAGTTTGTCAAGATGATGATGTCCAAGTAAACCGAACGCTCAAAAGCCCCCGCCATGATGTTTTGATTTGAGGAGGTGAGGATGTGGAGTCCTTTGCCTTCAAACGGTTGTTGGGGCCGAACGTTTTAGACTCGCTGTTACAGTGTGGTATTCGTGCAATTGAATTGGATGTTCAGGAGGATTGGGTGCGTATTTGAATTCGGCAACGATGCAGGGTCGGCATGTTTGGTCATGTGATGCAGAATATTGTGGGGCTGTCCTGAACTGGCGCCTGGCCTGTCTGAAGAACGACCAAGCGAACGTCGGTACTCACCCTTTCAGTTTGATGGGCATGCGAGCAATGCGGGATAACACCTACTTAGTTGTGCATATACCCAATGTTTGCAGGGATTATATTTATCTCCCTGTTGGCTTTCAGATCTATCTTATTACGTGTTCCACGAGGAATGGTTTCGTCACGGCACAACGAGGCCATTCTTTTTAGGCTGACAGATCTCCTCCAAGACGAGGCGGGACATTTGCATGAGCTCCTTTTCCACCTCGTCGCGACTGACGCCGGGCTCGCCTCGCATTTCAATGTAGTACTTGAATTTCGGCTCTGTCCCAGACGCTCTCAGCTGAACCACACACCCGTTCTTGAATCTCAGCGTGAGCATCGGCGACGATTTGGACGTGGCCAGCGTCGGCTTCCTATCAGCCACCAACGAATCATAGCCGGGCTCTCCCAGGTAACGGATGGACTCAATCCCATATCCAGCTACCGAGCTGGGATACCCGTCACGCTTGAAGTCGTCAAAAATTTGCAGGGCAACCTTGGAATCTTGACAAAAGTAGTAGGAGTTATTGCTCACAAACTCACTGTATGTGACGAACAAAGGAGGCGGATAGGATTATGAGATGCAGAAGAGGTCGAAGATGAGGAAGGATATACACATGCCTGCGGGAACTTGTCATAAATCGGTCAGAAAATATAGCAAGCTCACCCATATTTCTCGTAAAGACTCTGCATTTGCTCCTTTAGAGTCTTGCCCTCCCAGTAAACATGATACGCCAGCTCCGATAGAATTCCCAACGATATGATTCCATCTTTGTCGGGGACAATGTCGGGATATGCAAAGCCAATGGCCTCCTCGTAGCCAAAGAGAGTGCGATAGCCACTTGAATTGAGATCGACGGCCTTTGAGCCAATCCACTTGAACCCCGTTAGTGTATCTTCAAAGTGAAAACCTTCCCTCTTGGCAATGATAGAGAGCATGGAAGACGAAACAGTCGAGGCCACCATGGCAATCTTTTTTTCGTCGCTAGATGACTTGCCAACTTTCGTGTATAGCCAGTGACCAAGCATGGTGCCGATTTGATCACCAGTGAATGTGGTCCAAGAACCGTCCTCTCTGCTCCGCTCGGCACAAGCAAGACGATCAGCATCTGGATCGTTGGCAACTATAATGTCGCAACCCTCCGCCTCCGAAAATAACTGGCTCAGCGCAAGTGCGCCTCGTTCTTCTGGATTGGGAAAGGGCACTGTTGGAAAAGCGGCATCTGGTCTTTCTTGAGCGAGCACCGATTTGAATGGACGGAGACCAAAGGTATCAAAGGACTTGGCTGCCCACTGATGGCCAACACCGTGCATCGCAGAGTAAGCGATGGACGGTGGGCGCCAACCCTTCTCCTCGAGAAGCTTCGCCTGGCCAGTAACGAGCCCGCTTGAGCTGATTGATTCATAATATACATTGGCTAGCTCCATAGTTGCCTTTTTGTCGGACAAACCATAGCACAAATCATCTCGAGGCGATTCTTCTCTTAGTTTGTCAAGCATTGTGCCGTAGTCAGTCCATGGACTCAAATTTTCTTCGGCGACAATTGACGAGGCGATGTCTGCATCGATAGGCGGACGGATCTGAACACCATCATTCCAATACACCTTGTATCCATTGTCTTGTTTTGGATTGTGACTCGCTGTGACCATAATACCAACCATAGCCTTCAGGTCCAGGGTCGCAAATGCAACCAGTGGAGTATGGACAAAATCCTTCAAAGAATTCAACAGGATGCAATCGAATCCAGCCTCCAGAAAAATCAGCTTGGTAAGCATGGCAAATCGCCGGGAGGACAGCCCGAGCTCTGGCTCGCAACGGTGATCAAAACCAACAACTGCCAATGGCTTATCATCCTTCCTTCTGCTCCCTTCACCAGACGACTTATGCTGCTTCCACACCACTTGAACGTGCCTCGCAAGTCCTTGAGTTGCTTGAACAATCACGAGATCATTCATGTGTAATGGCCCAGGCTTCATTGCCGAACGGAGACCAGCTGTTCCGAAACCGATTCGGCGGGAAATGTCATCGGGAAATAATGCCAGCAGAGTGGCCTTGGCTTCTTCGTCATCTCCACTCTTGACACGCTCCACCAAATCGATGACGTACTTCGCAGTTGTTCTGTTGGGATCGAAAGCGGCCCAGGCCAGGGCTCGGCCAGCAAGATCTGTAACCGACGACGATGACATGGAAGCAAATGCAAGATACGGTACAGGGCCCCGGCTCTTCTACCCGCAGCTCTACACGTAGCGTAGCCGGCCAGTGATGCCAGCGATACGATACACGCTGATGATCTGAAATCTACGAGTAGAGTACGAGTATCTGAGGCCGCCGCGGTTCGCTCGAGCGAGATGTCGCGTCTACGAATGCGAACTGCGCAACATCGACGCATATTTTGGTCCCGCCGCGGCGGTGATCTTCGTTCGCATGCCGTGATCATCATTTTATCCAGATACCGCGGCGGCCCCCGAGAGACTGTCCTGTCAAGCCAACAGCCTCAATAGTCATATTACAATGGCCAGCAGAAATCTAAGCGAGGAGGAAATCGCTGACCTCAAGGAGGCCTTCAGCATGTTCGATATCGATGGCGATGGTAAGTAAGCCGACCAAACGGAGCGTAAAATTGGGACCATGCCACAGGTTTGGCTTCTGCGGTCTGCTGGCTCCTGGGCTGCGTGTGGTGATATTCAGCGACGTGCTCGCAACTAGATCCGTTTCAAAACCACGTATCGCTCCGACAAATGATTGCTTTGTGGGCCGTAATAGGAGGCGTTTACTCAACGTTCGCGATGGGCACAAACATCAAACAAAACTTGAGTTGTGCATGCCAGAGCATGTTAGATGTCGGAGGGCGGACTGCGTATTCCGCGGCCATCTCGTGGATGTCGGAAGCGTCAGACCAGAAACGGTAAATCATTTGTGTGGAGCCCGCGGCTGAGAGCTGTCAATTTTCTAGATGGACGTCGATGCCCCCTGCCCTATCCAGGTCTGAAAGAGCAGGATCCTGGGCTGTCCTGACCAGAATGCGAATCAAGGCCACGGCGCGGGAATCATATAATCACACTTCTCATGGTCATGTCCCGAAGGCTGCTGAATACGATCGTACCCCATTTAGCCGATGTCATTCTCATGTTGCCCTTTCTACTTCTCGACTTTCACCAATCAACAGGAACCGTCACATTGACAGAACTGAAGGAGGTGATGAAATCTCTCGGACAAAACCCGACCGATGCCGAGCTGGTGGAAATGATCAACTCGGTCGATGACAATGGCGATAACGCAATTGATTTCGAAGAATTCCTTGTGCTGATGAAGTCGCGCATCGGTGAGAGAGATCCCGAGAAGGAGCTTCGGGATGCCTTCAAGGTGTTTGACACAAACGGTAGCGGTTCCATTTCCAGGGATGAGTTGAAGCGTTTGATGACACAACTCGGGCAGAACCTTTCAGAGGCCGAACTCGATGCCATGATGGACGAAGTCGACACCGACGGCGACGGTGAAATTTCATTTGAGGAGGGTAAGGGATCCTTTGACTTCCCTGTTTCTGATGTGCCTTCGACTAGCTACGTAGTATGTTTATCACTTCTGCCCCTCGCTTTTCTCATGGACAACTATTCATCTATTCTTGTAATCGCAGTGAGCATTATATTTACGGCTTCGGTTCACGAACCGGGGTATTGTAAAACATTCGTTTGTTGCTGTTGATCTATGTATGTCGTGTGATACTGCTTGTTGGTACAACCGGATTTACCGCCCTCACTATGATTCTTTTTTCGATTGCCACCCTCACAGTTCAAGCAGATGATGACAAGTTGAAACGTTCAATAAAGCTTTCACAGATTTCCAGCTGCTTTGCGCACTACGTATTATTACAATGAAGGACCGGGGTTCATCGTACTAGCGTACTATGCTTTTAATAAAACTAAACATTCATTTTTTACTGTAGCGGTATTCATTTCTGATCAATCAAATGCTCAACCTTCATGATACATCGCCGCCTCGTCGCCCTCTGTAATCCAAAACAAAGACTTTCGATTTACTTGAACACCTTGGCGAAAGATCCCCTGTGTTCCTGTCCTTCCAGCACCCTCATGACGCTTGTAGTCTTTGACCTTCCCAGGGCATTAAGATGCTTCTCTACAATCAGCATGGCCTGCCTAGATTCATCAGTTGACGATTCCTTTCCAACCCAGATGAAGACCTTGGGCCCATCATCAACAATGAACACCTTGTCAGAGTCAAGATTATCCACCACGGGGTCGACTTGATCGATCTTAAGCTGCCCACCCTCATGCTGAATCGAGTACATGGCCAACTGGTGTTCGGGGATAACAACATCCACAGCCTCGGAGGCCGACTTGATGTGTCCTCGACCACCAAGCATCTGCCAGAATTCCTCGTCGTTGTTGCCAACGTCGATCTCCACCGCACAATGTCCATGGCGATTGCTCGCCATATTATGAGCCATCTCTCCAGCCTTGTTCTTCTCGAAAGGATTAGCCTCAGTGCCATACCAGGTAAAAATCTTCTTCCCGCTGTCGCAATCAAGAAGGAAAGCATCACCCTCATTCAGCGACTTGAAAGTTGTTGGGACCTGGAAGCTACGAACCTGACGTCCTGCCTTATGCACCCGAAAGAGCCGCGTCGGGAGCTCTACCGAAGCAGAATCAGGGTCAACATCACGAAATCCGGAGGCAACGCCGCCCTCCAAATACTGAACGCCACGAGAGAAGCAGTTTGTGAAATCTTCCGACTCCATACCTTCCACCTCGCGATGCTGGACGGGTGCAGTCCCCAGAAGTTCATCCAGCTCATTAGCTTTGTACGCGGCCACTCCATACTCGTCTTGACTAGATTCGCTCCCGATCCAGCTGCGAGCAATAATGTAACAAATATATGTAAGTAAAAAAAGACAGAGAAGATGTTAGCGTGGAATCAATGGCGATCTACGTAGCTTTTCCGAATGAATCAATCACCACAACTCACAAGTAAATATCCCACAAGAGGGATGAGCCACCCCCATCCTTGGTAGTTTGGAGAACGATGTAGGAATCTCCACGATGGAATTGACCGTACTTGGATTCGGGCCATGGCTTGATCCCAAACCTTGGGTTGTCATTCTCATCCCGGGAATTTTCAACACGCCAAACCTGAATCCCCACCTTCTCTCCGGCACCCTCCCAGTTCACTTCGCACTTGGCCGCTGCCTCGCGCGCGGCCTTGTCCTCACCAGACCCGATGTGGGCCAGGTTGCTCTCTTCGATTGGCGTGTCCATGGTGAAGCAAGGTTTGGATGAACCAATTATGATACGCTACGAGCCAGTTATTGACCTTGGATACGATAGAGAGACATCAGACATCAGCGAAGATCGGGCTATTATTTATTGCTAAATAAATAAGCCCCCGCTTCGCGACTGCCCGGCGAAGAAAGACGATGAGAAATGAGAAAGATGACATTGCAACATGACGCATGACGCATGATGCAATGATATGAGGCAGATTTGCAGATTGCAGATTGCAAAAAAGGCTCTATCGCCACTCTATCAAAAGCAAAGTAGCCGCAGTAGCGCCCGCAGAGCCAAGCAGCCAGGAATCCAAAGCAAGAGATGGGAGAGAAGCACGGCAGGAACAACAACAATCATGATTGAGGAGGCGGAAAGATCAGCAGCAGCTGCTGTGGAGGCCACCGATGAAACCAACTGCGAGGGTCCGTCCCTCGCAGCAGCATATGCGGCGTCGGGTGATGCTGGCGGACGCAAAGCGCTGGACCAACCCAAAAAGATGCCGGTGGCCTTGCCGAAACAGCCGCCATTGCCGAAGCGAAGCTTCGAAGAAGAGTTGGCCTTTCTAAAGAAACTCTCCCCGACGCGGTACCAGGTGAAGAAGGGCTTTGTGCCCAACATGAGGGTCGACGCCGAGGTGATTGTCAACGATGATCTGGAGCAGCTTTTACTTGACGAGCTCAAGACGAGTGTAGGAGAGGTCGGAGGCTGTTGTGGTGATGGTGGTGGCGGCGGCGGCGGCGGGTTTACTCCCGCTCTGCGCCAGGTGGCCAACGTCGCGGCCCTCCCCGGTATTGTGAAGGCTTCCATGGCCATGCCAGATGTCCACAGTGGCTATGGATTTTGTATTGGGAACGTCGCCGCTTTCGATATGGACGATCCCGATGCCATCATTTCTCCCGGGGGAGTTGGCTTTGATATCAATTGCGGAGTTCGATTGATCCGTACCAACCTCACGGAGGAGGATGTTACTGGTGATGTGAGGGAGCAATTGGCGCAGGCCCTGTTCGATCACATTCCGGTGGGAGTTGGGACCAAAGGAATCATTCCAGTGACCCCCAAAGAGTTGGATGAAGTTTTGTTACTTGGCGTCGACTGGGCCATGAGAGAGGGATATGCCTGGCCAGAGGTGAGTGCGACAATGACCATTTTGCGCATTTGATTATGACAGTTCGTGCAGTTATTTGATTTATATACATTTTCAATCTACAACACTTTTTGATTCAATCACTGATACAAGTCATCGCTATCCAACCACAATATTCTCCACAGGACAAGGAACACTGCGAAGAGAATGGGCGGATGATGACTGCGGACCCAACCAAAGTATCAAAAAGAGCGAAGAAGCGAGGACTGACCCAGCTTGGAACTCTTGGCGCCGGGAATCATTACGCAGAAGTCCAGGTGGTGGACGAGATCTTTGACGAGGCCGGGGCTTCGCGGATGGGTATCGGTAAGGTAGGGCAGGTCTGTGTTATGATTCATTCTGGGTCCAGGGGATTAGGCCACCAAGTAGCTACAGATGCATTGGTCACGATGGAAAGGGCCATGGCCCGCGACGATATTGTTCTAAATGACAGGCAACTATCATGCGCTCGCATCAATAGCACTGAAGGGCAGGATTATTTGAAGGCAATGTCGGCTGCTGCAAATTATGCCTGGGTGAATCGAAGTTGCATGACGTACTTGACCCGGCGGGCATTTTCCAAGGTATTCAATAAGAGTCCTGAGGAAATGGACATGCACCTTGTGTACGATGTTGGCCATAATATTGCCAAAATTGAGCGCCATGAGGTAGACGGAGTAGTGAAGACACTGCTAGTGCATCGCAAGGGAGCAACGAGGGCATTTCCGCCGCACCATCCTCTCATCCCAGTGGACTATCAGTTCCTCGGCCAACCCGTCCTAATCGGCGGTACGATGGGCACCTGTAGCTATGTGTTGACAGGAACACAAAAGGGCATGACAGAGACATTTGGTTCCACTTGCCACGGCGCTGGAAGAGCCCTAAGTCGCAATGCGAGCAGAAAGAAGCTCCACTGCGAAGAAGTGATCAAGCACTTGAGGGAGCGGGGTATTTCGATCCGAGTTGCAAGTCCAAAGCTTGTCACCGAGGAGGCACCTGAATCCTACAAGGACGTTATCGATGTTGTCGACATCTGCCAGGACGCAGGCATCAGCCGGAAGGTTGTCAAGCTCAGACCCATCGCCGTTGTAAAGGGTTGAGGCCTACAGTGTACCTAGCTAGGTACCGGTGTAATTAGATCTATGTGCCACTTACTTTTTACTAGTACATGTAGTACATGTATCAAGACCGCCGTCGCCTAGCAAGACCGCCGTCGCCTGCCTTTCCGAACCACAGCCATCTTCGACTTGCCGTAGATCTAGATACCAGTCCAAATATAGACTAGATCAGTTACATTCGTAGTCTACCGGTAGATCTAGATCTAGTCTACTGGCGGAGATCGAGAAAAATCGAAATACTATAAATAACGACCCGGTGTATTTATTTATTTTGCGCTCGTTAGAGCTCGCAAGATAAATACGAGGGACGTTATTTATGTAACCGAGGTCCCGAGAGCGCAAATTAC
>Ga0115006_10002358_pt1 | contig 12394 bp, 3 predicted proteins | sample ArcOceMetagenome_3_FD_88943 | JGI IMG/M metagenome (GOLD analysis project Ga0115006, IMG submission 88943) | Marine eukaryotic phytoplankton communities from Arctic Ocean - Arctic Ocean- Svalbard ARC20M Metagenome | ecosystem: Environmental > Aquatic > Marine > Oceanic | place: Arctic Ocean...
CGCCGCTGCTCGCTGCTGCTGTGGCTCGGCCGGTGGATGTGTCTGTGACGGCGGCGCCTGCGCGCCGTCGCCCCTGATGTTCCGCAGCCTGCGCTTCCAGTCGTCGAAGATGGTGTGCTTCACTCCGAGCGCCGCTCTTGCGGCCAGGTCGGTGGGGTAGGTGGCCGGCAGCTGCTGCGCCGCGATGACTGCTCGGACAGCTCTGGCCGACGCCTCGTGCCACTGAAGCGTGAAGCAGCCCGTCGCATGCAGGAGGTGGTAGATCGCGTCGCGCACTGCGCTGGGCATGGCTACGACGAGCTCCTTGCATTCGAAGTCGTCGTCGGGTGGCGGCGGTGGCTGCGCGAGGCAGGCCGCCTCGACGAGTAGGAGCACTCGCCGCTGTTCTGGAATGGGCTGCGCTGGCGCGCCGTCGTAGTCGACGCAGGCCGGGCTGCGACCCAGGCCCAGCGCCTCTGGGCGCAGGCGCACCGCGCCGTTCGGGCGGTTGATGGTCGGGTGGAAGGTCTCGAAGGTGATGATGCTGTCCGTTAACTCCTTCGGCTCAGCATCGATGGCGGTGGGGGCGTGGCGGCATGGCCGCCTGGGCGGGGTGCGGCGCACGCGTGGGGCGCGGCGCCGCGCCCCGTCCTACTTTCCTTTGCCGCTCTTGCCGCCTCCCCTGGAGCCGCCGCCGCGGCCGGCGCCGCTGCCGCCGCCGTCGCCGTCGCGCTTCCTCTTCTCGTTGAACTCCATGCGCCGCTGGACGCCCTTTATGTTGTACCAGGACGCCTTGACGCCCGAGCACTTCGCGTGGCACTTGGACTTGGGGCCCTTGTGGTCCTCGCTGGTCGGGTCGTCGCACGCCGTCGGCGCGCCGGGCGGGAGGTCCTTGGTGAACAGGTGCCCGATGCAGATGCCGGGGTTGTCCTTGGCGGCCCTCTCGGCGTCGTACTCGACCGAGCCGATGTAGAAGGTCTTGCCGTTGTCCTTGAAGCCGCACTTGGCGCCGATGAGCGCTTCTTGCGCCTCCTTGGACTGCTGCTTCTTGGCCGCCTCCCGTGCCGCCTTCAGCTCTAGCGCCTCCTGCGCTGCCGCCGCGCTCGTGGGTGTGCCCGCCGCCGGCTTGAGCCAGTTGGGCGTCGGTGTCACTGCCGCAAGGGCCGGTGGGGCCTTGGGTGTGACGGGGGCGCCCGCTGCGGCGGCGTTCGTCGCCACGTATCCGGCCGCTGTCGGCGCGCAGAGCGCGCCGTGGAGCGTCTCGGTGAGGGCCTTGGACTGCCGCTCAACCGCCGCCTTCTGCGCCAGCGTCTGCTTGCGCTTCCACTCACCGCGGCCGCCCTCTGTGTCGGCGCCGCGCAGCTGCACCGCCGGGATGGCCGCCGCGCAGTTGCGCGCGTCCAGCGTCGGCGCGTAGCCCGCGCGCTCTTCGCCGGTCACGGCGTGGAAGAGCTCCGCCTGCGCCTCCGTGAGGAAGCGGGTCGACGCCTCGGTGACGCCCACGTTGAACATCATGAAGGCGTTGCTCTGCTCAATCGTGAAGCTCACCGAGTGCTCGCCGCTGAAATGCCGGCCCAGCGCCTTGTACACCGCGTGCACAAGCTTCGGGAGCTTCAGGTTGAGGAAGACGTCCTTGTAGATCTGCGCCGTCGGCACGCGTGCCATCCGCACCGCGCCCTGCGACGCCTGGTGCGTGTGGATGTGCTCGAGCACGGCGATGACGAGGTCGTTGTAGAAGTCGACCTTGTCGCCGCTCGTGCGCATCACCGCCTTGGCGAGGGCGTCCAGCTTGAGCCCACGGACCTGCTCCGCGAGGGCGAAGCCCAGGTCGACGAGCTGCTTGCCCACGTGCGTGCCGAGGTAGCCTCCGCCGGCGTCCTCCCACAGCGTGGAGGTGATGGCCAGCCGCTGGTCGACGACGTGGCCTGGCAGCGTGCCGGCCGCCAGCTGGTGCGTCAGGCCGGTGCCCCGGCGCGTTGGCTGCGCCGTCGTGGCGGCCACGAGGAGCAGCTGCAGCAGGGCGTTCTTGTCGAAGCTTGTCCCGCACATCTCGACGGCGTGCGCCAGGATGCTCGGGTTGTTGCCCACCTCTTTCTCCGCCGCCAGCCGCTGGCCGTAGCCAGTGATCGCGCCGTCGGCGCGGGGGCCTGGCTCGGTGGAGGAGGCGGTCCAGGCCTCGCTGGCCCGCCCGCTGCCCTCGCCCATTCGGTTCTGCAGGGCGTAGAGCCGGTCCATCGGCTCCATCGCCTGCACGACCGGCAGCGCCAGGAAGGAGTGGTACTTCTTGACGCGCGCCATGAGCGCGCGGATGCCCAGCGGCGTGAACAGCCGGGCGGGGGCCGCCTGCGCCGGCGGGAGCATCGTTTGCGCCAGCTCGGCGATGAGGTCGATGGCCTCGGATAGCGAGCACGACACGCCGGACTGCTCAAGGAGCATGAGCGCCAGCGCGCCTGCGTCCTCCGCGCCGCATACCGCCGCCTCCGTCTCGATCATGGCCGCGATGCGGTCCATGTAGTACGGCGTGTTGCCGTCGATCGTCACGCCGGCGACCGAGATGTCCTCGCGTCCGATGGCCGCCCGTGATACGCCGGCGACCCTGTACACTGCACACGCCGGCTCGCGCGCCACGCCGCGCGCCAGCGTGACGGCCACGGCGTATGATACGGCCGTGGTCTGTGCGGCGTCCCACGACGCCACCGCCCCGTAGTTCTCTACGCGCGAGCAGCGGATGGCTGCGAGGTGCACAGCCTCCAGGAGGGGCTGCTCGATCTGCTCGTAGCCCGTGCGGTGCCACTCTAGCCAGGCTAGGGCACGCATGCCCTCGTCCTGTCCAGCGACGAGGCCTAGGGTGAACTCATCGCCCAGCCACGCTTGTGCGTTGCGGCGCGCCGCGTCGGTCTCGGCGATAATGATGTAGTCGGCGGGGGCGAGCGTCAGCGCGCCGTCTGCGTTGTCGTGAGCCTTCGCCGCCGCGGCCAGCCGTTTGAGCAGGCCGCCCCACGATGTGCGCGTGCTGGCGACCCGGCCCAGGGCCCATGCTAGCATGTCCTGGACCTTCTTGGCCCGCAAGTGGTGGCGGAGCCAGCGCAGCCCGCGCACCGCGTCCGTCATGCCGCGCGCCATGGTGTAGCACATGGCGAAGGCGTCGCCTGCCGTCAGCAGCGGCCTGTCCGCCCCCGGCACCCCTGGCACCTTCTCCCACTGCATCATGGGGCAGATCCCCCGTAGGGCCTGCCCCTGCTCGTCGGCCTCCATGCGGAACCACCGCAACTCATGAGTCGCGGTGGCCGTGTCGGCCACATCCGTCTTGGGTCCTGATGCGACAAAGCTCATCACTCAGCTGGGTGGTGGGCGCAGTGGGCTTCTGCTCGTGGCAGATCGGTGCGTGGCAGGAGGGCAGAGGTCGTTACGGGTGCTGGTGTACCTGCAACCCGATGAGCCTCTGCTCCCGTTGCACGTCCCGACTCTCGTCGCGCTTGAGAGTGTCAGCGACGAGGCATCGCGACGAGCGCGATGTCGTTAGCGAGCAAATATGATGAATACCGGTGGTGGAGGATAATCACCCAACCGCCCGGTAACATATGAAAGTTACCGGAGGTGGGGGATAATCACCCAACCGTCCGGTAACTCGTCACGTTGCACAGCCGCGGGGAGTGTCTCCCCCCGGCGAGTGTGCGCGTTCATCCGCCCACTGGTTCCCCCCCCTGGTGATGTGGTATACACTGTCATATACGCTTCGCATAGGTCGAAGTATACGTATGACAGGGGGTAAAACGCTGTGAGTATTCTTGCTACTATAGACCAGTGGATCTGATTGCGCTATTGCAAACAGACCCCTCGGTCTATAGATTTAGGGATTTTGTGAGTCTTGGAGACTGCTTGTCCGAGGGGCGTGAGCCGCTGGACCAGTCCCAGAGCCGGAAAAGCCGAGAGAAGCTACCAGATTCCTTGAGAATCTGGCCATCCCTATAATACAGCTTCCCCATGGCTATACCCATGGTCATCCCTAAAGCAAGAAAGTCAGCGTTGGGCCTGCGGCGCGGTGTCAGCCGCGCCGTTGGCCCGGCCTGGGCACGTGTCGCCGCGCCGGGCGCGGCGGCACGTCAGAATACGCGCTCCGTCCCGGCGCGCGCCGGCTTTAGCACGGCGCGCGACCCCCGGGCCGGAGCGGAAAACGCGAAGAAGCCTCGACGAGGAAGATGAGAGAAAAGAAATTGAGGAGGAAATCCATCGCGGCCCCCGTTCCGCCTTGACGTCGCGCCGGGGCGGTCAACCGACCCGGCGCGTGAGCACCGGCGGCCGTGCCGCTTCCGCCGCTGCCTCGGTGCGCCGCGCAGCGGCGACCGCAGCAAGCTGCGCGTCCTCCGCGTCGCCGGCGTCGGCGGCGCGGAGAATCGTCCGCTCGCCGTCGAGGACGAGCGCCGCGAGGCGCTCGTTGTCGAACTGGGGCGGCGGACGCGGCATCGCGGCGAGGCGGGCGCCGGTGAGCTTGACGCGCTCGGCGCGCAGGAGCCAGCCGCCGTACTGTTCCTTGTTCGGCACCTTGTAGATTTTTAGCGCGTCCTCCGACGCCCATCGGAGCGCCGCTTGGACCTCGCCGTCCGTGCACCCCGCAGCCACCATGGCCGAGGCCAGGTAGCTGCGGAAGGAGTGCACCGAGTACTTCGCCGCCTGCTCCTTGCCAACGGTGTAGAGGAGCAGGCGGTAGATCAGCGTGGAGAAGGCTTCGGCGTTGAGCGACGTGCCGACGCCCCCGGGGCCGCAGAAGAGCGGGGTCTCGCGCCGCTTCTCCGGCGGGACGCGTGCCGTCAGCTCCCACTGCGCGAGCGCGCGCGCCGCGTTGATCGGCGCCGTGGCGGAGAAGGGGAGCCAGATGGTGTTGTTCATCCAGCGGGTGCCGAACTGGTCGGCCTTGCTGGGCGGCGGGATCAGGCCGCAAAAGTCGCCCTCTCTCATCGAGAGGAGGTCCTTCAGCGTCGGCGTGGCCGTCTCCCTGGTACCGCCGTCGAACCACCAGGTGACGTTGGCGAAGGAGAGGCGCAGCTTGTCGTGCTTGGCGCCGGAGGCCAGCGCGACCTCGGCCTTGCGGAAGCCGCACTGCGCGAGGACGTGGATGGCCGTGCGGCACGAGCGGCCGTACCCGCTGTGCGCCGACCAGTGCCACGCCTTGCCTCCCGGCAGGACGGGCGAGCCGTCCCCGACGGCGAGCATGCCGGTGATCAAGGCGTGTGTCAGCGGCGCCTTCCGCTGCGGCGCGACGTTCTCGGGGCCGACCTCCTTGGCGTATGCTCGCATGAGCTCGAGCATGCGCTTCGCCGCCGTCTTAAGCGGCGGCGTGTCGACGCCTGACTCGATGTGGATCCGGCGGACGCCGCGCAAGACGGCCAGCGCGCTCTCCGGCGAGACCGGCTTCGGCCTGCCGTCCGGCAGGAACTTGCCGCGCGCCGGCTTCATCGAGTTGGCGTAGATCCACGCCATCGCCGCCGTCCAGATGACCTTCTCGCGCTTGACGCCCTCCGCGTCGAGCGTGGCGAGGTCCGGGCGCAGCGGGCTGCTGATCTTGAAGCGCGTGCAGAACGCGAGCCAGTGGCGCCAGTTCGACGCCAGCTGCTCCTGAGAGGTCAGCGCCATGCCGTCGACCTCGCCGACGGCGTAGGTGTCGGCCAGCCAGCGGAGGTCGTCCTCGTCAGCGCCGATGGCGTACTCGGAGTCGTCGCGCTGCAGCATCTCGTAGACGCCTTCGGCGACCGAGCTGCGCAGGCCACGCAGCAGCGCCGCCGACTTCTTGGACACCTTCTTGGCGAGCAGCAGCGGCTCTTGTCCGCGAGGTGCCTCGAGCGGCGGCATGCCGCGTTCGTGCGCCAGCGGCGCCTGAGGCGGCGTGGGCGGCATCGCCAGCGCGGGCTGCGCGACCGCCGTGGCGCCGCTTGGTGAGGCCGCCGCCGTGCGTTTCGGTGGCGGCGATGGCGCGGCGCCGTGGAGCGCGGGCGAGCGCGACACCTGCGCCGCCGCCGCCGGGAGCGGCGGCGGGGGTGGGGGTGTCGACGGCAGCGTCGGCTCGATCTTGATCGTCGCGCCGGGCGATGCGGGCGGCGGCCGCGCCACGTCCGCTGCGGCCGACGGGGTGCCGATCAGCATCGGCGATCCGGCCGCCGCGACGCTTTCGCGTCGCGGCGGCGGCGTCGACGGCATGGCCAAATCGTCGCCGACCGCTGCGACCGCTGGTGTGGCGGCCGCCTGCGGCGGCGCCGTTGGCGCCGCGGCGGCCGGCGCGGCGCTTGGCATGTGCAGGCCGCCCGCCGCCGCAGCGGCAGATTGCCCGTGCGGCGGCGTCGTCGGCATCGCGAGGCTGAACGCCGCCTCGCCGCCCGGCGGCTCGCGAGGCGGGGTGGGCGGCGTGCCCGGCGGAGCAGGCGGGCTCGGCGGCGGCGAGGGCGGCGGCGGTGGCGGGGGCGGCGACGGCGGTGACGGCGGCGTGGGCACCGCCGTGCCGCCTCGACCATCGCCGTGCGCGACCGGCATGTCGCCGATGAGGTTGAGGTTCTCCGTGCTCAGCGCCGTTGCGCCCAGGCCGCCGCCCGGCCGGAGCGCCGAGAGGTCGGCGAGCACCTGCGTCAGGAACTCGAGCGCCGCGGGGGGCAGCTCGACCTGGCGCGACTCGACGCCGAGCGCCGCGCTAAGGACGCGCAGCGTGTCGGCGTAGCCGCGGCTTGCAGCGTCCGCGAGCGGGTTGCCGGCGCCCATGCAGGCCGCGACTTGCAGCCGCTGCGCGAGCTCGATGTACTCGATGCGCGCGAGCAGCGCGTCGAGGATGATCTGCATCCGCGGCGACCGCGCGCGGGCCGTGAGGGCCACGGCGGTCGCCAGCGCGTCCGTCTCGAGCTCGATCAGCACGGCGTGCTTGAGCCGCTTCGCCCAGACGAGGATGGCCACGCACGAGGCCAGGAACTCGAGGTGCGGGATGTCCAGCAGCTCGAGGCCCTTCATGCTCGCGAGTGGCACGCACCACCACTCGCCCGCGTACCAGCCGCCAAGGCCGGGCGCCTCCGTGCCGAGCAGGGCGGCGTCGGCGCGGATGCGGTGGCGGCGGATGGCGGGCGACCACTCCATGGGCGCGGCGGCGGCCGCCGCCGCGCACCCTGGCGTGTTGGTGATCAGGACGTGCCAGCGCTGCAGCACGCCGCGCATGGCGGGGTCGATGTTGACGATGGCGGCTGGGCCGCCGGTGTGGAGCTCCTCCCCCTTCTGCAGCGGCCTGAAGATGTGGTGGAGCAAGGTGTCGTCCCCGCCCATCATGAAGAGCAGGTGCACAAGCAGCCCGACCATCTCGCGGTACTTGCCCGCCGTCATCAGGCCCTCCAGGGCCTGCTCGAGCTGCGCCGCCGCGCGCCCCGCCTTGTCCTCGGGCAGCCAGACGACGCCCATCGCCGTGGAGCTGGCCGCGCCGAGCCAGATGTTCCAGAAGCCTGCTTGCTGCTTCTCCGCTCGGGAGAGCGGCAGGTTGAGGCCGGGCGGCCCGACGCGGTACCACAGCAGGCGCAGGAAGCGCATAGCGCGCTCGGGCCCGCTGATGCTGGCCTGCATGTCGTCGGTGTACATGAGGGCGGAGTAGAGCTTGGCCTGCGTGCCGAACGTGGCGTCGGGGCGCAGCGTGCCGCGCTGCTCCAGCGCCTCGCGCGCCGCCGCCGTCAGCTCGCCCGGCAGCTCGCTGCGCGCGCGTTCGAGCTCGTCGAACTCGGCGCAGAGCTTGGCCGTCATTGCCGTCGCCAGCCGCTGCATTATTTGACTCGACGGCGTGGCTCCCATGGAGAGCACGTACTCGATCGCGAACGCGAGCAGGCTGCCCTTGACCGCGTCGGGGACGAGCGCGCCCGCGAGCCAGAGCTCGTAGGCGTTGTACCACGCGCGGTGGAACCACTTGCTCCAGTCGAGGGCGATGTCGATGACCGGCTCGTTGTTGAGGTCGGCGAGGGCTTGGACGATCAGGCCGTTCAGGACGGCCGCCTGGACGGTGTCCTTGTCCTCGTGGTCCCACTCGCCCTCACGAGCCACGTCGTTCAGAGCCGGCACGGGCTCGCGCGACCGCTGCGTGCGGAGCCGCTTGCGCGGCTGCCCTTGGTCTGCGATGCCGCGCAGCTCGACGCTCCCCTTCTTCGGCACCTCGCCGCGGGGTATGCAGCGGAACGGGCACGACGGGATGACGCTGCCGAACATCCCCAGCCAGCCTTCGCTGGCCATCGCTCGCATTTGCGAGGCGGCGGCCTCGATGCCGCCGTTCTCCGCGTAGAGCGAGTGGAGGTTGGGCATCAGCACGATCTGGTGCGGCAAGTCGCACTTGAACGAGACGCCGGTGTCGAGCATGGAGAGCAGCTCCTTGTCGCGGCAGCCGTGGAAGAACTCCTTTGCCTTGTCGCGCGCCATGCACGTGCGCTTCGGCTCGGTGTCGTTGTTCCAGAGCTTGATGTGCCCCTTGCCGCCTCGTAGGTCCCACAGGTAGCCGCGGGCCTTCGGCTTGATGGCGTCGAGGCCGTAGGCTCGCGCGCCGGGCCTGCCCGCCTCGCCGCCGCCGTTGGCGTGCCACTTCGAGTTCAGCTCGTACCACTCGGCCATGTCGTCGAGCGCCCACGCCTCGACGATGTCGTGGATGGAGTCGGGCCACCAGCCGTTGGGCGGCGGCTTTTGCGGGCCGCGCGCCGGGAGTGGCTTGGTGGTGGGCGTCTGCGCGATGTGCATGAAGCGGCGCTGCAGCAGGTCCGTCGGCACCTCGGGCAGCACGGTGGCGTGCAGCTCCTCCGGCAACACTTTCCAGGCGTCGGTGGCTACGCTGTCCGCCATGCCGTGGCAGAAGTCGGCGAAGCTCGCGTCGCCGTCCTCGTCCGGCGTGACGCTGCGCAGCAGCTCGGCGAAGCGCTTGGCGCCCGCAGACGCCTCGCGCATCCTCTCCGGCAGCTGCTTCGCCGCCGGCGGCCTGGGCGACGCCGACACGTTCGCGGCTTGGGCGAGGCGCACGCCCGCTCTCGTGTGCTCGGGCGCCGCCTCCGTCGCCCGAAGGTAGGAGTCGACCTTGGCGATGGCGGCGGCGGCGACGCGGTATGCGGCGCCGGAGTCGGCGCAGCTCGCGGTGAGCGTGGCGATGGCGTCGAGCGTCATCCACACGCCGTCTGCGCCTTGCGCCCGCTTTTCGAGCACCTGCTCGGCCGTCGTCAGCACCTCGAGCCCTGCTCCGACTGCGTCGACGGGGGCCGTCACGACGAGCACGCTGCCGGCGGTGTCGAAGCCGCTGCCGTAGCAGCAGACCTCCGCCGCCGCGAAGAAGGCGAGCGGCTCGGGTGCTGCCTCCGGCAGCCAGCCCGCAGCCTCCGCCGTCAGCGCTTCGCGCTTGCCGCGCCGAGGGTCGTTCGGCAGCATCTTGCCGAAGACGATGCCGTCGCCGACCGTCGTCGGTAGGTACGCGGCGAGCAGCGTTGCGCTGTCGCCGCTGCGTCTGGCGATGGCGACGGGGACCGTGGCCACGGCGTTGTGGCCTCGGATCGCTGCGTCTGTTAGCCGCATGCGGGGTGCGGGCGCGGCGTCTGCCCCATCCGTCGCTGCTGCGTCGGGTGGTGCTCCGGCTGCTGGCGTGCTGGCCGCCGGCTGCGGTGTCGCGCTGCTCACCGTCTCTGTCTCCGCCGCCGCAGGCGACGCGCTGGCTGCCGGCCCATCTGGCTGTGGCGGCTCGCCCTCGTCGCGCCCGCGCTTGCGCGAGGCGACGGGTGGCGCTGCGTTCGTCGTGGCTGCCGTGGCTGTGGGCGCGACGGTTGGCCCCGGGGGGCGTTCCGTTGACGCTGGCAGCGGCACTGGGTTGATCGCGCCGCCGAAGCCGTCGCCGCCGAAGCGGACGCGCCGTGTGCGCCGGCGCTCGAGCTCCTTGCGCTCGCGCTCCAGCTCTTGCCGCTGGCGCGCGTTGCGGTCGGATGCCGTTGGGTCGGGCGGCCTCGGCTCTGGCGGCGTCGTGTCGGGCTCGCTGTTGCGCGGCTCGTCGCGGCCAGGTCGGACGCCGCCGCCGGCGTGGGAGCCGGCGGCTGTGGGCAAGGTACCTGCGGAGGGGAGCCAGGCACGCAGGGGGTTAAGGCTAGGGAGAAAGCCTCTGCGGGTGATTTTTGGAAATCATCCAGGCGTCGCTCCCTGGCCCCCCCATCGTGCCGCCCTCGGCGTGCCCATGTGGTGCGCGCGTGGGAGGGAGAGGTATGCGGAGGGAGGCCGTATGCGCGCGCGGTGATCGTACGATCATCGCGGCACGGCCTTCCTCCGCCTCCCACGCGGGCAGTGCCGCGCACGCGCTTGGAGCGGCGTGTCGGTGTCGGGGGGCGAGAGCTGGCTCTCGTCCCCGTTTGCGGCCGTGTGCGGCTGTGTTGACACAGCGCACCCGGCGCGTGCGGTGTGCGGGGCGCTGCGGGGTGGTCGCACCTCGCGGTGTCGGTGTCGCGGCGTCGATCGACATCGCTACCTTGGTCTTGGCTGGGGTCGCGTTGCGGGCGCGCTTGTCGCGCCGCAAGTCGCCTCGCCACCAGGTGAGCAGCGTCTCGCCGTGGCACTCCTTGCCCTCGCAGCTGCGCGAGCAAGTGAAGCGCGGCTCGTCGACTTCGGGGGCGGGCTTCGGGCAGTGGGCTTCCGTGAGCTCGCCCATGGCCGTGACGAGCCGCCTCGAGTAGTCCATCGGCGTGCCGTCCTTCAGGAGCACGCCGTGCGTCGTGGCGACCGCCGCCAGGTCTGGGATGCGCAGCATCTCGCCCTCGGCAAGTCGTGCCGCCGCCTCGTGGAAGGCCGCGCAGACGGCCGTGCGCTCGCGGTCGCTAAGCTGAGGGTGCTTGTGCCCGATGAAGCAGTTGCCGAAGGCCGTGTCGCGTGTGCATGCGATTTCCTGCGCGATCGGCATGTTGCCGATCATGTTCAGGTTGTGCGTGCCCATGGAGGTGCTGCCGAGCGCGCCGCCCTCTGGCGGCGGTGACGGCGGAGCACTGGGAGGGGGCGGCGGGTAGTCTAGCCAGCGGCCGTCCTGTGTTTGGTACCAGGGGCCGCCTGTCCAGTCGCCCTCTGCGTCCGTCACCGCCGTGGCGTTGAGGGTGGCGCTCGTCGGTCTCTGCTCTCGTGCCAGCCGCCGCTGCGCCTGCACCTCGCGTACACGCCGCAGCAGCAGGCCTGGCGCTTGGGTACCGGCTGCCGCCGGCTCGTCGGGCGCCGCCGGGGGCGGCGGTGGCGGCGCGGCGTGGGGCGGCGTAGGGTCGGCTTCGGGGTCGGCCTGCGTCTGCGCCGCGGGGCCGAGGAGGGGTCGTAGCCGTCTCGCCCAAGCCGTGAAGGAGGAGGCGGTGACGCCGCAGTGCTCCTGCGCGGCCACGTCGCTGGCGAGCATGCCGGGGCGCAGCGCCCTCAGGATGACCGCCTTCGCTGCGTCGACGGTCGCCTGCTTCGGGTTGGTGGAGCCGAAAGCGTGGCACAGGAGCGTCAGCTTCTGCTCCACCGCTGCATCCGGCAGGCCCTGGATGATGGCTTGCGCCGCTGCGGCGCACGCCTCTCGCCGGCGGGAAGGCACCCCGCCGACCTCTGTCTTTTCGGCCACGCGCTTGAGCCGCGCGGGGGCGGGCACTGGAGGCGCCTGGGCTGGCGCGTTGCTGGGGCCAGCTTGCTCGCCGGCACGGTCTGCCCTGGGGCCGGCTTTCATCGCTCGGGCGACGACCGGCTCGCGGCAGAGCGGGCAAACTTGCTGCGTGTTGCACAGAACGCCTGCCATGCCGTCGAACGCGACGAACTGCCTGGACCGCGTGCGGCCGCCCGCCAGCCACCTGCTGAGGCAGATGCGGTGGTACTCCGCACCGCAGCAAGGCGTGTGGCCCCACGCCTCGTCGCCGGTGGTTTCCAGCGCCCCTTCGGGCGTCAGCGGCGAGCCGCAGATAGTGCACTCCTGCATCAGCTGCGGCTGCGGCAGCGGCGCCTCTGCCTGCAGCGTGGGCGAGGGGGCCTGCGCCGCGGGCGAGGTGGCCCTCGGCAGCGTCGGCTGCTGCGGTGGCGGCGCCGCTGCCTGTCGTGTGGGTGTGAGCTGCGCCGACGGAGGCGGCGGCACGTGGCCACCGTCGATCGTGCGCAGCCTGCCTGTCCACTGCGTGTGTAAGCGGGCCGCCGTCGGCGTATCTTCCTGCGGCGGCCCGTCGTCCTGCGGCGGCGAGCTGCTGCGCGACGGCGTGCTGCTGCGCGACCGTTCGCTGCTCTCCGAAGAGGTGCTGCTGCTGCTCGCCGTCGGTGGTGGTGCTCGACGCGCCGCCGCTGCTCGCTGCTGCTGTGGCTCGGCCGGTGGATGTGTCTGTGACGGCGGCGCCTGCGCGCCGTCGCCCCTGATGTTCCGCAGCCTGCGCTTCCAGTCGTCGAAGATGGTGTGCTTCAC
>Ga0115006_10002359_pt1 | contig 12390 bp, 12 predicted proteins | sample ArcOceMetagenome_3_FD_88943 | JGI IMG/M metagenome (GOLD analysis project Ga0115006, IMG submission 88943) | Marine eukaryotic phytoplankton communities from Arctic Ocean - Arctic Ocean- Svalbard ARC20M Metagenome | ecosystem: Environmental > Aquatic > Marine > Oceanic | place: Arctic Ocean...
CCGTCTGCAACCTGTTCACCCACGTCTGCACCCTCCTTAAACGAGAGCGTCTGCAGCCGTGCTCGGCCTCGCGCACGTCCACGGACCGTGGACGTGCGTGGTTGGGAGTGGCTTTACAGCCACTCCCAACCACGTTGGGCGTGGCGTGTACACTGGCTTCCGCGGTCCGTCCCTGCAAGCTTGTCGAGCTCGCCCTCCTCTCAACTCGACCGTGGTCGTGGGAACCTCTTGACCAGGACGATGCGGTGCGTTATGTCGCCGCTGCGCATGGCCGCATTGAAGAGTGGCAGGCCCTTGCCGCCCTTTTCCCCGAGTCCGTGGCTCATCGCCCCGTCTTCCGGCTTTTGCTGCCTGGCAAAGAGCGTCTCCACCAAGCTCCGGGGCGCGTTGAACTCTACAATTGTCGTCGGGCTGCTGTCCACCCACTTGTGGCCCCGCAGATACTTTTCCGCGTACGCCCGGCCTCCTGCGCCCTCCACGATTGTCTGGTAGGGCTGGGTGTCGGGGAGCTGCCCGTGGGCGAGGAGGTGCGCGTACTCGCGGTCGCCCATCGGGCGGTACACCAGCGTCCGGTCGGTGCCGAGGTCCGCCTCCACGGTGCTGCCGGCCGAGAGCCACCGCGCGCTGGCGTGCGCGTGCGTCACGTCGCTCAGGCGCCCGCTCGCCAGCAGGGCCTGCTCATGCGCCAGCAGCTTCGCGCCCTGCACTTTCGCTGGCATTCCCCGAGCGGGCAGGGCCAAACTCTTGATCGTGCTGCAGCTCGTGCGGATCGTGACGCGCGTCGCTCTGTGCGGCGCGGAGCGCCCCCCCCTGCCAGACTTTGTGCTACGTTCAACGTATGAGAGGATTTTTCTCTCCTGTTTGTGGCAGACTTCCACGAACCCTCATGAGGGGCAGGAGCGGTTGTTCAAAAAGGGAGGTGGTGGGGATGAGCGAGGGGGCGGACGAGGGCGGGGCGCCGCGGGCGCCCGCGGCGGAGCGAAGCGGGGATGCAGAAGAAGCGCCGCCGCTGCGCGAGCCGCGCAGGCCGGCGAAGGCGCCGGAGGGCGGGCTCCGGGAGCGCAAGCCCTCGCCGTCGGCGCGCGAGGCGGGCGCGGCGGCGCGGCGGCCCGCCCCCGCGCCTGCGGGGGCGCCGGCGGGCGCGGGGGCGTCGGAGAAGGACCGGAAGGACCTCATGAAGATGGTGGTGCAGCAGAACAAGAAGCAGGCGGCTCAGACTGCCGACACCTGCGCCGTTGTCGTAGGCACAGCGCAGTGCGGCAAGTCGACGCTGCTAAAGGGGCTGCTCAATAAGGACGAGGAGCCCCAGGCAACGCTGGCGCTCGAGTACTCGTACTGCTCGAAGACAACGCAGGGCCGCAAGGACATTGCGCACATCTGGGAGGTTGGCGGGGGCACTGCCATGCAGAACCTGCTCGACGTGGCGCTGACCGAGTCTTCGGTCCGGACAGCGACGGTGGTCATCGTGGCGGATCTCTCGAAGCCGGAAGAGGTGTTTGCGGGCGTGAGCTACTGGCTGAGCCGCCTGCGCGCACGGCTGCAGGACATCGACAAGGAGCTCAAGAAGAAGGAGACCACAGCAAAGGTCATGGACCAGCTCAGGGAACGGTCGGCCAAAAAGTTTGGCGAGCGGTGGATGGATCAGCTCAAGTCACGGCCAGCGAAAGAGGACGGAGCGGATAAAAAAGAGTCAACGGCGCATCCGGACCAAAAGCTCGTGATGCACACGGGCGTCAACGTAGTGATTGTTGCTACCAAGTGGGATTCGTTTGCCAAAAAGGACCCGGATCTGCTGAAGGTCATGGGCCGCTGCCTCCGCTTCCTCGCGCACAGCAATGGCGCCTCGCTCGTCTACTGCGGCAAGGGCGACAAGGTGCTGGTGGACAAGTTCCGTGCCGTGCTGAGCCACCACCTCTTTCGCACCCCGCCCATCAAGTCAACGGAAACCAATCACCTCAAGCCACTGCTCGTGCCCGCTGGAACTGACACGCTCAGGGTACGCATCCCCTGCTGTTGTGGGGCGTGCTGTGCTGCGGCACACATGCCGCTGCGCAGAATCCATGCGCTGGTGTACCGCGCATTCGCTGTACGCGCATGGGGATGCAGTTGTTGTCTCTGCCTCGGGCACGCCCTCCATTTCCCTGCCCCCCCCCTTTGCGCACTCGCGCTCATCGATCGGGCGTGTTGATGGCAGGACATCGGGTTACCGTCGGTCGACAAGTCAATGACGGAAGTGGCCACGAAGCCAGAAGATCTGTGGAAGCGGGTCTTTGAGGTCTGAGCGCGCGGTTGTCTTTCTCCGCAGCCCCCTTCTCGTCGCTGCCCTTCCTGCGCCACGCGTCCTTTGCGGGATGCAAATGACGCACGATTCCGCAAGCGGTTGCCTGGGGCTGACGACACGGGCGGTGGCTGTGGTTTCAGGGCTACTTTTGCAGCAAATGCAAGGATGGCAAATCGCCGGAGCTGCCCACAGGCCCGGCTGCCCTCCCCGACGTTGATCCCGACCGCAAATATGAGGAAAAGGTCCGTGTGTGTGCGCGCGCGCGCGTGCGGGGGGGTAATTTGAGATCTGCAGAGTGACTTCATTCGTTGGCAGGCTGTGGACAGCGCGCTACACGACAAGGAGCTCGAGCTGAAGCTGCACCGCGACTCGCAGAAGAGCGACCGACTGGAAGAGCGAAGGTGCCTGCCCGCTGTCCCCCGCCCCCCGCCCTCCGTGCTGGCGCGCCGGCCCTCTGTTATCCGTCTCGAGTGTGCTTGTTGTGTAAGCCAATCTGGCTCTCCCTTACTCATCCCTCCGCTCGCGTGTCACAGTATGGCGCGGGCAGGGGCACCAAAGCCAGTGGCGCGAAGAGCATCGAGCAAGGCTGCTGCCCCACCGCCTGGATGAGGTGCTCGTACTTGCGGACTGTCCTGGTCCCCGGGCTCTGCCTTCGTCGGAATCAGGGCGGTGTCAGGGGTGCGTTGGGCAAGGCGGGGTAGGCGGCGGGAAGAACCAAGTTTGTGCTTGTTTAGGCACCTTGGCTCATTGTTTCAGTGTCTCTTTTGTGGAGTTGCACACACACGAATGCATTTATCAAACCACGCCAAGCGGCACAGACAGCTCGTGCCTCGCTCACTCTTCCGCAGACCCTGCGCCTCCGCCTCCGTTCCGAAATGTCCCGTTTGGCCGTTTGGAATTCGGCGTCACGGCGCCACGGACGGCGGCAGGACCTGCCGCCGTTGAGGTTACGGGAGGGTGACAGAGGGCTGACCAGCCGGGCCCCTGTCAATCCTGCCGCTCTCTGTGTCGTTTCCTCGCCTGACGAGCGCACACAGGATGTGTGCACACACACGTGTGCGTGCGGGTCAGACCCGCAACACTCGCAGGTGAACATGCGGGAGGCACGTGAGAGGAAGGGGGGGCGACGAGTGTGTCTGCCTGCAGCTGCACCAAGCAGCGAAGCACGCGCAGCCAAGCACACGCAGCGACACACCTTGGCCTTGAGCTTGCGAATTCTGTCACGCTCTCGCCTGTCCTCGTCTCCCAACTGTGGGCAGTACGTGTGTTGTGTGTTGTGTGTGAGTGTGCGTGTGTGTGTATGTGCGCGCGCGTGCTCGTGCGTGTGGACATAGACGTGAAGCCGCGACTTCACTTGATGACCTCGCTCGTGCCAGGCAGGCTGCCACCGTCACCGAGCACGACCAACAGAACATCACAGGGACCTGGCCGGGCGCCTCCAGCTTCAACACGAGGGCGCGCAAGGCAATGAAGCGGTTCTTGGATCGCTCGCGCTCCTGCGCTCACCTCCCGCAGTGTCACAACCTCGATGTCACAACCTCGACGCACGGGCGCGCACCTAGCAGAGAGCGCCACGCCCCAGGTCGCTGCACACCCCTGTGTCACACCTGCTGGCTCACGGCCTGGATGCCCGTCGGGAGATGCGTGAAGCGGACCTTGCTGGCGGTCTTGTTGACGGCCTGCCCGCCGCGCCCAGACCCACGGATGAATTCCTCGTGCACGTCTTCCGCGCGCAAGCCGAGCGCCTCGACCCGCCGCGTCAGGTCAGCAATCTTGTGCTCCGAGATGCCGCCCCAGAGATGCCGCCCGACCGCCAGGCGTTTCCCATCCCCGCCGCTGGGCGGGTCGCGCGCAGTGTCCTCCGCGGCGCCCCCCCCCGCATCATTGCCCTTGCCGTCCGACGCGCAGTGCCCGGCCTCGTGGAGCCAGCGCCGCACCGCCGGGGCTGGACCCGCCGCGATCCATCCCGGCGGCGCCAGCGCGCGCCACGGCCAAATTCGTGCTGGTCGCGGGGTTGCGCCACACGCTGCCTGCGCCGCGCGGGCGCCGAGCCGCCCTGCGCCGGGCGGGATTGCCCTCGCAGCAAGCCTCACAGCGCGCATTTTGGTTGGCCCTTTGCAGGAGTAGTTCGTGGAGAGAAGAGAAGGTGTTCCCTCGTTGTCTCAACTGACAAACGTTTGTCAGTCGAGGGGAGCGATGGCCGGGGTGAAGATTGCGGAGAGGCTGGACCTCTATGCAACGCTCGGGCTCAACCGCTCGTCGCGCGACATCGATGTGAAGCGCGCCTACAAGAAGCTGGCGCTGTCCAACCACCCGGACAAGGACAAGGGCACGGAGACCGAGTTCCTGTACATTGGCTTCGCCTACCACGTGCTGAGCAACCCGAAGCTGCGCGCCCAGTACGACGCAAACGAGGTCGAATTCGCCACGTCGCGGAAGAGCCTGGTCGACGAATTTGACAGCGACAAGGCGCTCGAGATCTTCGACGCGTTCTTCGGCACTGCCAACCCGTTTGCCGCGCTCTCGGACGGCGTCAACGGCTTGTTTGACGCGGAGGAGAAGGCGCGGCAGCCGACGCCAGCGCTTGTCATCAAGAAGACCCTCGTGTGCACGCTCGAAGATTTGTACAATGGCGTGAAGAAGAGCGTGGCAGTCACCAAGCAGAAGCTCGACAACGAGGGCCGGAAGGTGGATTACACAAAGACCTACATCATCCAGGTGGAGTGCAAGTGGATTAGCGGCACACAATTGCGTTACGTCAAAGAGCCCGAGGACGTCACGGGCGACGTGATTTTCACAGTAGAGGTTGAGAAGCACAAGACCTTCACAGGTGGCCCCTCCGTTTCTCGCTCCTTCTTCTCGCGTCGGCCTGGGCGGGTGCTGCTGCGCGGCCCGGGCCCTGTAGCGCGAGGCGCGACAGCACTGCCTGTGCAGCGTGAGCCGCAATCGCGCAGACATTGCTTGTTTCTACCCTGCGTGCGCTGACGCTGGCAGAGAGCTCTCTGCTCTTCACGCCGCTCTGTCGCACATCGCTCGCTGACTGATCCTATGTGCTGCGCGTTGCCGCGATTCCTTCCGCAACCGCCCTCGGCTGGGCAGTATCCGGGTTGGATCTCAAGGTCACGCACCCGACGCCGCTCTACAACGCGCTGACAGGGGTGGTGATCCCGCTGGAGATGCCCGACGGCAGAATTTTGCACGTCTCAGTGGAGGAGGTGATTGATGGGAAGATGTCCAAGACGCTAAAAGGCGAGGGCATGCTGAACCGGGAAACGAACACGCGGGGCGACTTGATAGTCTCGTTCGACGTCAAGTTCCCGCGCAAACTAAACCAGTTCCAGAAGGACCTGCTCGACATGGCGCTGCGGCTACCCATTGAGCTCACAGAGGAGACACACATTCAGCGGCGCCTCCTCTCCACGGGACTTAAGCTGCCGCAGAATCTGGCGCCGACGGAACGCGAGAAGGTGGACGCGGTTAATATGCTCATGGTCAAGCGAGATGAGCTCGTTCCTCCCGAGTAGTGTCTCCGCCGTCTGCTCTCGCGCTGTTCCCCGTGGCGTCCTTGGAATACCGTGGCACCGTGGCGTCCTGGAAATACCGTGGCACCCAGACCCTCTCCCCACAGATCAACAGTTGCACATCATACCACACATACACATACACACAACACAAGACACACCACAGCTGACCCAAGATTACACGGCTGTGTGCGCCATTCGGAATTACACTGTTTTATAAAAGATTGTTTGTGTCACGGTTGCTGCTTCTCGGAGCGCTTGGTCCGTGTCGTACCTCTTGATCCTTGTCCTCGAGAGGCGCCGCTGAATAATGACTGAATTTCTCCCAACAGACGCCGCTGAGTTGAGACTGAATAACTCTTCGACGCAACTCTTTCACCTCACCTAGCGCCACTGAATACTGGCTGATAGGCCTCTGATCAAGACGCGGTCCGCATTCACCTCCAGGCTGTGTACACCCAGCCTATTGCCGTGCGTCATGCGCCCATGGCGCACACCTGCGTTTTGAACGCGCAGCGGGCGATGGCGTCGCGGGCAGGGAGAGAAGGAGACGGTCAGAGTCAGCGGGAGCGGGAGCGAGGGAGCGAGCGAACGAGGGAGCGCGGGAGCGAGGGAGCGCGTGTGCGCCGGACGCAGCCGTGTGTGAGAGCGGGGCATGCACGGACCCCTGCGATGATGAGCACAAATCCCCAGTAGTGCACAGGTTTCAGCTTTTCCTTGAAGAGCTGGACGCCCACAACCGCGGTCAGGGACGTGCCGACGCCAGACCAGATTGCGTAGGCGATCGACAATTGCCAGAGCGGGAGCGTAGCGGTGAAGAGCACAAATGATACGGAGTACGTGACAAAAATCATGACGCTCGGAACCACGTTCTTGAACCCATCTGACAAGCGCATACACGTGGCGCCGCACACGCCCAAGAGGATGCAGGAGCTTAGCATCAGGACGCCCTTGAGCGTAATCGGCGGCGGAACGCCCGTCGTGCCAGCTACCTGCGAGAGACGGAGGGGAAGGCGCGGGCTGGGCCTCAGGGCTCAGGTCTACGCAGGCTGGGCCTCAGGGCCCAGGTCTACGCGGGAACGCGGACGCTGTGACAGACGCAGACACATCAAGTTGAGAGAGATCTAGCTTGCCCATGCACATTACAGCCGGTGCCACTGCTCGGCAGCCCATGTTTGTCTACAGCATGTCAAGTTGTACATTTGCCCATGTTTGTCTACAGTATGTCAAGGTGTACGTATTCTTTTGGCTCAGCGCGCAAGCACACGGCGACGACGTTTGTGCTGCCGCAGACGCAGAGTGCGCGTGCTGCCGCAGCGGGCCTCACCGCGCTGGTCGCCCCCACGAGCGTGGCGGCCGCTGCGCCCGAGAGCGTTGCACCCATGCGCAGGCGGGGGGGCGCGGACCGTCGCCGCGACAGCCCCTGCAGCGGCACCGTGCACCCACGCGCTGCGCCGAGCGCAGGCGAATCGCTCCCTTGCTTGGCGAGTAGCGATGCTGCGCGCCCAGCGTGCCCGCAGAACCCGGCCGACGGGCGGGGCGAGGCGACGGCAACGCAGAGCACGAGCAGCAGCCCGCGATCCCAGCACTGTCGGCGACGAGCGGGCGCCGCGGCCGGCAAGCGGCGCCCTCTGGCGCCGTCCATCTTCTTCTGTGGCCCCCGATTTTTTTTAACCAGCCATGGCGCGCGCAGTCCCGCCGCTGTGGGCGTGCCTCGCGCTCGCCTCCGGGGCCATGGCATGGACGACACCGCAGACTGGCGGCCTCCGGGGCCGCATCATGGGAGGGGGAGGGCCTGCCCCGCTGCCGCGCGCTCCCGCTGGGATGAGGGCTGCCCCACCGCTCCGCCGCTGCAGGCTCGCAGCGGGCGCGCAGCACGCTGCCGACCTGGGGCGCCCGGACCTGCACCTCCACCTGGGCGGGCCGGCGCACACGCGCACGCTGGCAGCGCCCTCGCTGCATAGAGGCGGGGCCCAACGGCGCGCGGCGTCGCGTCTGGCGTTCGGGCTCCCGAGCACTGGGGAGCAGAACTCTGTGGCGGTGAGGGCAGGGAGCGCCGCGGGCGACGATGAGAACAGGTGGGAGGCGCGAATGCGTGAAGGCTGGTGCGCGCGGGGGCAGCGCCGGTGGGTCGGCGGAGGCACTGGTTGAATTGGGCCGGAAATGCGGGGCCCGAGGGTGCCGCGCTCGGCCAAACTGACAGTCGCTCTGCACTGGCAGGGCGAAGCCGCCGATGACTCTGATAGGGGTCGTGCTGCTCACGCTGACAATCCTGCTGGAAGTCGCGGGCGCAACGTGCATGAAGCTGTCGAATAATTTTGCCAACCCACTGCCGAGCGTGCTCCTCTTCCTCTTCTACAGCTCCTCGTTCACTCTCTTCACCTTTGCCCTCAAGTACTGGCAGCTCTCGGTCGCCTATGCCGTCTGGTCAGGCGTCGGCACCGCCTTGACGGCTGTCATTGGCATCCTTGTTTTTGGTGACGTCCTCAAGGCGGTGCATTTTGCGGGTATTGCCTGCATCATAGGCGGTGTGGTGCTGCTGAACTTATGACGTCAGTTAGGGTTAACCTTCAATTGTCATCAAGCTTCTCAAAAAACTCGGGCAAGTTTTACGTGACTCCCGCCAAGCACCCGGCACATTTCCTCCAGCTCCCACTCCTCCTTCACATTTGCTGCCCAGTGCCAAGCTGCAGACCTTCACTCCTCACTTCACCCCTCTATCTCGCCGGGGCTACATGCTCAGGAATGAGGTAGGATATACTGTTCAGCACCTGCATCGCGACAGACGGAGTAGGGAGAGTCAGAACTGAGGTTACGCACGCACCCACGGTCAGTCGCCGCATCAACAAAGTGTGGGCAGACTGTCTCGAGGCCGGCCTGCGCCGCTGCCTCGCCGCACACCGCTGCCTCGCCGCACACAGGCAGCCTTCACGCCCAGCGCCTCTTCGCTGCTCTCCTGACCCAGGCCGACGACGAATCCTCCAAAATACTACGTTAATATATGCATACTATCTGCATATGATGCATACTATATGCACATAATATATGGGTGTGACTTTAGATGGCCGAAAACCAACGGACTTAGGCGTAAGCCGAAGTCGGAAACGCACACCCTATACACTCCTGGTCTAACACCCGCCGCACGCGCACGCACTACCACCCCACCCTGCACCCACAAGACAAACATACATTCTTCTCTCTCTCTCTTTTGTTCTCGCTTTGCTCACCTTGCCCGCCTGACCTGACACCTGGCGGAGAGAACAAGAGCGAGGGGGAGCGGCGCGGGGGACGGAGAGGGCAAGAGGGGAAGGAGGGAGGGTGAGAATGGGAACCACGGTCAGATTCGACCAGCAAGGTCGTGTAGTGCGGCCTGACTGCACAAACAGCGTTGCATGGGTGCTGCAAGCCCTGCCACGCGCACACACGCACGCGCACACGCGCACACGAACCTCATCCTGGCCATCGAGGAGGCACGCACGGAGGTTAGCAACGAGGTTAGCATCCTGTGCCGCCATGCCGCAGTTCTTCTCGTCCCCTGTGACGCCATAGCGGGTGACTTTGGAGTAAGTTTCACAGGCGTGCAGAGAGACGAGGACGGAGGCACGAAAAATACACAGAGCGCGCGAACGCGCGCGACAACAAGGGATGCTGTGCACGGGAAGGGGTCGGCGACCCGCAACGAGGACGCCCAGCAACCTGCACGCTTGCGCCAGCGTGCGCTTGTCCCCTTCTTGTGTGGCCAGATTCACAACCTCGCTCATAGCAGGCATCGCATCCGGCAGGCCACCTGCGCGCGCGCCAGACCGTGATGCGGTAGGAACGAGGCACTCGTCTGCGGGGCGGCCACAGCAGCAGCAGCAGCATACAGCACACAGCACATGCGAAAGAGCAGCGTTGTCGCTGCGCGTCCAGCTGTTGCTCGAGCGCACTTGAGGACAAAGTTCGGGGGGTGTGTGAGAGAGGGCGCAGCATGCACGGACGCTAGTTGGCGGTGCGTCTGCTTTACCGAGGGCCCGCTTGTTGTCGCTGTTGCGGAAAACGACCTGCGACAGGGGCGCACGGTCAGCGGCTTCAGGCGCGTTCCATGCGAGGGCAAGCACGCCAGCACGCAGCGGACGCGCCTGGGCTTGTGCATGCCATTCCTGACGCAGGCCCGCAGAAACGGGGAGCGGGCCAGCACCTGCGAGGCCGCTCGGCATGCCTGGTATCGTGTCTCCGCCGATTTTGACCTGCGGAGGCAGTGGGCGCAGCGCATGCGGCCGAGCGTTTCAAAACGCGCCTGTCATGCTGATTTGCTCGCGCGTCGGCTACGTTGGCTAGCGCGTGCGCGCTGACAAGCGGCGTCGGCGTGAGCGCATCGGCTGCCGCGTCCGCCCACGTGATCATGCACCGTAGACGATACCGTGCGCCCAAGCCCCCTCGCTTGCGCGCGCCGGCACCGTGCGCACACAGCCTGCCACCTGATCGCGACGAGGAGGGCTTCGAAGACGCCGGGGACCTTGCCGATGATGCTGCGGTTGTCAAGGCAGTTCCGCGAGTGCATCACCGCAACGCGCCGCGTCCGCACGCTGCCATCCTTGCCCTCCTCCTCGTTCAGCATGAACCCGTCCCCCATCAAGTAGCGGTGGCCGTCGAGGTGCGCCTCGCCGGGCTTGAAGTCTGCCGCACCGCAGCCCCCCGCATCCGCCGCACCCGGACCCGCCCCGGACCCGAAGACGGCGCGGTCGTAGTCGGTCATCGCCTCGGGCCGGTCGATCGCGACGGCCGACGAAAACGAGGTCATCTTGTACAGCTCCGCCGCCGCCGCCGCCACCTCTGCCGCGTCCGCGCTGCGCAGCACGGCTCGCCGTCAGCGGGCACGCGGGCGGGGGCGATGGTGGTTCCCCCTGGCAAAGCGAGCCGTACCTGCGCAGTGTCTCGACCAGCGCCTGCGCGGCCTCCGCCTGCCGGCCGGCGTCGAGCTCCTCGCCCCCGTACCGCATCTGCCGCGGCGCCGGCATGTTCACGCGCGACACGTCCTTTTCACGGGACGACGGGGACGTGAGCGGAATGCAGACCTTGGTCACCTCCGGGGTGTGAGGGTAGTAGGTGTGAGTGGGCCAGCGGCCTGGCCGCCGCGCCGCCCCGCGCTGGCGTGCGTGCCGCCACCCCCGGCGCGCGACGGCGGGGCTCCGCCGTCTCCCCGGCGACCGGAGCGAGAAGCTCCAGCGCGGCGAGGTGGGCGAGGCGCGGCGCCATGCCGAAACACGCGCGGGACGGCGATGCGTCCGAGGCCGCAGCGCCGCCGTCGAAGAAGGGGCCCGCGCTGGATGAGCCGCACCAGGGCACTGCGCCGGGACAAGGACCGCGCCGGGACAAGGACCGCGCCGACGAGCCCGAGCCCGCGGCGGCTCCGCGCGTGCGCGTTTCAGGCGGCAGCGAGGCGGGCGAGGCGCCGGGCCACGACGGCGACCAGGAGTCGCAGGCGCGGCGGCTGTACATCGACTGGACGCTCGAGGACATCGACGGCAAGACCATGCACGTCCGGTATTGCTCAGGTGCGCCCGATTCGCTTTGCCAGGGGGAACCAGCGACGCGCTGCCCCGAATCCCGCCCCGCCCCGCTGAGCCGTGCCGTCCCTGCGCGTGTGCGGTGCGCGTGCATGCTGCACGCCCTCGCGCACGCTGATACTTGCTTTCTTCTCGTGTGCAGAGCAACCGCCGCCGTTTGCAGAGGTGACAGCCGCGCCCGCGCGCGCCCGCGCACGCGAGGCACGCGAGCGAGCGTCTCCCCTGGCCACTCCTTCCACCTCCCTGTGCGTGTGCTCGCCCCGCGCACTCTGCTTGCGGCCGTTCTGCTGACTACTGAGCGGGATCTCCCTCTCTCGCTCTCTCGCTCTCTCGCTCTCTCTCTCTCTCTCTGCGGGCACTCTCGCTCGCTCTGCTGTAGCTTCTGACCGGCATTCCGGTCTACGTCAACCTGCCCGAAAGCCGCAAGAGGGAAGGGCATCTCAAGTTCAATCCCATTTCGACACGGTCGTTGCTCTGCAGATCCCCGTGCGCGTATTTTTAGCAGGGGAAATGCAGAGAGGGCACATGCGCGCGCGCATGCGCGTGGTATTTGCTTGTGGTATTTGCTTCCTTGCCGCGCTGGCCTCCCTTCGTTCTCATCCCGCGCCCTTCCTTACCGCTGCGCATCCTGTGCATCTTGTGTATGCTCCCCACACGCCCCCGCACACATTCCGGTCATGCAGGTGGTTCGTAACGGAGGGACAACGGCGCTTGCAGCTCGCGGAATTCTGCGAGGGCGCTATCCTGCTAAAGCTGGACGAGGGCGGCGCCAACAGCGCAGGCGATGCCTCTGCCGCTGAGTGCCTCACGGGGTGGCTGCCCCGCGACGTCCTGCTGGAAACCGGCGTCGACCGGCCTATCATCCCCACGTTGGAGCAATTTGCCTTGCCCACACGACAGTGGTTCATCTCGCACCGGTGTGTGCGTGTATATATATGTATGTATATATATGTACCTACATACATATACACATACATACATACATACATACATACATACATACATACATACATACATACATACATACATACATACATAC
>Ga0115006_10002364_pt1 | contig 12380 bp, 8 predicted proteins | sample ArcOceMetagenome_3_FD_88943 | JGI IMG/M metagenome (GOLD analysis project Ga0115006, IMG submission 88943) | Marine eukaryotic phytoplankton communities from Arctic Ocean - Arctic Ocean- Svalbard ARC20M Metagenome | ecosystem: Environmental > Aquatic > Marine > Oceanic | place: Arctic Ocean...
GATCAGAACCGACCGCCGGTCCCCCGTGGGCCGAATCCCCGTCCTGTACTACTCCTAGACCCCTTGTAACCCTAATCCTGGGCCTAGCCCTAAGCCTGATGACTCTGACTGAACTTTGGTTTGCAGATTTGCACTGCCCACTGGCCGACTGCCCTAGCTAGCTACAAGCTACGGCTTTAGCACTTAGACGAGACTAAAACTAAAGAGTCTCTCTCACGATCGTAAAGAGTTTTATTAGTTGTAAAGAATGCGGGACCCAGAGCCAGACCCGAGACCGTGCGTGTGCACTGTCATATACGATATATAGCGCGCGAGTTATAACATGTAGGACGTGTTTGGGGGAGGGTGGATTGCGCGGACGACGGGGGATGACTCGAAACTCGTGCGCGGCAGTCCGCACAGCGCAGACTATCTGAGCTCACCCACTAAGGCAGGCCACTGATGGTGGCTGCCATGCCCCACAGCGCTGTTGCTGTGGCCACCGCCCAGCCCACCAAATGAAGCGTCGCCATCGCCGCCGCCAAACGCGCCGCCGCCGCTGTTGCCAAACGCGTCGCTGCCGCCGAGCTCGGCCGCGTCGGGGTTCTTGAGGAAGGCGCTCAAGCGGCCGACGATGCCCTCGCCCACACGCACGCGCTGCTCGCTCTCCTCGAGCTGCCGCTGCAGGCCGCCGATCTGCCGCTCGAGCTCGGTGTACTGGCCCGCCGAGAGCGCGCGCTCCGAGAGCAGCTCGCGCCGCAGCTCGTCGGCCTCGATGCTCTTTGCGAGGAATGCCGCCTGCGTCGCGCTCGCGGTCCGCTCCGCCTCGAGGGCGTGCCGCGTCGCCTCGGCGCACCTACGCTTGAGCTCGGCCACCTCGGCATCAGCAGCCGGCCTCGTCTTGAAGGGGCTCGTCTGCACAGCGTGGTGGCACAATGGCGCAGCGCGGCCACTCTCCACCTCGCGCTCGCAAGCTGCGTCGCGCTGCGTCGCGCCGCCCGCCTGCGTGCGCGGAGCCTCGCGGGGCCTCATGGACATGGCCACACCAGCCTCGTGACCCGGCGCAGGCGCCCCCGCCGCGCCCGCCGCGCCTGCCGTACGCTCCGGTGCCACCCACTCCGGTGCCATCCACTCCATATCGAAGGAGTCCGGTGCAGCCCCACCCCACGTCGCCCCTTCAGGCGCTAGCTCGCCGCCTCGCCCCGCCCCCGCATCTCGCCACATCTCGCCAGTATCTCGCCAGGCTCTCGGCGCTCGGCGCTCGCCGGCATTTCCGGCCGCGTCGGCCGCCGCTGCCGCAGATGATGATGCTAACGCCGACGCCAACGCCGCCGCCGCCGCCGCCGATGCCGACGACGACGCTGACGTTGCCGATGGCGTGCCACGCTCTCGCGGCAAGCCTCTCTCGCTCTCGCCCTCCCTCCGCCGAGGGCTCGCCTCCGGCTCTGCCAGCTCCGCCTCCGCCCTCGCGTCTGCCTCCCTCGCCCTCGCGCTCGCCTCGGCCACGCCGCCACGACCCTCGTCGTCTCTTAGCGCGCCACCCAGCCCGCCACCCTCTCCCAGCCCGCCACCCTCTCCCAGCCCGCCGCCGCCCCGCCTGCCGCCCGCGCCGTCCGGGCCGCCCGGGCCGCCTGCGCCGCCTGCGCCGCCTGCGCCGCCTGCGCCGCCTGCGCCGACTGCACCGCCTGCGCCACGCGTGCGCTGCTGCCATCTCGCCGTGCCGCGCAGCCAGCGCTCCTCGTCGCGCCTCTCCGCCTCCACCGCTGCAGCCTCCTGCAGCACCCACGCTTCCGCCTCGCGCTGCGCCGCCGCCCCCTGCCGCTCGGCGAACGCCTCCCGCTCCCGCAGCAGCTGCTGCAGCCGAGGCACCGCGCCCGGGCCCAACGCGGGCCGCGCCGCCGTGCCACGCTGCGCCTGCGCTGCCGCTGCTTGCGCTGCCACTGCTTGCGCTGGCACCTGCGCCGTCGCCGTTGCCGTTGCCGGCGTCGGCGCCGGCGCCGCCGTCTCGTCGCGTTGCATGTGCGCCGTCGCCGCCGCTGCCGCCGCGTCCGCCACGACCGCCATATCCACCCCCGCCTCCTTCTCGGTCACCGCCCCCCGCCGCGCCGCATGGCGCTCCACAGCCTCGCGCCTCAGCATCGCCACCTCCCGCGCGGCCGCCTGCCGCCGCGCCTCGGCCGCCTCGTTGCGCGGGGGTACCCTCTGCTCCGCTGCCCGGCACGCCTGGTCCGCCTGCCGCCGCGCCTCCGCCGCCTCGCGCCGCGCCGCCTCCACCGCCTCCCGCTGCGCCGCGTTCTCCGCCTCCCGCCTCTGCCGTTCCTCCGCATCCCTTCTCGCCCTCTCCTCCGCCTCCTCCCTCCTCGCCACCGCCTCCGCCTCCCGCCGTGCTACCTCGGCCGCCTCGGCCACCTCCCTCCGGGCCCGCTCCTCTCCCTCCCTCTGTGCCCGCGCCTCCGCTTCCCGCTGCAGCACGGCTTCTGCCTCCCGCCGCGCCCCCTCCAGCGCCTCCCGCCGCAGCCGCTCCTCCGCCTCCCTGCGTTGTTGCTCCTCTCCCTCCCTGCGTTGCCTCTCCCCCGCCTCCCGGCTCACTCTTGCCTCTGCCTCCCGCCTCTGCTCGTCGCGCCACTCGCGCCACTCGGCATCCCGCTTGTCCCTCTCCCCTGCCTCCCGCCGCGCCTGCTCCTCCGCCTGCTCCCTTGCCTGCTTGGTCCGGATCAACTCCGCGCCCGCCTCCCTCGAGACGTGCGCCAGCTGCTCGAGCGCCGCCTCCGCCTCGACGTCGCCCACGCTCGCCCCCCGCATGAGTCGCGCCTCGCCATCCCCCACCGAGGGAGGGGGGGGCAGAGGCACCTTTTCCGCCACCGCCTCCCTCGCCTCCACCTTCTTCGCCTCCACCTCCCTCGCCGCCTCCACTCCCCTCGCCTCCACCTCGCTCGCCGCCTCCCTCGCCGCCTCCTCCGCCTCCCTCACCGCCTCCCTGCTGACTGCGCCGCCCAGCTGCCGCCTAGCCTCGCCCAGCTGCCGCTCCGCCGCCTGCCGGAGCGACTCGGTCAGGCCAGCCAAGCCGAGCGCCGCCTCATACTCGCGTGCCGCAGCCTCAGCGTCACCCAGCGCGAGCGCCATGTCCGCGGCCGAGACGGCGGCGGCGGCGCGGGGCGAGAGCGCGGACGCCGCCAGGTAGTGCTCCCGCGCCATTTCGAGCCGTCCGAGCTGCTTGGCCTCATCCCCCTGCCGCAGCCGCCTCTCCGCCTGCCACGCAAGCTGCCTCTCCGCCTGACACGTGGAGCGCCAGCGGGTGAGTGCTGAGGGTGCGGCGCGGGCTGCGAGAGGCGCGGCGCGGCGCGCGTGGCGTGTGTTGGGTGGCGAGGCATGCACCTGCTCGTCACGCCTCCGCGCCTCCGCCTCGCGCGCCGCCGCCGCCGCCGCTGCTGCGGCCGCCGCCGCCGCCACCCTGGAGGGCGAGCGGAGCTTCGAAGGGGAAGTCGACTTTCCTGGAGTGGGGTAAGGGGCGGTGGTGGAGGTGGAGCGGCGGATTTCGGGGTGCTGCGGTGAAGGTGGTGGTACTGGGGAGGGTGGCGAGCGCACGAAGTTGGCGGGCGCACGACGCGCGGACTGTAGTGAGGGGGGCGGCAGAGGGCTTGGTTGCGGACAGGGCGAGGTGTGGGTGGGGTTAGGGGCGAGCTTGGTTGTGAGGGTGAGGGTGTGCCTTCCAGCGGACACTAACGGTGGGTGGGCCAACGGTGGCGGGAATCGGCGACGTTTGGGCAGACATCAGAGCGCCACAGCAGCCTCTGTTCGGCGTCCAAGCGGCTAGGGCGCTCCTCCTCCCGGGCCCAGGGGGGCGCCCTGAGCAAGCGGGCAGGCCCCTGGGAGCGGCGGGTGGCCGCATGGGCTGCTGCGAGCGAGGGTCCTTTGGCCATGCTGGCGAGCTGCTCTTCCTAGGAGAGCGCAGCAGCCGCTCGCTCACCGCGTCACGGCTGATAGCCGGCAGTGACGGCGGGCGCGACGGTGACGGCGGCAGCGCCTCCGTCAAAGCCACCATTTTGGGAGAGGGTGGGTTTGACGCCTGGCTTTCTTGCAGTGTGTTGCCGCGGTTGGTCCAGCGTGCCGGCATGGCCTTGGCCTCGTCGAGCTGCGCCTGGCTGAAGGTGCGCACATTCCTCGAGGCGAGGCGCACGCCGAGCGTCGGCCCGACGAAGCCGCGCTGCTGCGCGACGCGGCCGAGAGAGTGCAGGTTGCTCACGACCGCGCCGAAGTTCTTGCCCTCGAAGAGGTCGACCGTCACGAACATGTCGGGCTCGGGTACGCCGAAGCGCCGCGCCGCGCCCGCATAGGCGGCGATGTTCTCCATCTGCCGGAAGGGCTTGTCGCTCGTGCTCGGGGCCCGAGGAGATGCGCCACGAGATGATGGCGAGATCTCCTCAGGCGAGATGAGATCCATCAGCTCGCACAGCACGACACCCGACTTGAGCCACGCCTGCAGCGACGTGCCCTCCGGCTGCTCGCGCCCCGTGACCGCGCCCACCCACCACGCCGCCTGCTCCTCGGGGTCATTCATGCCGGCGGGCGGCCCGTCATACTCGCCGCTCTCCGCCTCCCCCTCGCTCTCCTCCTCCTCCTCCTCCCCCTCCGCCTCCCCCTCCTCCTCCTCCTCTGTCTCGGTCTCCATGTCCGCCGCCTCTGCCTCCGCAAGCTCGGTCTGATCTCCGGACTGATCTGCTGCCAGCTCGAGGTCCTGCTCACTCGAGGTCCTGCTCACTCTCCTGCTCGCCTCCATGGAAGGCCTGCCCCTCCACGGATCATCCTGCAACCCTCGCTGCGACGCGACGCGCGCCTCACGCTCGACCCCCAGCGCGGCCGCCGCGTGCGCCAGCTGCTTCGCTAGCGTCAACCCAGTGGCCATTGCACCCGCGGCGGGCTGCTTTGTCGGCTCGGGCTGCGGTATGGAAGCCTCTGTGGAGGGCGGCGCGGAGGGCGCGGAAGGCGCGGAGGGCGCGGAAGGTGCGGGGGGCGCGGAGGGCGCGGAAGGCGCGGGGGGCGCGGGGGGCGCGGAGGGCGCGGGGGGCGCGGGGGGTGCGGAGGGCGGCGCAACAGTAGATGACATCGCAACTGTGGAAGGCTCTGCACAGGCCGCGCGGGCACGCGATGCAGCATATGCCACCGCGCTGCTCACTTTAGGAGAGGAGGTCTCGGGCGTGGCGGCGCCGGCCATCTCGCGCACGCGCACGCGGCAGAATCGCGCGGGGCTTTGGCCCGCCGCGCCCGGGCTGGCTGCCGGGGGAAACTCGCCGCCGTAGAGCAACGCAGTGGCGGTGACGCCGCCGTCGAGCGCAGTGCGGTAAGTGGCGCGCGCCAGGCCGTGCTTGAGCCGACACGCGCCCAGCAGCGCCGCAGACTTGGCGTCGATCTCAATCTCCCGCCAGCTCATCGTCTGCAGGTCGAGCGCGTCGCACGGCGGCGCCGCCGACGACTTGGCGCCTCCCACGTGCAACGCGAGCTGCGGCAGCGCCAGTAGAGCGCCGTGCGCGCGCGCCCACGGTCCCGACGCACCACCGGCGGAGGCGGCGGAGGCGGCGGGGGCGGCGGAGGAGGTGGCGGAGGTGGTGGTGCCAGGAGGTGGCGGTGGCGGGACGCGTATGAGGCTCCAGCAGTCCGTGTCGAGCAGCAGGGCCTCGTCGAGTACCGCACCCTTGGCCGAGCCTCCCAAGATGAGTAACCTCCCGCTGCTTTCCACCCCGTGCTCATCCGGCACGCTGCAAAGCGCGGAGCCGAGACGGCCGATGATCGGCGGCTCGCCTGCAACATGCACACGTATGTGCATGTGCATGTGCATGTGCATGTGCATGTGCCTGTATGTATGTGTATGTGTGTGTGCACATGTGCATGACATGTGCATGTGCATGTGCATGTGCATGTGCATGTGCATGTGCATGTGCATGTGCATGTGCATGTGCATGTGCATGTGCATGTTGTGTGTGCATGTGCATACATGCGCATGCACTGTGCATGTCCATGCACATACATGCACATGCACATGCACATGTGCATGTGCATGTGCATGCATGCGCATGTCATGTGCATGCATGTCATGTGTCATGTATGCCATGTAGGGTTGCAGCCTAGGTGCGTGGGGCTGCAGCCTCGAGTCCATAGGGTGATAGCCTCGACGACATGTGGCTGCAGGGTTGCAGGCGCGTGCGCTCGCCGTGTGGCTGCGGCTGCACGAGCGGCTCGGACCAGGCGAGATTCGTCAGGTCGAGCATGAGCACGTGTGTCGAGTAGCCTCCCTGTACGCCCTTGACGAACCCGCCGAAGCAGAGCAGCGCGTGGCGCGTAGCGAGGTGCTCGAGCGCGTGCCCCATCCTGGCGGCGGGCTTGGCCCCGACACACGCGGGGCTCCGCCAGCTGGCTCCGACCGGGTCGAGCGCCCAGAGGTCTCTCAGCAGCACCTTGCTGTCGCCGCCGCCGAAGACGTAAAGCTCCGCGCCCTCCTCCTCGTCTTGGCTTGGGACTGCACACGCGGCGTGCCCGAGGCGTGCCGTCGGGGCAGGGCCGGACGTCGTGATTGTGCGCCACTCCAGAGACTCGGCGTGCACGGCAGCCACAATGTTTGTGCACTGCTCCTCACTCATGCCACCGAAGATGATGACCTCCTTTCCGACGAGCGTGGCGGTGTGCCCGGAGCGTGGTGGTGGCGCGTCGGTGGACTCCACAACCTCGCAACTCACGATCAGCCTCATGCTTCACGTGAGCGCTCAAAGGGTTGGGTGCCGCATGGGCGTGGGCGAGGAGGGCATCCCAGCGGACATGGCACTTTTCTCGTATCCCTCTTTCTTATCGCCGGGCCTATGCGGTCTCGGGCTCGAGCGGCGCGACCTCACCCCGACTCAGGCTGGCGACGCCCGCGCGCGAGCTGTTCCTGCGGCCGATCTGGCGCACGATCCAGTCGCCCGCCCGCACGACCTGCGCAAAGTCGACGCCCGAGTGCACGCCCAGCCCGTCTAGCATATAGACGACATCCTCGGTCGCCACGTTGCCCGAGGCGCCGGGGCCTGCGAAGGGGCAGCCGCCCAGCCCGCCCACGGAGGAGTCGACGGTGGCGACGCCGTACTGCATCGCGCAGTAAATGTTGGCGAGTGCCTGACCGTAGGTGTCTTGTGTTGCTAGCAGCTAGCAGCTAGCAGCTACCAGCTAGCACCTAGCAGCTACCAGCCAGTAGCTACTAGCCAGCAGCTACCAGTGATTAGCTACTGAAGACCGACGAACTGCCTTGAGCGCGCGCCTGTCCGTAGGTGTCGTGGCAGTGCACGGCCAGCTGCCCTGTGGGCACGTGCTCCAAGCGGACCGCGTCGAGCAGCGCGGCCATGTGGGCCGGCGTGCCGGCGCCGATCGTGTCCGCGAGGCAGACCTCGTAGCACCCGCTGCGGTGCAGCTGCGCCGCCACCTGCGCCGTCGCCGCGGCCGCCATCGGCCCCTCAAACGGGCAGAAGAGAGCGCAGCTCACGTAGGCGCGGCAGGGGATGCCCTGCTCGGCGGCGGCGCGCGCGATCTCCTCGGCGCGCGTCACGCTCTCCGAGGCCGAGCAGTTCAAGTTCTTCCTCGCGAAGGTCTCCGAAGGCATCGCGATGACGGCGACTGTGCGTGCGCCTCTGGCGACGGCGTTGTGGAAGCCCTTCATGTTGGGCACCAGGACCGGATAGTCGACGCCGTCGACCCAGTCGAAGGCGGCCATCACATCGTTGTGGTCGGCCATCTGAGGCACCCACTTGGGGTGGACGAAGGCGGTCGGCTCGACCGCAGACACACCTGTCGCCGAGAGCAGGTTGATGAAGCGCACCTTGGTGGCCGTGTCGACCAAAGTGGCCTCGTTCTGCAGGCCGTCGCGTGGACCCACCTCGTACACGCGCACACGCTTCGGCAGCGTGCTCAGTCGGCGCGCCGTGGCGAAGTGCACCCGTCCGAGCGCTCTCATTGGAAGACCGCGCGAGGCAAGTTGAGAGGGTGTAAAGAGGGTTGCATCTCGTCATTCGCCTTCATCAGCGCGGTGCTGCCGTCCTTGTCCTTCTCGTCGACCGACGCGCCCTTGTCGAGCAGCAGCCTCACCACCTCCGTGCGGGCGGCCAATCCCGGCTCGCTATCATCAGCGCGGTCATGCCGTACTCGCCCTTCTCGTCGACTTGTGCGCCACCGTCACCGTCGAGCAGCTGCTTCACCCGCTTCGTGTCGCCGTGGTAGCGGGGTAGCACGCGTCATGAAGTGGGCTCATGTGTCCCAGGGTGTCCCAGGGACTTACTAGATGGCAGCGCGTATGTGCGCGACCACACGCAGTCGCAGACGGCTGACACGTGACAGAGTGCATGAGAACACTAGCTGGAGAGCGTGGAGGAATGGAATCTGATTTAAAAAAGTTGAGAGGGGGTAAACAACATCTAACGCGAGGTATCACAGGTACAGACAGGTACAGGTGCCGGCTCAACACGCGCCGTGTCTAGCCGATGGAAGCTCATCTTCTCACTCTTGGTGTCCTTGGCCGGGCTTCTGTTCAACTGCCCCGCCTTCTTCTGTTTCGCGGACTTGCCGGAGTTCTCGGCCTGCTTGGTTTTTCCTAGAGCGAGGGTATGAGTACACTCGCTTCAGCGTCGATTGCTCATCGAGCTTCTTCCTGTGGGATAAGGTTAGGGTTGAGATGAATGGCGAGCGAGAGAGGCGGCCAGAAGCGGAAACACTCGAGGAGACACGTGTGCATGGCTAGTGGGGCTGCACATGCTCGGGGCGGTGTGTTCGTGTGTTGACCCTCAGAGTGTGTAACAATAGGCCTCAGTGGTGCGTTTGCACGCCCCATCGCAACCATGTTTGTCTTCAGCGAGCGGGGTGGTGTGCGATGCGAGGTGGGCGTGTGCTGACCCTCAGAGTGTGTAACATTAGGCCTCAGTGGTGCGTGAGCCCCATAGCAACAATGTTTGTCTTCAGCGAGTGTTATACTGGGCGCGGGCAGCAGCGCATGTCATGCGCATGTGCATGTGCATGTGCATATGCATGTGCATGGTGCATGTGGCCTGTGCAAGGGGCACGCGCGGATGGAGTGCGCCGCTCGTGCTGAACATGTGCGAGCTCTTTGTACCTTCGTGACGAACACTAAAGCTGTGCGTGGCATTGTCGTGTGCAAGGCGTGGTTTGCTGTGCAGGGCGTACCGGCAGGCGCCCCGCCGGCAGCCTTGGTTTCCTTCTGCTTATCGTGGTTAAACTTTTTGCAGGACCATCTTGATACGGTGGTACCCGTGAGCAACGAGGACAGCACGACGCATGCTGTGCTGTGGAGTTCCCCGCGAGACAGAGGGTGCCTGCGCGCGGAGCAGGACGGCCGAGAAGGATGTACGATCCCCTTAGAAGCCCCTTAAGGTTATTTGTTGGCTGTTTATTCTGGAAAGCTCTGGTCATTAATTCGCCCCTACTTTCTTCCCCCTCAACTGACTGAACTCGCGTGATGTCTGTCTGACGACATGTTTGCCGCGACGGTGCCGATGATGGTGGCGCTTGCGCTGCTTGGCACAGTGCTGGCGAAGGAGACCTGCGACCCGTTTGAGTCCTTCGCGCTACACCCCGCGACCAAAGGTGGCCACGCACGGCCCACGGCCATCCCAGCACCAAGTGCGTAACAACACCTTGCCTCCCTTGCGTTGCTGCGCAGTACTGGGCTCCTACAGTGCTCGCCTAGTTGGCTGGGCCGCGGGCGACGACTGGGATCCGGTGGCCTGTCCGCACCACGCGGAAACTGGCTACCAGTGGCTCGCCTTCGAGGGCAATATGTCGGCGGCGAGACGTGCCGGGATCTTTGAGCGAGCGTCCAGGAATGCGATCCGTGTGCTGCGGGCCGGTACCATCTCGGGCTCGGTCCGCGTCCACTGGACGGGAACGACGACCACGTGGTCCAAGTTCCTGATCGTGGGTGCATCGACGCTCGAGCCGGGCGCGCTCCCCTCTCAGCACGACACGTGCTCCATGCCCGAGTCTGCGTGCGGCGCGTGCCTCGACGGCTTCATGATGGCGGACTGCAACTGCAACGTGGGCGCGGTGGACGCGACCTTCTCGCACGTCGTGGAGGCGGGCCAGCTCGTGCAGGTTGCGGCAGTGCCGGAGCAGTTCGAAGGCGCGGAGTGCCTGGCGGGCGAGCTCTTCGTGGCCTTCACCCCCGGCGGCTTCTGCGACTACACGGCCCGGGGCGGCGGTGGTAACAGCCAGGGCTGCAGAGGCCAGGGGGCACCCTGGGACGGTGCCTGGCTGGGCGGGCGCGGCTGCATGGTCGAGCGGGCGCACCAATCGCTCATCGGAGAAGATCTCGCACTCGAGATCGCCACGCAGGGCTGCGCGCTGACCAAGGCGGATAATAGCGCCCCATTCCTCTACCGCGCGGTGGGCGACGGCAGCGACTTCGTGGCCACGGTGCAGGTGCGCGACTCGAGCAACGTGCAGTTCAGCGCAGGCGGGCTGCTCCTCACGGCGGACGAGGACGGCTCGAGATCGTGGGTGGCGCTAACCCTCACGCAGGCGACCTCAGTCGCGGTCTCGGCGTCGACTCTGGACGAGGACGACTACCGCTCTCACCCCGTCTCCGCACCGGGGCCGTGGCTCCAGCTCGAGCGCTCGCGCGGGGTGCTGCACCTACGGTGGCGCGAGGCCGATGGGCGGCCGTGGACAGCGCTGCCGCAGAGCCCGATGCAACTGCCGCGCGCGCTGGAGGGCGCGGTGCGCATCGGTCTCACCCACCAGACCTTCACTCATAACGTCGGCTCCTTGACGCTCGCGCACTTCTCGCTCGTCGGGCCGGGCGCGGGCGCGGCCAGCACCGCAGAGCCGCTCGACGCCTCCTTCGCCAACCAGGTGGCGTGGACGGTCGACGAGTGCGCGGCCGGCCCCGCTCTGGCCCTCGACGAGGTGGACGACCACGTGCTGCTCCCGCTGCACTCGCTCTGCACACTCGACGCGCTGCGCGCCCCGCCACCACCCAGCCCACCGCCGCCCGTCGGCTCCGTCGCCGGTGCCTTCGCCGCCCTCGCCGCCCGCGACGAATTCTTCGACGGGCCGTCGCCGCCGCCGCCGCCGGCCGCGGCGGTGCTGCGGCTGTGGTGGCGCACGAGCGAGCTGCTAGGACAGTGGGACTCAGCGCAGCGGTACGCCTGCAACCCCGTGTGACAGAGGCTGCCACCCTGTGCGACAGCAGAGGCCGCGTCCCTGTGTGATGGAGGCCGCGTCCCCTCACGCCCCCTCACAGGTACGTTGACTACTCGGAGTGGCTCTTCGCCTCTGGCATGCCGGGCGCGCCGGGCAGCCTCAACGTCTACCTTCGTGAGGGCTCGGCGGCGCTGGTCACGCAGGTGTGCGGCGGCGGGGCGGGCGAGTGGGCTTACTCACCCGGAGGCGGCGGTTCCCTTGCCGAGGCCGCCGCGTGCCAGGCGAGTGCACCTCGAGAACCGCTGGCACTCGAGGTGCAGCCCCACGTGGCGGGGGCCGCCGGGGTGGGCGCGTGCGAGGCGGAGGGGGGCAGTGAGTTCTCCGATGACCGCTGGCATTTCTACCTGCTCTCGCTCGCGTGCGCCGAGGTGGGCGGCGTCGGCTGCGAGGCGCGCGCCCCCCGTCGACGACCACGCTGCCTGCAACCCCACGCACCCGGCCTGAAGCCCCACGCACCCAGCCTGCAACCCCACGCACCAGGCCTACAACCCCGTGTATCCAGGCCTGCAACCGTACGTACCCAGGCGCGTGTCTTCGTCGACGGCAAGCTGCGCGCCTCCGCCGCCGTTGGCGCGCCCGCGGGCCGCACCACCGGCATGTATCCCGCCGCGCGCCCCGTGGTGGGCGGCCGTGCTGACCTCGGGCCCAACGACTTCTTCGGCGGTCTGTTGGCCAACGTCTCGCTGCGGGTCGAGAGCTTGCCGCCCACCGAGGCGGAGGTGCAGGCCGAGTGGATGCTCTTCTGGACGGAGTCGCCGTGCGACCCCATTGGACGGCCTGATGCCGGCGCGCCGTGGCGGTGGCTGGCGGTGGCACTCCTTGCCGCCTCCTTGCCCGTTCTCGTCGTGCTCGCCGTGCCGCGCTACCGGCGACAGTGCGCCTCCCTCTGCGGCCTCGCGCCGCCGCCTGAGGAGAGCCGCTGCGACGGCGGCCAGGAGGACCCAAGTCCGGCGCGGCGGCTGTCCAAGTCCAACACGTTCACATCCAAGGTCTCCGTGAGCTCCTTCGAGATCAGCTGCTTGCCTGGCGGCGGAGGCGTCAGCGTGCCCCCCCGCCCGCAGCCGATGTCCTCGCTCGCTCTGTCGACGGCGGGGTCAGGCAGCAACAACTTCCGCGTGGCGTCCTCTCATCGCAGCGTCACCATTCGATCGAACAGGGAAGCTGCGCCGAGC